>Ga0181524_10000134_pt1 | contig 87263 bp, 76 predicted proteins | sample PEATcosm2014_Bin_34_FD_119761 | JGI IMG/M metagenome (GOLD analysis project Ga0181524, IMG submission 119761) | Peatland microbial communities from MTU Mesocosm Facility, Houghton, MI, USA - PEATcosm2014_Bin05_60_metaG | ecosystem: Environmental > Terrestrial > Soil > Wetlands > Peat | place... | reverse complement strand
CGGCGGGCGTGCGGCGGGCGTGCGGCGGGCGTGCGGCGGGCGTGCGGCGGGCGTGCGGACGCGCCGCGCCTGCCTACGGAATGGTCGTCGGCGTAGCCGGCAGGGTGAACTCGTTGGCCGGCACGCTCGTCGAGTAGCTCGTGATCTCGAAGCTGCCGTTCTCCGACGCCTTGGTGCCGGTCCACGCGACATAACCCAGGACACCCTGGTCTGTCACACAGAAGGTCCCTGTCCCCGTCTCGCCGGCCGCACCGGTCACCGAGACGCAGGAGAGCGAGATCCCGTTCACCGTCTTCGACGAGTAGCTGAGCTGCGCGCCCTCGGCTTTGGCAGCGGCCTGGAAGTACGGGAGGTAGAAGTTGGGCTCATAGATCTTGAACAGGTCAGCCTCCGAGGAGGCGGCTCCTTCGCTGATGCACATCCCGCCTGAACCCGCCGAGGTTTGTCCACTGCAGATGTAGCTCTTCTTGCCGAGCGTGATGAGCTCGAACGTCCCAGACGAGCTGCTGCCCCCGAAGAGCGAGTCCGGTGGTTGCTGCGCGATCGTGAGGCTCGTCAGCGACTTCGAGGCGCCCGAAGTGACCTTGTAGGTCGCGATGAACGTCGCTTGCTCGCCGGACTGGAACTTCGAGAGCAGACCCGATCCCGACGCACCGGCTGAAGTCGTCGTCGTGCTCGAGCTCGGAGCGACGGTCGTCGTCGTGACGGTCGAGCTCGTGGCAGCTGAGGTCGTCGCCGTGGTCGAGCTGGCCGAAGTGGTGGTCGTGGAGCCCGTGCTCGAGCTGCTGCAGCCGGCCGCCAAGATCGCCGCGACTGTTGCCAGCACGAAGCCCGCTGCGATGCGACTCGGTTTGGAATTCCTCGCAAGCTTGATCATGTGGATCCTTCCACTCATAGGGTCGCCCACTGCCGCCGCCGGCTGAGCTCGCAACGACGGCTTTCAGGAGACCGCTTCAAATGTGTCGTGAGGTTAGCTCACGGACGACTCTGCGTGGCGGTCCTGTTCCCAATGAGGTCAGGGCTCAGACGACGAAATACTTGGCCATCGGGTGATGGCAGATGATCGCGAGCGTCGTCTGCTCGGGATGGAGCTGGAAGCCCTCGCTCACGGTCACCCCGATGCGGCCGGCTTCGAGGAGCTCCACGACCTTCGCGTTGTCCTCGAGATCCGGGCAGGCCGGATAGCCGAACGAATACCGACCACCACGGTGCTGCTGGCGGAACAGACCGGTCAGCGTCGGGGCGTCCTCGTCGGCGAATCCCCACTCCTCGCGGACGCGCCGGTGCCACAGCTCGGCGACCGCCTCTGTCATCTCGACTGACAACCCGTGCATCGCCACATAGTCCCGGTAGCGGTCCGCCGCGAACAGCTCGGCCGTGCGGGCCGAAGCCAGGGCTCCCATCGTCACGATCTGGAACGCGGCATAGTCCCGGACCTGTGAGTCCGCCGGCCTGAAGAAGTCGGCGATGCAGAGATAGGGCTCCTTGGCCTGGCGCGGGAACGCGAAACGCTCGAGCTCGGCGGTGCGGTGGTCGTCTGTGTAGACGACGACATCGTTCCCGTCGGCGTTCACAGGAAAGTAGCCCCAGGCAACTTGAGGGACGAGCAAGCCTTCGGCCTTGGCCTCGTCGAGACAGGCCCGGAGCTCGGCCCGGACACGCTCTTTGAAGTCCGCGTCGGTCTCGCCGGGCTCGGGCCGGTAGCCCCACTGGTTGCGGAAGAGCGCTGTCTCGTTCAAATAGGAGGCGATGTCGTCCAGCGGGATGCCCTTGGCGACCCGGGTTCCGACAAACGGGGGCTCGAACAACTCGTTGTCCATCCCCACCTCCGCCGAGCGCGCCGGAAGTGTTGCGCTCTCGATCCCGGCCGCCTGCTCGCTTCGCCTCGGGGGGAGCTTGCGGCCCGACGGCTCGGTCCCGAAGCTCGGGTCGTCGACGCCGCTCCGCTTGATCTGCATCAGCCGGTCGAGCAGGTGCAGGCCCTCGAACGCGTCTTTCCCATAGAAGACACGGCCCTTGTACACGGCCCGTAGGTCCTTTTCGACATAGGTGCGCGTGAGCGCCGCGCCGCCCAAGATGATCGGGTAGGCGGACTTGTCGAGCCGGTTGAGCTCCTCCAGGTTGTCGCGCATGACGAGTGTCGACTTCACGAGCAGCCCGCTCATGCCTATCGCGTCGGCCTCGACTTCGTCGGCCTTTGCCAGCATCTCCGACATCGGCACCTTTATGCCGAGATTGTGGACCTCGTAGCCATTGTTGGTGAGGATGATGTCGACCAGGTTCTTGCCGATGTCGTGCACGTCGCCCTTCACGGTCCCGAGGACTATCCGGCCCCGCCCACCTGACTCGGAACGTTCCATGTGTGGCTCCAGGTGGGCAACTGCAGCCTTCATCGTCTCGGCCGAGCTGAGCACGAACGGCAGCTGCATCTGGCCCGAGCCGAACAGCTCGCCGACGGTGCGCATTCCGGCCAGCAGCATGTCGTTCACGATGTCGAGGGCCGCGTGACCTGCTCCGAGCGCCTCGTCGAGCTCGGCCTCGAGACCGTCACGATCACCGTCCACGATGCGCCGCTCCAGCCGCCGCTCCACCGTCCAGTCGGATCGATCCTCGACGGCGGAGTGCGTCGCCGCGCTTTCGCCCTCGAATGCGTCAATGAGCGCAGAGAGCGGGTCATAGCCCTCGCGGCGCCGGTCGTAGATGAGATCCAGGCAGATGTCGCGGTCCAGCTCCGAGATCTTGTGCAGGGGCTGGATCTTGCCGGCGTGCACGATCGCGGCGTCGAGGCCGGCTTGCACGCATTCGTGCAGGAAGACCGAGTTGAGCAGCTGTCGTGCAGCGGGGGAGAGCCCGAAGGACACGTTCGAGAGGCCGACCACCGTATGAACCCCGGGCAGCTCGGTCTTGATCCGCCGGATCGCCTCGATCGTCTCGATGCCGTCTCGCCTGCTCTCCTCCATGCCGGTCGACAGCGGGAGAGCGAGTGGATCGAAGAGCAGGTCCGCCGGCTCGAGGCCATAGCGCCCGAGCGCGAGGTCGTAAATGGCCTTGGCCGCACGTAGTTTCCAGTCGGCGGTGCGTGCCTGGCCGTCAGTGTCGATGCAGGTACATATCACCGCGGCGCCGTAGTCGCGCGCCAGGGTGAGGAAGCGGTCGAGCCGTGTACCGGGAGCATCCCCGTCCTCCAGGTTCACCGAATTGAGGACAGGCCGCCCGCCGATCCACTGGAGCGCGGCCTCGGCGACCGGCGCCTCAGTGGTGTCGATGACGAGCGGGATGGACGACTGCGTCGCAAAGCGCCGTGCCACCTCAGTCATGTCCCGTACCCCGTCGGCTCCCGTGTAGTCGACGCATACGTCGAGCAGGTGAGCCCCCTCACGCGCTTGGTCGCGTGCCATGCTGACCGTGGTCTCCCAGTCGCCTGCAAGCATCGCGTCACGGAAGCGCCTCGAGCCGTTGGCGTTCGTGCGCTCCCCGATGACCAGGAACGAAGCCTCCTGCTCGAATGGCGCCGCCACATACAGCGAGGCTGCGGACGGCTCGTGCACCGGCGAGCGAGGAGCGGGCTCGAGGTCCGCGCAGGCCGCCACGACCCTTGCGAGGTGCTCGGGGGTAGTGCCGCAGCAACCGCCGACGACCGAGACCCCGAGCTCGCGGACGAACACTGCCAGGTGCTCGGCGAGCGCGTCAGGCGTCAGGTCGTAGCTCATCTTCCCGTCGACGACCGAGGGCAAGCCGGCGTTGGGCAGCGCAGAGATCGGTGTGCGCGCCTGGTCGGACAGGCAACGGAGCGCTTCGTACATCTCGAGCGGACCCGTGGCGCAGTTCAGGCCGATGATGTCGGGCTTCATCGCATCGAGTGTGCAGAGCGCGGCGCCGATCTCGCTACCGAGAAGCATCCGGCCGGTGAGCTCGATGGTCACCTGCACCTGGATCGGTACGTCGCGCCCGGTGTGACGCATGGCGCGGCGGCACGCCTGGATCGCCGCCTTGGCTTGCAGCAGGTCGTAACAGGTCTCGATCAGGAGCAGATCGACTCCGCCGCCGAGCAGCCCGCGCGCGAGTACCTCGTAGGTGTCCCGTAGCTCTTTGAAGCTGACCTGGCCGAGCGTCGGAAGCTTCGTGCCCGGTCCCATGCTTCCCGCGACGTAACGCTGCCGGTCCGCCGTCGAGTAACCGCTGGCAACCTCCTTCGCCAGCACGGCCGCGGCGCGGGCGAGCTCTTCGGCGCGGTCCGCGATCTGGTACTCGGCAAGCACGATGGGCAATGACCCGAACGAGTTGGTCTCGACGACGTCGACGCCCACGTCCAAGAACGACCGGTGAAGCTCTTGGACGACGTCCGGACGTGTGAGGCACAGCATCTCGTTGCAGCCCTCGAGCGACTCGCCGCCGAAGTCATGTGCGCTGAGCTCGCGAAGCTGCAGGTTGGTCCCGGTCGCGCCGTCGTAGATCACGACGCGCTCGCGCGCCGTCTCGAGGTAGCTCTTGCCGGTGCTCATTGTGGAGAAAGCCTACCTGGGCACCCCACGTGCCAGGCGGGGCTCAAGGCGCTAAGGGTCCGTCGACTCTTGGGGCGCAGCCCGGCGCGCCCGCTCCTCGACGGCCCAGGCGGCGCACTCGGTGGCGAGCGCCGGGTGGAATCTCCAGCGTCGCAGCTGATGTTCGGTCGTCTCCTGATCCTCCCCGAGATCGACGAGGCTGAGCGCCAGTTGGCAGCCGTGGCGGCGGAGGCTCTCGACGCCGGGTGCGGGCCGGAGCGCTTCTTGCGCGGTTTCGTGCCTGGCCTGGAGTGATTCCGGCAGTCGCCGGAGGTGCCGCCTGGCGAGAGGGGGGAGCCGGAGTCGGACCGCGAGGTTTCGAGGTCCACGCCACTCGGCCATGTTGAAGTCGACGCAACGCTTCAGGGTCCGGGCAAACGGCGCGTTCGGGCTCAGGCGCTCACCGAGACCAAGTGAGCGAGCCGTGTCCTCCACGTCGAGCTCGACCCCCTCGGGCGACTCCTCGAGCCGGATGGTGAAGTGCCGCAGCAGCCAGGTGGTCGACGGCCCGAGCACGGGCAACCAGAACGTCTCGACGTATTCCGATCGCGGGTCGTAACCGACCTCGTCGATCACCGGGTCGAGCCAGGGCCCGACGCGAAACCAGGGCCGCTCTCTTGCCAAGGAGCGGCCCGACTCCTCGGGGCTGGAGGTGACTTTCGGTTCGAGTTGCACAAGCATCTGTTGACCTCCGTCATCTGCGCGATGCGATCGCTCAGATGCTGAGCTTCGTGGTTCCCGTGCCACCTACCGTTTCCGGGGCGGTCTGTTCTTCCTGGTGCCACCCGGTGTCAGAGGGAGAGAGAGACCGGACCACCGAAACGAGCCAAGGGCGCGGACGAAGGGCCGGGGCCAGAGCAAACGGCAGGACGGCAACGAGACCGCAACGCCACCCCGAGCCAGACCGGGCGGCCGACGGCCCCGGCAACACCGGCGATGCGCAAGCCGCCCCCTCCCTCATAGAAGACGTGCCGGCCGGGACCGAGGTGCTGGGCGACACCGCCTACTCGGCCGGCGAGTTCCGCAAGCACCTCGAAGACAACGAGATGACAGCCGTCATCGGGCCCATGCCGCTCCGCCCGGCCGTCGAGGGCGGCTACACCATCGAGGACTTCGAGATCGACAGGGGCGCCAACACCGTCACCTGCCCGAACGGCGTCAGCGTGAAGATCAACCTGAACGGCCGGGCCCGCTTCGGGAACAACTGCGCCACTCGCCCGTTTCGAAGGCGCTGCACGAAGTCCAAAGCCGGGCGGACGATCGTGCTCAACGAGCACCACGACCTCCTGGTGGCTCCCCGGCAACTGGCCGCCATGGTCGAGTTCGACGAGACCCATCGAGTTACCGCCCCATGATCGAGCGCACGATCGCCTGGCCGGCGCGCGGCCCGAACCGCAAGCTCCGCTACCGCGGCATAGAGCGCAATCGCCTCTGGCTCTCCCACAGGGCGGCGGCCGTCAACCTGAAACGCCTCCTCGGCCTCGGCCTCGCCCACAACGGGGAGAGCTGGGTGATGATCACCGCCTGAGGGCCCGAATCGCCGAAATACGGCCCGGACCGGCGCTCTTCAGGGCCCCGTAGCCCTTCAAGGAAGCACTTTCCCTCGTCATTCCCGCCCAATCGAGCTGTCATTCAATCTGCCCCGGACCGTTTGCACCGCTCACTCCAGAACAGCGTTGATCAGCGGACTCCTAGAGGTGCCGGAAACACCCCCACCTGTCGACGCCAACTCCTGGCTCCAGTCCACCAAGCCGGCACGATCTCGGCACGATGAACAGAAGCGCTGCAAGAAGTGTTCCGTATTCTGAGCCGGCAACCGAGAGTTCTGGCAATTGACAATCGTCCTCGTACACTTCACCTAATGACGATTTAACGTCCGCTGTCGGCCGTTTCACCAGTGAACGCAAGCGATAGGGGAATCTATGGCTGGGTACTATGCCAGGAACCTCTCCGCTGAGTCGCTCGCGTACTGCTATGAGATAGCGCCGCCGCGCGTTCAGCAGTACTTGCGGGCTGAAATCGAATTCGTCGTCGGCCGGCTCCCGAGTGATGCGATCGTGCTGGATGTCGGCTGTGGATACGGACGAACCATGGTTCATTTCGCTGCGGCGGCGGCCTTTGTAGTGGGGATCGACACGTCGCGTCCTAGTCTTCGTTACGCGCACAAGCTCCTGGACGCGACACCCAACTGTCTGTTGGCGTGCATGAATGCGGGTCGTATCACTTTCGTAGATGGATCGTTTAACGCCGTCGTCTGCATACAGAACGGTCTCTCTGCCTTCCATATTGACCGAGAAAGGATCGTCAGGGAGGCACTTCGGGCGACTCGGCCCGGCGGTACTGTCTACTTCTCGACCTATAGCGATCGATTCTGGGAGCATCGGCTCGAGTGGTTCGAGCTGCAGGCTTCGGCTGGGCTCATTGGTCCTCTTGATCGTGAGCGCACCGGGAACGGCCGGATTGTGTGCACTGATGGTTTTGAAGCCACAACTGTGCGTCCCGCGGAGTTCCGAAAACTCGTTGCCCACGCTAACGCTGAACTCGAGGTCATCGAGGTGGACGAATCAAGCATCTTTTACGTACTCTCGACTGGTCGAACACCGTTGAAAGAGCGCCACCCTTCACCTCGCGTAGCCGCACGGTCCGAGGCGACCGCATAGCACAACAACACGAAGGAGCATCGACGTCAGGAGGTGGTGTGTAATGAGCACTCAGGAGAGCTACACGAGCAGCCTGCAGATTGAGCACCGCTCGATCGACCAGATTCCCGCTGCGGAGCGACACGGCACGCCGAACCGTCTGTTTTTCATCTGGTTCGGGGCGAACATGCAGGTGACGGCGGCCGCGACCGGGGCCATCGCCGTCGCAATCGGGCTGTCGTTGCCCTGGGCGTTGCTTGCCCTGCTCATCGGCAACCTATTCGGCGTCACGTTCATGGCCGCCCACTCCGCTCAGGGGCCGACGCTCGGCATCCCGCAGATGATCCAGAGCCGGGCCCAGTTCGGCTTCTACGGCGCGATCGTGCCGCTCGTATTTGTCCTGCTGATGTACGTCGGCTTCTTCGCCGCCAGCGCAATCCTCGGCGGAGCGGCCCTGGCCGCTTGGTGGGGCATCAACGCCAAGCTCGCCACAGCCCTCGTGTCCCTGGTGTGCGCGGTGCTCGCGATCTACGGCTACCGGATGATTCACCAGTACGAGCGGTGGATCAGCCTGGTGTGCGGCCTCGGCTTCGTGTACCTCACGATCCGGTTGCTGACGCTGCACCACATCGACACTGTTTGGCACTCGGGGAGCGTGCCGTACGGCATGTTCCTGCTGGGCATCACGCTCGCCGCCACGTGGCAGATCACCTACGCGCCCTACGTCGCGGACTACAGCCGCTACCTGCCCGAGAAGACCAGCCAGGCGGCGACCTTCTGGTGGACCGCCGCGGGCTCGGTCATCGGCTCCTGCTGGTTGATGGCCTTTGGTGCCGTCGCGCTCGCCGTCGCCCCGAAGCTGTTCAACGGCGGAAGCGTGACCTTCTTCACGGGTTTGGGCAACAACCACACGGGTTGGCTGATCGCCCTGATCATCATCGGCGGCATCGTGGCAGTCAACGTGCTGAACCTCTACGGGATGTTCATGTCGGCCACGACGACCATCACCGCGCTGCACAGCATGCAGGTGAACCGCGGGGCCCGAACGGTTTTCGTGCTCGTCGCCGCGGTGATCGGCACGGTGCTGGCGATCGCCGCGACTTCGAACTTCCTCACCAACTTCGAGAACTTCATCCTCTTCCTGGCCTACTTCCTGATCCCCTGGACGGCGATCAACCTGACCGACTTCTACTTAGTGCGCAAGGGGCAGTACGACATCGCCTCGATCTTCACTCCGGACGGGATCTACGACCGGCTCGATTGGCGGACGATGGTGGCTTACATCGTCGCGATAGGAGTTGAGGTCCCGTTCATGAACACGACGTTCTACGCAGGTCCGATGGTGTCCCACCTCGGTGGCGGGGACATCTCTTGGATCCTGGGCCTGATCGTGGCTAGCGGCCTCTACTACGTGTTGCATCTCGGAGTGGACGTGATGCCTCACAAGGCTCACGAGGTCTCCACCACCTCGGCAAGTTCGGAAGGAATGGTGACGCAATGACGAGTGGACCACGAACCGTACGCGCACCGCACGGCAGCCAGCTCTCCTGCAAGGGCTGGCCGCAGGAAGCCGCGATGCGCATGCTGATGAACAATCTCGACCCCGACATCGCCGAGCACCCTGATGAGCTCATCGTTTACGGGGGCGGAGGAAAGGCGGCCCGAAACTGGGCTGCCTACGACGCCATCGTCGCGAGCCTGCGAGAGCTCGGGTCCGAGGAGACGCTGCTCGTCCAGTCCGGCAAGCCGGTGGGTGTCTTCCGGACCCATGAGTGGGCGCCGCGGGTCCTCATCGCGAACGCCAACCTCGTGCCGCAGTGGGCGACCTGGGAGGAGTTCCGCCGGCTGGACGCCCTGGGGCTAACCATGTACGGCCAGATGACCGCTGGATCGTGGATCTACATAGGGACCCAGGGCATCTTGCAGGGAACCTATGAGACTTTTGCCGCAGTCGCGGCGAAGCGCCACGGCGGCAGCCTCGCCGGCACGATCACCCTCACCGCCGGCCTGGGCGGGATGGGCGGCGCCCAGCCCATGGCGGTCACGATGAACGGTGGCGTCGCGCTCTGCGTCGAGGTCGATCCGTCACGAATCCAGCGGCGCCTGGACACCGGCTACCTCGACGTCCTCGCCGACGGGGTCGACGACGCCCTCAACCGGGCGATCGAGGCGAAACGCAACCGCCAGGCGCTGTCGATCGGCATCCTGGGCAACGCGGCCGAGGTCGTGCCCCACCTGCTCGCGATCGGGGCCGAGATCGACGTCGTCACCGACCAGACCTCGGCGCACGACCCGCTCATGTACGTTCCGGTGGGCGTGAGCGTGGACGAGATGGTGGACCTGCGGGTCAAGGACCCGGATGGGCTCACCAAGATGGCCCGGGAGTCGATGGCCCGCCACGTCGAGGCGATGGTCGGCTTCCTCGATGGGGGGGCCGAGGTTTTCGACTACGGAAACTCGATCCGCGCCGAGGCGAGGACCGGCGGCTGCGAACGCGCCTTCGACTTTCCTGGCTTCGTTCCCGCGTACGTGCGACCACTGTTCTGCCGGGGCAAAGGCCCTTTCAGGTGGGCTGCGCTGTCAGGCGACCCGCGCGACATCGCCGCGACGGACCAGGCGGTGCTCGCCGAGTTCCCGGACAACGAGTCGCTCGGCCGGTGGATCAGGATGGCCGGAGAACGGGTGCATTTCCAAGGGCTGCCGGCGCGGATCTGCTGGCTCGGGTACGGCGAGCGCGATCGGCTGGGACTGCGGTTCAACGACATGGTCGCCCGCGGCGCGCTGCAAGCGCCGATCGTTATCGGACGCGACCACCTCGACTGTGGATCTGTCGCCTCGCCCTACCGGGAGACCGAGGCCATGCTCGACGGCTCGGACGCGATTGCCGACTGGCCGCTGCTGAACGCGCTGCTCAATACGGCCTCTGGCGCCTCGTGGGTGTCGATCCACCACGGTGGCGGGGTCGGGATCGGCCGTTCCATCCACGCCGGCCAGGTGACAGTCGCCGATGGCACGGCCCTGGCCGCCGAGAAGCTCGAGCGGGTGCTCAGCAACGACCCGGGAAGCGGCGTCATCCGACACGTCGACGCCGGCTATCCGGAGGCCGTGCAGGTTGCCGCGGCCCACGGGCTGCGGGTCCCGATGCACGAGCACGGCGAGACAGTGACGACGACGTGAAGCTCTAGGTCGGTTCATTCGGCCGCTCGAGCACTGTCCTCGCACCTTCACAACAGATTTCATCAAGACCAGAGTGGCTCTTGCCATGGCCTCATGTTGTTCAGCATATTGAACATTGAGTTCCACCTCGTTGGAGTGGAAGACCAGCTGCCCTTTCTCAACGAGGAAGGTACCTCGCAGCCTTCGGACAACGTGGAAGATTACGATTGTATGTAATATCTCACCGCGCGCCAAGCGACTACACTCTGAAGGTCGGGAGTCGGGGATACGACGGCTCTCAGAGCTAGTTCGAAATGTAGAACAGTTGTCGTAAGGCCTGGCGCAACTTGGCCAAGAAAAGGGCACGAGCCAGGAGGAGTCATGAGAGATGATGAAAGCGTCATCAGATCTGTGCCCGCTAGGTCAGCCGGGCGAGCGTTTGATGTGCTCGAGCTTCTCAGCGAACGACCAAGTCCGACGTCAGCAGGGGCAATCAGCCGGCACTCTGGGATACCTCGCTCGAGTCTTCACTACCTGTTGGTTCTTCTGCGGGATAGGCGGTACATCACTTACAACCAGAACAAACGGGCATGGACATTGGGTCCACGAATCGGGGAACTCTGCGGCGACTCTCCGCTTCTTACTCAAGGACTCGCGGTACTCAGGGTCTTCGAGTCGGCGCCACACAGCTTGAGTATCCGTGAGATAGCTGCCGCGACTGACATGTCTCGGCCGGTGGTCATCAACATCACATCGATAATGACAAGTCATGGGCTGCTCAAGGCGCAGCAGGATGGAACCTATTCGCCTGGACTTGAACTAGTAAGTCTCGCTTCTCGGGTTAGCTGGGCAGACCGGCTGCGTCGGTTGGCTAATCCACACTTGGTCCGGCTGCGGGACGCGAGCGGCGAGACCGCCAATCTCGTGGTTCTCGATGATGGTCATGCCACCTACATCGACCAGGTTGAGAGCCGGTACTCGCTCCGCCACAGCGGATGGGTAGGAAGGCACATCCCCCTTGAGGGCACGGCGACGGGCATGGCTCTCGCGGACGACACCAAGGCCCATACGGTGACCGACAGCATCGAGGCTGGCGTGACAGCCATAGTTTGCGGCGTGAAGGGCTCTAATTCGCCTGCCGCTGTTGGCATCACGGGTCCGACATGGAGGATCAACGAAGCCGGCGTTCGACGACTTTGCGTAATGGTCGAGGCCATTGCAAGAGAGACCGGGGCTGATCTCACGGCAAACTTCTGAGAAGCCCTCGAGGTTCGACGCGTCGGCTCGAACGGAGGAGAGAAGCTGCGGCAAGAGCGATCCCGGCAAGGCCGCCCCGTCTAGGGAACCTTGTCCTCGACTCTGAGGCCGACCAGCTCCGCTAGAGCGGTCCAAGTCGACACGTGTGGCGCCACTTCCCCCGCCTGATGTCCGACGCGGACGCCTTCGAGCACCCCGCCGCCTCGGCGACCTCAGACAGCGTCACGCTGGCCAGGCTCGGCAGGATCTCCCGCCGGAACAGCTCAGGGTCGTACACCACGCCGGGATTGGACCTGTCCCACTCCGACAGCGCCCGTTTGCGGGCGGCGATCAGGCAACTCCGGACTATCCACAAGCAGCCGCCTCTCAGGTGCAACGAACGAGACGTCACGATCCCGCAGTAGGGCGTCTCGTCGTGCGTACCGACGCCCTTATCCGCTTAGGTGTCGACTGGGGATCGTTTGGAACCGTACTGTACGTGAGCGATAGTTGTTGGGCCCAGCACGCGCAGCCAGAATGTCTCGACGTAGGCCGATCGCGGGTCGTAGCCGACCTCGTCGATCACCGGGTCGAGCCAGGGCTCGACGCGAAGCCAGAGCCGCTCTATGGCGGGGGAGCGGCCCGACTCCTCGGGGCTGGGCGTGGCATTCGGGTCGAGTTGTACAAGCATCTGTTGACCTCAGTCATCTGCGCGATGCGATCGCTCAGATGCTGAGCTTCGTGGTTCCCGTGCCACCTACCGTTTCCCGGGCGGCGTTCGGACCGGTGCCGCCGCCGCCGCCGGCGTTACTCCGTGGCGTGTCAGGAAGACCCTGGACGAAGGGGCCAAGCCACATTCCTGGCACCGGGAGGCGCTCCAGGAGGCGACGAAGTTGCGGTGGGCGGCGACGGGCGGCGCTTTCGGGCTAGTTCCAACGGATGTTGGCCTCGAGCTGGTAGGTGAGGAGACGGCCGGCGCGGAGGTGGATCACGTGAGGGAGGGCGGGCTCGCGGCCCGAGTTCAGTAATGATATTGTAACTTTAGTAATGATGCTGTAATATTTCGCTGTGAGGCGCGTCATGGTCGAGAGCCCCAACCGAGTCGCTCGCGTTCTCCGCCGATCTCCTCGAGGCGGTCCCACAAGAGGTCGTCGGTCGGCCTGCCTGCCAACCCGTTCCGGTGCGCCGAGCGCGACGGTGCGCCGAACGGCCACTTCTGTCATAGCGTTGCTCGCCTTTGCAGGGCTGGTCCTGATCCTCTACGCCACCTCGACACACGTCTATGTCGGTGGTTCGGACAGGGCGACCGCGATCCTCGAGGGTCAGGCCGTGAGCAGTGGCAACCCGTTGCTGCACGGCTGGATCCTGACGCGCGACTCGTTCTGGACGACCGACGCGTTCTTCTACGCGCTGGCAGTGCGTGCCGGTGGCCTCTGGCCCGGCCTGCTCAATCTGGAACCAGCTGTCGCGGTCGCGGTCGCCGTCGTGGTCGGTGCCATTGTCGCCAGCCGGGGGCACCGGGGGGCCGCCGCGCTGGCCGGAGCTGCCACTGTGGTGGCGTTGCTGGCGCTTCCCACCAATGCGATGGCGTCCTTCCTGCTCGGCGGTCCGGACCATGTCAGCACGGCGGTCTTGGCTCTTCTCGCCTTCGCAGGACTGAGGCGAGGCCGTTTCGACTGGGGATGGGCAGCGGCGGTCGCCGTGCTCGCCCTCGGAATGCTCGGTGACCTCCTGATGGTCGCTTATGGCATCGTGCCGGTGCTCGGCGCGGGCGTCGTCTCCATGTTGCGAAACCGGGAGTGGCGGGCGGGCATGGCGGCGGTCACTGCGTCGGTCGCAGCAGTCGTCGCCGCTGAGCTGGTCAGTTGGATCGCTCGGGCGATGGGCGCGTTCAGGTCCGTTGACGGGATTCCTTTCGCGACTTCTGGCCAGATGCTCGTGAACTTGAGACACGTGCTGGGCTACGGAGCAGGTCTCATCGGCTTGACGTACCGGTTCGACGCCCAGCGGGTCCCGGGCGTCCTGCAGGATGTTCACGTCGTGGGTGCTCTTCTGATCGTCGCCTGCTCGCTGGTGGCAGTGGCGAATCTGGTGAGGCGTCTGGTCCGCGGCCGCCGAGAGGCTTCCAGGCCCCGGACGGAGACCGGGCGTTGGTGGCTCGACGACGTGCTGGTCATCGCGATGTTCGGCTCGGCAGCGACGTTCGTAGCCCTCGCCGTCAACGGAGTGCCTGGCGCCCGCTATCTCGTCGCGACCGTCGTGTTCGCCAGCGTGCTCAGTGGCCGGATCGTCGCCCAGGCCTGGCACCGGCTGCAACCGGGCCGTGCCGCCCGGGCGATCTGCGTCGTCTGCGCCGCTGTCCCGTTGTGGTTTGCCGCTGGCCTCGGCTACACCCTTGCCCAGCCCGTTTCGATCCCCAAGGCGGCAGCGCTCGCCTCCTGGCTCGAAGTGCACAATCTCCGAAGCGGGGTCGGCGGTTATTGGGCGGCGAGCATCACCACCGTCGAGAGCAAGGGCGCGGTCACGGTGCGGCCGGTGTGGTCGAATCAGGTAGGCAAGCTCGGCCGGTACATGAAACTGTCCTCTGCCAGCTGGTACTCCGGTCAGCACTTCCAGTTTCTCGTCTACAGCACGCCTGTCTACCAAGGCGTCGACAGCGTCTCGGCAGCCATGACCTGGGGGAGACCGGAACACACCTACTACGTCGGTGGGTACCACGTGCTCGTGTGGTCTGCCGCCTTCAGCGTCGCACCCTTTGCGCCGTCACGCGTTCAGGTTCAGGGGGCGGGTCGCCCGTCCGCCGTCCGGTCGCCGGCCGTCCACAGACCCGTCGGTGGCAGTTGTGTGTCGGGACCGTCGGTCCTCTTGTCGTGCCAGCTTCGTGGCCTTTGAACCGGCACGCCGGGTTGCGGAGCGGGCTTCCACCCTCACCGGCTCCCTGGAGCCTTCCTTCCAGGTCGAGACGTGCGGCGCGATCGCTCAGACGCAGAGCTCGGTGGTTCCCGTGCCACCTACCGCTTCTCGGGAGTTGTGCTGGGCGAAAGCCGTTGGTATCTCGCAGCGGTGCGTCGGGGAGACCGCAAGCGCCCTGCTGTGGCGGCAAGCGGCCGATGCGCAGGCCACCGGTCGGGCACTCGGGTGCGCCGCGCCCCGCGCCGCGCCGCTCACCGTCACGGCCCGATGTCCTCGCCGAGGTAGGCCATCCGCACGCGGTCGTCACGCATCAAGACGTCTGCTGAGTCCTGCAGCACGATCCTTCCCGTCTCGAGCACGTAGCCCCGGTCGGCCAGCTGGAGGGCCTTGGCCGCGTTCTGCTCGACCAACAGGACCGTGACACCCTGATCCCGGATCGTCTTCAGGATCTCGAAGATCGTCTGGACAAACAGCGGCCCCAGCCCCATCGAGGGTTCGTCCAAGAGGAGCAGCCTGGGCTCTGCCATGAGGGCACGGCCGATGGCGAGCATCTGCTGCTCGCCGCCCGAGAGGTTCCCGCCTTGCTGCTTGCGGCGCTCTTGGAGGATCGGGAAGAGCTCGTAGACCTGACCGAGCTTCGTGGCCTGGCCGTGAGGCTTGTGAAAGGCACCGATCTCGAGGTTCTCGAGCACGGTCATCTGCGGGAAGATCCGGCGACCTTCGGGCACGTGACTGATCCCGAGCTCGACGGTCTTGTGTGCCGCGAGGCGTGAGATGTCGACGCCGTCGAAGCGGAGCGTGCCCTTGGACGCGTGGTGCAGCCCCGAGATCATCCTGAGCGTGGTCGTCTTGCCGGCGCCGTTGGCGCCGAGCAGGGTGACGATCTCACCCTGATCGACCGAGATCGTGAAATCGTGCAGGGCCGGGACGGTGCCATAGCGGACCTCCACGCCTGTCACTTCGAGAAGGGCCATCAGAGCTCCCCCGCCCCGGAGTCGTCTTCGCTGTCGGGGGACCCGAGGTAGGCGTTGATGACGACAGGGTCCTTCTGGATCTCGGCCGGCGAGCCTCGCGCGATCACCTGCCCGAAATTGAGCACGATGATCCGCTCGGCGACTGACATCACGAGTTTCATGTCGTGTTCGATCAAGAGCACGGTCACACCCAACTGTCCGCGCACCCTGCGGATCAGCTCGGCGAGGTCGGCCTTCTCGGCCGGGTTGGTTCCTGCGGCGGGCTCGTCGAGAAGCAGCACCTCGGGGTTCGTGCCGAGGGCCCGCGCGATCTCGAGACGCCGGCGGTCCCCGTAGGGAAGCGAGCTCGAGAGCTCGTTCGCCCTTTGTGTCAGGCCGACGAACTTGAGAAGCTCCAGCGTCCTGAGGTCGCCCTCGTGCTCCTCGCGCCGGGTCCGGGGCAACCGGAGCATGGCTCCGAGGGGCCCGGTGTGCTGCTTGGACTCGACGCCTATCTTCACGTTCTCGAAGGTCGTCAACGCAGCGAACATCCGGGAGGTCTGGAACGTTCTCGCCACCCCGAGCCGGTTCACCCTGTAGGGCTTGTGCCCGATGACGCTGACGGCGTGCCCGTCCTTCCCGGTGAAGATGATCGACCCTTCCTGGGGCGTGTAGACGCCGGTCAGGCAGTTGAACAACGAGGTCTTCCCGGCGCCGTTCGGGCCGATGACCGACAGGATCTCTCCGCGGTGCAGCCCGAGCGAGACGTCGTTCAGGCTCGTGACGCCGCCGAAGCGGAGGGTCACGTGCTCGACGGAGAACAGGACGTCCGCCAACTCGGCTGCTGCCACCTCGGGCGCCGTGTCGCTCATTCCGTCTCCGGGCCGATGTAGCCGGGCTCGTCGAGGGACAACTTGCCATAGTCGGACGGCAGCGTCTCTCCCATGGACGTGATCCGGACAGGGCCGCCCGGAGTTCCCGGATGGCCGCCGCCCTCCTCGGTGAGGAGGATCTCCCGGCGCCTGCGCCGCGAGGGGATGATCCCCTGCGGCCTGAAGATCATGAGGAGGATGAGAAGGGCGCCGAGGTAGATGAACTCGTCCTGGAACTGGTAGTCCTGGAACGAGTGGATCTGGAGGTACTGGGGGAGCCACTGGATCACGAAGGCACCGATCACCGCGCCCGCGATCGAGCCCATGCCTCCAAAGATCACAAAGACGAGGATCAGGATCGACGTCTGGACGACGAAGTCGTCCGGCGAGAGGCTCTGGACCTGGCTTGCGAAGAAGACTCCGGCAAACCCGGAGGTCGAGGCCCCGATGGCGAAGGCCATGACCTTGTACTTCAGGGCGTTGATGCCCAGGGAGTCAGCCGCGACCTCGTCTTCACGGATCGCCGTCCAGGATCGTCCCACGCGGGAATGCTCGAGGAAGCTGAACGCCACCATGAAGACGACCGCGACCCCGAGGATCAGGTAGTAGTAGGGCAGCACCGTACCCGTCCAGGCGTAGTTGACCGAGGGCAGGTGAACGGAGAACTGCGGGATGACGCCCGGGGTACCTGCGGGTCCGCCTGTCACCCCGTCGAGGTTGTTCGCGACGACCTCGATGATCTCCCCGAATCCCAGGGTCACGATCGCCAGGTAGTCCCCTCGGAGCCGGAGCGTGGGAGTTCCGAGCAGGGTGCCGGTGAGCATCGCGGCCACGATGGCGAACGGGATGATCCAGAACGGGTTGAGGATGAACGGCGGTTGGATGGGCAGAGCGCCGGTGAAGTAGGCCGTGGTGTAGGAGCCGATCGCCCAGAACGCGACATACCCGAGGTCGAGCAGGCCGGCGAAGCCGACGACGACGTTGAGGCCCATGGCGAGCAGCACGTAGATCGCAACCTGGGTTGTGAGGATCGACTGGATGCCCGGGTCCATGTGCAGGGGCCACTGGATCGCCACTAGGAGTGCTGCGATGGTGATCGCGGTCTTCCCATAGGCGAACTTGGCCTGCTTGGTGATGCCTACGAACTCGTAGCGGCCGTGCTCGGGAGGTGGCCCCCCGAGGGCACCAACGAGGTCGATCGCCACCCAGACCAGGGCGAACACGAGGACGACAACACCGGTGGCGATGACCGCGAGCCCTGCTGTGTGGTCGTGGACCAGGATGTGGATGGAGGCCAACCAGTGCGCGAGCGAATTGGGAGTTGACGCGCGCCACAACGCCCACGACGTCCAGGTCAACCACCCGTAAGCGGCAAGGATGACGCCGACGACCACGGCGAGCCCCCGGCCATGCCGGGGGGCGATCACCTTGCGGGAGGTCGCCAGGCCGAAGAGCAACCCCTCGAGCACGGTCAGGCCGAGCGCGAGCCACAGGAGGAGGAGGCCCAGGGTCCGGCTGTGCGGTACCGCCCCGATCGTGTTCAGGTACTTCGAGACGGGGTTGTGCATCCACGCGAGCACCCCGTAGAGGGCGACGAACGCGTAGCCCCCGGGCCTGGCGATCCGCAGCGACCGTGACTCGAACAGGTGGACCACCAGCTCCATCGCCGCGAACGCGCAACCGATCTCGATGCAGACGCCGCCCTTCCAGGTGTCGTTCGGTGAGATCCAGGAAACCCAGATGAATCCGAAGGCGACGATCGCCAGGTCGATGGCCAGGCGCGCCCTTCGCCGGGCTGTCAGCCTGAAGATCGACGAGCGGAGGCGGTCGGCTCTCGAGCCTGCCGTTCCGCCGAGGGTGTGCCAGATCGTGACGATCGCGAACAACCCGGAACCGAACCCGAGGAACCACAACAGCCTGGGGAACTGCAGCGAGCCGGTGAACCCGGAGGTCGGCGCTGCGTTGTTCCCCGGGGGTCCGGTCATGACCGCGAGGACCAGGGCGGCCACCACACACACGCCGAGACGTCGCGCAGTCTGGCTGGTGGTGAGGCTCGCAAGTTGTGTCGAGCGCGCGGCTCGTGCCGGTGCGCCGGTGCGCTCCGGGCCCGGGCGGGTCTCGGTCCCCGGGCCGGTCGAGGTCATGCCTCCCTCCCGAGCCGCTCACCCAGGATGCCCGTCGGCCGGAAGAGCAGGAGCATGACAAGCACGCCGAAGGCGACGACGTCCTGCCATTGGGCGGATATCCAGCGCAGCGGGATGCTCTCGAACAGCCCGAGGAGCAGGCCGCCGATCATGGCTCCCCGGATGTTGCCGATGCCCCCGAGGACCGCGGCGGTGAAAGCCTTCAGCCCTGGGACGAAGCCCATCGTGTAGATGACGCCGAACTGAAGGCCGAAGAGGAACCCTGCGGCGCCACCCATGAGACCGCCAAGCACGAAGGTGAGTGCGATCGTGCGGTCTATGTGCACGCCCATGAGGCTCGCGGTCTCGGCGTCCTGGGCGACGGAGCGGATGCCCTTGCCGAGCTTGGTCCTGTTCACGACGGTGTCGAGCACGAACAGCAGGACGAGCGCAGTGGCCATGGTCAGGATCCAGACCGACTGCACACCGACGCCACAGAGATCGAAGGAATTGCCTTGGATCACGGTGGGCGTCGGGATGAACGCCGTGTACCGCCCGAACTCCTTGCCCCCTAGGTTGAAGAGGAAGTAGGACGCACCGATGGCGCTGATGAGATAGGTCAGCCTCGGTGCGTTCCGCTTTCGCAAGGGTCGGTACGCGACCCGCTCGAGTACCAGGGCGGTGGCGCCGCCGGCGAGGCTACCCGCGAGGATCCCGACGACCACGAACCCGATCGCCCAGAACCCCGCCGGAGAGGACGTGCCGAGGATCGCCCGCATCGCGAACAGGCCACCAAAGCCCCCGGCCATGAACACTTCGGAGTGGGCGAAGTTGATGAGCCTGAGAACGCCGTAGACCAGGGTGTAGCCGAGGGCGATGAGCGCGTAGAGGAACCCGTTGGCAAGGCCGCCAACGACGAGCGAGACCCAGATGTTGTTGTTGGCTATGAACGCCGGGCAGTGCATGCGTTCCGATCATTCTCCTCGGCCTTGCGCAGCAGACTACTCAGTTGCAGCAGTAGGGCTCGATGAAGGAAAAAAACCGGGCACTCCGCGCAGTCGCGGAGTGCCCGGCTCTCTCACACTGTGCTGAGTGGTGCTACTCGACTCCGAGCTGCACAAAGGCGCCGTGTTCCACCTTGTTGACGTAGATCGTCGTCCCGGCGATGTCCCCGTCGGCCTTGAAGGAAATCGTCTTGGTTAGGCCGACATAGGTGATTCGGTGAAGGGCCGTGACGAGGTTCGCACGGGTGATGGCCACCGTCCCGGCAGCCTCGGCCATCAGCTTCATCGTGTCGATGATCGTGTTCGTCGCGTCGAACGACTCAGCCGAGTAGATGGCCGGGGCGAAGTGCGCGAGCGCCTTGAAGCCCGCCGCGAAAGCCTTGTCGGCCTTGGTGGTGCCGAGCACAGCGCACCCGCAGCTGGCGTATACACCGTTGGCGGCGCTGCGCGGGTTGGTGCCCGAGATGAGCGTCGCGCTGTCGCTTCCGTCTCCGCTGAAGACCTTGCCCGTGTAGCCCACCTTGTGCAGCGCGCTGAGCAGCAGGCCGAGGTCGCAGTAGTAACCGGCGTAGAACAACAGCTGTGGGTGAGCGGCCTTGACGAGCGCTGCGTCGTCGGGGTACTGCGTGGTGCTTCCGGTCCCGTCGGTGCACTGGGTCGTGCCGGGGAACGAGCCGAGGGTCACCTTCGCATGGTCCTTCCTGGCCTGGGTGGCAAAGGCATTCGCAAGTCCGACCCCGTAGGTGCTGGCGTCGTTGACGACGTAGAAGTTGTTCAGGTGGAGCGTGTGGTCGATGTACAGGGCGTCAGCCGGTCCCTGGACGAAGTCGGACGGGATGACCCGGAAGAAGTTGTGCCATCCGTAGGTCGCGAGCGCCGGCAGGCTCGCGGACGGGCTCACGGTCGCAAGGTGGTACGCGCTGAAGGTCGGCTCGGCAGCCTTTGTGGCCCCCGAGAAGGCGGGGCCGACAACGGCGATGACCGACTTTTTCGCGACGAGCTCCTCGGCGATGGTCGGCGACTTCGTCCCTGAACCCTGGTCGTCCTTGGCGAGGAACTCGAGCTTGAAAGGAAGCTTGCCGAACTGCGACTTGCCGGAGTTCGCCTGGTTGACGGCGTACCGGACCGAGAATTCCATGTCCAGGCCGAGCTGCAGGTTCCCACCCGAGAGCGGGCCTTCGTAGGCAATAATGAACGTGGGCTTGGCGGTGGCCAGCGGCTTGGCGTTCGCGAACGCCGCCCCGCTCAAGCTGGCGAGCACGAGTGCTCCGGCCACGAGCGGCACACCGGCCTTCAAGAGCAAGTGCCTCATGAGGACTCCTCCTATCTCCTATTGGGTATGCACTTAGGGAACACCGGTTGCGCCCCCGCACCTGTCCTCGAACAGTGGCGAAACCTTACTGTGTCAGTCGAGAATTATGCAACTGCAACGCGATCGTCATCTGTCCTTGACACCCAGACCCGGCTCAGCGACATCGTGGGCACCGGCGGCCGGGCGAGAGATCCCGTGCGCAGTGGGGAGCGCCTTGTCGATGTCGCTGTTGGTTCCGTTGCCAAGCGAGGACGACCCCGCCCGCGTTGTCGGCGCCCGCCGGCGGAGTGCAGAAGGTCCGATCCTGCCTGGCGCGATTGAGGTTCGTTTCGCCTAGTGTTGGCTGGCGATGCATCGGAGGATCCGTTGACGGTCGCAGACCTGAAGCGAATGGTGCGAGAGGCCAACCTCGAGCTCGTCGGGCGCGGCCTGGTGTTCGGTACTTTCGGAAACGTCAGCGGGATCGACCGAGATCTGGGCCTCGTCGTGATCAAGCCGAGCGGCGTGCCTTACGGCGATCTGTCTCCGGACGACATGGCGGTTGTCTCGCTGGAGTCGGGCGAGCATCTGGAAGGTCTGAAGCCGTCGTCTGACACCCCGACACATCTCGAGATCTACCGGTCGTTCGCGACCGCAGGCGGCGTCGTCCACACGCATTCGACATGGGCGACGAGCTGGGCGCAAGCTCGTCGACCGATCCCGTGCCTGGGAACCACGCACGCCGACTACTTCAGGGGCGCCGTCCCCTGTACTCGCGACCTGACACACCAGGAGATAGCCGGCGCCTACGAGAAGGAAACCGGGCGGGTGATAGTCGAGACGTTCGAAGCACTTGACCCTGACGAGGTGCCTGCGGTGCTCGTCGCATCGCACGGGGTCTTCACGTGGGGACGTAATGCTTCGGGTGCGGTGCTTCACGCTGCGGTCGTGGAGGAAGTGGCCCGGATGGCACAGCTTTCACTTCAGGTTTCACCAGGGCTCAGCCCGTGTCTGGACCAGATCACTTCGCAGCTGATCGATCGCCACTTCCTGAGAAAGCACGGAAGCGGCGCCTACTACGGCCAGGCGGAGCACTAGCCCGTCAGCAGGTTGCCCGGCTGCTTGCCGGCCGCGACGTGGCTTCGACGTGCTGGTTGTCGACGACCCGGCGAGCTTCGTCGTCGAACAGGTGATCTCGAAGGGGCTCCCCGTCGCCGAAGCTCGACGCACGTCGCGGCGGCCACGTGCAGCGACGCGCGGCCTGGCGCTGCTCAACACGATGAAGCGGGCGCCGGTCAGGCCCGACGGGATCCAGCTGATCAGACCCTTGGCTCCCCGGTGCGAGTGCTCGCGGACGACGACAACATGGTCTTTGCAGGCACGACCCGTCCGACATGGCTCTCGCGATCAACGAGGTGATCAGGATCGGAGGAGGCCTCGCGGTCATTGACCACGCTGCGGTGGTCGAGACGCTGGCCCTGCCGGTCGGTGGCATCGTCGTCCACATCGACGTAGAGATGATGGCCGCGGCCAAATCACGGCTTGATGCCGCCGCGCGGCGGCTACTTCGTACGCTTCTTGGCGCCCTTCGAAAGGTGCTCGACCAACGCGTCAGGCCCCGGGAAGAAGAGTCCCTCGTGCCCGTCCTCCGTCCAACGGACCTGGTAAGGGGGGCCTCCGTCCGTACCGAGCACCTCCAGTACCTCGGCGGTCCTGTCAGGTTGGGCAACGGTGCGGCCCCGGACTACAAGGTGATCTCCGACTTTCACATCCATCGTCGTACCTCCTCGAGATCCGGGTCCCATCGGTCATGGTCCGGTGGCCGCGGCTCCAGTGTAGGAGGCGAACGGCCCGAGTTCCGAGAGAGTGTGGTTGCCATCTTGCCGTCCCGGGCGACCGCTACTGGCACCGGTCCTATGATCCGCGCGGTGACTGAGCCGAGCTCGTTCCTCGTGACTCCGGAGGACTTGAGGCGCCACGGCCGCCGGACCGTCGACTGGGTCGCTGACTACCTGACGAGTCTCGAGAGCTACCCGGTGCTCGCAACGACTGTTCCCGGGGAGATCGCGGCGATGTTGCCGCGCTCTCCCCCAGAGCTGCCCGAGCCGTTCGAGGCGGTTCTCGCCGATCTCGACCGGATCGTGCTTCCGGGGACCACTCACTGGCAGTCACCCGGGTTCTTCGGTTTCTTTCCTGCCAACGCGTCCCCACCGGCGATCCTCGGCGAGCTTGTGACCGCCGGGCTCGGCGTCAACGGGATGGGATGGGCGACGAGTCCGGCGTGCACCGAGATCGAGACGGTCATGCTGGACTGGCTCGTCGAACTGCTAGGCCTGCCTGCCCGGTTCCGCTCGGAGTCCCGGGGTGGCGGAGTGATCCAAGACAGTGCTTCATCAGCGACGCTGTGTGCCCTGCTCGCTGCCCGGGAGCGGGCGATCAACGCCGGCGCGGTCCTCACCGACCTTTGCGTGTACACCTCGGCCGAGGCGCACTCATCTGTGCAGAAGGGGGCCCGGGTCGCCGGTTTCTCTCCCGCGCGCGTGCACCTGATTGCCGTGGACGAGGCATTCGGGATGGACCTGGCCGCGCTCGAGTCAGCCGTCCAGGTCGACCGCGAGGCCGGGCTCGTTCCCTGCTGCGTGGTCGCCACCGCCGGCACGACCTCCTCGATGGCTTTCGACCCGGTCCGGGCGATCGGCGAGCTCTGCCGCGCCGAGCAGGCTTGGCTCCACGTCGACGCCGCGATGGCAGGATCAGCGGCGATCTGTCCGGAGCTGCGATCCCAGCACGACGGGCTCGAGCTCGCCGACAGCTATGCGTTCAACCCGCACAAGTGGCTGCTGACCAACTTCGACTGCGACTGCCTCTACCTCGCCGATCGGGCCAGCCTCATCGATGCCCTCTCGATCACCCCGGAGTATCTCCGTAACGATGCCAGCGAGTCGGGCTTGGTCCTCGACTACCGGGACTGGCAGGTGCCGTTGGGTCGGCGCTTCAGGGCTCTCAAGTTGTGGTTCGTGCTTCGCTGCTACGGAGCAGAGGGGCTGCGCCGACACGTGCGCGAGCATGTGCGGCTGTCGAGACATCTCGAAGGACTGGTGGTCGCGGACCCTCGTTTCGAGCTCTGTGCCCCGCCGGCGTTGAACCTGACCTGTTTCAGGCACGTCGGAGGTGACGACGTGTCCGAGCGGTTGCTCGCCGAGCTCAATGCCACCGGCCGAGTCTTCCTGAGCCACACGAGGCTCGCCGGCCACTACGTGATCCGGTGCTGCATCGGCGGGACCTGGACGACGGAACGTCACGTGGCGATGCTGTGGGAGCTCATCGACGAGCTCGCGCCGGCGCCGTGAGCCGGCCTGATCTCGTGCCGAAGTCGGCGACGAGGGCGCAGCGCTCCCCATCGCGGACCGCTTGACCTGAATAGGTTGTAGTCGCAGGCCTGGCCGGGCTGCTGGGCGTGAGACTTGTGTGAAGGGAGGCCGGGAGATGTCCCAAGGCGGTGATCTCGAGCGGCAGGTGCGCGACTACTGGGACCTGGACGCGGCAACCTACGACCAATCGCCCGGGCACGATCCGCAGACACCGGTGGAACTGGCGGTCTGGGCGGCGACTTTGCGCAGACTGCTGCCTGCCCCGCCGGCGCGCGTGCTCGACGCGGGGGCTGGGACCGGCTTCCTGAGCCTGTTGCTGGCCCGTGAGGGTTACCGTGTCACGGCGTTGGACCTGGCGCCGGGCATGCTTGCGCAGTTGAGGGCGAAGGCGCAGCGTCGCTCTCTCGACATCGAGATCGTCGAGGGCAATGCGGCCGAACCGCCTCGCGACGGTTACGAGGCAGTCGTGGAGCGGCACCTCGTCTGGACCTTGCCGGAGCCCAAGACTGCGCTCGAGGCATGGCACCGGGCGGCGCCGACGGGGACGCTCGTGCTCCTGGAAAGCACCTGGGGGTCGAATGCCGGTCCTGAGGAGCAGCTCCGTGCTCGCGCCCGGGCCCTTCTCGGTCGGTTGCGGAACGAGCCGCCAGGACACCACGCCGAGTACGACGCCGGCCTGCGTTCGGAGCTGCCGTTTGGCTCGGGCACGAGCCCGGAGCTTCTAGTGGGGCTCGTTGACTCGACGAGCTGGGGTCCCGCTCGAGTCGAGCGGCTTCGCGACGTGGAGTGGGCGACTCGGGCGGCACTGCCGTCGGTGCTCGAGCGGTTCTTGGGAGTGACGCCTCGTTTTGCCGTGGTCGCCGGTTGACCGGCTCGGCCGACCGGTGCCGCCCGAGGCCAGCGAAGCCATCGGGGCCGGGCCGAGCGTGACGGCGCGCCTGCCCGAACAAGGCTTCACCCGGATGACCACTCTGAGTGGTCAAGTCAACCGCGCTAAGGTGTCAGACATGTCGCGTGCCAGGTGCTTGGTGGTGGGCGTCGCCGCGGCGATCGTGACCTTGAGCTTTCCCTCGGTCGCACTGGCAGCTCGGCCGAGCAGTGGCGGAGCAGGCAAGACGGCCACGGCCCGGACGAGCGCGAACAGGCCCCCGTCGACGACGACGTCCACACTTCCGGCCGTCGCACCCAAGTTCGAGCCACTGTTGCACCGCCTGCTGAGGGCGGCAGCCCTCGTCACCGCGGACGACCAGAAAGCGGCATCGTTGTCCGAGCTCTACGACATCGAGAAACTCAAGTTGGCCAGTGCCCGGCAGGAGGTGGGCAGGCTCGACCGCCGGGTCGGTACCACCGGCCGCCACCTGTATGTGGCCAGCGCCCGTCTCCGCCAGGCTGCGGCTCTTGCCTACGTCACGGGCGGGCTCACCGGGGTCGGCTCGGGGCTGGTCTCGGAGAATGCATCCTACGCCGAGATGGCCGAGGTCTATTCGGGCGTCGCACTTAGCCAGCTGTACCAGGCCCTCGGGCGTTACCGGACGGCGGCCGGCGCCGCGCGTGCCTCGCGCTCCGTCGCCCTCGAGAACTCCCGCCAGATTGCCCGGACCCTGGCCGCTGAGGCTCAGGTGCGCGCCCGAGCGGGGGCCCTCATGCGCAAGGCGGCGAGCAATTACTCCTCGATCAGCCGACGGCTTCTGGGCCTGGTCGGGCCCAAGGAGTTCGCCCGGCTCTTCTCCCCGTTGCCAGGGGGCAGCCCCTTGATCGGGCCGGACCTTGCCGGCACCGACGTGTCGCGTGTCGCCACGGGGGCCCAGGGTCTCAAGGCCGCGATGGCGGCGCGGAAGTTCCTCGGCGTTGCATACGTGTGGGGGGGTGCGGACAGTGCGGGAGTCGACTGCTCGGGGCTGACGATGCTCGCGTGGGCGGCGGCTGGTTACCCGCTCGCCCACTCGGCGACGCTGCAGTGGGAGGAGTCCCGCCCGGTGTCGCTGGGCCGCCTGGAGCCTGGCGACCTTCTCTTCTACCACTTTGCCGATGACGGCGTGAACCCCATCTCCCACGTCGTGATGTACCTCGGCTCGGGTCCCTTCGGAGCCGAGACAGTGATCCAGGCGGCCGAGCCCGGGACGAACGTCGCCCTCGTCAGGATCTACTTCGCCGGCCTGGTCAGCGCCGGACGCCCCTGAACGGACCACCCGGACACGCCGGCGGGTTGCCGGCCCGGGCACGCGCCGCCCGTGGAGTGCGAGGTGACACGGCCGGCTCGAGACCCGCGCGAAAGACCCGGTCGAAGCTACCAACGCCCCCTGTGGACGACCTCGCCCACCGATCGCCGGACGCGACGCACCGGCGACCCGGGTGGTCTGGTGGCCTCCGGCGGGACGGGGGACGTCTCGTAGCCGAGTGCGACCGCACCTATGACCTGTTTGCCTTCGGGCACGCCGAGCGCGCTGAGCAACGGGCCAGGGTCCCGGTGCAACCGGAAGAAGAGCGCGCCGAGCCCTTCGTCGGTGGCGGCGAGGAGCAGCAGCATGACCGTGAACGAGGCATCCACGAGCCAGTACGGCACCGGCCAGTGCTCAGCTGCAAGGCCGGCGAGGCTCGAGCGGGCCTTGTCCGCCTCGGCGTAGCGCGCGACATAGGCCCTCGGATCGCCGATCGGCAGGACGATCACCGGCGCCGGGAGAAGCCCGTGCAGCGCCCGCTCCCCGGCGAGGAACTCCGGGTCGCTGGTCACCTCGAAGAACTGCCTGGTCTGTGCAGGACCTTCGAGCACGAGCAGGTCGACCCCTTGGCTGAAGCCCGCGGACGGCCCGCGGACAGCGACGCCCAGCACCCGGTCCAGGACGTCGGCCGGCACTGGCTCGCTCGAGTAGCGCCGCGTCATCCTTCGCCGTCGGACGACCTCACCCAGTTCCACGACGCGGACGCTAACGGACCTGGAGCCTCGAACGCGAGGTTGCGGCCTCATCTGGAGCAGAACCGAGGGACGCGGCGTCGCTTCGGAATGTTGATCGCACTGGTAGCGTTTGACGCCTCAGGAAGCGCCGTGGCAGAGGTGGGGCGCCGTGGAGGAGGCGGGGAAGGTGCCGAGTTTCAGGGACATGTTGGACCAGGCGAAACAGGACATCGCCGAGATCGAGCCTGCCGACGCCGACGCCCTGTTTGACGAGGCGCTCTTCCTCGATGTCCGTGAGGCCGACGAATACGCCCAGGGCGCAGTGCCCGGTGCGCTCCACCTGCCGCGAGGCCTGCTCGAGCTTCAGGTGGAGGGCCGTGTCCCTGACAAGGACCGCAAGATCGTCGTCTACTGCGCCGGCGGCACTCGCTCAGCTCTGGCCGCACAGGCACTCGGAAACCTCGGCTACTCCGAGGTGGCCTCGATGACCGGAGGGTTCAACAGGTGGAAGGACGAGGGGCGGGCCTGGGTCACCCCCAGGACACTCGACAGCGATCAGCGCAACCGCTACCAGCGGCATCTGCTGCTCTCGGAGATCGGAGAGGCCGGACAACAGCGTCTCCTCGAGTCGAAGGTGCTCCTGCTCGGCGCCGGCGGCCTCGGCTCGCCCGCCGCGCTCTATCTGGCTGCGGCGGGGGTGGGGACGATCGGGATCGTCGACATGGACGTCGTCGACTCGTCGAACCTGCAGCGCCAGGTCCTGCACAATCTCGACCGCATCGGCGAGCGCAAGGTTGACTCCGCGAAGAAGACGCTCACAGCCATGAACCCTGACGTGGACGTGGTCACCTACGACGTGCGTCTCGGTGCCGGCAACGTGCTCGAGATCATCAACTCCTACGACCTGATCGTGGACGGGACGGACAACTTCCCGACCCGCTATCTCGTCAACGACGCATCGCTTGTGAAGAAGGTCCCGGTCGTGCACGGGTCGATCTTCCGTTTCGAGGGGCAAGCGACGGTCTTCCTCCCGTATGAAGGCCCCTGCTACAGGTGCCTCGTGCCCGAACCTCCACCCGCGGAGCTGGCGCCTTCGTGCGCTGAAGCCGGCGTGCTCGGAGTGCTGCCCGGGATCATCGGGTCCATTCAGGCGGTCGAGGCGATCAAGCTCCTGCTCAAGATCGGGGAGCCGCTCGTCGGCCGCCTCCTCGCCTACGACGCCCTCGAGCAGTCGTTCCGGACCTTCAGGATCCGGAGGGACCCTGCCTGCCCAGCCTGCGGGGAGCACGCCGGCGAGATCGTCGTCGCCGAGTACGACGAGCTCTGCATGCCGCACCCGACAAAGCCGCCGCTTCTCGCAGTCACCGGCTGAGCCGGCGCGCACCGCACGGCCAAAGACCCGAGGTGACAACCTCGGCGGCACAAACTTACGCTTTGTCGATGGCGACCGGTGAAGATGTGCGCCGGACCGACTCCGGCATCGAGATCCGAAGCCGCTACGTCGCGGAGGACCTGGAGGGCTTCGATCCGGTGCTCGAGCTCGGCGAGCCCGGCGTCTACCCCTACACGCGGGGAGTTCAGCGCGACATGTACCGAGGCCGGCTCTGGACGATGCGCCAGTACGCCGGGTTCGGGACGGCCGAGGAGACCAACGAACGTTTCAAGTTCCTGCTCGAGGCCGGCCAGACCGGGCTGTCGTGCGCGTTCGACCTGCCCACCCAGATGGGATACGACTCCGACCACCCGCTTGCAGAGGGCGAGGTCGGAAAGGTCGGCGTGGCCATCGACTCGATCGACGACATGCGCAGCCTGCTTGCCGGGCTTCCCCTCGACAGCGTGTCCACCTCGATGACGATCAACGCCACGGCGGCGGTCCTGCTGCTGCTCTACGAGCTTGTCGCCGACGAGCAGGGTGTCGCTGCGTCGTCCATCAGTGGCACGATCCAAAACGACATCCTCAAGGAATACGTCGCCCGCGGCACCTACATCTACCCGCCCCGGCCCTCCATGCGCCTGGTGACCGACACCTTCGCCTACTGCGCGGAGAAGATCCCGGGCTGGAACACGATCTCGATCTCGGGCTATCACATCCGTGAAGCTGGCTCGACGGCGGTTCAAGAGCTGGCGTTCACGCTCGCGAATGGGATCGCCTACGTGCAGGCCGCGCTCGATGCGGGCCTTGACGTCGATGCCTTCGCGCCGCGGCTCTCGTTCTTCTTCAATGCCCACAACGACCTGTTCCAAGAGGTCGCGAAGTACAGGGCTGCGCGCAGGATCTGGGCCCGGACGATGACGGAGCGCTTCGGCGCTACAGACGAGAGATCGAAACGCCTCCGCTTCCACACCCAGACCGGAGGTTCGACGCTGACGGCCCAGCAAAGCGACGACAACATCGTTCGAGTGGCGCTACAGGCTCTCGCCGCGGTCCTCGGGGGGACCCAGAGCCTCCACACCAACGGCTTCGACGAGGCAATCGGGCTCCCGACCGAGCACGCGGCCAAGCTCGCGCTTCGAACCCAGCAGGTGATCGCGTTCGAATCGGGCGTGACCGACACCGTCGACCCGCTGGCTGGCTCTTATTTCGTCGAAACGATGACCAACGAAGTGGAACGCGCTGCGCTCGCCTACATCGCGCGCATCGACGCCCTCGGTGGCGCGGTGGCTGCGATCGAAGCCGGCTTCATGCAGGACGAGATCGAGCAGGCAGCCTATGAGTACGCCAAGGCCGTCGAGTCAGGAGCCGAGATCGTTGTGGGCCTCAACCGGTTCGTCGATGAGGACACAGGTGAGCCGGAGGTCTTCCCCCTGGACCCGTCCCTGCAGCACGACCAGGTCGAGCGCCTGCGCGCGCTTCGGGCATCGCGGGACCAGGCCGGCGTCGACGCGGCGATCGACGATGTACGGGCGGCGGCCCACGGCACACAGAACCTCCTTGTCCCCATGCGCGAGGCATTGAAGCGCCGCGCGACGTTGGGAGAGGTGTCGGATGCGCTGCGCGACGTATTCGGGGAGTACCGGCCGAGCCGTTGAGGCGATGTCGGGGACCGAAGGCTCAAGCGTGCCGGTACGCCGTCGCGCTCAGGCGCCGGCGCACGACCTCGTCGCTCGCAAGGTCGATCGTCGTCCACGCCATGGCCACGGCGCCGTCGAGCACGGCACGATCGGCCGCCGGGCTTGCGGCAGCCGCTGCGAATTCCGCCTGATGGTTGACCGCCGGGAGTGAGTCGATGGCGAGAAGCGGGTGGATCGCAGGGATCGCGAGCGACACGTTGCCCATGTCGGTCGACGCCCTCATGGCCGCTTGCGCCCCGGCCTCAAAGACGCGGCCAATTGCCTCGGCGTTGCTGCGGTAGAGCGCCGCCATCGGCTCGTCGGTGAGGAACTCCGAGTACCGGGGTGCCTGGGGCACCACTTCGAGGACGGCGCCTGTCGCCAGCGCGCCCGCCTCGAAACATCTCATGACTCGCGGCTCCCAGACCAAGAGGGCTTCGAGAGTCTCCGCACGTACGTAGAATTTCGCCACAGCCAGTGCGGGCACGATATTCGGGGCCGCACCGCCGCAGGTGACGATCCCGTGGACCTGATCGTCGCGGCCCGAGTGCTGACGGAGCAGCCCGATCGCGACCTGGGCGACCGTGATCGCATCTGCGGCATTGACGCCCCGCTCGGGGAACGCCGAAGCGTGCGCTTCCTTGCCGGTGTAGCGGACGTCGAAATGGCTCACGGCGAGACACGGCATCCGATCGAGCTCGCTCGGCGCCGGGTGCACCATGAGCGCGGCGTTGACGCCGTCGAACCCACCGCGCTGCATCATGAGGACCTTGCCGCCGCCGCCTTCTTCAGCAGGCGTGCCGAGCACGCGAACAGTGATGCCCAGGTCGTCCGCGAGCGGCGCCAATCCGAGTGCGGCGCCAACGGCACAGGACGCGATCACGTTGTGGCCGCAGGCATGGCCGATCCCGGGAAGGGCGTCGTACTCGGCGCAGATCGCCACCGTGAGCGGTCCGGTCCCGGCACTGGCGGCGAACGCGGTCGGCAACCCGCAGATCCCTCGCTCGACGGTGTAGCCGCCATCGGTGAGAGCCTCGGCGCACCAGGTTGACGCCCGTTCCTCCTCGAAGCCGATTTCCGGGTGGCCATGGATCGTCCGCGACAGCGCGATGAGTCGGTCGCGGGCGCCCGCGATGGTCATCCTTGCTCGTTGCTTGGCGGCCGCGGCCTCCACGCCGCTCACCCGATGACCGCCACGACGTCGCCCGCGCCGAGCGAGTCACCGACCGAGACGTGCAGTTCCTTCACCGTTCCCGCCCGGTCCGCGCTGATCGGGTTCTCCATCTTCATGGCCTCCAGTACACACAGGGTCTGGTCGGCTTCGACGAGATCGCCCTCGGTCACGAGCACCTTGATGATCGTCCCCTGCATGGGAACCGTGACCTTCCCGTCGGCGGCGAGCACCGGTCCGGTGGTCGCACGCGGTCGGGAAATGGCGGGCGTTCGCCTGCCCGGCAGCGCCGGCCGGGCGGCGGCGGTATCGGGGACCCAAAGCCTCACCCTGAAACGGCGCCCGTCGACTTCGGCGTCGACCTCCCGTATCACCATGTTCTCGGTGCCCCGCGGCGGTCCGTTCGCGGGCTGGGACGCGGCGACAGCCGACAGATCGAGGCGCTCCTCCAGCCAACGAGTCGAGTGGCGAGCCTCGATGAACTCGGCGTGTGCGAGGATCGCCTGAATCGCCGGGATGGTCGTCGCAATGCCCTCGACCTCGGTCTCCGACAGCGCCCGCAGCAACCTGGCGCGGGCAGCGTCACGGTCCTCGCCCCAGACGATGATCTTCGCGACCAGGTTGTCGTAGAACTGGCTGACCGTGTCGCCGGGCTCGAAGCCGGAGTCCGACCGCACACCGAAACCCTGGGGAAGGCGGAGCCTGGTGATGGTGCCGGGGCTGGGGAGGAACTTGCCGGCTGCCGGATCCTCGGCGTTGATCCGCGCCTCGATGGCGTGCCCCCGGCTCAGTGAGGCGATTGCGCCTTGCGACAACGGGAGCGGCTCGCCTGCCGCGACACGCAGTTGCCACTCGACAAGGTCGAGCCCGGTCAGCAACTCGGTGACGGGGTGCTCCACCTGCAGCCGGGTGTTCATCTCCAGGAAGTAGAAGCTCCCATCCTCGTACAGGAACTCGACCGTCCCGGCGCCTTCGTACTTGCACGCCCGGCAGATCCGCACCGAGGCAGTGCCCATGGCCCGGCGCAGCTCGTCGGGGAACTGTGCCGCAGGACTCTCTTCGAGGAGCTTTTGATGACGGCGCTGGCAGGAACAGTCCCGCTCGCCCAGCCACACCGCGTTCCCGTAGCGGTCGGCGAACACCTGCATCTCGATGTGACGGGGCCAGCTGAGATAGTGCTCGACATAGACCTCGCCGCGCCCGAAGGAGGACTCAGCCTCACGCTGGGCAGATTCCAGGGCGGATGCAACATCGGTGGCGCTGGCCACGATCCTGATTCCGCGACCGCCACCGCCGAACGCCGCCTTGATCGCCACCGGCCAGCCGTAGGAGTCGCCGAAGGCGATGACCTCGGCGGGGCTCGCAATCGGCTCACTTCGGCCGGGAACGCTGGCGACGCCTGCGCGCTCGGCAGCGAGCCGAGCACTGATCTTGTCGCCCATGGTCTCGATCGCACCGGGCGGCGGTCCTATGAAGGTCGCCCCGGCGGCGGCGACCGCTCGAGCGAACGCCGCGTTCTCGGCGAGGAACCCGTACCCCGGATGCACCGCGTCGGCACCGCTGCGCGCCAGGGCCTCCAAGATGGCCTCGGTCACGAGGTAGCTCTCGGTCGCGCTCTGGCCACCCAAGGCGTATGCCTCGTCGGCGAGACGGACATGAAGCGCGTCGCGGTCCAGCTCGGAATAGACAGCGACCGTCGCGATCCCGAGCTCGCGGCAGGTCCGCACGACCCGCACGGCGATCTCGCCGCGGTTGGCCACGAGCACCTTGTCGAACACGGCCCTCCTTCCTCGACCTAGCCTCGCCTCCCAATGGAGCAGGCGCCGCGAGCCGACGGACCACGCGAACGGGAGTGCTCAGTCGAGCAGGCTACCCGCGAGCGCCACCACGGCGACCCGTCGTGACGCGGGACGCCACCAACGAGGGCCCGGTTCCCTTCGCCGTGCCGGAGCGCCTGCAGGTCGTCGATTCGACGAACCGCTACCTGCTCGAGCTTGCGAACGCCGGGCTGCCGGGTGGTTCCGAGGTCCCCGAGGGCTATGCGGTCGTGGCCGAGCACCAAAGTGAGGGCCGAGGGCGGCTCGGCAGGAGCTGGGAAGCGCCGCCGGGCACTGCGGTGCTGTGCTCGATCCTGCTCAAAGCGGACTTGGGTCCCGAGCAGCTTCATCTCGCCGCCTGGGCCGTGGCGCTCGCCGCAGTCCAGGCCTGCCGGGCGACCGCCGGAGTCGAGCTGTCACTGAAGTGGCCGAATGACCTGATCACGGTCACCGGCGGCTCCGGGGGCGAGGCCGAGTCTCATGCCGGGCGCGCCGAGGACGAACGAAAGGTCGCGGGCATCCTGTCGGAGATCTTGCCGCCCGGCACTGAAGACGGCCCGGGCGGGCGGGTCGCTCGGAAGTCCAACTGGGTCGTCGTCGGCATCGGGGTCAACGTGAACTGGCCCCCGGGCTGGCCGCCGGCGGACTCGAAGGATCCCGGCTTGGTCTCCATGGCCGCTCGTGCCACCTCGCTGAACCGCATTGCTGGACGTCAGGTCGACCGGAGCGAGCTCACCGGTCGGCTGCTCGCAGGGGTCGGCACCTGGAGTGCCATGCTCGCCAGTCGCGAGGGACGCCGCTGTCTCGCATCTCGGTACCGCCAGGCTTGCGCGACGATCGGGCGCGAGGTCCGCGTCGAGCTGGTGGACGAGACCCTCACAGGAAGGGCGCTTGACCTCGACGATGCCGGGTGCCTTCTCGTCTCCACCGGTGCCTGCATCCGGACCGTCTCCGCGGGTGACGTCGTCCACGTCCGCTGAGCCGTGGCCAAGTGGGCAGCGCGCTGCGCCGGCTCCGGGTGATTCCGGCCCCGGCTGTGGGCGATTAGCCTGGACCGGTCATGAAATTGCTCATCACAGGCGGCGCGGGCTTCATCGGTTCCAATTTCGTGCGGTTCTGGGCTGCGCGTCGGCCAGAGGACCAGCTCGTCGTTCTCGACGCATTGACCTACGCCGGGGACCGTCGCAGCCTCGCCGAGCTCGAGAGCACAGGCCGGATGATCTTCGTCCACGGCGACATCTGCGACCAGCCCTTGGTCGAGGCCACGCTCGTCCAGTACGCGATCGACACGGTCGTGCACTTCGCGGCCGAGTCGCACAACAGCCTGGCCGTCTTGGACCCGGCCCGTTTCTTCAGGACGAACGTGCTCGGGACCCAATCGCTGTGTGAAGCCGCTCGCCGAGCCGGCGTTGCGAGGTTCCACCACATCTCGACCTGCGAGGTCTACGGGGACCTGGCGCTCGACAGCGACGAGTCGTTCAACGAGGACTCCCCGTACCGGCCGCGTACCCCCTACAACGCCTCGAAGGCAGGCGCTGACCACGTGGTCCGGTCGTACATCGAAACCTTCGGCCTCCCGGCGACGATCACGAACTGCTGCAACAACTACGGTCCGTACCAATTCCCTGAGAAGGTCATCCCGCTGTTTGCCACGCGGGCCCTCGAGGGCGAGACGCTCCCGTTGTACGCCTCGACGAAGAACCGGCGTGAGTGGCTGCACGTCGAGGACCACTGTCGCGCCATCGAGCTCGTCCTCACCGACGGCACGGTCGGCGAGACCTACAATGTCGGCTCCGGCCAAGAGGCGAGCATCGAGCAGATCGCCGACGGTGTCCTCAAAGCGACGGGCCGGCCCGAGTCGCTCAAGACAATCGTCCCCGACCGCCCTGGGCACGACCGGCGCTACCTGCTCGATTCGACCAAGCTCCGTACCGCGCTCGGCTGGGAGCCGACCGTGCGCTTCGAGTTTGGCCTCGAAGCGACCGTCGACTGGTACCGCGACAACCGCGCGTGGTGGGAGCCGCTGATCGGACGTTCGCCGGTCGTCGAGGCCGGTTGGGCGAGCGTGCCGGCGCCAGCCCGGCGAGCCTGAGGCCGGTCGTCGTGCGTGTGTTCGTGACCGGCGTGACCGGCCAGGTCGGGACCGAGGTCGTCGCCGAGTTGCAACGCCGGGCGGCGCAACGCCGCCGCGGTTCCTTGCTGGACATCGTCGCCCCCGAGGAAAGTGTGCTCGACCTGACCGATCGCGATGCGATGCTCGCCGCCATAGGAACCGTCCAGCCGGACATCGTCATCCACGCGGCGGCCTGGACGGCGGTCGACGCCTGCGAGTCCGATCCCGATCGCGCGTATCAGGTGAACTCCCTCGGCACCCGCTACGTCGCCGAGGCCGCACGCCTGGTCGGGGCGCACGTTTGCTACCTGTCGACCGATTATGTCTTCGACGGCACCCTGTCCCGGCCCTACATCGAGTGGGACGATCCGAACCCGTTGTCGGTGTACGGGCGCTCCAAGCTCGGCGGCGAGCGTGAGCTCGACCCGGGCCACACAATCGTTCGCACGGCATGGCTGAGCAGCACGACGGGGGCCAACATGGTCAAGACCGTGCTGCGCCTGGCCGCACAGGGAGAAGCCCTCCGTTTCGTGGACGACCAGCGGGGGAGCCCGACGTCGGCGGCAGACCTTGCCCGCAGGGTGGTCGAGCTCTCGCTCGGAAGGCATGCCGGTGTCTTCCACGTGACCAACCAGGGTTCAACTACCTGGTACGAGTTCGCCCGCCTGGTCGTGCGCGCTGCGGGCCTGGATCCGGGACGGGTCGAGCCGATCTCGACCGGCGAGCTGCGCCCACCGCGTCCTGCTCCCCGACCCGCCAACTCCGTGCTCGACAACGCCGCTCTACGGCTGGCGGGCTGGGACCTGCTCCCGAGTTGGGAGCAGGCGATCACGGGACTCGTCGCCGAGCTGACGGCCTGAGTTGCCGGCGTCCGACATCTCCCGAAGGGTCGGCGCAGTTGTCGTCAACTACAACGCAGGCGAGGTGCTGGCCCGTTGTCTGGCGAGCCTGCGCCGTAACGGGCTCACCGATGTCGTCGTGGTGGACAACGGCTCGACCGATGGCTCGATTGCCCTGGCGCAAACCCTCGAGGTCCAAAGCCGCCTGATACGCTCGCCGCGCAACGGGGGATACGGCGCCGGGGCGAACATCGGCGCCCAGTCGAGTCAGCGCGAGCTCCTCTTCATCTGCAATCCCGACCTCGTCACCGAGCCGGATGCCATCGAGCGTCTCACCGAAGCGCTCGACGCGCGCCCCGATGCAGCCGTGGCGGGACCGATGCTCTTGGAGGCGGACGGCTCGGTCTACTCCTCGGGCCGGGCGTTCCCGGACCTCGGCGACGCGCTCGGGCACGGTTTTGTCGGCCTGTTCTGGCACGACAACCCGTGGACGCGCCGATACAGGCTGCTCGGCGACGACCAGCACCGGGCGCGCAACGCCGACTGGGTGTCGGGTGCCGGCTTTCTCGTACGACGCCAAGCCTTCGAGGCGGTCGGCGGCTTCGACGAGGCCTACTTCATGTACGTCGAGGACGTGGACCTCTGCTGGCGGCTGCACCGCGCCGGCTGGGAGGTTCTCTACGAGCCCTCGGCCCGGGTCGTACATGAGCAGGGTCGCTCGACGTCGCTGAAGCCCTACAGGATGATCGCGGCGCACCACCGGTCCATCATGCGATTCGCAGGTCGCTCGACATCGGGACGGCGGAGGCTCCTGCTGCCGCTCGTGGCGATCGCGCTCGGCGTGCGGCTCGTGCTCGCGTGGTCCGAGCGCTTCGTCAGCACGCTTCGCGCGAGCCGGTCACGCTCAACGGCCGCGCTCGACCGGGGTAGCCTCCGCGGCGGCAGGCCCCCGGAGGGACCAGGGCGGGAGGATGCAGGAGCCAGCCGGGGCTAGAGTCATGGCCCGTGCCCAGGAACTCCATTGGCCGCAGGGTCGCGCATGCCGCGTCCATCGGCGGCAGCCGCAGCTATAGGGCGCGTACGCCCTTGGGGTGGTACTCGATCGTGGTGGTGGTCTGCGTCGTCGGTCTCGGGCTGATCGTGTTCAGTCGCCACGAGCGTCAGCAAGCGGCCGCGAACCCGTCGACCACGACTTCCACCACCCTCGCCAACACGACGGCTCCTCTGTTGACCGACCACTGGCAAGTGGCCCTCTCGGTCGATGTCTGCGGCCGGGTTGGCAACTTGCCGCCCAGCGCCAACCAGAGCTCGGGCATCATCACCTCCGGCAACGGCGTAGTCGACATCAAGCCCGCGAGAGCGGGCAAGGACGCGTCCCAGTTCGAAGGCACGAAGGCCACGCTCGCCAAATTCCTCACTGCCGAGGGCGTGACAGTGACGGGCACATCGATGACGCTTCCGGGCTCGCTCGGCAAGCTCGCAGGCACCTACGACAACGGCCGCAAGTGCCAATCGAAGCCGGGCCTCGTCCAGCTGCTCCTCTGGATCTCGCCGAGTGCGCCGACGTCGTCGGTGGTTGCGAGCACCGACATCGGGTACGCCAACGGCGAGATGTTCATGCTGGCTTTCCTCCCGAAGGGGGCCTCGGTCGCCCGGCCGCTGGCACAGAAGCAGGTCGCGGCGTTCCTCAAGTCTCAGACCACGACCACCACCGTCGCTTCCACCACGACCACCAAGCCGGTAGGCACCACGACCACCAAGCCGGCAGGCACGACGACCACCACTGGCTGATGGACGCCGTCGTTCTCGTCGGCGGCGAGGGAACCCGGCTCCGGCCGCTCACCTGGGAGATCCCCAAGCAGATGCTCCCCCTGGTCGGGCGACCGATGATCGTGCACGTGCTCGAATGGCTGGCCGGTCATGGCATCGACCGGGCTGTGCTCTCGCTGGGCCCCCGGGCCGAAGCGTTCGTCCAGGCCTTTCCGTCCGACCGGCTCGCAGGTGTGGCCCTCGACTACGTCGTCGAGCCCGAGCCGCTCGACACGGCCGGCGCCATCCGATTCGCAGCCGAACAGGCCGGCGTCAACGACACGTTCCTCGTCCTCAACGGAGACGTGCTCACTGAACTCGACGTATCGTCCCTCGTCGAATTCCACCGCTCGCGCACCGCACAAGCCTCGATCGCACTGACGCCGGTCGCGGACCCCTCCAGGTTCGGTGTCGTGCCGACCGATGCGCAGGGGCGGGTCACCGCCTTCATCGAGAAGCCGCAAGGCGAGGCCCCTACGAACCTGATCAATGCAGGAATCTACGTGCTGGAGACCTCGGTCCTGGACCGGATCGCGAACGACCGGCGCGTGTCGATCGAACGCGAGACGTTCCCTGAGCTGGTCGCGGCGGGCACGCTCTACGCACTCGCGTCGGAGGCCTACTGGCTCGACACCGGCACGCCGCAGCAGTTCCTTCAGGCACAGTTCGACATCCTCTCCGGCCGTCGCCTCAGCCGGCCGCCCGCGCCCGAGATTCGGACCGGGGTCTGGGTTGACCCGAGTGCCGAGATCGCCGGCAAGCTTGGCCCGCACAGCTACGTCGGCCCGAGAGCGTCGATCGCCGAAGGAGCAGCCGTGTCCGACAGCGTCGTCGGGGCCGGCTCACGGATCGGGCCGGACGGCGTCATCGGTCGGTCCTTGCTGATGTCCGAGGTCGAGGTCCGCTCGGGCGCCACCGTGGAAGACAGCATCGTCGGTCCGCGCGCCGTCATCGGCGAAGGTGCCCGCCTGACCGGGATGACCATTGTCGGGGCCGGAGCCAAGGTGCCGGCGGGGTCGGTGCTCGACGGCGCTCGCCACCCGTTGTCCTGAAGCAGCTCGAGACCGGAGGCGGACCCCATGCGAGCATTGGTCACCGGAGGAGCCGGGTTCATCGGGTCGAATCTCGTCGACCGTCTCCTCGCCGAAGGCTACGAGGTGGATGTCGTGGACGACTTGTCGACGGGATCGCTCGGCAACCTTGCTGGTGCCCGCACCTGCGGCGGCACGATGCGCTTTCACAACCTTGACGTGCGCTCGGGCGATTTCGTCGACCTCGTGCGCCACCGACAACCGGAGGTGATCTTCCACCTGGCCGCCCAGGCGGACGTCCGTGTCTCGGTCGACCGGCCGGTCTTCGACGCCGAGGTGAACGTTCTCGGCACGATCCAGGTTCTCGAGGGTGCTCGCGCGGCGGCGGCAACGACGAAAGTCGTCTTCGCCGCTTCCGGAGGCACGTTGTACGGTGAGCCGGAGGATGCCAACCTGCCGGTCGACGAACATCAGCCGCACCGGCCACTGTCGCCCTATGGCGTGTCGAAGAAGGCAGCCATCGACTACCTCGTGGCCTATCGCGAGCTGCACGGGCTCGAGTTCACCGCCCTCGCCCTCGCGAACGTCTACGGGCCTCGGCAAGACCCGTACGGCGAGGCCGGAGTCGTCGCGATCTTCGCAGGCAACCTTGTCTCGGGACGCCCGTGCGTCGTCTTCGGCGATGGTAACCAGACCCGTGATTATGTCTACGTAGACGATGTCGTGGATGCTTTCGCGCGCGCCGCGCGGCGAGGGGGCGGCCTCGTGCTGAACATCGGCACCGGTCAGGAGACGTCGGTCTCCAAGCTGTACGAGATCGTTGCAAGAGCCTCTGGAAGCGACCTTGCACCACGGCGGGCGCCCGCTCGGGAAGGTGAGGTGCAGCGGAGCGCGCTGGACCCGAGGCGGGCAGGTCTGCATCTCGGCTGGAAACCGTGGACCCATCTCGCGGAGGGGGTCGCGTCTGTCGTGAGCCACGTCCGCCGGACCGCTTCGTGATAGCGGTCCTTTGCGGCGGGGTCGGCGCGGCCAGGATGCTCGCCGGGATGCAGGCGGTCGTCGACCCCGGCGCGATCATCGGCATCGTCAACACCGGTGATGACATCGAGCTTCACGGCCTGCACATCAGCCCGGACCTCGACACGATCACTTACACCCTCTCCGGCGCGGCAAACCCGACGACCGGATGGGGGCTCACAGGTGACAGCTTCCGCGCGATGCAGGCCTTGGAGCGTTTCGGCGCCATCACATGGTTCCGCCTCGGTGATGCGGATCTCGCGACCCACCTCTACCGGACCGGACGGATGCGGGAAGGGGCGACGCTCTCGGAGGTCACCGCTGAGATCTCACGCGCGTGGGGGCTCAGGGTCCGCCTGCTCCCGATGAGCGACGACCCGGTGCGGACACGGCTGCGGCTCGAGGGTGCGCAGGAGGTGGCCTTCCAAGAGTATTTCGTGAAGCTGCGACATTCGGTCGTCGTGGACTCGGTGCGCTTTGCGGGTGCGGAGGTTGCAAGGCCTGCGCCTGGCGTGCTGGCTGCACTCGAGGCCGCCGAGGTCGTCGTCGTGGCGCCTTCGAACCCGGTCGTGTCGATAGGACCGATTCTCGCGGTGCCTGGCGTCACGGGCGTGTTGACGGCCCGCCGCGACTCGGTGGTGGCCGTGTCGCCGATCGTGGCGGGTGCAGCTTTGAGGGGCCCGGCCGACCGGCTCCTCGTCGAGCTCGGCGGGCAGGCATCCGCGGCGGGCGTGGCCCGCTTTCTCAGCGCCTGGGTCGGCACGCTGGTGATCGACCAGGCTGACGCGGAGGTCGCGGGCGAAGTCGAGGCGGCCGGAGTGAAGTGCATCGTCGCGCCGACAGTCATGAGGACGCCGGAGATGGCGGCAGATCTCGCGCGCACCGTGCTCGGGACCACCGGCATGGACCTGAGGCCATCGGGCGGGGCACCGGTCGCGCCCGGTGCTTAGCGCTGCGCGGGCGCACTGGTAGAGACTGCGCAAATGGCGGTCGGAGGATCACTGCTGGTGCTGGGTGTCAAGGGCCTGGGCGAGATCACCCCGGGAGACGACCTGGCGGCGCTAATCGCCGAGCATGCGGCCCTCGTCGAGGGCGACGTGGTCGTGGTGACCCAGAAGATCGTGTCCAAGGCTGAGGGCCGGACAGTCCGGATCGATGCTTCGGATCCGGACGCGAAACGTCTCCTGGCCGAGTCCGAGGCTGTTCGCGTCCTGCGACGCCGGGGAGACCTGGTGGTGACCGAGACGCGGCACGGCTTTGTGTGCGCGAACTCAGGGGTCGATCTCTCCAACGTCGCCGACGGGTGGGCGGTCCTTCTTCCCGAGGACCCGGACCGCTCGGCGCGGCGGCTGCGCGATGGCCTCAGGGCGCGCACAGGCCTCGAGGTCGCCGTCGTGATCTCCGACACCTTCGGGCGTGCGTGGCGGCGCGGGGTCACCGACGTGGCCATCGGTTGCGCGGGCATTCGCGCCGTGGTCGATCTTCGCGGGACGGCCGACGCGCTCGGCCGCGAGCTCGTCGCGACCGAGATCTGCGTCGTGGACGAGGTGGCCGCAGCGGCCGAGATGGTGATGGGAAAGGCGCGAGGCGTCCCGGTCGCGGTGGTCAGGGGAGTGGATGCCGCGGTCTTGGGGAGAGGTGCCGTCACCGAAGACGTGGTCCGTCCCTACGGCGAAGACCTGTTCCGGTGATCGACACAAACCCCGCCGGCGGCCCGACCGCCGCGGGTCCACCGGCTCCGAGGTCGCGTTGACCAGGCTTCGGGTGGCGCTCGACGTCCTGCCCCTTGCGGGCGAGGTCACCGGCGTCGGCCGGTTCTGCGCAGGTCTGGTGGGCGCCCTCGTCGAGCATGACGAGGTGGAGCTGCGCGGCTACGCCGTGGCTCGGAGGGCCACCAGTGCCACGGCCGCGCCCGCGGAGGCGCTCGGAGTGCGCGTGCGGACCTGGCGGGCCCCGACGCGGCTCGCCAACGCGGTGTGGGCGCTGGCCGACCTGCCGCCGGTCGAGTGGCTCGTCGGGCCCGTCGAGGTGGTGCACGGGACCAACTTCGTGGTGCCCCCGGCAGCTCGCGCCGGCCGGGTCGTCACGGTGCACGACTTGACGGCGTGGCGGTATCCCGAGCTCTGCGCGCCCGCCTCGTTGGCCTACCCCCGGCTCGTCGGCCGGGCTGTTCGCCGTGGCGCGTTCGTCCACGTGCCCTCGAGCTTTGTTCGCGACGAGCTTTCCGAGCTGCTCGGTCTCGGCGCCGAGCGGATCCGGGTCGTGCCGCACGGTGTCGACGCCCCTGCCCGGCCCTTTCCCGCACGGCCAGATGCGACCACCAGTCGACGACCCCGTTCGGCGCCCTATGTTCTCGCGCTCGGCGCGCTGGAGCCGCGCAAGGACCTGCCGACCCTGGTGAGGGCGTTCGCGGAGCTTGCGCGCGCTCATGCAGATCTGGAGCTCGTCGTCGCCGGGCCCGACGGATGGGGGGCGCCCGCGTTCGCAGCCGCGGTGGCCGCTTCCGGCGTGGCCGGCCGGGTCGTGCGCCTGGGGTACCTGGAAGAGGAGGCGCGGCAGTCGTTGCTGGGTGGCGCTCTGGTGCTCGCGTACCCGTCGTTGTACGAAGGGTTCGGTTTCCCGCCGCTCGAAGCAATGGCGGCCGGAGTGCCCGTGGTCGCGACGGCCGCGGGCGCCGTCCCCGAGGTCGTAGGCGACGCGGCCGAGCTGGTGGCGCCGGGCGACTTCGAGGCGATGGCGGCCGCGCTGGCGAGGGTCATCGACGACGCCGCCCTGCGCGCCAAGCTCGTCGAAGCCGGGCACGTCCGTGCCTCTTCGTTCACCTGGGCGTCCGCGGCTGGTTCGATGATGGAGCTCTACCGCGTGGCCGCAATCGACCGGCGGGCACCGTGACGCCGATCTCGGTGTCCCTGGCGGCCGAGCAGCTGCGGCGGCGCGTTCCCGGCGGCATCGGCACCTATGCCCGCGGCCTGCTGAAGGGCATCGAGGAGCTTGAGATCGACGAGCGCCCCTTGCTCAGGATCGTCGCGAGCCGCCCTCCCTCGGGGCCGGATCCGCTCACAGGCTTCGGTCATCTGGTCGTGAGCTCGCGGCTCCCCGGTCCGCTCATGACGCGAGCATGGGATCTGGGCCTAAAGCGTGTCGGGCGAGGCACCGACGTCGTTCACTCCGTGTCACTGGCGGCGCCCGTGCCCTCCTCGGGCATCCCACTGGTGACGACCGTGCATGACGTGGCCTGGAGGTCGATGCCGGAGGCTTACCCCCCAAGGGGCAGGCGGTGGCACGAAGCTGCGTTGAGACGAGCCAGCGCGCGGGCCTGCTTCGTCGTGGTCCCATCCGAGGCAACCGCCCGAGCCGTCCTTGCCGCCAGGGTGGGCATCGCCGACAACCGGCTCGTGATCATCAACGAAGGCGCAGACCACCTCGGTGAGCCGGATGGCCCGGCGGCTCAGGAATTGCTCGAGCGCCTCGGGGTGTTCGGTCCGTACCTGCTCACCGTGAGCACGCTCGAGCCACGGAAGAACCTCGAGCGCCTCGTGCAGGCGTACGCGCTCGCAAGGCCGAGACTGCCCGACGCCTGGCCCCTGGTGGTCGTGGGACCGAGCGGGTGGGGACCCTCGACGTCTCCTGCGGCGCTCGGGTCAACTGCCGGCGTCGTCTTCGCAGGCGCCGTCGATGGCGGGGCGCTCGCCGCGATCTACCGCGGAGCCCGGTGCTGTGCCTATGTCCCGATCGTCGAGGGCTTTGGGCTACCCGTCGTCGAGTCGATGGCGCAGGGGACACCGGTTGTCTCAAGCCCGGTCCCGAGCTCCGGTGGTGCATCGCTCGAAGTCGACCCGACCGAGGTGTCCTCGATCGCCGAGGGGCTTGTGGCCGCGGCCGGCGACGAAGTGATACGGACGGCACTTGCCACAACGGGCCTGGCGCGTGCCACGGCGCTCCGATGGGTCGAGGCCGCGCGTGCTCACGTTGCTCTATGGGAGCGAGCCGTCGCCGAGGGGCATGACGGGCGATGACCGCTGGCTCTGGCAAGAGTGCTCTCGAGGTGGCGCTGGACGTGAGTGCGGTGCCCGAGCGGCCGGCAGGAGCCGGCCGATATGTCCTCGAGCTGGCCAGGGCCCTGGCCGGGCGCGCCGATTGCGGGCTCACGCTCCTGGCCCGGCGTGACGACGGCGCCAGATGGGCGCAGATCGCGCCGGGCCGGCGGGTCGTCGCGGTCGCTCCCTCTCGTCGCCCGACGCGCCTTGCCTACGAGCAGGCCCGTCTCGGCTCTGTCGTCGCAGCCCTGGATGCGCCACCGGTGGAGGTGCACCACGGTCCCCACTACACAATGCCCAGGCGGTCCAAGGTCCCCTGTGTCGTGACGGTGCACGACTTGACCTTCTTCGACCACGCCGAATGGCACCAACGGAGCAAAGTGGCCTGGTTCCGCGCCGCCATGCGCTACTCGGTTCGGCACGCTGCGGTCATCGTCTGCGTAAGCGAGACCACCGCGGGACGGCTCCGGGACGTCCTCGCTCCGCGATGTCCGGTGATGGTGGTGCCCCACGGGGTGGACCAGGCTCGTTTCGCGGCTGACGAGCCGTGGCCCGGTGCCGATCGTGATGTCCTGGAGCGCCTTGGTCTGTTGCGGCCGTACGTGCTGCACGTAGGGACCCTGGAGCCGCGAAAGGGCATCGCCGATCTCGTTGCCGCCTTCGATCGGCTCGTCCAGGACCAGGCAGAGCTCGAGCTCGTCCTGGCAGGTGGAGCCGGCTGGAAGGCAGGGCCCGTCGTGCAGTCGGCCGCGGCGGCGCGCTCACGCGCACGGATCCGCCGGCTCGGTTACGTTCCCGACGCCGATGTTCCAGCGCTCCTCCGCAGGGCGTGTGCGGTCGTGTACCCCTCGCTCGAGGAGGGTTTCGGTCTCCCGGCTCTCGAGGCCCTGGCGTGCGGCGCACCCCTCGTCACGACCTCGGGCACGTCCATGGCAGAGCTTGCCGGCGACAGGGCCCTGCTCGTCCCGCCAGGTGAGCCGTTCGCGCTCGCGGCGGCCATCGAGACGGCGATCTCGGAGCGAGCTTCGCCCGGCGGGGTTCGGCGTCGAGCTGACGGGATTGCCATCGCGGCCAGCTACACCTGGGCGGCTTGCGCCGAGGGCCACATGGCGGCGTATCTCGCCGCCGCCGGGGGCTGAGCGGGCTGTGCACGCGACACCCGGGGAAGAAAGCCAGCCCTTCCTGAGATCTTCCGATCGGCAAGTACGCTGAGCGCTGTGCGCGCGTACTTGACCGGTGGATCCGGTTTCGTGGGCTACTGGCTGCTCCGCCACCTCTCCGATGCCGGCGACACGGCAGTCGCCCCTGGCCCCGAGATCGACGTGACTGACCCCGCCCTGATCGCCTCCGACCTGAGAGCGGCGGTGCCGGAGGTGGTGTTCCACCTCGCAGCTCTGACGCACGTAGGGCAGTCATGGCACGAGCCTGCCGAGACCTTCCGGGTAAACGCCATGGGCACCTTGAACCTCCTCGAGGCGGCCGCCGCCTGCGAGGTTCCGCCCGTTGTCGTGCTCGTCAGCTCGGCGGAGGTGTACGGCCCGGCACCCGGCGCGGCGGTGCTCGACGAGCACGCCGAGCTTCGCCCCGTGACGCCCTATGCCGTGAGCAAGGTGGCCGCCGAGTTCCTCGGGCTCCAGGCTTTCCTGGGCCGAGGCCTACGCGTGATCCGAGCCAGACCGTTCAATCATGTGGGCCCAGGCCAAGCCGACGACTTCGTTGTGTCCGCGCTGGCGCGGCGCATGGTCGAAGCCGAGCTGAACAAGGGCGGGACCGTCCAAGTTGGCAACCTTGCCGCTTCTCGAGACTTCACCGACGTGCGCGACGTGGTGCGGGCCTACCGGCTCCTTGCGACAAGCGGGGCTGCCGGCGAGGCCTACAACGTGTGCTCGGGCCAGGCGACCAGCATCGCCTCGCTCGCGGACCAAATGGCCGGGCTGCTGTCCTACGAGGTGAGGCTTGTCCAGGATCCTGACCTCTTCCGACCAGTCGAGGTCCCCGTGCTGGCCGGGGACGCCTCCAAGCTCGTGGCTGCCACGGGTTGGCACCCCACCATCGCATTGGCCACGACGCTGTCGGACGCTCTCGACTATTGGCGAGGGCGTCTCGCCTGACTCAGGCGGAGAACCCGAAGACCCGCGTGCGGAGCTCGTCGCGCGCCTGGCGCGCCTGGCGGACGACTGCCTGCGCGGGTTCGGGAAGCCGCTGCCACACCGGTTCGAGGGTTGAGTCGACGACATTGATCGCCTGAGCGACGGTGGCATCGAAGTCCTTGACTCGCCTGGCCACCCTCTCTTGCGCGCCGGCGAGAGATTGGCGACGAACCTGGGCCTTGTGGAACTCGAGGACGCCCACGCCGATCGCGACGTACGCGGCCTGTTCGGCGAGGTCTGCGAGCGCTCCTGTCGTCGATGCCACACACTGTCGGATGTCGGTCACGTCCTGCTCCTCTTGTTGTCCCTGGTTCGCGACAGCGCCCTGCGAAAGGCTGTGCCCCGCCGTCCTCGGCGCCGTGTGCTCACTACTGTAGTATAAATTGCTAACTATAGCAAGCGCATGTCACGCTCGGCCGCCCGGCTCCTGCTTGCCGTCCGCGGTAGCGTGGCCCTGATGCCGGAGGAGCAAGCCCCGCCGGTCGTCGCCGTGGTGGTCGCTTGTGACCCGGGTCCGTGGTTCGAGGAATGCCTGGAGGCGCTTGGTGCTCAGGACTACCCGAACCTCGACGTGCTCGTGGTGGACGCCGCGAGCCACGAGGAGCTGACGGCACGTGTCGCGGCCGTGCTTCCGCGCGCCTTCATTCTTCGCCAGGGCGAGAGAAGCGGGTTCTCGGCGGCCGCGAACGAAGTGCTCCTGGCGGTCGAGGGAGCGTCTCATCTGTTGATCTGCCACGACGATGTGGCTCCTGCTCCCGACGCGGTCCGCTTGATGGTCGGGGAGGCCTACCGTTCAAACGCAGGCATCGTCGGCCCGAAGCTCGTCGAGTGGGACGCGCCTGACCGCTTGATCGAGGTTGGCATCGGCGTCGACCGCTTCGGTGTGGCCGTCGAGCGGGTCGAGCGCGAAGAGCTCGACCAGGCTCAGCACGACGAAGTCCGGGAGGTGTTCGCCGTGCCGGGCGGCTGCACGCTGGTGCGTGCCGACCTGTTCCGGGCGCTGGGCGGTTTCGATCCGGACATAGAGCTCTTCGGCGAGGATGTGGACCTGTGCTGGCGGGCCCAAGTGGCCGGAGCGCGAGTCGTCGTCGCTCCCGCGGCCCTCGTTCGCCACGTCCAGGCGGCGCGATCCGGATCCAGGACCGTCGGCGACGCGGCCGCGCTGCGCCGGCGTCACGAGCTGCGTGCAGTGCTCAAGAACTATGGCCCTTCGCGTCGCCTGCTCGTCGGGCTCGATCTGGCCGCCGGGTCGATCGCAGAGGCGTTGATCGCGCTCTTCAGGGGCGAGCCTGAGCGTTCCAAGCGCGTCGGGGACGCATGGTGGTGGAACTGGCGTCACCGCAGGAGTCTCAGGAGGGCTCGCAAGGCGCTTGCACCTGTTCGCCAACGGCCTGACCGCGCCGTCGCGCGGCTGCTGAGCCGCGGCGACCGGCGCTCGGCTCTCGAAGCCAACCCGGTCGGCCCGGTCGCCCCGGGGGCCGAGGCCCTGTTCGGGACGGGACAAGGCCCCAAGCCTGCGCGAGTCGCCTCGGGTCGGCACACACCCTCGGCCCCGCACAGTCTCGGCTGGGTGGTGACGGGCTTGATCGTCGTGGTCCTGTTCGGCATTCGCAACCTCTTGACGGGGCATTTGCCGCTCGTGGGTCAGCTCTTGCCCTTCCCGCCGGCATCCACGCTGTTTCGTGACTTCTTCGGTGGCTGGCAGGACGCCGGCTGGCAAGCCCCCGGGCCGGCGTCTCCCGCCTTTGCTCTGGTCGGTCTCGCGGGAACGGTCCTGCTCGGCAGCACCGCGCAGGTGGAGAAGCTGCTCCTCCTCGGCCCCGTCCTCGTCGGCGCCGTCGGGATGCATCGGCTCCTCCGGCCACTCGGCTCGCGCCGCGCCCGGCTCGCGGGCACGATTGCCTATCTCGGTCTTCCGCTCGTCTGGAATGGCATCGCCGCAGCTGACCTGCAGGCCCTGGTGACCTTTGCCGGGATGCCGTTTGTGATGTCGCGTATCTGTCGTGCTACGCGGCTGAGGCCGTTCTCGTCACCCGAAGTCGCAGGCGGCTGGCGCGGCGTGGTAGCCGACGTCGTCCCGTTCGGCCTGCTGCTCGCGCTGATGGCGGCCCTGGCACCGCCGTCGGTGGTGGCAGTGGCAGCCCTGTCACTGGGAGTCGCGCTCGGCTCGGCCGTCGCGGGCCGCGTGGCCGCGATCGGTCGTGCGCTCGGCGTCACAGCCGGGGCACTGGCCGTCGCCTTCCTATGCTGCTTTCCCTGGTCTCTCACCTTCCTCCAGCCCGGTGCGAGGTGGAGCATCCTGTCTGGCGCGGTGGGGTCGCGTGGGGCCACAGGTGGGGTCTTGCACCTGCTTCGTCTTGCCTCAGGTCCCATAGGTGCGGGCTGGCTCGGCTGGGGGATCCCGCTCGGTGCAGGCTTCGTCCTGTTGGTGGCGCGCGATGTACGACTCGACTGGGCAGCGCGATGGTGGGTCGCTGCCATTGCCACGGTGGGCGTGGCATATGCGGGTGCGGTCGGCTGGCTCGGTGCGGGCGGCGGCGCGACCCTTGTCTTGTTGGCTCCGGCTGCGTGCTGCCTCGCGGCTGCAGTCGGGCTCGGTGTCGCCGCTTTCGAGCTTGACGTTGCCAGAAGTCGCTTCGGATGGCGTCAGAATCTCAGCGCCGGAGCTGCACTTTGCCTTGTCGTTGGGCTGTTCCCGACGCTGGTTTCATCGGTGGACGGCCGTTCCTCGCTCCCCACTTTCGGCTATGAGCAGCTTCTCGGCTGGACTGCGCCGAAGCCTGCGGCCAAGGGCTACGACGTGCTCTGGCTGGGTGATCCCGCCAGCGTCCCGGCGCCCTCTTGGCAGATACGCCCTGGGCTCGCGTTCGCCGTGAGCGCCGACGGCTTGCCGGACGGCACGCGCCTGTGGCCGAGCGCTGACCCAGGTGCCGGGACGGAGGTCGAGGTGGCCCTGGCCCGCGCCGAGGCCGGGCTCACCGTCCGGCTCGGCGCTGAGCTGGCGAGAGCGGGCATCCGTTACGTGATCCTTCCTGGCGGAGTTGCTCCGACCCTGCCCGGCGTCCAGGCCCCGCCCCGGCTTCCTCCTCCGCCGAGCCTCGTGCAGACGCTCCAAGCCCAGGGTGATCTTCGCCAGCTTCCGACCGAGGGCGGCGTGCTCGCCTTCGAGGACACGGCGTGGACGGTAGCTGGCGGCCCGGCGGACAGCTCTGTCGCGGCGCTCGCCACGGTGGATCGCGGGACCCCGACCTGGCTGAGAGAGCTCGGCCTCGCCGCGGGCGTGCTTGTCACCGTTGTTGCGCTCGCCGAGGGCGTTGCTCGCCGCAGGAGGCGTCGTCGCCTCGGCAGATCAAGCGCCGTTGCACCGGGTGACGCCGCCGCGGCCCCCGATGACGGGCCCGCCGACGGGCGTGAACCCTCGTCCGGCACGATCGCGGCCGGAGACCCGGCAGACGCCTCCGGACCGGCCTCCGGACCGGCCTCCGAGCCGGCCTCGAGCGTGCTGCCATGAGCGGAGCCGGCGGCCGCCACATGCGCGATTCCCGGGCGACGCGCCACCCGCGGCGTCGAGCCCTCCTCGGCGTCGCGATCGGGCTCGCACTGCTCGTCGTGGTCAACATCTTGGTGCGCCAGCCGAGCGGGCAAGCCGACGGCCAGTTCGTGGGACCAGCGTCACTCCCGGTCGTGCAGATGGACAAGGCGAGCGCTTGGCGCTGTCCCGGCCCTCTGCCTGTCGGCGCTGGCAAGCAGAGCTCGCGCATCGCGATCGTGAACAGTGGCACCTCGGCGGTCAACCTCGAGGTGGCGGTGTCGCGAACGGGGCTCCCGAGGGGAGGCGCCTCGACAGGGGCATCGATCTCGAAGGCCCGGCTCGAGGTCGATGGAGAGTCACAGGCACTTCTGCCGCTGACCAGGAGCGGTCCGCCGGGATTCGCGGCGGTGTCGGTCGAGACAGACGGGGGCGGGATCGGCGTTGCCGAGTCGGTCGTCGGCGGGTCGAGCATGGGCGGCCCCGTCTTGCTCTCGTCCCCGTGCTCCCTCGCAGCCGCTCCCCAGGGCTATGTGCCCACTGGTAGCACCTATGGCGGTTCGGACGTCTGGCTCTCGCTCTACGACCCCGACGCCACACCCGCTGTGGTGGACGTGAGCGTCTCGACCGGCACGATGCTGACCTCGCCCCCCGCCTTCCAGGGGGTGCCCGTCCCGCCCACGGGCCTTGTGGTTCTCGATCTTCGCCGGTGGGTCTTTCAGCGAAGCTCCTTGGCGGTCACCGCCACCGCCGTCAGCGGAGATGTCGTTGTCGGAGCGCTCGAAATGACCTCCGAGACAGTCGCAACGGCATCAAGTTCTGCGGCGGCGCACCGGGTCAGCTACGTGCGCGTCACCGGCAGCTCGTTGCTCGTGGGGCCCGATCGAGGGTTCAGGCAATGGGCCTTCGCCGCCGTGCAGTCGCGCAAAGGAGTGGCGAGCACGTTCTCGGTCTACGACCCGGGCACGAGATCGGTCTCGGTCAGTGTCGCTCCGCCCGGTCGAGCGGGGATCGTGGATGCGCTCAGCCAAGATGTCCCGGCCGGGGGCATCGTCGAGTTCGCGTCGCCGGTCACGGCCAGAAGTGGCCCTGGAGCGGGCTCGGTCGTCATCTCCGCCCAAGGGGGGAAGCCAATCGTGGTTGCCCGACTCACGACCAGGTACAGGGCCCGCGTTCTCGAGGAGATCGACGCGACGCCGGGAACTGCCGGTCCCCACGACGAGTGGCTGCTGCCAGGCGCGACGGTCGTGCCGCGGATCGACGACGTGGTCACGCTCGCGGACCCCGGAACCGCAGGCACGACGGTGACGCTGCTCGAGCTGACCCACGGGGCGACCGCGCCGGTCCGGCTCGAAGTGGTCACAGTGGGCGCCGGCTCCGAGCTGGAGGTCGATCTCGGGTCGGTCCTGAGGTATGCCCCCATATTCGCCCTCCAGGTCTTGGCAACGGTTCCGATCCTTGTAGAGCAGCAGCTGACGCCCCACCACGGGCTGACGACGGCCACCGGGGGGATTCCCGTCCTGCGCTGAGCCTGCGTCGAGGCTGACACGCGCTCGCCGGGCTTGTTCAGCGCGCCGGGGCCCCGACAGGCCCGCGGAGCTCAAACGGCTGTCGGAGGGATACCGGTCGAAGAGATACCAGGTGCCGCAGGTGCCATGGCCCCCCCGGTGAGGGAGGGGGCGTATCGCTCGGTGGCGAGCTTCTCCTCACCCTCGGCGCCTCCGTGAACAGGCTTGCCGTAGGCGGTGTCGATGAGCCGGGCGATCTCGGCGCCGTCGACCGTCTCGAACTCGAGCAAGGCTTGTGCGACCGCCTCCAGGCCGGCTCTGTGCTCCCGCAGCACGCTGGTAGCCCGAGCCTCCTGCTCTCGCAGGATCCTGGCGACCTCCTCGTCGACCACCCGACTCGTGTCCTCGGAGTAGTCGCGGGTGTGCATGAGGTCCTCGCCGAGGAAGACCATGCCCTGGGCTCCCCAGGCCATCGGCCCCACGCGTTCGGACATGCCCCACTCGCGGACCATCTTGCGCGCCAGCTCGGTGTTGCGCTGGAGGTCATCGCTCGCCCCGGTGGAAAGGTCGCCGTAGATCAACATCTCGGCCACGCGCCCGCCCATCCGGACGACGAGAGCGTCCTCGATGTACTCGCGGGGATAGATGTGCCTCTCCTCGGTTGGCAGCTGCTGGGTGACTCCTAGGGCGAGGCCGGTCGGGATGATGCTCACCTTGAGCAGAGGGTCAGCGTGGGTCAGCACGTACGCGAGCACGGCGTGGCCGCCCTCATGGAAGGCGACGCGCGCCTTCTCGGGATCCGAGAGCACGAGGCTGTCGCGAGGCTGGCCCATGAGGATCCGGTCTCGTGCGGCGTCGAAGTCACGCATCTCGATGAACTGGCTTCCACGCCTGACTGCGTGCAACGCGGCCTCGTTGACGAGATTGGCCAAGTCGGCGCCGGACATTCCCGGTGTGCCGCGGGCGATGATCGACAGGTCCACGTCGGGACCGACGCGCTTGTCCTTGCAGTGAACCTGCAGGATCGGCAGACGCTCATCGAGGTCGGGCAGCGGCACGACGATCTGGCGGTCGAAGCGGCCGGGCCTGAGCAGCGCAGGGTCGAGGATGTCGGGCCGGTTGGTCGCGGCCATGATCACGATGCCCTCGGCGACGTCGAAACCGTCCATTTCCGACAGCATCTGGTTCAAGGTCTGCTCACGCTCATCGTGCCCACCGCCGAGCCCGGCGCCGCGCTTGCGCCCGATCGAGTCAATCTCGTCGACGAAGATGATCGCGGGGGCCTGTTTGCGCGCGGTCTGGAAAAGGTCGCGCACGCGGCTCGCACCGACACCCACGAACATCTCCATGAAGTCCGATCCGCTCACTGACAGGAAGGGAACACCGGCCTCGCCGGCCACGGCGCGCGCCAGCAGCGTCTTGCCGGTGCCCGGCGGACCCACGAGCAGCACGCCTTTCGGCACACGTGCGCCGATCTCCTTGAAACGGCCGGGAGACTTGAGGAAGTCGACGACTTCGCTGATTTCCTGTTTGACCCCCTGATAGCCGGCCACGTCATCGAAGGTCGTACGCGGGCGTTCGGCCGTGTAGACCTTGGCCCGCGACCGCCCTATCGACATGATCCCCGACATCTGTCCCTGGGCCCGCCGGCTCATCCAGACCAAGAACCCGATGATCAGGGCGAACGGGAGCGCATAGATGAGTATCTCGCCGAGCGCGCTCGAGCTGGGAGTCGAGAAGGTGTACTTGACGTTGGCGGCCTTCAGCTCGGAGTAGATCGTGCCGGGGAGCGGATTTGTCGGTCCTGTCGTCGCGTAGCTGGTGCCGTTGGTGAACGTGCCGGTGATGGCGCCCGTGGCGTTGTTGAAGTTGGCAGTCTTGATCTGATGGGTCGTGAGGTCGTGCTGGAACTGCGAGAACCCGATGGCCTTCGAGGTGGTCTTGTTGAACATGCCCGAGCTGATGAGCAGCACGATCAGGACGACCACGATGACGGCGATCGCCCAACGCCAGACCTGGTCCGAACCCGTCGGGCTACCCGGGCCGGTCCTTCCCGGTCCGTTGCCGGGGCGCATGTCCTGGGGCTGACGACTCACGCCGACCATCGTAGGCGGCACGGGCACATGGACAGTCCGCGCGGCCGGTTCGAAAGGCCATGGCGGGCCGGCGTTGGCGGAACGGTTCCCTGCGGGTGTCAGTTTCGGGCTTGACCGGCATGGCTCCTGCCGACGACGCTCGCAGCGTGGAACATCGCCGCGGGCGTCCCAAGCCCGCCGTCACGACCGCGTTCGTGCCCAAGGCGCCGGCAACGGGCGGTGCTCCAGTCGGGAACCCATTCGGCTTGCCCGAGGCGATGTTCGGACTTGTGGCGGGTTTCGTCCTCGCGTTCTTGGCCGTGTCGCTCTACGCGGCCTTGACACCGCACTCCCGCCATCCGAGCCAGTACGGCGAGGATGTCGTGAGCCTGATCGCGCTCTGGGCCGGTTTCGTCGCAGCGGTCGTCGTCGCGACGCGCTTGGCGGCAAGGGACAATGTGGGTGACCGTGACGCCCGGGCCGGCCTAAAGGGCGAGGGGAGCGTAGTGCGGGACTACGGGCTCGCGCTGCGGCCGTGGCCGGACATCCCTCTCGGGATCGTTGCCGGCGTGGCGTCCCAGTACTTGCTCGTTCCGATCGTCGAGGCGCCGCTGCTGCCTTTCGTCCACCATCTGTACACCCGCCTTGGCCACCCGGCCCAGAACCTCACAAGCCACGCCTTCGGGCCTGGCCTCGCCGTGCTGGCCGTGCTCGTCTGTGTCGGCAGCCCTCTGGTCGAGGAGCTGTTCTTCCGCGGCCTGCTCCTGCGCTCTCTCTTGGGCAGCTTCGAGAAGCTTGGGCCGCGACTCGGCCCTGCTGTCTCCATTGTCGTGACCGCACTGGTGTTCGCGCTCGTCCACTTCGAGGCGCTGCAGTTTCTCGGACTGGCTGGCTTCGGCGTGGTGCTGGGCTGTCTTGCATGGCGCACCGGGCGTCTCGGCCCGTCGATCGTCGCTCACATGGCGTTCAATACCGTGACCATCATCGCCATCGTGGCTGCGCGCTGACTCCCGACTAGGCTCGACCCGCCATGTCTTCTGACCTGTCGGCATCCCCCGGGTCGCCCTTCGGTGACATCTTCAAGGCCTACGACGTGCGGGGTACGGTTCCCGACGAGCTCAACGCCCGCATCGTCCATGCGGTGGGCGTCGGGTTCGGCACCTTCGTCCTCGCGCAGGGCGCGAGCGACAAGCGAGTCGTCGTGGCGCGTGACATCCGCAAGTCGGGCGTCGAGCTCAGTCGCGCGTTCAGCGCGGGCCTACTCTCGGTCGGACTCGGTGTTGTCGATGTCGGCCTGGCATCGACCGACCTCCTCTACTTCGCGTCGGGCAAGCTCGACCTCGCAGGGGCGATGCTCACGGCGTCGCACAACCCGCCGGCCTACAACGGCATAAAGCTCTGCCTTTCCGGAGCTCGTCCGATCGGTCGTGACTCGGGCCTCGGTGAGGTCCGTCGCGTGGCAACCGAAGCCTTCGCCACCGCGCCGGCAGATGGGGGTGTCGCGCACGTCGCCGACGACATCGCTGTGGAGCACCTCGACCTGCTCGAGGAGTTCGCGGCGCACGTGCGTTCGTTCGTCCAGGTCGAGAACCTGAGGCCTCTGAAGATCGTCGCCGACACGGCCAACGGCATGGGGGGCCTCATCGTCCCGGAGGTCTTTGCCGGTCTTCCCTTCGAGCTCGAGATGCTCTATCCGGAGCTGGACGGTTCGTTCCCGAACCATCCGGCCAACCCGATCCAGGTCGAGAACCTTGCCGACCTGCGCTCGCGAGTACTGCTCAGCCGAAGCGACGTCGGCCTCGCCTTCGATGGCGACGCGGACCGCGTGTTCCTCGTCGACGAGAAGGCAGAGCCGATCTCCGGATCGCTGACGACCGCGATCGTCAGCGCCGCCATGCTCGAGCGGTATCCCGGCTCCAAGATCCTCTACAACCTCATCTGTTCGCACTCGGTGCCCGAGATCATCATCGAGCACGGCGGTGTCCCGATCCGGACCCGCGTGGGCCACTCGTTCATCAAGGCGGTGATGGCCGAGACCGGAGCGATCTTCGGGGGTGAGCACTCGGGGCACTACTACTTCCGGGAGAACTACCGCGCGGACTCCGGGATCATCGCCGCGCTCGTCGTGCTCGAAGCTCTCTCCGAGGCCGGCATTGCGCTGTCTGAGCTCCGGCTTCCCTTCGAGCGCTACTCAGATTCCGGGGAGATCAACACCGAGGTGCCCGATCCTGTCGGGCTGGTCGGCGAGGTGGCCGAGCACTACCGGGCCGAGGGTGCCAAGATCGACGATCTCGACGGGATCACCGTCGAGCTAGGTGACTGGTGGTTCAACCTGCGGCCGTCGAACACCGAACCGCTCCTACGGCTCAATCTGGAGGCGCAGAACGCGCCCGAACGCGACAACCACCTCGACGAGGTGCTCGGCCTCATCCACCAGCTTGCAGAGAGCCGGACGGGATGACCAGAGTGGTCATGACCACGAAAGGTGTCACCCATGGCGCTAGACCCGCAACTGCTCGCTCTTCTCGCATGCCCTGAGGACAAAGGGCCTCTGCTGTACTTCGCCGACGAGGAGACGCTCTACAATCCGCGGCTGCAGCGGCGGTACCGCATTGTCGAGGGGATCCCCGTGATGCTCGTCGACGAGTCCGAGACGGTCGGCGACGACGAGCACCGGCGCCTGTTGGCCAAGGCTGCGGCGGAGGGGATCGCAGCGAACTTCGACACGGGCGAGGGCGCCGGCGGCGCCGTCTCCTCATGAGCTGGATCTCGCCCGACAGCCTGGACATGCTCGGGGCAACTGCCGGGCTGCCCGAACAGCTGGAGGTCTCGGCGTCTCAAGCGATGGACGTGCCGGGTCTTCCGTCTCCTCAAGGTCTCGGAGCGGTCGTCGTTGTCGGCATGGGAGGAAGCGGCGTCGCAGGCGAGATCCTCCAGGCGATCGGCAAGGACCAGCTCCGCATTCCTATCGTGCTGGTCGGCGACTATACGCTGCCGTCGTTCGTCGGTCCGAGCAGTCTGGTGTTCGCGGTCTCGTTCTCCGGAGAGACCGAGGAGACTCTCGAGGCGGCCGAGACCGCCCTGAGCCGCGGAGCGAGGCTCATCGCGGTGACGGGCGGGGGGCGGCTGGCAGAGCTGGCGGCAGCGGGCGGGGCGCCGGTCTTTCCGACCCTGGAGGGAATCCCGCAACCACGAGCTGGAGTGGCGACCACGACGGCGCCTCTTCTCATCGCGTTGGAACGCTTAGGGCTGCTCGCTGGGATGACGCCGGCGATCGGCGCAGCCGTCGAGCAGCTCCGAAGGCGCCGCGACGCCCTCGTCGGCGGTGGCGGCGTCGCCCTCGAGATCGCGCAGCAACTCGATCGCACGATCCCACTGGTGCAAGGCGCCACCGGGATCGGCGCGGTCGCGGCCCGCCGGTGGAAGACCCAGCTGAACGAGAACGCCAAGGCCCCGGCCTTCTTCGCCACGCAGCCGGAGTGGTGCCACAACGAGATCTGTGGATTCGGGCAGAACGGCGATGTGACCCGGCAGGTGGTGACGATCGTCACCCTTCGGAGTGACTTCGAGCACCCACAGGTCGAGCGCCGCTTCAGCCTTGTGGGGCAGTTCGTGGGAGAAGCCGTGGCGTCGGTGATAGGGGTGCGAGCCGACGGGTCCGGACCGCTCGCGCAGCTCTTCGACCTGATGTTCATCGGCGACTTCGTCTCGTTGCATGTCGCCTCCCGGGAAGGGATCGACCCTGGACCGGTCCCGGTGCTCGTCGAGGTGAAACGCTTCCTCACAGCGATGAGGCAGCAGGCGCCCGGATAGGGCGGGTCACATGACCGGCCGACGCTTCAGCGGAGACATCGCGGACCGGAGTCTTGCGAGCCTGGGCCGCCAGAGGATCGCGTGGGCGGGCCGGGACATGCCCGTGCTCGGGTCGATCCGCGAGCGATTCGAGCGTGAGCACCCACTCGACGGGCTCGTCGTCGGAGCTTGCCTGCATGTGACAACCGAGACCGCGAATCTCCTGAAGACCCTGCGCTCCGGCGGGGCGACGGTGCTCGCCTGCGCGTCAAATCCTCTTTCGACCCAGGACGACGTGGCCGCCTCCCTCGTAGACGATGAGGCCATCGCGACCTTCGCGGTAAAGGGCGAGGACCACGAGCGCTACTACCGCCACATCGACGCCGTGCTCGATGGTCATCCGCAGCTGACGATGGACGACGGCTGCGACCTGGTCTCCCGTCTCCACCAGCTCCGCCCGCACCAGCTCGAGGAGGTGATCGGCGGCACCGAGGACACGACGACAGGTGTGATCCGCCTCCGGGCCATGGAGGCGGCCGGGGTGCTGCGCTACCCGGTTGTCGCCGTCGACGACGCCGACACCAAACGCCTCTTCGACAACCTGCACGGGACGGGCCAGTCGACTCTCGACGGCATCGTCCGGGCCACGAACATCCTGCTTGCCGGCAAGCGGTTCGTCGTTGTCGGCTACGGGTCTTGTGGCAAGGGAGTCGCAGCTCGGGCGAGGGGCATGGGCGCAATCGTGACCGTCACCGAGGTCGACCCGTTGCGCGCGCTGGAAGCGGTCATGGACGGGTTCCGGGTCGGGCCGATGGCGGTGGCCGCTCGCGAGGGCGAGGTCTTCGTGACCGTCTCCGGCAACAGGCAGGTCTTGCGAGCCGAGCACTTCGCCGAGATGCGCGACGGCGCAATCCTGGCGAACGCCGGTCACTTCGACGTCGAGATCGACCTCGTGGGGCTCGAGGCGATGGCCGAGGGGAGGCGACGGATCGTGCGGCCGATGGTCGAGGAATTCACCGTGGCGCCCTCCGGCGGCGCGCCTCGGCGGATCCTTGTTCTGGCGGAAGGCCGCCTCGTCAACCTGAGCGCAGCCGAAGGACATCCAGCCGCGGTCATGGATCTGTCGTTCGCCAACCATGCGCTCGCGGCCGAGTGGTTGGCCCGGGACCGTGGCAAGTTGTCCAACCGCGTTTACGCAGTGCCCAAGGCTGTCGACGCGGAGATCGCGAAGCTGAAGCTCGAGACGATGGGGATCGTCATCGACGAGCTCACCGAGTCGCAGCGGGCTTATCTGGCTTCCTGGACGGCCGGGACCTGAACTCCGGTGGCTGGACGGCCGGGAGCTGAACTCCGGTGGTTGGACGCCGGTGCGTAAACTCGTCCCGATGGGCTGCGCGGGTCTGTGGTTGCAAGTCGATGCCAGTCGCAGGCGAAACGACCCACGTAAGGCGACTCGTGGTCGCTGAGCATGGTGCGGTTTAGATGTAAGTCCTGCCCTGCGCGGTACCGGTTGGCGGTGCCGGCGGGAGAAGGGACCAACTGTGAGCTCAGGTGTGAAGGGGGCGGCGCCAGCTGGCCTCCGGCACCAGGCACGGGACACCCTCAGCAGGCGAGTGTGGGGTCAAAGACCAGGTCAGCCGCGCGTGCCCGTCACCGTTTCAGCGAGTCCCTGATGGTAAAGGAGCTGCCCCATGGAGATCACGGTGCATACCCGCCACTTGGACATCCCAGTCGGGCTTCGCGAAACCGCAGTTGAGAAGGCACAGCACCTCGAGCGGTTCCTCGAGGGGACCCAGAGGGCCGAGATCGTCTTCTCGCGCGACCATGCAGCGCGCGACGACGGCCACGTGACCTGCGAGATCTCGGTCGTGGCCCGCGGCCGCGTCGTGCGGGTCCGGGCGGGCGGCCACCTGGCGAGCACGGCGCTGGAGGCCGCCATCTCCAAGGAAACCCAGCGCCTGACGCGAATGCAGGACCGCCTCGTACAACGCTCGCGGCCTCGTCACGGAGCGGCGGACCAGCGACCAACGGAGATTCCCGACTGAAAGACCTCCAGAGTCCCGGTCCGCCGCGCGTAGCGATCGTGGGCCCGACCGGCACCGGCAAGACGGCGCTCGCGCTCGAGCTGGCCGCGTCGTGCCAGGACCGCTACGAGCTCGTCTCGGTGGACGCGATGGCCGTCTATCGCCACCTCGACATCGGCACTGCCAAGCCCACGCCTGCTGATCAAGCCGCCGCGCCCTGGCACCTCATCGATATCGTCGATCCTTCGGAGGAGTTCTCAGTCGCCGCGTTTCAAGCCGAGGCGCGACGAGTGCTTCAGGAGATCGACGCCCGTGGGCACTTGCCGCTGCTGGTCGGAGGTACCGGTCTCTACCATCGTGCGGTCCTTGACGGGCTGGATATCCCCGGCCGCTTCCCCGAAATAACGGCCGAGCTCGAGCACCAGGCTGGGCAACCCGGCGGCCTCGCGGAGCTCTTCGGGCGCCTCTGCGAGCTGGACCCGGTCGCGGCGGCCAGGGTCGAGCCGGGCAACCGCCGCAGGATCGTCCGAGCGCTGGAGGTCGCGCTCGGCAGCGGGAGACCTTTCTCCTCGTTCGGGCCGGGCCTGGTCACCTATCCGGCGACCAGCTCGGTCATCATCGGGCTCGAGCTTGGTCGCGACCAGCTCGATCACAGGCTTGCCGAGCGGTTCGAGGACCAGCTCACGCGGGGCCTCCTCGACGAGGTCCGGGCACTCAAGGCCAGGCCGGCCGGGCTGTCGCGCACGGCCCGTCAGGCGATCGGGTACCGGGAGCTCCTTGGGCACCTCGAAGAGGGCGTCCCGCTCGAGCAGGCAAAGGCGGAGTCGGTTCGCCGGTTGCGCGCGTTCGCCCGCCGGCAGGAAGCTTGGTTCAAGCGCGACCCGCGCGTGGTCTGGATTCGAGCCGATCGGAGCGATCTCTGTGACGCGGTCCGCGCCCAGCTCCGCGACGCGATCGCTGCTCGTCTCGGGGACACCGCCACCACCTGGGCCGTGCGACACTGATGAGCATGCTGACGCTGGTCAAGTACCACGGCCTCGGGAACGACTTCCTGGTCGCGCTCGATGGCCGAGAGCTCGACGCGGCTGCACGCCAGCGCGCCGGCCACGCACCTGCCGAGCCCGGCGGCTCGAGGCCGTTCGCCGGAGCGGATCACCTCGGTGAGCTCGCGCGTGCACTTTGCGACCGTCACACCGGTGTCGGAGCCGACGGGCTGCTCATCCTGCGGTCGGCCGTCTCGGGCGGCGATGTTCGCATGGAGCTGCGCAACGCGGACGGAGGCCGTGCCGAGACGAGCGGCAACGGCCTGCGCTGTTTCGCCCTCGCCACGGTAGAGGCAGGGTACCTGCCCGGGCCAGAGGTCGCCATCGAGACCGGTGCCGGTGTGCGCCGGGCCATCCTGCGCCACCACCACGGGCACGGTTGTGCCGACGTCTCAGTCGAGATGGGGCGCCTGCGGGTCACGTCGTTGAACCCGGTCGCCGACATCTTGCTCCCTGGCTCGGTGGCGCAGCCATGGCCTGCCTGGCACGTGGATGCCGGCAATCCCCATCTCGTGTTGCTCGCTCCCTCGCTGCAAGGTGTCGTGATCGCAGCCGTCGGCCCGAAGCTCGAGAAGCAGCGTCCCGGCGGGCAGAACGTGGAGGTCGCGACCTGCGGGCCTGGCAACGGCGAGTTGTCGCTCCTTGTCTGGGAGCGCGGTGCCGGCGTGACGCTCGCTTGTGGCACCGGGAGCGCGGCCGCGGCCGCCGCCCTGCACTCCGCGGGGATCTCCGCTGATCGAGTGCGAGTTCACAACCCGGGAGGGACCCTCGAAGTGACCCTTACCGGAGACGATCCGCTCGCTGTGGTGGCAGAGCTGGCCGGTCCGGCCCAGCGCGTCGCCCGAATCGAGATCGAGCCCACCGACCTCGGCGAGCCGGGCGTGGTCGCATCGTGAGGATGGTTACGACGAGCCTCATCGACAGGAGGTTCCGGGAGAAGATCGTGCTTGTCGGGATGGTCGCGTGGCCACGCACCCTCGAGGAGGTCGAGGCGAGCCTCGACGAGCTCGCCTTGCTCGTCGACACCGCCGGTGCTGACGAAGCGGCCCGCGTCGTGCAGCGGCGTGAGGCTGCGGACCCGGCAACCTACATCGGCCGGGGCAAGGCGGAGGAGCTTCGCAGGATAAGTGAGGCCGTGGACGCCGACACCGTGGTCTTCGACGACGAGCTCACGCCTGCCCAGCAGAGGAACCTCGAGAGGATCCTCGGCAGGACCGCCATCGACCGGACTGCGGTGATCCTCGACATCTTCGCCCAGAATGCCCACACTCAGGAGGGCCGAGCGCAGGTTGAGCTCGCCCTGAGCCGGTACCGGCTCCCGCGTCTGAGGGGCAAGGGCCTCGTGCTGTCCCAGCAAGCCGGCGGGATCGGGACAAGAGGCCCCGGTGAGACCCAGCTCGAGGTCGACCGGCGGCGGATCATGCGCCGCATCCGCAAGCTCGAGGTCGAGCTTCGAGATCTCGAGTCGACGCGTCGGACCCAGCGCAAGGCGCGAAAGCGAGGAGCGCTTCGGACCGTGTCGCTCGTCGGCTACACAAACGCCGGCAAGTCCACTCTGCTCAATGTCTTCACCGATGCGGGTGTGCTCGTCGAGGACAAGCTCTTCTCCACGCTGGATCCTCGGACTCGACGTCTCGATCTGCCCGGAGGCGAGTCAGTGCTGTGCTCGGACACCGTCGGGTTCGTGCGCAAGCTGCCCCACCAGCTGGTGGACGCCTTCCACGCCACCTTGGAGGTCGTCGGGTCCTCCGACCTGCTTGTGCACGTCGTCGACGCCTCCTCGGCCGACCCACAGGCGCAGATCGACGCGGTTCGTGCCGTTCTGACAGAGATCGGGGCCGGTGAGGTTCCGGAGCTTCTGGCGTTCAACAAGGCCGATCTGGACCGGCGCAGGGCGGGACGGCTCATGGCCGCGCACCCTGGTTCGGTGGCGTGCTCGGCTCTCGGCGGCCGGGGCGTGCCTGAGCTGCTCCGAGCCATCGCAGACCAGCTCAGGATCGCGGATCACGTGGTGGAGCTCGCCGTGCCCGTGGCGCGCGGTGACGTCGTCGCAGCAATCCATCGAGAAGGCGAGGTGGTCGGCGAGCGCTACGAGGGCGAGCAGGTGCTCGTGAAGGCCCGCCTCGATGAGCGTGGGGCTCGGCGTTACGCCGAGTTCGTGCAGAAGTGACCAACCTGCCGGAGCTCGGCGAGCCCGGTGAGAAGGCGCAAGGGACAGTGGCGGGCGGGGACGCGGAGGCTGGTTTCGTGACGCCGGTGTATCCCTTCGACAAGCTGGCCGCGCTCGCAGGGCTCGCGCAAGGCCACGAAGGTGGTGCGGTCGATCTCTCGATCGGCACTCCGTGCGACCCCCCGCCTGCTCTGGTCCTCGAGGCGCTCGCCACTTCTGGGAGCGAGCGTGGGTATCCCTCCTCGATCGGGACCTCGGAGTACCGCGAGGCCGCTCTTGAGTGGATGTCCCGCCGGTTCGGGGTCGATACCGCCGAGGTGGCCGTCGCTGCGTGCGTCGGGACGAAGGAGCTTGTTGCCGGCGTTCCCCACTGGCTGCGCCTGCGGACACCGGCGCGTGACACCGTGCTGTGTCCGCTCGTTGCCTATCCGACCTACGAGATGGGTGCGATCCTCGCCAGGTGCCGTGCCGTCGCCGTGCCGACGCAGCCGGACGGGACGATGCAGCTGTCGTCGATCTCGCCGGGGGACGCGGCCCGGGCACTGTGTCTGTGGGTCAACAGCCCCGGCAACCCCGCAGGCCAGCTCGAGGACCTGGCGGCCGTGGCGAGGTGGGGTCGCTCTCATGGCGTGCCGGTGTTCTCCGACGAGTGCTACATCGAGTTCACCTGGGCCGGGCCCGGCCACACAATCCTCGAGCACGGCCCCGAGGGGGTCATCGCCGTCCACTCGCTGTCGAAACGGTCGAATCTCGCAGGGCTGCGGGCAGGCTTCTTTGCCGGTGACGCCGACCTTGTCGGGTACCTGTCGCGCTTGCGCCAGCATGCCGGGTTCATGGTGCCGGGACCTGTGCAGCACGCCGGCGCGGTGGCACTCGGCGATGACTCCCATGTCGAGCGGCAGAGAGCGACGTACCTCGAGCGGCTGAAGCGCTTTGCCAAGGTGCTCAACGACAGCGGGATCAGCGCCGGGATTCCCGCGGGGTCCTTCTACCTCTGGGTGGCCGTTCCCGAGGGTTTCGCGGCGCCAGGCGCGTCAGGCGACCCGAACCCGGGCTGGGCGCTGACGAGGTGGCTGGCCGAGTGCGGCGGTGTGCTGGTCGCCCCGGGCGACACTTACGGGCAGGCGGGCGCCGGCCATGTCCGGGTCGCGCTCGTCCAGCCGGGCCATCGGCTCGAGCTGGTCGCCCGGAGGCTCGAGACCGCAAGGATCCGTTCGGCAGCTTCGAGTTGAACAGATCGAGAACCCGGTCCAGCGCAGCGCGGGTCGCGCTGTCATAGATGTCGCGCAGATCCCGCCGTGCAACCGATGGCGGCGACGCGGCAAGCGAAGGCCGCGACCAAGGGCGTGATCCCCGGGATCTCACTCATGACGACCACTGCGGGGCCCGTGCCGATCCGGTAGATGTCACGTGTCCTGTCGCGTGCCGTGAAGCCCAAGCGGCCGAAGCCTTCGAGAATTGTGGCGTCCGGCACGCGACCAAGCCTAAGTGATCGCCGGCCTTCCGGCCGGGTTCTGGGCTATCGGAGCGTTCGAGCCGATAACCTCAGAGCGATGGACGACTTGAGCTCCGCGGTCTTGGAGCTGTGGACGCGCCGCACTCAGCTTTCGCCCGCCGACACCGACGCGCTCGAGGTGGTCGACGAGGCGATCGACCTCCTCGACAGAGGTGAGGTGCGAGTCGCCGAGATCGATTCGAAGACCGACGAGGTCGTCGTTCACGAATGGCTGAGGCAGGCCATCTTGTTGCTCTTCGTCCTCTCGGGGCTGCAGACCGTCGAGTACGGGCCATTCGAGTACACCGACAAGCTGCCGTTGAAGCACGGTCTGCAAGCCGCCGGGGTACGGGTCGTTCCCGGTGCTTCCGCGCGGCGCGGCGCGTTCGTGGGGCGCGGCGCGGTGCTGATGCCGAGTTATGTGAACATCGGTGCGCACGTGGGGGCCGCGACGATGGTCGACACGTGGGCCACCGTCGGGTCGTGCGCGCAGATCGGCGAGCGGGTTCACCTCTCCGGCGGCGTCGGTATCGGCGGTGTCCTCGAGCCCCCCAACGCCCGTCCAGTCGTAATCGAGGACGACGTGCTCATTGGCAGCCGGTCGATGGTCACCCAGGGCGCGCGCGTCGGGCAGGGGGCTGTGCTGGGCGAGGGGACGATCCTCAACCCGTCGATCCCCGTGTTCGACTCATGGTCGGGTGATGAGCTCGGACGAGGCTATGTGCCCGCTTGGAGCGTCGCCGTTGGCGCGATGCGGCGCAAACGGTACCCTGCCGGCGAGTTCTTCCTGCCGTGCGTGCTGGTCGTGCGTCGCCTCACGCCGGGCGAGCGCCACGACAAGGCCGTGCTGAACGACATCCTCCGCGAGCACGGGGCGTCGGCGTGAGCTCCCCGGGCGCCGGCCTTCTTCAGCTGACAGCAGAGCTGGTCGACATCCCGTCGGTCAGCCACGACGAGGGCGGAGCCGCCGCCTTTGTGGCCGCGGCGCTGAGCGGCGTTGACCACCTCGAGATCACCCGGATCGGTCACAACGTCGTCGCGTGTACCGCGCTCGGTCGCCCGCAGCGGCTCCTGATAGCGGGACACCTCGACACCGTGCCGCCGAACGGCAACGAGCGTGCGGTCATCGACGGCGACCGATGCTCGGGGCTGGGGGCCGCGGACATGAAGGGTGGGATCGCGGTGATGCTCGAGCTCGCCAGGCGCGTCGTCGAGCCCACGGTCGACATGACCTACGTCTGGTACGCCTGTGAGGAGGTCGAGCAGCGTTACTCCGGCCTAGTCGAAATCGCGGGCGTCAACCCGGATCTCCTCGCGGCCGACGCGGCCGTGTTCGCCGAGCCCACCTCTGGAGTCGTCGAGGCGGGCTGTCAAGGCGTGCTGCGTGTCACCGTGCGCCTCGGTGGTCACAGGGCGCACACGGCGAGGTCCTGGATGGGCGTGAACGCAATACACCGGCTCGGTTTGCTGCTCGAGCTCGTCGACGGTTTCGTCGAGCGCAGACCGGTGCTCGACGGCTGTGAATTTCGCGAGGCCCTGCAGGCGGTTCGGATCGATGGTGGCGTTGCGAACAACGTCGTGCCGGATGACGTGCGATTGGTCCTGAGCCACCGTTACGCCCCTGATCGCACCAAGGACCAGGCCTTCGAGGCGCTTTACGAGCTCTTGGCCCCGGCGATCGACGCGCGGCTGGGGGACCAGGTCGATCTCGAGGACTTTTCGCCGGCGGCGGCGCCCAACCTGGAGCACCCACTGCTTGCCGCGCTGGTCGCCGCCAGCGGGAACGCGCCTCGGGCGAAGCTCGGCTGGACCGACGTGAGCTTTCTCAGCGCCCGGGGTGTGCCAGCGGCAAACTTCGGTCCCGGCAGTCCGCTTCTCGCCCACACTGCCGGCGAGTGGGTCGGCCGGGACGAGCTCGAGCTTGCCCTGGCGAGCCTCGAGAAGCTGGTCTCCGCACGGGCCTGAGCGCCAGCCCGGCATCCTTGTGTCGTGTCGTGGTCCTCAGTCGGCCGCCCGGGTCACAGACGCCGGAGCACGGTGACGACCTTGCCGTAGATCACGACCTGATCGGCGGCCAGCTCCATCTCGGAGTAGGCCGGGTTCGCCGGCACCAGCACGACCTTCGTGCGCCGCTTGCGGAGGGTCTTGACGGTCGCCTCGTCCTCTCCGATGCCGGCGACGACGATGTCGCCCGATTCCGCGTCAGGCTGACGGCGCACGACTACGAAGTCGCCGTCGAAGATTCCGGCGCCGATCATCGAATCGCCGCGAACCTTCAACATGAAGAGCTCACCGGAGCCGGTCAGGTCCCGCGGTATGGGGAGAAGCTCCTCGACTGATTCCTCCGCCAGCACCCCGGTGCCTGCTGCGACATGCCCGATCAGCGGGACGTGAGCCACCGGGCGCACGCGGATCGCGGCACCGGAGGACGGCTCCCAGCTCACGATGATCGCCCTCGGCTTGGTCGGGTCCCGCTGGAGGTAGCCCTCGCGCTCGAGCACCTGCAGATGAGCGTGGACCGTGGACGGCGAGGTCAGGCCCACCGCCTCGCCGATCTCGCGCACCGAAGGGGGGTAGCCCCGCTCGCGGATCTGCTCCGCGATGAACTCGAGGATCCTGCGCCGCTTTCCCGCCAGAGTCGCCTCGGACATTCGTGCTCCTCCCGTTCAGACCGCCGTTGCGGTCTCCGCGGTACAAGGCTAAGCGGTGCTGGTGCCCAATGCAAACACCCGTTCGTGAAACAGGCGTTCGCTTGAGAGTTGACAACGAACACGCGTTCGTGATCTGATAACGGTGGCGAACATACGTGCGAGGGCAGGAGTCGCCCGAGGCGACAGGGCCGACCGGATCCCGGTCGGCCCCTCGTGAGGATCGAGGAGGGGCAGTGGGAGCACTGGCACACACGGACCGGGGAGCCCCGAGACGGCTCGCCGGGACCGAGCCGGATCGGCCCAGGTCGACACCGGCACGCCAGAGACGACCGAGCGCGCGGCGCCAGGCGAACTGGAACGTGCTCACGCAGGAGCTCGTTCCGTTTCCCCCGGTTGCTGAGCTGTCGGTGGGCCACCCGGGACCGCGTGCTTCGCGCCGCACCGGGCCGGCCGGGGCCACGCGCGTCTTGCCCAGAGTCCCCGCCCCGGCTCCGCTCACGGGCCGCACTGCCGTGGCGGTCCAAGGCGAAATGGCTCGGAGGCGAACCGCCGTTCACGCGTCCTGCGCGACACCCTCAGCGGACCGTGCAGGCTCCGCGAGATCCCGGAAAGCTGCCTCCCGGTCACGAGGGTTGCGGCGCCTCCTCCCCGGCGCCGCCACCCTCGTGTTCCTGGCGGGCGTCTGGTTCGGCGCCGGGGCACTGTCGGGCATGAACCGCGCCGCGCTGACGGTGCCGGCTGCGGCCGTGAAGATCTCCGGTGGTTACCTGTACATAGCTCGTCCTGGCGACACGCTGTGGTCGATCGCCTCCAAGCTGCAGCCCGGCGGAGACCCGAGGCCGCTTGTTGCCGAACTCGAGCAGCAGTTGCACGGTGCCGGGCTGGTCGCGGGAGACCGGCTCAAGCTGCCCTGAGCGTGAACCCGGACCGGAATGGGCGGTGCACGACATGTCCTGCGGGGACTGCCGCACGCCGTGGCCTGGGTGACCAGCTCCGCTCGAAGGAGTCTCGAGGGAGTAGCGGCGCCGCTGAGCGGCCGATCGGCGCTACGGTCAGTTCGTGCGCTGCCCGTGGTGTGGGGCGACCGAGGACCGTGTCGTCGACTCACGCGAGATGGAACAAGGTGAGGGGATCCGCCGGCGCCGCGAGTGCATTTCATGCGGGCGTCGGTTCACGACCGTCGAACGGGTGAGCCAGGCAGTGCTGTGGGTCGTCAAACGGTCGGCCCACCGTGAGCCCTTTGACCGGCGCAAGGTGATCGCCGGTGCCCGTGCGGCCTGCAAGAACCGGCCGGTCGAGCCGGAGCAGCTCGAGGCGCTGGCTGCGGCGGTCGAACAGACGGCCTGGTCGCTCGGCCCTGAAGTGCGAAGCGAGCAGGTCGGTCTTGCCGTGCTCGAAAGCCTGAGACAGCTTGACGACGTGGCGGCGGTACGTTTTGCCAGCGTTTACAAGGGCTTTGAGCAGGTCGATGACTTTGCGCGCGAGCTGGGGCTCTTGAACAAGGAGGCGCCACCGGATGCCGGCCCGGGCGCGGGAGAGCCTCGCCGCGCCAAGCGCGAACCGGCGGACGGCGCGAAGCCATGAGCGAAGCCTTGCTCGACGAGGTGCCGGCCAGAGCACTGGCCATCTACGCCCATCCCGACGACCCGTTCATCTCCTGCGGAGGCACGCTCGCCCGCTGGACGGCCGCCGGGAGCACTGTCGATGTTGTCATCTGCACCGCGGGCGACAAGGGCACCACCGATCCGGACACGGACCCCGAGGCTCTCAGGGCGTCGCGGGTCGTCGAGGCGGAATGTTCTGCCGAGGTACTCGCGCTGAACGGCCTTCATCTTCTCGGCCATCTGGACGGTGAGCTCGAGAACGACGGCGTACTGCGGCGCGAGTTGGTGCAGATCATTCGGGACATGCGGCCGGAGGCGATCGTCAGCCCCGATCCGCTCGCGGTGTTCTTCGGCGAGCACCACTACAACCATCGGGACCATCGAGTCGTCGGGTGGGCGGCGCTCGATGCTGCGGCACCGGCCGCGGCGTTGCCTTTGTACTTCAGGGGTGCGGGGGTAGCTCACCAGGTCGCGGCAGCGTACCTGTCAGGATCTTTGAAGCCCAATGTCTGGGTGGACGTGAGCTCGACCATCGACAAGAAGATCGAAGCGGTGTCCTGCCACATCTCACAGCTTGCCGATGCCGGCGATTGGATCGCCAGCGCGCTTCGCGACGGAGCCGAGCAGGCCGGCCGAGAAGCCGGCGTGGGTTATGCGGAGCCGTTCCGGCGGATCTGGCTGGCGCCGTGACCGCAGCACTCGACATTCTGCACGTCGACATGGACGCCTTCTTTGCGGCCGTCGAGGTCCTCGACGACCCGAAGCTGCTGGGGCTCCCGGTGATCGTCGGTGGGACCGGGTCGCGCGGGGTCGTGGCTTCGTGCTCCTACGAGGCAAGAGCCACTGGAGTCCGGTCCGCGATGTCGATGGTCGAAGCGCGTCACCGGTGCCCTCAGGCCACGGTGCTGCCGGGCAGGCATGGTCGCTACGGAGAAGTGAGCCGCCAGCTTCACCAGGTCTTCGAAGTGTTCACACCGCTCATCGAGCCGATCGCTTTGGACGAGGCTTTCCTCGATGTGTCGGGGGGCCATCGGTTGTTCGGCTCGAGCTTGGAGATCGCCGAAGCCATTCGTACACGCGTCATGGCGGACCTGAAGCTGTCCTGCTCGGTCGGGGTTGCCCGCTGCAAGTTGCTGGCCAAGCTGGCTTCGAGAGCCGCCAAGCCGATCGCGTCCGCGGGCGGGACGGTTGCCGGGCCCGGCGTTCTCGTCGTTGTTCCAGAACACGAGCTGGAGTTCCTTCATCCTCGCCCTGTCTCTGACCTGTGGGGCGTAGGGCCCCGGACGGCGGAGCGCCTCGCCCGCTACGGGATCGCGACTGTCGGAGATCTCGCCAAGGTCGAGCCGGCGCACCTCGCCCGGCTCGTCGGCCGCGCGGCAGGAGCGCAGCTCCACGAGCTGGCGTGGGCCCGTGACGACCGACCAGTCGTCCCGGGTCGACCGGTCAAGTCCGTGGGCCACGAGGAGACATTCGCGGTCGACGTGCACGATCCCGAGCAACTCCGTCTCGAGATCGTCCGCATGGCCGACGCCGTGAGCAGGAGGCTGCGCGCGTGCGACCTTCTGGGCCGCACGGTGACGGTCAAGCTGCGATACGGCGACTTCACCACGATCACGCGATCGCATTCGCTGAGCCGCCCGGTGGCCTCCTCGGCCGAGCTGGTGAAGACAGCCGAGGCGCTGCTGTCGGGCACCGAGGTCCATTCAGGTGTGCGCCTGCTGGGCGTGAGCGTCTCGTCGCTCGAGGCGCGAGTGGACGGGGCCGGGGAACAGCTCGCGCTCTGGGACCTCGCAGAGCCTGCCGATGGCCAGGTGCACGCAGCCCCGGCCGCGCGCGCGGACCTCGACGCGATCGTCGACGCGATCCGGGAGCGCTACGGCACTGTCTCGGTGGGCCCAGCCGCCCTGGTCGGCGGTTCCGGGCTGCGGGTCAAGCAGCTCGGTGACTCCCAGTGGGGTCCTTCCGAGTGATCAGCCGGCCGGCGGTTGGCAGTCACATCCGAGCGCGTGTGTTCAGCGTGAAGCAGGCTGAAACTGCCGGCAGGCTCGCGCTCGCGCCGTTGTCGGGCCTTTGCCCGTGTGGGATGATTGAACCGGCGCAGCAAGAGTCGCTGTCCGAGAGGGGGTGACGATGCCGCTTTCCGAGGAAGAGCAGAGAATCCTCCACGAGATGGAGGAGAAGCTGTATGCGCACGATCGAGCCTTTGCCGATCGCGTCAGCACGAAGTCGCCACGTCGCCCAAACGGTCATGCCGGTCGGGGATGGGTCGTGGTCTTCATTGCCGGCTTCGTGCTCCTGCTCGTCGCCTTCGACTCATCGGTGGTCCTCGGTAGTCTCGGGTTCCTGATCATGCTCATTGCCGCATTGGCCTTCGTCCACCAGGCCAGACAGTCGGACTCGCCGGGCTTCGGCGCCCTCAGGGGCGCCTCGCGGCGAGCAGGAGTTGGCGAGGAGTGGTCCGAAATGCGGCGCCGCCTGCGGTCCCGCTTCGGGAACCGCAGCTGAGCTTCTTCTCCGGCTCTTGAGGGGCGCTCCCACGCCCGGTCACCACCGCAGTGGTCACAGGCGGAGGATCTTCGCGTGGCTTGACCGGTGCCGGGCGTCACGCCGCCGCACCGAGTTGCGGTAGCCTCCGGCCTGATGTCTCGCCCGGGACTACAAGAACGCTGAGATGATCGGCCGCGCGCTCGTCCTGAACGCGTCCTTCGAACCGCTCTCGGTCGTCGCCTCGCGGCGGGCTCTTGTCCTGGTGCTGGCCGACAAGGCGGTGCTCGTTCACGGCACTGGCCACGATCTCCACTCCGCCAGGGCGAGGTTCCCCGAGCCGTCCATCGTCCGGCTGGTCAACTACGTCCGGGTGCCACATCAGGCCCGCGTCGCGGTCACCCGCCGTTCGGTGTTCGTTCGTGATGGTCACCGCTGCCAATACTGCGGCGCGCAGGCGGAGAACATCGATCACGTCGTTCCCAGGAGTCGGGGCGGGACGCACAGTTGGGACAATGTCGTGGCGTGTTGCCGGCGCTGCAACAGCCGCAAACAGGACAGGCTGCTTGACGAGGCGGGCTTCCGGCTCACGAGGATGCCGCGAGCGCCTCGCTCCCGGCTGTGGTTGCTCGCCGCAAGTGGTGAGGTCCGTGACGAATGGGCTCCCTACGTCGAGCCCGTGCTCGGCCGCGCCGTCGGCCTCTGAGCACGCGAGTCACCTCCGGCCGCCCTCGGGCCTGGCGCGTCCTAGAACGCCGCGACCGGCCTGCGGTCCTCCACGGCAGCCTGCCCGATCCGCTCGGCGCACGTCTCGCCTGCGTCTGTGTCCCTTTCGGTCAGGCCGTCGTCATGGGGAGCGCGCAACCGGCGTCCGACTTCGACGCTGAGAGGCTTGCCGCCGCGGGGATCGACCTTGTCCGCCGCCGGAGCGGAGGGGGCGCCGTTCTCGTCGTGCCCGGGCGGCAGGTGTGGCTGGACGTATTCGTGCCCAACCAGGACGTGCTGGCGGAGTCAGACGTCGGGAAGTCCTTCCACTGGCTGGGCGAGGTCTTTGCCGAGGCGATAGCGACGGTGCTCGGCACTTTCGCCGCGGACTCGCGCATCGAGGTGAATCGCGGGCCGGTGCAGAGCACGCCCTGGTCCGCAGCCCTGTGCTACGCGGGACTTGGCGCCGGGGAGGTGACCGTCGCGGGCCGCAAGGTCGTCGGGATGTCGCAGCGGAGGGAGCGCTCGGGTGCGTGGATCCACTCAATGGCGCTCCTCAGCCATCGAACGGGGGACTTGGCCGATCTGCTGGCCGGGTCGGCGGAACACCGTTCGGCCGCGCGTGCCGCGCTCGAGAATGCCGGGCTCCGCGACGCGGAACATCTCCTCGATCCTCTGACCGAGGCCCTCTTGGACCGCCTGGCCTAGACCCCGACCCTTCGCCGAACCGGGCCTTCGGTCGCGCTTGGACCCGTCGGGCTCCGGCGCCGGGATTCGACGCGGCGCGACCCCGACGCGGCGCGACCCCGGTCGGGTGAGAGCAAACGGAGATTGTTGACGAGTGGGGGTTGTGGACCATAGAGTGGCGTGAAGTGGGGGCCCGGGGAGGGCGTGCCCCGTGATAGTGGGAACGAAGGCAGCTTTGACGCCAAGCTTCAAGTTCGTCGGGAACTTCCCCCGTTCGCTCGATGCCAAGGGTCGGGTGATCCTGCCGTCGCGTATGCGCGCTCAGTTTCAAGAGCACGGGTACCTAACGCCGGGCGCGGACGGTTGCCTGGCGCTGTGGCCTGAGGAGGAGTTCGAGCTCGAGGCCGAGCGACAGCATGAAAAGGACGCCCGGGGCGCCGAGGCACGCAACGACTTGCGCGACTGGGCAGCGCTGGTGACCAGGGTCGAGTTCGATCGGCAGAACCGGATGCCCGTACCGTCCGAGCTCCGCGCCCTCGCCAAGCTGGAACAGGAGGTCCTGTTCGTCGGCGTGCTGGACCGGGTCGAGCTCTGGTCGCCCGCAACGTGGTCGGCACGCCGTGCGGAGCCGGCAGGTGCGCCTGCCGCCGGGATGGTCGGGCCGTGAGCCATGGCCGGCTTGTCGCAGTGGTACGGCCCCGCCGCCGTCGATCCTCAAGGTGTAGCTCCTGGGTTGCCCGCAGCCCCTCGGCCGAAGTGCCGGATGGCATTCCAACCCTCTCCGCCCTGTCTCATCCCCACTTCGAGGCGTTCCCGCTCCTCGATCTGGTCGGGGGGTTGCGGATGACCCAGGAGTTCAACCACACGCCGGTCATGGTCCACGAGGTCATGTCGATGCTCGAGCCCGTTCCCGCGGGCGTGCTGGTGGACGCGACCGTTGGTGGCGGTGGTCATGCGGCGGCACTGCTGAGCGGTCTGCCAGAGCACGACCTGATCGGGCTGGACGCCGACGCCGACGCCGTGGCCGAGTCCGTGGCGCGCCTGAGCAGTTTCGGCGCCCGGGCACGCGTGGTCAAAGCCCGCTTCGACGAATTGGCCGCCGTGTTGCACACCTGGGCACCAGGGCGACCGGTCGCGGGCGTGCTGTTCGATCTCGGCGTGAGCTCACCGCAATTGGACCGGCCCGAGCGAGGCTTCTCCTACCGCTTCGACGGTCCCTTGGACATGCGGATGGACCGATGCAGCGGAGCCACCGCTGCCGAGCTGGTGAACAGACTCAGCGTCGAAGAGTTGACGAGGCTGTTCGTCGACAACGGCGAAGGCCGCTTCGCCCGTCGCCTCGCCGAGGGCATGGTGGCCCACCGGCCGATCGAGACGACCTCCAGACTTGTGGAGGTCATCGACCGCGCTCTTCCCGGTGTCGCCCGAAAGCGGGTGGGCCACCCGGCCAAGCGGGTGTTCCAGGCGCTGCGCATCGAGGTCAACAAGGAGCTCGACGTGCTGGCTGCGGGGCTCGAGAGCGCGCTCGAACTGTTGATGCCCGGGGGTCGCTGCGTCGTGTTGTCGTACCACTCGGGAGAGGACCGGCTCGTGAAGCAGTGCTTCATGCGCGCCGCGAGCGGCGGCTGTGTCTGCCCTCCGGGCCTTCCGTGCGTCTGTGGCGCCGTGGGCACCGTCCGCGTTCTCACGCGTGGCGCCCGTCTCCCGAGCGCCGCCGAGACGGCTCGAAACCCGCGTGCGGCAAGTGCCAGGCTGCGGGCCGCGGAGCGCCTCTCGAGCGGAGCGGGCTGATGGCCAGCGCCGCGCGTGCGGTCTCGACGGCCGCCCGGGGGCTACCGGCTCGCGAGCCGGCGTCGCCGCGGCCCGATCACTCGGACGCGGCCCGTCCCAGGCTCGACGTCGTCGACCGCGGCCGCGCCGCGTCGCGATCGAGCCGTCGCCGGGCGAACGTGCTGCGAGGTCTCGGTGTCCTGCTGGTCGTCGGCGCCCTGGTCGTGACCGCTGCCGCGCACACTTTGGTCGCATCCGATCAGGAACGAGTCGACACTTTGCAGGCCCAGCTCACCCAGACCCTCGCCGAGCAACAAGACCTGCAGCTCTCGCGCGCCGAGCTCGCGTCCCCCGTGCGAGTGCTGGACATTGCCGAGCGGCAGCTCGGCATGGTCTCACCGGGGTCCGTCTCATACCTGTCGCCGGTGGATCCCGGGCCTTCGGTGCTGCAGGCGGGAGCGGACGCGGCCAGAGCGGGCTCGGGTGCGGCCGCCACGGCGCGAAGCTCAGGCCTTCCCAAGTCCGCCAAGTCCGCCAGGAGCGATGAGCCCGGCGCCAAGACCCCGACAAGGTCCTCATACGCCGGGCCCCGATCGCCCGCGATCAGCTCTCCGGCCGGGTGAACGAATTGGCCCCGTCCGACCGGAGAGCATCGGCCCGCTCGAGCAGGGTCGTTCGAGGCCCAGGTCCGCCAAGTCGGGTCCGGCTGCGGAGACGCCTTGTCGCCATGGTGGCGATCGCCGCGTTGGCGCTGTCCGGTCTGGCGGCCCGACTGGTCCAGATCCAGGGCGTCGACGCCGTCCACTATGCCTCCTACGGGGCGCGGGAGGTCTACCAGCGTGTCGCTCTGCCCGCGCTGCGCGGGGCGATCTACGACCGTAACGGGAATTTGATCGCGGCCTCGTCGCCACGCGTCGACGTCGTGGCAGACGACTATCTCGTGACCGGCCCGAAGACCGGTCTCAACCGCCTGGCCCCGATACTCGGGCTCTCCGTGCCGGCGCTGCGGGCCAAGCTCAGCGAGCACAGCGGATACGTGCCCCTCGCATATCAGGTGAGCGGAGCGGTCGAGGTGAAGGTCGCAGATCTCGACCTGCCTTATCTGAGCTTTGCTCCCGATGTCGCACGGACCGATCCGGACGGCAACTTGTTCTCTCCCATCCTCGGCATCGTCGGCTTCAGCGGCAAGGGCCTCTCCGGGCTCGAGTACCTCGAGAACTCGCTGCTTTCCGGATCCCCCGGCTCAGAAGTCGTGCCGACCGGCCCCAACGGTCAGGGCCTGCCCGGCACCCCCGCAGACGTCGTCGCAGCTCGCCAGGGCACGAGCCTCGTGCTCAGCCTGGACGAGCCGCTCCAGTTCGAGGTCACGACGGACCTTTCCCGGCAGATCAAAGCCACTCACGCCACCGGCGGCGTGGCGATCGTCGAGGACAGGCGAACGGGCGGGATCCTAGCCATGGTCGATCTCGTCGCCGAGCCGGACGGCGAGGTGGTCCCCTCGACTCAGAACCTGGCGACCACCTCGGTCTACCAACCGGGCTCGGTCATGAAGCTCGTGACGATCTCGGGCGCTCTCCAAGAGGGACTGATCGCTCCGGATACTGTCTTCACCGTGCCAGATGAGATCTCCCTCGGCGGCTGGACCTTCGACGACGCCGAGGGTCATCCGACCGAGCAGCTCACTGCCACGAAGATACTCGCCGAGTCCTCGAACATCGGGACGATCGAGATCGCCCACCTCCTCGGCCCGGACCGCCTCTCGTACTTCCTGCGGGACCTCGGCTTCGGCGAGCCGACCGGTCTGCAATGGCCGGGCGAGACCGACGGAATCGTCCCGAGCCCGAGCGAGCCGGGCACGTGGTCCGCCTCCTCAATGGGAGCCGTCCCGATCGGCACCGGAGAGGCGGTGAGCCCGCTCCAGATCCTGGACGCGTACAACGCGGTCGCGAACGGTGGTGAGTTCATACCTCCTCGCCTGGTCGAGGCGACAGTCTCTGCCAATGGTGTCGAGCACGTCCTCCCGGTCCGGCACGAAAGGCGCGTGCTCTCACCCGAGACGGTCAGCGAGCTGCTGCCGATGCTCGAACAGGTGACAGAGGACGGGACCGCCACCGCGGCGCGCATCCCGGGCTACGTGGTGGCCGGCAAGACCGGGACGGCGCAGATCCCGAGCACGACCGGGCCCGGCTACCAGCCCGGCGCCTGGAGCGCGACCTTCGTGGGGTTCGCGCCGGCAGGCAATCCGGCTCTCACGACCTTGATCATGCTCAGCCACACCGACCTCATCTACGGAGGCCTGGCATCCGCGCCGGTCTTCTCCGCGATCATGCGCTACGCGCTGCGCCACTTCGACATCGCTCCCACGGGCGGCCAAGGGCTCTCCTCAGGCTCGTCGGCACTCGACAGCCGGTGAGCGGCTCTGCAGCCGTGCGTCCCGGCCCGGAGGTCTGCCTCGAGGAGGTCGTCGCGCGGCTGGTGCCGGGAAGGATCATCGGCGACGTGTCCGGCATCGTCGTCACTTCGGTGACCTACGACCACCGCAGCGTCGGTCCGGGTGCGTTGCACTGCTGCCTGCCCGGAGACCGCGTTGACGGGCATGACTTCGCTCCGGCGGCTAGCCGCGCGGGAGCGGTGGCGTTCGTGTGCGAGCACCCGCTCGACGGCGAGGCCGCGGGAGCCGTGCAGCTGGTGGTCGGCCCAGCCGGTGCGCGTCCCGCGATGGCGCTTGCCGCGTGTGCCCTCTGGAGCGACCCGGCATCGTCGCTGCGAACCGTCGGGGTGACCGGCACCAACGGCAAGACGACGACTACGTACTTGCTTCGCTCGGTGTTCGAGGCGCACGGCTGGCCGGCGTCTGTGATCGGCACGCTCGGGGGGCCCCGCACAACTCCGGAGGCACCCGAGCTTCAGGGTGCGCTGGCGCACGCAAGGGACTCGAACCGGTCTGCCGTCGCGCTCGAAGTCAGCTCCCACGCGCTCGCGCAGCACCGGCTCGACGGCTACCGCCATGACGTGGCGGTGTTCACGAACCTGAGCCAGGACCACCTCGACTACCACGGGAGCATGGAGTCCTACTTCGCGGCCAAAGCGCGGCTCTTCACACCGGAGCACGCGAGCCGAGCCGTGGTGAACGCGGACGACCCGTACGGCCGGCGGCTGCTCGAGACTGCTGACATCCCGGTAAGCGGCTTTTCGCTTGCAGAGGCCCAGGAGCTCCAGGTCGGCCTGGAGGAGAGCCACTTCCGTCTCGGCGGGGCCCCGGTCCGGGTTCGGCCGGGCGGCGAGATCAACGTCCACAACGCGCTCGCTGCCGCTGCGGCCGCCCGGGCGCTCGGCGTGCCCGAAGCCACGATCGCCGCCGGCCTCTCGGTGGCGGAGGGCCCTTCCGGCCGGCTGGAGGTCGTGCCCAACGGCCTCGGCGCCACGGTCGTGGTGGACTACGCCCACACCCCTGCAGGGCTCGCGGAGATCCTCCACGTGGCGCGTGCCCAAGCCGAGTCCAGTGGTGGAACGGTGATCGTGGTCTTCGGCTGTGGCGGAGACCGAGACCGGGCCAAGCGCCCCCTGATGGGCTCGATCGCCACCCGCCTTGCAGATGTCGCGGTGCTCACCTCCGACAATCCCCGGAGCGAGGACCCGGTCGCGATCATCGACGAGGTGCGGGCGGGCTGCGACGGAAGCGCTCGACTGGTCGTCGAGCCGGACCGGCGACGCGCGATCGCGGCTGGGATCAGGTCAGCACGAGCAGGTGACGTCGTCATCGTCGCCGGGAGGGGTCACGAGTCGGTCCAGCAGACAGGGGACCGGTCGATCGAGTTCAACGACCGTGCCGTCATCGTCGAGGAGCTCGCACGTCTGAGCGCGGAGGGAGCAGACCCATGATCCCTCTGCTGTCAGCAGGCGCAGTGTCGATACTGGTGGCCGGCTTCGGGACGCCGATACTGCTGCGCTGGCTCGTCCGCTGGCGGATAGGCCAGCAGATCCGCGTCGACGGACCGGCCCACCACACATTGAAGGCCGGCACCCCGACGATGGGCGGCATCGCCATCCTCGTCGCGGTGGTGGCCGGCTACTTCCTCGGCCACGTCGGCACCTCCGCTCCGTTCACCCGGCCGGCATGGCTCGTACTGGGCGCGATCGTCGTCGCGGGCGCCGTCGGCGCCACCGACGACTGGATCAAGGTGAGCAGGCGGCGCTCGCTCGGGCTCAACAAACGGTGGAAGACCATGGGGCTCGTCTTGGTCGCCATCCTGTTCTGCGTCGCGGAGATCCACTGGGGTGGGGTCCACACCACTCTCTCGTACACCCGCTACGACCTTCCGGGAGTCGAGCTCGGCGCGGTCGTCTGGGTGATCTGGGGCACCTTGATCATCTTCGGGACGGCCAACTCGGTGAACCTGACCGATGGCCTCGACGGGCTCGCGGCAGGCTCCGCGGCCTTCGTGTGCGGGTTCCTCGCCCTGGTCGGCTTCGTGCAGTACCGGCACCCGGGCATCTACGCGGTGCGCAGCGCGCTCGACCTCGCCCTGGTTGCGATGTCAATGTGCGGCGCGTGTGTCGGCTTTCTGTGGTGGAACGCCGCGCCGGCCCGGATCATCATGGGTGACACGGGCTCGCTGGCCATAGGGACCGGCCTTGCCTGTCTCGCGCTCTCGATGAACGTGCAGCTGCTGCTGCCGATCGTCGGCGGGCTGTTCGTCATCGTGACGATGTCGGTGGTGATCCAGGTGATCAGCTTCAGGGTCTTCAACCGGCGCGTGTTCCTCATGGCACCGTTGCACCACCACTTCGAGCTGAAGGGGTGGCCGGAGACGACCGTCACGGTCCGCTTCTGGATCTTCTCCGGTCTCTGCGTGGCTCTCGGCGTGGGCCTGTTCTACGCGGACTTCCTCTCGGCGGGGTCGCTCAAGTGACCCGGCCGGCTGGGGCCCGCGCCGCAACCGCGCCCGGTCACACCGGCGCCGGCGGGCGCAGGCGCGAGGCAGGCGAGACGCGCGGCACCATGAAGCTGATCAAAGGTGGCGCCCGCCCGGCGCGTGCGCGAGGAACCGTCCATCTCAGCCTCGAGGCCAAAGTGCTGCTCGCCTCGGTGGCCGGTCTCTGCCTCCTCGGTCTTCCGATCGTATTGTCCGCTTCGGCCCCGGGAGCGATCATGGCAGGGGGCTCGCCGTGGTCGTACGTGGTCCGCCAGTCGATCTACATGGCTATCGGCGTGACCGCCGCTGTGGTCGCGAGTCGCACGCCTGTCGGCATCGTAAGGAAACTTCGCTTTGTGCTTCCTCTGTTCACGCTCGCGCTCTTGGTCGTCGTGTTCGTACCCGGGATCGGCCACTTCGCCGGGGGCTCGAGCCGGTGGATCGGCATCGGCCCGATACAGCTCCAGCCCTCCGAGCTGATGAAGCTGGCCATGGTCGTCTTCGCCGCCGACCTGCTCGCACGTCGCGCCAAGCGCCGGGACCAGTGGAACGCCATGGTTCGGCCGCTGCTGGTGTTCATGGTCGTGGCAGCCGTCCTCATCGTCAAGCAGCCGGACCTCGGCACGGCCGTCGTGCTCTGCTGCATCACCTTCTCGCTGCTCTTTGCAGCCGGCGTCCGGCTCCCGGTCCTGGCGGCCTCGGGCGCCTCGGTCTGTGCGTTCGGCGTTGTGCTGGCGTTCTCGGCCAGTTACCGGCGCGACCGCCTGCTGTCGTTCGTCAACCCGTTCGCCCATGCTTCGACCAGCGGCTACCAGGTTGTGCAGTCGCTTGCCACGCTCGGGCTCGGCGGTGTTACGGGAAGCGGCGTCGGGGGCTCGGTCACGCCCTGGGGGTTCCTCCCGAATGCGCATACCGACTTCGTCTTCGCCGTCATCGCCGGCAACCTCGGTCTCGTGGGAGCTCTCATCGTCCTCGCGCTCTTCGCCGGCCTGGGCTGGGCAGGCTTCCGGATCGCGGCGCGCGAGCGGGACCCGTTCGCACGTTTCGTCGCGGTCGGGGTCACCTGTTGGGTGCTGGCGCAGGCGGTGATCAACATCGGCGGCGTCGTCGACGCGCTGCCGGTGACAGGCATCCCCCTCCCGTTCATCTCTTACGGCGGCTCATCTCTGGTCGTCGCCCTGATCGCAGTCGGGCTGCTGTTCGGGATAGCGCGACGCCAGCCGGCGTCGGCGGCGGGACGATCGTCACCTCGAGCGAGGCTCTCGCCGCTTGCGGTGTCGGCGCACCCCAACGCGTCCGGGCCGCCTTCGCGGCGCCGGTCGCGGGCAGAGCCGGCGTGAGCATGGGCGCGTGACGATGCTGTCCCGGCACCCCACGCCACGCGCCTTCGCGCTCGTCACCGGTGGCGGAACTGCCGGACACGTGCAGCCCGCGCTGGCGATCGGCGAGGCGCTGGTGGCCCGCGGCCACGAGCTGGCGACGATCCTCTACGTCGGCTCGCGGCGCGGCATGGAAGGCCGGCTGGTGCCCGAGGCGGGCTTCGAAGTGGCCCTTCTGCCCGGCAGAGGCATCCAACGGCGCCTCACACCCGAGAACGTCGGCGCTGTCTGCGGGCTGTTGGTTGCCTTCGTTCTGGCGTTGGCGATTGTCGTGCGACGACGGCCGCGCGTCGTGGTCACCGTCGGGGGCTACGCGGGCCTCCCCTGTGCCGTCGCTGCAATCGTGTTGCGGGTGCCCCTTGTCGTCGTGAGCTGTGACGCGGTTGCCGGCGCTTCGAATCGGCTGGTTGCGCGCTTCGCCCGCAAGTGTGCGGTCGCGTTCGAGGGGACCTCGCTCCCGAATCAAGTCGTGACGGGGGCACCGCTGCGCAGCGCGGTCCTTGTCACGGACCGCACCCGGCAAGGGCGCGACACTGCCCGAGCCGTCCTCGGGGTGCCCGCCGGACGTTTCCTCCTCGCTGTCGAGGGTGGTTCACTGGGTGCTCGCCGCCTCAACGACGCGGCACTCGGGCTCGCGAGGGCCTGGGCGTCGCGCAACGATGTCACGATCTACCACGTGACCGGCGAGCGGAACCTTGCGGGCATCGAGCGCGAGTCCGTTGAACTGGGCCTCGGCCCGCAGGCCTCGCCGGAGAAAGGTCTTGACTATCGCCTCGTCGGCTATGAGCGGCACATGCCGGCCCTGCTTGCCGCCTGCGACTTCGCTGTCTGCAGGGCAGGGGCCTCGACGGTGGCCGAGCTGGCGGCGATCGGGACGCCCAGCGCTCTGGTCCCGTTGCCCGGCGCGCCGAACGACCACCAGACACGCAACGCCGAGGCGCTCACCCGGGTCGGGGCGGCCACGTTGCTGCCCGACGCCGACTGCTCAGCAGAGAGGCTGGAGGAGATCGTCGAGGCGCTGCTCTCTGACCCGGAACGCCTCGCGGCCATGGGCTCAGCTGCCGCCGCGGCAGGTCACCGAGACGCGTCCGAGCGAGTGGCCGCGCTTGTCGAGTCAGTATCGGAGGTGTCGGCGTGAGCACGTCTGGCGGACCGGAGATCGACCTCAGCGCGCCCCTTCGTCTTCACGTTGTCGGGGCGGGAGGCGCAGGCATGAGCGCGATCGCGGCGGTGCTCGCGGCAATGGGCCACCACACCACCGGCAGCGACATCAAGCCTTCGCGCTCGCTGGAGCACCTGCGCGCTTGCGGCGTCGAGGTCCGGATCGGCCATCGGCCGGAAAATGTCGTCGGGGCCGACGCGCTGACGTACTCGACGGCGGTGTCCGAGCGCAACGTCGAGATCGCACAAGCCCGGCGCCTCGGGATCCCGGTGCTGTCACGTGCTGCGATGCTGGAGGCGATCGTGGCGCTGCGCAGGACGGTCGCGGTCGCGGGCACCCACGGCAAGACCACGACATCGTCGATGCTCGCCCTGGTGCTCGTCGAGGCCGGCTTGCACCCGAGCTTCATCATCGGCGGCGAGGTGAACGAGATCGGGACGAACGCGGCCTGGGACGTGGGTGAGCTTCTCGTCGTCGAAGCCGACGAGAGCGATGGGACGTTCCTGCACATGGCGCCTGAGCTGGGGATCGTGACCAGCGTGGAACCCGACCACCTCGAGCACTACGGGTCCTTCGAGGAGCTGAAGGCGGCGTTCAGAGTCTTCCTCGGACAGCTTGGCTCGGCGATAGTCTGCGCCGACGACCCGGTCGCGGCGTGCCTGGCACCGGCGTCGGCGGTCACCTACGGCTGCTCGGCGGGCGCAGAGGTGCGGATAGTGGGAGTCGAGTCCGGGCGCAACCACCTCCGTTTCGAGCTTCTCCGTTCCGGCGAGAGCATCGGCGTCTTCGAGCTGCCCGTGCCCGGTGTCCACAACGCGCGCAACGCGGCTGCCGCCGTGTCGGCTGCTCTCGAGCTCGGGGTCGACCCGGAACATGCCCGGCGGGCGCTCGCCCGCTTTGCCGGTGTCGCACGGCGCTTCGAGTTCCGAGGCGACATCGGCGGTGTCACCTTCGTCGACGACTACGCCCATCTGCCCGGCGAGGTGCGCGCCGCGCTGGACGCAGCCCGAGGTGGCGGCTTCGGGCGGATCGTGTGCGTCTTCCAGCCCCATCGCTACTCGCGGGTCGCGATGTTGGCGCCTGAGTTCGCGGACGCCTTCGAGGGCGCGGACCTCGTCGCTGTGACGGAGGTCTACGCAGCGGGCGAGCTGCCGCGCCCGGGCGTGTCGGGCAAGCTTGTGCTGGACGCGATAGTCCGAGCCCACCCTCGAGCTCGGGCGGTGTACGTGCCCAGACGCGATGATGTTGTCGCCTACCTGCGCACGAACCTGCGCCCGGGCGATCTCTGCCTCACGCTCGCGGCGGGCGACCTGACGAACCTCGTCGCCGAGCTCGGCGAGAGCCGTAACCGATGAGCGAAGTCCCCCGCGACCAGGCCTGGGCCGCGATCGCACACGCCGCCGAGCTGCTCGGCCCGTTGGCTGAACGCGACCGTCCGATCGGCGAGCTGACCACCTACCGTGTCGGCGGCCGAGCAGCGCTGTTCTCCGAACCGGCCACCGTCGCGGACCTCGAGCGTCTGGCCGCGGCCGTCAGCGCGACCGGGATCGCGGTCCTGGTGCTCGGGAAGGGGTCGAACGTCCTCGTCGCCGACGGCGGCTTCGCCGGTTTGTGTGTGCGGCTCGCCGACGGCTTCGCCAGGATCGAGCTCGAGGCCGATCTCGTGAGGGCGGGCGGCGCGGCCGCCTATCCGGTTCTGGCGCGACGAACCGCCGCGGCCGGTCTGACCGGACTGGAGTGGGCGGTCGGGATACCGGGATCGGTCGGAGGCGCGGTCAGGATGAACGCAGGCGGGCACGGCGCACAGACCTCGGATCGCCTGGTCGCGTGCCGGATCGTCAGCCTTCGGGGAGGAGGCGAGCGGCTCGTCGCGGCAAGTGCTCTGGATCTCTCGTACCGGCACTCGTCGATCGGTCCCTACGAGGTCGTCACCGAGGCGTCGTACCAGCTCGATCACGGTGACGCCGCTTTGTCGGCCGCCCGGATCGACGAGATCGTGCGCTGGCGGCGCCAACACCAGCCCGGAGGCCAGAACGCAGGCTCGGTGTTCACCAACCCGCCGGGTGACGCGGCCGGACGCCTGGTCGAGGAGGCCGGACTGAAGGGCTTTCGTATCGGCTCTGCCGCGGTGTCCGACCGGCACGCCAACTTCATCCAAGCCGATCCCGGCGGATCGGCCGACGACGTGAGACGGGTCATCGACGAGGTGCGCGCGCTTGTTGCCGGGCGGCTGGGAGTCGAACTGAGCACCGAGCTGCGTCTTGTCGGATTCGAGGAGGGGTCATGACCGATCCGAGGATTCAAGCCAGGCGCGTGCGGGTGGAGCGCCAGCGCGGTCGCCGCCGTCTCAGCGCCCTGCTCGGGGTGTTCCTCGCCGCGGGCCTCACGGCCGGCGCGGTGACCCTCTTGCACTCGTCGCTGTTGAGTGCACGGACAGTCGTGATCGTCGGAGACGTCCAAACCACGAGAGGCGAGATCCTGGAGGCCACCGGTCTGGACCGGAAGCCTCCTCTCATCGACCTCGACACCGCGACCATGGAGCACCGCGTGGAACGGCTCCCATGGGTGGCCACGGCGGCGGTGCACCTCGACTGGCCCTCGACGGTCGCGATCGCCGTCGTCGAACGGATACCGGTCGCGACGGCTGTTCTCCCGACGGGAGGCTACGCACTCCTCGACTCAACCGGTCGCGTCCTGAAAGACCAGGAGTCGCGGCCTCTGACGCTTCCCCTCATCGCCGCGCCGGAAGTCCCCGGGTTGCCGGGCAGCTCGCTCGGAGCTTCGGCTCGACCATTGCTCGCCGCAGCCGCCGAGCTTCCCGTGTCGCTCTTGGCGCGGTTGCAGGAGATCGTCGCTTCGGGCGCCGACGGTGTCGTCCTGCGTCTCGACGGCGGATTGAAGGCGATCGTGGGCGACGACGAAGCGCTCGCCCAGAAGTTCGTTTCTCTCGCGACCGTGCTCCGCCGGGTCGATCTGACCGGTATCGGTGGGATCGACCTGAGGGTCGCAGCCGCCCCGGTCTTGACCCCCCTGGTCAGCCCCTCTAACGTTCATGGTAAGGGTGATGGCTGAGATTGCCCGCGACGAGACCGGTGCTGAAGGGGTGGTCGAGGTCGCCGGGGTAGTGTGCGACGCTGACCAGCGGTAACCGCGGGTCGGCGGAGCTGCTCTCCGGTTGGAAAGGCGAAGAGCAAGTGTTCGTGACCGCTCCAAGCCACTCGGAAGCCAACCAGGCTCGCCTAATTGCCACTCGGGGATCACCCAACTGGTACTCAGGAGAGGATGGAGCGCGGATGAGCACGCCAGGCCAGAGCTTCATCGCCGTGATCAAGGTTGTTGGCGTCGGGGGCGCGGGGGTCAACGCCGTCAACCGCATGATCGACGCGGGCCTGCAAGGGGTCGAGTTCGTGGCGGTCAACACCGATGCGCAGGCCCTCTTGATGAGCGAAGCCGACATAAAGCTCGACATCGGGCGCAGCTTGACGCGCGGACTAGGCGCCGGCAGCGACCCGGAGATCGGGCGTCTGGCGGCCGAGGAGCACCTCGAGGAGATCGAGGAGGTCTTGAAGGGCGCCGACATGGTCTTCATCACAGCCGGCAAGGGCGGAGGAACGGGCACTGGTGCGGCCCCCGTGATCGCGGAATGCGCCAAGGGGCTCGGCGCGCTCACCATCGGCGTGGTGACCCGGCCGTTCGCCTTCGAAGGCAGGCGCCGTTCGAGCCAGGCCGAGGAGGGCATCCAACGTCTGCGCGAAAAGGTGGACACCCTCATCGTCATCCCGAACGAGCGCCTGCTGTCGATCTCGAACGAGCGCACGTCGATGGTCGAGGCGTTCTCGATGGCCGACGAGGTGTTGCTCCACGGGGTCTCGGGCATCACCGACCTCATCAATGTGCCCGGCATCATCAACACCGACTTCGCCGATGTGAGAATGGTGATGAGCAATGCGGGCTCCGCGATCATGGGAATCGGCACCGGCTCTGGTGAGGGGCGCGCAGTCAATGCAGCCCGTCACGCCATCACGAGCCCCCTCCTGGAGGCGTCGATCGAGGGTGCCAGAGGGATCCTGCTCAATATCGCCGGGGGCAGTGATCTCACCTTGTTCGAGGTGAATGAAGCCGCCGCGATCATCCATGACGTGGCTCATCCCGACGCCAACATCATCTTCGGCAACGTCATCGACGACGCGTTGGGCGACACGGTGAGGGTGACGGTCATCGCTGCCGGTTTTGACCGCCTCGACGCGGCGGAGGAGCCACGCAAGAGTTCTGTGAGCACCTCACGGACGACCCCAGACCTGCGGTCTCCACGGCCTTCCTCGCATTTGCAAGGCGGCGCCCCGGGCGAAGGAGATCTGACCGGCCCGGTCCTGGACCGCGGCGCCCAGCGCGGACGCGATGTCTTCGACGTTGGCGACGACGATCTCGACCTCGACGACGACTTCGACGTCCCGTCCTTCCTCCGCTAGGCGGATCGCGATCGCGGGCACGCCTGCGGTCGTCGTGCTGAGCGGCGTCTTCGACGGTGACGTGGGCCCGGGCTCGGGCTCTGCTGTCAAAGTGCTCGAGGCCCGGCGCCAGAGCCTCGCGTCCGGCCGCTGGCGCTGGTTGCACCAGGCGCACGGTGCAGGGGTGGTGGTCCTGGGCCCGGAGGAGCCCTGCTGCGGGTTGGAGGGTGACGCGCTGGTGAGCACGCTGCCCGGCGCCCCCGTGGCGGTCTTCTCCGGCGATTGCGCCCTCGTCGGCCTCGCGAGTCCCCAGGGCGTAGTCGCAGCGGCCCACGTGGGCTGGCGCGGCTTGCTGGCGGGCGTGCTGGAGCGAACGGTCACGGCGATGGGCTCTGAGGGAGCGACGGACCTCGTGGCGGTCGTCGGAGCCTGCATCGGGCCTGAGTGTTACGAGTTCAGCGAGAGCGACCTCGGCCCGCTCGAGGCGCGCTATGGGCCCTCTGTCCGCTCCAAGACCCGGGCAGGCCGCCTGGCGCTCGACTTGCGTGCCGGAGTGCACAGGGCGCTCGAGGCGCGTTCGGTCTCGATCTCAACCGATCATTCCCAGTGCACCGCGTGTGATCCGGGCTGGTTCTCGTGGCGCGCCCGGAACGACACCGGACGGCATGCGCTGGTCATCACGGGGGCCCGGTGAGTCCCGGTCCCAAGCTCGGGAGCGTTGATGGCGCGCTCGTCGAGAACATCGCCGCACGGACGGCTGCGGCGCGCGACCGGATCGCGCACGCCGGAGGCGATCCGGGACTGGTCAGGATCGTGGCCGTGACGAAGGGCTTCGGGCCTGAGGAGGTCGCTGCCGCGTTCGCAGCGGGCCTGAGCGACTTCGGCGAGAACTATGCGGACGAGCTGATCTCCAAGTGGGGGACGGTCGGCCACGCGGCGACTTGGCACTTTCTTGGCACTGTGCAGCGCAACAAGGTAGGCCGTCTTGCCCGGTTCGTGGACTGCTGGCAGGCAGTGGCGAGAGTCGTCGAAGGTGAGGCGATCCAGCGGCACCGGGCCGAGGTGTGGCGGGGCACGGCCGGCCTCGCAGCCCAGACAGCCGGCCCCGCCTCGCTGCTGGTGGAGGTCGACATGACCGGTCTGGCGGGCCGGGGCGGCTGCGCGCCCGGAAAGGTGACCGGCGTAGTGGCGGGCCTGCGGGAGCTCGGCTGCCGCGTCGACGGCCTGATGACGGTGGCGCCTCCCGGCGACGCGAACATGGCGAGGGAGGCATTCGACCGGGTGGCTCGCCTGGGCGCGGATCTCGGTCTTCGCGAGCTCTCGATGGGCATGTCGGCTGATCTCGAGCAGGCCGTCGCCGCAGGCGCGACGATGGTTCGCCTCGGGACTGCCCTGTTCGGTCCTCGCCCGCAACGTCGCAGGCTGTAACAATAGGGTTCTCGGAGGAGGGCTGGCGATGGCTTCGTTTGTGCAGAGAGCGCTGATGTACCTCGGCTTGAAAGACATCGACGACGAGGAGGACTACGACGGCGACGACCAGGAGGTCCCGGAGGCTGCCGCGAGCCGGGTGCGGCAGAGCTCCTATCCCGAACCTGTGCCGCCGCGGACAACGGTCGCCACGGTGCGGCCGATCGCCCGGGACGACGGGCGAGAGCCACAGACGATGGTGCCTCGTGGTGCCGTCGTGCGTCCGTTCGTGACACAACGCCATTCCAAGCCCCAGGTCGTGGCCCCGGCCCGGTTCTCGGACGCCCAGGAGATCGGCGACATGGTCAAGGCGAGCTCGCCGGTGAT
>Ga0181524_10000131_pt1 | contig 88385 bp, 72 predicted proteins | sample PEATcosm2014_Bin_34_FD_119761 | JGI IMG/M metagenome (GOLD analysis project Ga0181524, IMG submission 119761) | Peatland microbial communities from MTU Mesocosm Facility, Houghton, MI, USA - PEATcosm2014_Bin05_60_metaG | ecosystem: Environmental > Terrestrial > Soil > Wetlands > Peat | place... | reverse complement strand
GGAACGGCGTGCCCGATATTCTGGACGAAGCGGCCTGGCTGCCGCGGTTCTGCTGCCGCCTGCGGCACGAACTCATGGCCAAGCACTACGGCACCGGCGGCCTGGGCTTGCGCATCGCCGGTGATGCCTTCGGCGAGGACGAAAAGAAACTGCCGGACGGCAGGAAAGTCGGCCAGGGCTCGTGGGAAGACGTGGATCGCACGTGGGCAGCCTCCGGCGAAGACCCCTGGTCCACGTACCGTTACGCCGGCGCTGCCGCCCACTTGGCCTTCTGCCTGAAGCTCGCGGGCGCAGCAGATCCCCAAGGCATCGAGTGGGCCAAGGAAGCGGCGGAGGCTTATGCCTGGGCACAACAAAACACCCGTCCCGGCGACGAACAAAAAGGACCGGCTTTGCGCGAGCCTCGATCCTATGCCGCCGCCGCCCTGTTCCGCCTGACCGGGGACAAGACCTATGAACGGCAGTTCGCCGCTGACACCGCCGACATCAGCGCCAACACCGCGGTGTGGGACGATCTTCAATACGGACCCATCATTTACGCCTTGGGAGGCGGGAATGCCCAACCCGAGGCGAGCCTGCTCCGAAGAATGCGCGGCGCCGTGCTGACTACGGCCGACGCTCTTGCGCTGGATGCCGCTTCCAAGCGCGCGCTCCGCTGGGGCGGGAACTGGTACATGCCCATGCTGGTGGGCCAGCAAACGACGCCATTGATGTTGCAGGCGACGGCTGGTTATGTGCTTGCGAGGGACACCGAGCCGGCCAAGGCGGAACGCTACCTGGCGGCACTTTACACCACCTGCGATTACTTCCTGGGCTGCAACGCGCTGAACATGACTTGGGCGACCGGGTTGGGCCCGCGCCACCCCCGGCAGGTCTTCCACATGGATGCCTGGTATAACGGCAAGGGCGAATTTCACCCCGGGATTATCCCCTACGGACCGTGGCGGAAGGAAAAGGAGGAAGGACAAGGTCCTTGGGATGCCGCTTGGGCGCACAAGACCGTTTATCCGGCGATTGACTCCTGGCCCGGCAACGAACGTTGGTTTGACAACCGTTGCTCGCCAATGAACAGCGAATTCACCATACACCAGAACACCGCCCCTGCGGCGGCGCTGTTCGGCTTTCTCTGTGCGCCGCGCTCACGCTGAAGTTGACGCCCACCAAGGGCCATTTGGAATGAGACACACACCGCGTTGCCCCCGCCACCCGCGCCATCGTCATGAGCCTCTATATCAGGATGTTAAGGCGTTTGTTTTTGCAGGATGATCCCGTCCTTCGATTCCAACGTTATAGTGGTTGCGACTTGGCCGTTATTCACCTCGGATGCCTGGTTGCCGCGAAGCCGGCTAAAGCCGGGGTCGAGCGTGATGGTGACCGGTTCCTTGGTAGGATTAACCAGCGCGATTCCATGGGCGAAGTCGCGCCGCCAGACGCCGCTCTTCCAGGCCTCGGCCGGCGGCTTTGTCTTTGCCGGGCCGAGCTGAAAATCAAATTCGTCGAACCACACCACGCTGCTGTATCCCGCGGCGCTGTCTGTGTAGCAGAAAAGACCGTCATCGAGCAGGCACGAGGTATAGGCATAACGAAGAAAGCGGTAGTCGTTGGCCCTGCCCTGAACATGGAACCCGACCCAGTGCGGCTCGCTGGTGTTGGCCATGGCCGCACGGTAACGCTCCAGCGCCTTGGCCCATCCGCCCCATTTCTCGATGGACCAATTAAAGCCCATGAGCCCTTCCAGAAACGCGCCCTGGAGTTGTCCCTTGTATTCCGGCTGGGACAAGTCGCCGTCCACGTTCCCCATAATGGGCAGGCCCGGATGGATCTTGCGGATGTGCTGCCATTCGGCGCGATGGCCGGCGCGGTAAGCGCTGGCGACCGCCGGATCGTCGGGTTTGTCATCATGGCCAGCGCCATCCCAATCCGCCGTGACCCGCGGCTTCCAGAAGACGTTGTCACAATACCAGAGGTCGAACGGCGCGGCGCGGAAGAACGTCCGGTCGTCGCGCTCGGGCAACCACTCTGAATACCGCTTGCCGTCGTCGTCCGGCTTGCTCGCGCCGGTGAAGTTGATGTCCCACGTCCTGTAGATTGCTGTCCACTGCACTCGGCTGCCGTCGGCCTTTCGCGCCCACCAGTTCATGTCGTTTAACTTGGCAAGCACGTCGAGCGTGGCTGCATTCTTGGGGTCGTCATAGGATTCATTGAGGATGGTGTATTGCCCCACAGCCACCTTGCCGCCACTGAGGCGTTTGAGGTTTCGCACCACCTGGGCCATGCCGTCGCCGGGACGCCAGCCCCTGTAGAAACCAAGAATGACGAGATCAAGCCGCGCCAATTGTTTCTGGTACTCGGGATTGTCGTAGTGCTTTTTTCCGATGTTCATGCCCATGAGGCGCGGAAAGGTCGGCGCTGACTCCTTCGATTCAGCCGCAAAGGCAACGGAAGCCGGAAGCAACGCGGTGAGCAGCAAGCTTTGGAGTTTCTCTTTCTGCAACAGGATTATCTTCATCTTCGTCTTGGTTCCGATTCTACGCGTGGATCAGGGGACCCGGCAACCATGAGTTGGTTCGTGAGCCGGAATTGAGATTTGGCCAGGTGAGAACGTCCGCGCCCCATTGGCTCAAGCAGCCCCCAAGTCAGCCGATACCTGGGGTAAATCGGTTGGTCCGGCCTGGATTGTCCGGCTCCCGAAGCGGAAGGGAAAAATCGGTTGGAAACCTCCGATCAAGCCGCCGGGAGTGGTGTTTGGTCCTGGCGCCATCAAGGTTCAGGGCAACGCCTCTTGCGAATACCGGCAATCCTCCTCCTCCTTGACCCGCCGAACTGCCAAGGGGAGCAACCGTCGGCAGGTCCCCAGGGTTCCGACCTTTCTGGTGATTTGGTGTCTTCTGTTCATTTTCATGCCCGCGATCATGGCACAGGGGGCTGGTCAACCGCTGTCCACCCATCGAAAGAAGACTATGGCCTGTCCCTGAGCTGAAAAATGACCGAAAGGAGTTGACTGGACCGAAGGGAGGACATAGTATCGCGACGCATGTTAAGCCGAGTTATCGCCGTGAGTATGGCCCTGTTCATCCAGGTGGCGGTCCTCCGAGGACAATCTCAGGCCCAACCCGCTCTCACCAACTGGAATCCAGGACTGGGGGTTGGAGCCAAGGCTCCGGCGTTCAAACTTGTTGGGCAGGACGGCAAGGAGCATGACCTTTCCGAACTGCTGGTTAAGGGCAAGCTGGCATTGGTGTTTCAACGCTCGGCCGATTGGTGACCCTATTGCCAAGCGCAGTTAAGGGAACTGCAATCCAACCTGAAAGAAATCGAAGCAGCCGGCGGCAAGTTGGCAGTAATTTCCTACGATTCGGCCGATGTTCTCAAGCGTGTGGCGGCGAAACGTGAGGTTGCTTTTCTGCTTTTGTCGGATCCCGGCAGCAAGACCATTGAGGCATTCGGCATCCTGAACAAAGAGGCAACCGGGAGAGCCAAGGGCGTCCCGTACCCAGGCGTTTTTATTCTCGACGGGAGGGGAATCATCCGGGCCAAGCTCTTCAACGAAGGTTACAAGGAGCGGGCCAAGAGTGCCGACGTGATTCGGGCCTTGAAGGAAGTCGAGTAGGCCGTCGCACAACTGGTCCGGTCAGGAGCGTGGAGGCCAAGGCGCCCGCACCGTAGCGCCATCAGAACGAGCGGGTTCATGGCGACAACGCAGACGGCCAAAAAAAATGAGCCCGAAGAAGCGCAAGGCATTGATTCTTCTTGCTCCAGCATCAGTCTTTTCGATTACCTGTTGTCCCCCTCCTGCGTTATGCTCGGGCGTATGAGCATCACCTCAAGACGCCTGCTGTTCTGGGTCCCTCGAATTCTGTGCATCCTCTTTGCCGTCTTTCTCAGCCTTTTTGCCCTGGACGTTTTTGACGAGCATCTGGGGTTCTGGAAGACCCTCTTGGCCCTGGCGATTCACATGGTCCCCACCTGGATTGTTCTGGGCGTCCTGGTGTTGACGTGGCGCTGGGAATGGGTAGGCGCAATCCTGTTCAACCTCCTCGCCCTTCTGTACGTGGTCATGGCTTGGGGGCGATTCCATTGGTCGGCGTATGCCCTGATTTCCGGCCCGTTGTGCATCGTGGGCATTCTCTTCCTCATCAACTGGATACGCCGAGCAGATCTTCGCCCCAATGCTTGAGGTGGCGCGGTTCGGTCGCCAAAGACCAAGTCCAGTCTCCTTGGGTCAGCCAGGAGTGTGCGGATGATCCTCAGGCACTTGCCAATGAAGACGTTGAGTGGCTCCAGTGTCTCACACAGGGTTGGCAGAATCTCAATTGACGTCACCGACGACGAACATAAAAAACTGAAGGCCATGGCTGCGCTTCGAGGAAAGTCGATCAAGGACTACGTGCTCGAACGGACGCTGGCCACGAGCGAGGCCGAACATGCCGCTCTCCAAGAGCTGGAAGAACTCCTCGATAAGCGTATCCCGCATCGAGCATCATTACGTGTTCCACCTAAACCGGGAAGGGCAGTGCCCGCTCATCCTGGCCGTGTTCCACGAGAACATGGGTCTCATGGTCCGGCTCGGTGACAGGCAGGGAAACGGTACATGCCAGGGATGAAACACGGTAGCACAAGACCTCCATCTCAATAGCCTATGCTCGACCCTTCGAAATTGCCGCAAATGGCGGAAGCCCGCACAGGCGAGGCCTTTGATTTAAGGAATTTCCTAAAGCACCACCCCAGGCTCAATTCGGCAGCAGTAGATCGCTTGGTGTTTGGAATATCGGAGAGAGTCTGGAAAGCCATCGATTGCACCGCTTGCGGCAACTGCTGCAGGGCAGTGTCACCAATGCTCAATGAGGACGATGTCAACCGAATGGCCTGCACGCTTGGCATGACCTGCTCCGAATTCGCGTCCAAACATCTGAAGCCAGCGGAGAGCGGCGAAGATTCCCCGTGGATCATGCGGGAGCGCCCGTGCTCTTTTCTCCGCGGCAACCGCTGTGCTGTGTACGAGGGTCGTCCGGCAAACTGCCGCGACTACCCTTACTTAGACAAGCCGGATTTTGCCTCCCGCACGCTGGCCATGATCGGACGCCTTTCCGAGTGCCCGGCGGTATTCGAGGTGTGGGAACAATTAAAGGTGGCGACTGGCTTCCGCCACCGACGCAGGTAATCGCCCTCGCCTCATGGCCGGTTTTCAGATCAGGTTCGGGTAAGAGTGAGGGAGGAAATCCTTCGGGAATCGTACACAAATACGCGCACAGATTTCAGGCGCGGCCAGTCCTGAACTGGCGCGGGTAGTCGCGGCCTGGCCGGCGCTGAGCCAGCCGCCCAAGGTGGCGATCCTGGCGATTGTGGGGTCGCAGGAGGACCGGCCATGACGCGGGAACTCAGCAATCTGCCGGGACCGAGGTCAAGCTGCGGAAGCCGCCTACTGCCGGCCCAAGCCGTAATCCGGGTGCCGGCGGTGATGCCGCAGCACCAGAACGCGCGCACCGTCTGCGGTCTCGCGGAAGATCAGGTGATAAGGAAACGACGGGAAGTTGGCCCGCCGATAGGCGGAGCCAGGCACGCCGTGAAAGCGGTTGGGGTTGCTCTGGATGACCGCAAGCAGTTCCTCGAACTCATCGTAGAACCGTCGCGCAAGGTGCGGACAGACCGCGTCGTCGTAATGGCTCAACGCGCCCCGGAGGTCTTTGCGAACCAGGCGATTGAAGGTCAAGGGCATTGCCGACCAGCTATGGCTTTACCGCCCGTCTCAACTCCTCAAGCGTCATCGATGCCGACGGGTCCCGGTCCATTTCGGCGTCTCGACGGACGGCCTCCGCCAGGCCGTCGTCGTCGTCCGAAAGAACCGCCGGCAGCGAGTCCAGCAGGCGTGAAGCCAGGGAAGCCCGGTCGCTATCGGGGAGTTTCATGGCCTCTCGCTCAATGTCGCTTAACGTTTGCATACCTCAAGATTACCCCGCGACCGGGCAGTGGCAAGCCCTTTTGGCTCCCTGAGCGTTTGGCGTCTTCCAGACCCTGGGGAGCCGCGCAAAGAAACGTAAGCCAAGGAGGTGGGTTTGTGCCTGCGCGTCGCGCGGTGGGGAAAAAATTCCACGGCGCTGACGCTGGGAGTCCTTTTGATCCCCGTCGGGAAATTCTTCGAGCGACACCTGATCTCTTTCGCGGACGTTCAATTTGCCCGAGCGCAAGGCCGGCGGCGGGGTCAAGGACCAGGCCAATCAAGAAAGGAAACGAGGATGAAAGTTGAAATATACGTGGCGGGGGTCTCCCATGAGGTCTGGTTTCGTGGGTTCCGAGAGCGAGTCGGTGAGTCGGGCAGAGATTGCCGTTCCGAGTGGGGGCGAGGCGTCGGCACCAGTTCGGGGTGTTGGATTCGGAGGCTCCGCTCAAACCCCTCGAGGAACTCTGCCGCGCCAAGGTCATCAGCCTGTTGGTCGAGGAGAAACTCCTCCCGCCCGAGCGCGTCCAAGTCCTGTATTCGTGGAAGCCCAGCGGCTTCAGCGTCCACGCCGGAGAACGCGTCGCGCCCGAGGCCAAGGCCGACCTGGAGGATTTGGCCCAATACATCCTGCGCAACCCCTTGTCCGTTGAGAAGATGACCCTAGAATCCCCAACCGACACCGTCATCTGCCGCTCCCGGCTCAACGCCAAGATCAACCGCAACTTCGAGGTCTTCACCCCCACCGACTTTCTGGCCGCCATCACCCAGCATATCCCCGACAAGGGTGCCCCAGGGCCTTATACCTATGAATCCTGTGACGACGCAGACCCGATGCGGATTCAAGCTGCCGCTGCGCTAGCCCTCCGAAGCCGCAGGTTGAGCCCGAGTCCGGTTTTTGCTTCGAAATCTCCTTGCAGCCGGGCCTCCCCGACTTGTATTCTGGCATAGTGAAACAGAACCGAGGGTCTTTCGTTGAACCGACGCATCGCCCGAAGGTTTTGGGCTGCTGTCCGGATCTGTCGGGACCGCCGTCCAAAACGCACGCGGGGCGTGCAGGCAAGCGGGTTCAGGGTCCCGGTGCAACATTCCGAAGTCGTGGAGGCTTTCTATGAACCCGAACTGGCCCATCGATGCAATCAGCCACGAGGCGCGCTCCGCAGCACCGGCGCCGGACTTGATCGAAGCAGTGCTCACCGAGACGCGGCAAGCGGCGGGTGGGCGGCGCCGAGTGAGGCTCAGACGGATCGAGCGATTGATCTCTTCTCAGCCGCCGCGCAAGGCTGTCCTAACGCTGGCCTCGGTGTCCCTTGTAACAGCCTTCGCGGCGCTGGCCCTGCCGATGGGCCAGACACCCGCGCCGGCGCCCGAGTCTGGGCCCGCGGCCGCGGTGGCGCCTCCCCTGCCGGCTTCGGCCCTGATCATCCACGGGAGCGAGGCTTCGAGGGAGCCCGCGGCGTTGCAGTCGCTTTTCCGAACTCTTTTCGTCGATCCCTATCAATTCCATGAGGTGATACGGCCCAAGCTGCCGGTTCCTGAGGAGCACATCCCTTATGGAGGGGAGGCCACCTGGGCAATGCGCCAATGGTTTGCACAGCTCGGGGTGGAGGTAAATGGGACCAACGGCGCCTCGATGTTCTGGCACGACGATGGCCGGCTCATGGTCTATGCGCCGCGCGCCGACCTGGACGCCATCGAACGCGCCATCAAGACCATGGGCAAGGAGTACTCGGGCAAACCCCATCCGCCGCTCGAGATCGGCGTAATCCGCCTTGTGCCCGGCGGCTTCGAGGCGGGCCTGCGGAAGCTCAAGCTCCTGTCCGAACACGCCAACAGCCTCAAGGAAGTCAGCGCCGCCGTCGTCCGGCGCTTTGCCCAACTCGGAGTGGATCTCGCTCCTCCCAAGACTTGTCGCTACTGCCGCTCCCGCTCCGGAGGCTACCTGGCCGTGTGTGCCCCGCACGCTAACCTGGAGATCATCGAACCGGAGGTCGTGCGCCTGCACGTGGCTCCGGCCCAACTTCTGATCCAGGTACTATTCATCGAGCTGTCCAAGACCGAAACGAAGGCCTTCTGGGATCAATTCCGTCCCGCCCAGCGGCCTGGTGAGGAAGATGGCTCGATGGTCGCCACGCTCACTCCTTCCGAGGCAGCGGCGCGCCTGCGGCAGTGGGAATCGCTGGACGAAGAGGCCGTCATCGGCCGCATAGACGTGACGACCCTGGACGGCCGGCAGACACGCGCCAGCAGCCTAAGCGCCTCACTCACGAGCTTCTTCGCCCCGGGGTTCACCAACACAGCCCTACCGCCGTTCGGCCCCATGTTGGATTTCGTCCCGAATCTCGTGGCGGGCAGCGACCACATGAGGCTCGAACTGGACGGATCGAACCCGGAATTCCGCAACGACGATGATCCCGGCCAACCCACGCCCCCTGTGGCCCGGGGGTGGGAGATGGCGCCCCAAACACCACCACGGCCCCTTACACTGCTCCGCTTCCGCCACGCCAAGGCCTCGGTGGAAATCGAAGACGGCCAAACCGCAGTCCTTGGCGGGCTCGGGCCGGGACCCACTGCCGAGCGCGATGACGCAGCCAGAACCCAGAGCCAAGTCCCTCCGCTCTTCGACCTCCCCATCACCGCAAGCCAACCCGACAAACCAGGCGCGAAGGAACTCATCGTGCTGGTAACGCCAACGGTCATCGATCCCCTTGGCAACCCGGTTCGCCCCAGGGCCGAGGAATAAACCCGGCTGGGTGTGAAGCTGTTTCTTTCGACTCTGCCCAGCGGCTATCTGCCCGAAGAGGCCGGTGTCCACTGATAGCTGAGGATCTTGGATTTCCGGTCCTCCTCGACCAGCACCAGGTATTCTCCATTGGAACGGCGGATGGCCTGGATGCCTTCGGGGATGTCCACCCAGCCAACGGTCTCGCCGGGCAGGTCGCCGCCAATCTCCGGACCCGGTTTGAGATGGCCTACGCTGGCGCCCGTTTGCGCGTCCTACACCTCGACTCGCCCGCCTCGAAGGCCCGCTGAAGTTATGGGACTGCCACCAGGCGGTAGAACCTCGAGGGCTGGCCGATCCCTGAAACATCAAAGTAAAGCTGCGGGATGTTGGTGATGGTGACGGTGGCCAGCACTTGCCAGGTAACGGACTGTCCCATGGCCGGGACAAATTCGAGCCAGTATTGCTTGTTTGGGTCGCCGGCCAGGGAGATTGCAGGGCACATACGGACATTCAGCCCCGGCAGGAGGGTGAGGGTGATGGGGGTGGTGGCGGTGGAGCCCGCGTTGTTGATGACGAAGGCGACGTATTCGCCGGCCTGGGCCGGGGCAACAGCGGGAAGCAGCAATTGGGCATTGGTCGCCCCGGGAATGGCGCTGCCGTTGTGGAACCACTGATAAGCCAAAGGCGGCGCACCCGCCGCAAGCACGAACAAGGAAACGCTGGAGCCAATGGCGAGAGTCTGGCCCGGGGAAGCAGAGAGAATGCTCGGCGCTGCCAGGTTCACTACGGTTGAACTATGGTCCGAGTTTGCCGCCAGGGCAGTCACGCGCGGAAGGCCCAAAGGGACATCGCACTGGCCGTTGGCGTTGTCACCCCAGGCCAGGACTGTGCCATCAGCCAGGAGCGCCAGGCTATGGGAATGGCCGGCGGCGACCGCGATCGCGTTGGTTATGCCCGAGGGAACGTTGCATTGGCCGAGGGCGTTGTCGCCCCAGGCTACGACAGTGCCGTCGGCCCGGACGGCCAGGCTGTGAGCAGAACCGGCCGCTATGGCGATGGCGTTGGTGAGGCCAAGCGGCACATTGCACTGCCCGCTACTGTTCTGACCCCAGGCCAGGACCGCGCCGTTGGTTGCAAGGCTCAGGCTATGGTACCACCCGGCGGCCACGGCCACGGCGTTAGTCGCGTCGGGCGGCACATTGCATTGGCCGAAACCATTGTAACCCCACGCCAGCACAGTGCGGTTGGCTCGCAGGGCCAGGTTGTGGTCCTGAGAAGTGCTGATGGCCACCAGGGTGCCCGCGTAGGCTGGCGTCTGGCATTGACCATCGCTGTTGTTACCCCAGGCAAGGACTGTGCCATCCGCCCGCAGAGCCAGGCTATGGCCAAGACCGGCGGCCACCGCGACCGCGTTGGTCAGGCCCGCCGGCACATCGCATTGACCCCAGGTATCATCACTGCCCCAGGCCTCGACCCGGCCATCAGATTTGAGGGCCAAATAGTGGAACCAACCGGGGGACACGCTTGTCACAGCGGTCAAATCAGCCGGCACGGGGCATGGGGCCCCGCAGTCACCCCACATCTGCACGTTCACGACCGGATTCGATGATTGCGCCAAACAGCTAAGGCAGAGCAACAAAATGAACGGACAGAATCTCATGAGAAAAATCCTGGATTGAATTATGGTCCGACTCTAACATTTTCGCGCGGCGCGCGACAAGTGACGATTGGGTTACATCCCCCCCGGTGAGCGGAACGCCGGGCCTGCCTGAGCCGGGGCCAAGAGGCATCAAGGACAACTGTCACAGTTGTGTCGCGGCCCAGGCCGAGGCGCATGGGTGACATCCAAGAACTGTGCAACGCGCTCTGCACTCGATTGTTGCCGAGCCGTACTCCGAGTCCGGAATTCCACACGAGGGTGTCGAGTGCCGAGTGACAGAACTGCACGCGGCGTTGAAAGCCGGTATGGCGGGTTGTCATTAAAAATTGAACGTCTTGGTTGGAACGTGGACGATATCGAACGGCTTGAGATAAAAGGGGTTTTCATCTTCGTCCCGCAGGACTCGCCTGAGGTTCAGCCGATAGGTTCGCTGCACTCCGCTCTCAAGCCGCAACACAATCACTTTCGAGATTTTGGCGCGAAAAGGGTCAAACCCGCCTGCTTCCATGATCGCCTCCACGACCGTCATGGGACGCTCCATGGGCACCTTGCCGGGCCGCACGACGGCGCCAGTGATATAGACACTTGTCGCCGCGGAGAGGATTTTCACGGTGAGGTAATCCTGTTTGGCGTATGGCATGTAAAGGCGGGAGAGTTCTGCTTCAAGGCCGGCAACGGTGCTGCCGGCGGCTTTGACCTGGCCGACTCTATCCAGGCTGATCCGCCCGTCCAATGTAACTTTCTGAGTGGAATTGAAGTTCGTCGAGTACTGGAACGTGATGGCGAGGACATCACCCTCCTGCACGAGGTTGGTGGAGTAATAGAGGGCGCGGAGGTCCCTGACCTCGAACGGTTCGAACGCCGAGCGCGAGTGGGTCTGACAGCCCGCCACCCCAAGGGCGGCCAGGCCAAGGAACAAAAGCCAAAGCCAGGGCCGCGGCTTAGGCCCCTGGACAAAGTGTGTCGCGCCGTCTTGGGCAGGCCACTTTGGAGTGCGGTGGCAAGCAGAGCGCAACACCGCTTTGGGTCGGGCAGTGTCCGGCCTTCCTGGGTGTCCCGGGCAGCCGAAAAGGTCCCCGGATTTCTGGCCGGCGCCTCTGCGTCTTGTGCCGGAGGCACAGGGAACGAACTTGGATAGATAGATGGCGGCCATAGTGTCGGAAGAACTAGTGTAGGAAGGTTTATGCGTCAGCAAGTTATGAGGGCTGTGGTAATTCTCGTTCATCAAAAGGTGTAGTTCAGGCTCAGGGTCGCGCTATTCTGCGTGTACTGGCGGCCGGGGATGTCCGACTGCCTGACCCAATGGGCATAGCCCAGGATAACGCCCAGGTGTTCGGTGAATCGCCAGGAGACGCTGGGGTTGATTCCGTATTGTGAAAAGTGCTCGCTGAACTCGTAAATGAGGATGGGCCACGGCTGGCTGCCCGACCCGTAGGTTAGGTTCGCGCTCAATTTGATCCGCGTCGTGAGGTCCCAGGACAACCCGTAGGTGGCCGTGAGTTGCTCGACGTAGGCGCTGCCCGCGTTGTAGCCCAACTGAACGTCCCGGCGCACGGTCACCCGATGCGTGATGAAGTCGGTGAGCGGTTGGCTCAGCTCGAGGCTGTAGTAGTAGGACAAGAGATCGGAGCCAGGCTGCCCAGGGGCGGCTGCGAAGCGGAAGAAGTCGGGGCCGGCGCGCAATTCGGCATGAATCGCGTGGGTCACCTGCCATTGGGTAAACGCGCCCAGGCTTAGGCTGTCGCTATTCGGCTGGACGGACTGCTGGTAGGCGGTGAGGCTGGCGCCGGCCTCGAGCCCGGCCTGGCTGTTCTCCCCAAAGCGCCAGGCGCTGCGCGCGGTGAAACACTCCGTGGCGTGATTCAGGAACTGGTACTGGGAGGTTTGGCCCAGGAAATCTTCGTGGCTATAACCGCCCTGGAGCAGCCAGTGGCCGGGCTGCCACGTCGCCTGGGCGCCGATGGTGTTGTCCAGGCGCGGGAAAACAGCGATGCCGGCCAGGGCGGCCTGGGTCACCACCTCGCGGGAATAGCTGAACTGATCGTAAAAAGTGAGGGTCCCATCGGTAAAGTCGAGGTCATAGGTCAGGGCCGAGTTCGGAGAGACCTCGATGCCGTCGTAGGCGGAGTATTGCGTGTAATGCAAGTAACCGATGTCGGCGCTCAACCGCAGGGTGGAGCGCTCCGTTGCAGGCAGGGCCGCGCCGAGGCTCACGCCGCCGCGCAGGATGACGTCGCTCTGGCCGTTCACGGGGGCGAAGTCGATATTATCGTTAAACTCGGCGCCGGTGTAGAGGCCGAGCGAGAGCTGCACCGGGCCAAGGCGGGGTGGGTCGGGGCGCAATTCGACCGGAGGATTCGTGTATTGGGCCTCGAGGCGATCCAGGGCCAGGGTGCTGCGAAAGTCTTCCTGGGCCGGGGCGGTGGCCCGGCCCGCCAGGCACAACGCCGCTGGAAAAAGCAAAGTCATGAATCTGCAAACAAATCGCTCTCTGACGATCACCTGTTGCTGGCTCACTTGTGCAGGCGGTAAAAGGCCGCCCGCGCCGTGGGGGAATTGGTCACCCATAACCAGCCACCCAGGGCCGCCGGCACATTTGTCACCGCCATCCAGTTGCCGGGCGCCGCCAGGCTGCCGGCGGTCTCCAGTGCGAAACCGGCAGACGCCCCCGCCTGCCATGAGAGGACCACCTGGCCTGCCAATCCCGAGCACTGCAAGAGGGGGGCGGCTTGGATGGCGGCGCTGCCGAGCCGGATCGTGTCATTGCCCGTATCGGCGACATAGACGCTGCCCAAGCCATCGACAGCGACCCCGCCAGGATGGTTGAAACGAGACAAACTGCCCGTGCCATCCGCGTCGCCAGGCGCATCGGCCAAGCCGCCCACGGTGGTGACGATCCAGTCCGAACCCGCCGGTGAGACCTGGCGGATCGTATGGCTCAGAGCATCGGCGACGAAGAGGCTGCCCTGGGCATCGATTGCCAGGCCCGCCGGCGAGGCAAAGCGCGCGTCGCTGTTGGCGCCGTCGGCGGCCCCATAGAAGCCGGGTGAGCCGGCTATCGTTGCAACCGACCCTGCCGCGCTGATGCTTCGTATCGTGTTGTTGGCGGCGTCGGCAACATAGACGTTCCCGGCCCCGTCAACCGCCACCGCTGAGGATCGGTAGAAGAGTTGGTTGGTCCCAAATTGGCCGGCGTCCACCGTGTAAGCGCCCCAGGATGCGGCCAGGGTCGTCACCACGCCGTCCGGAGTGACGACTCGCACGCCGTTGGTCCCGCCATCGGCGACGTAGAGGTTTCCGCTGTCGTCCAGGGCAAGTCCGCCAGGCTGATAGAAAAGGGCGTTGGTTCCAATCCCATCCAGGAGCGGAGGCGCGGCAGACAGGCTGAACACATTGGTGGCCAGAGAAAACACATTGGTCCACCTGTTGGGGCCGCTCCTGGCCATGTTCGTCCCGAACAGCGGCGTGTTGGTCACGATGAAGTAGATATTCGTGGGCCCGATGGCCACGTTAGTGAGGACCCCGCCGAGGTTGCCGGTCACGCTGGTGTTCGTCACCAGAACTCCGCTATCGTTGGTGGCGGCCCAAGTATTGGTAGTGAAAAGGCTGAGGTTAGTGACAACCCCGGCGATATTCGTGATCGCGCCCGCATAAGAATAATAAGGGGAGGCCAAAGTCACGATAAAGGAAACGTTGGTCAAACTGAGCAGCCCGTTGGTGATGACGTTGGTAATCGTGCCTGCGTAGAGCGGCCCCGCCCGCCCGGCCAGCGTGGTGGCAACCCAGTTGGCGCCCGCCCACGCCAGCTTCCGAATCTCATTGTTGAAGGAGTCGGCCACATAAATATTGGTCTGGGCGTCAACGGCCACCGCCGCCGGAGAATTGAACGCGGCGTTCGTCCCGTCGCCGTCGGCGCTTCCCGCCAGGCCGGTTGGCGCGCCGGCCAGGGTGGTCACGAGGCCCGCCGGAGTGACGCGGCGAATCGCGTTGTTTTGCGAATCGGCCACATAAACGTTGTGTCCGCCGTCCACCGCCAGTCCCAGCGGGGCATTGAACCTGGCCTGGTCCTGAAGACCATCGGCGCGCCCGGGCCCGCCGGCCGCGCCGGCCAGGGTAGTGACCACCCCGGCGGCCGTGGTTTGGCGGACGCTGTTGTTGAGCGAATCGGCCACATAGAGCAGGCCGTTGGCCGACCAGGCGATTCCGCGCGGGTAGTTGAACAGGGCGGCATTCGTTCCTTGCGGTCCGTCCACGCTGCCCGCTTCGCCTACGCTCCCGGCCAGCACACTGGCCACCCAATTCGTGCCCGACCAGACGACCCTGCGGATGACGTTGTTGCCCGAATCGGCCACGTAAAGGTCTCCCGCCCGGTCGAGGGCGACACCTCCCGGAACACCGGGCTTCACCAGCGTCGTCGTCACCCAGTTGGTCCCCGAAGCGGCGATCTTCCGTATCGCGCCATTTCCGGTGTCAGCCACATAGAGATTACGGTTGGTGTCCACCGTAATGCCGCAAGGTTGAGAAAAACGCGCGTTCTGGTTCGTACCATCCTGGTCTGCGCTCGCCTTGGGCGAACCGGCCAGGGTGGTGACCACCCAATTCGTGCCCAGGGGCGCGACCATTCGAACCAAGCTGTTGCAAGTGTCCGCCACGTAGAGGACGCCCGCCGCGTCCGCCGCTACCGCCCCCGGAAGGTTGAACCGGGCCGCGCCGTTGGTCCCATCGGCGCTGCCGATCACGCCCGGCGACCCTGCCAGCGTAGTGACGACCCCCGACGGGCTCACCTGGCGCACCGTGCTGTTCCCGGTGTCCGCCACATAAATGGTCCCGTCCGCGCCCACCGCGAGTCCTTGCGGATAGGCAAATCGCGCCCCCGCGCCGGTCCCGTCGGCGTTCCCGACGCTCCCGGCTGCCCCGGCGAGCGTCGTGACCGTCCCAGCCGGGTCTATGCGCCGAAGAACGTTGTTCTGCGTATCGGCCACGTACACATTCCCCGCCGCGTCCGCAGCTATCCCTTGGGGAAAATTAAAACGCGCCTCCCGGCCCGGGCCGTCAACCCAGCCATACCCCGCGTTTCCCGCCAGCGTGCCAAAGGTCAAAGGCTGAGCGCGGAGGGCCGTTTCAGGCGCAAACAAAAAAGCCGCTGCGAGGATGAACCATATCTGATTCCGCATGCGGGCAATGCTAAGCGTCCGGGGTGACGCTTCTGAGGCGGCATTGTCACGTTTCCGTTACGAGTCGCGCCGGGTGCATGAACAGAAACCGCACCAAGCCAAGACGCACGATAGCATCCGGTTACCGGTTCCCAACCGCGAGGGGAGCAGTAATGGGACAGTCGTCTCGCCTGCCTTGGTTCGAGGAGGAGGTCCTGGAACCGAGGGCAGCTAATCATCGCTGAATGAGGTTGGGAAGTTGCCGCCGAAGCAACGCAACCGCCTCCTCTTTGGCCTCAGGGCCTTGGAGGACAACCTCCAGAACCTGCTGTCCGAGGTTGCGCTTGCCGGCGAGGACGGCCTGCAGCCGGCTTGCCCGGGAGCCATCTTCCAACAAAGGTTTGCCGTCGGGAGAAATTCGATCCGACCAGAGGCAGTAGAAGACGTGCAACAGCCTGGGCCCGTCCTGAAAGGTCTGATGGCGGAAAGGCATCTCAACCCCGTTGGCAGCCAGGGAGAGGAGGCCGAAATCGTCACTCAAACTCGCTCCTGTTGCCGGCAGGCAGATGTCCGGTCGATGTCCTTTCGCCAGTTGAGCGGAATTCTTGCCGGGCTCCCAACGGAGGAAGAAGCCCGACCATTGATTTCCCTGATCGTCCTGCCAGGAAGCCGCTTCACTGGTGGAACATCGCAGGATGGCAAGGGCATTTTCCGACACCCGCTTTGATCTAAACTCGAGACTTTGGCTGGGCCAGGCGACATGCCATCGGACATTAGGCGCCAACCCGGATTCGTGCGCGCGGTACCAAAGTTCGGTGGCCAAGTCGGCCGACGCGAGCCAGCCCAGCGCCGCCCATCCTACCCAACGTGGCAGGGCAGGCAGGACCGGCCTGGCCGCGAGGGCGCTCGGCTTGCTCGCCGCCAAAGCCGGTTTGAGGAGTTGGGCCAGACCCAGGAGCCCCCCAAAAACCGCGAACATGACCAACAGGCCCGCCGTATCATGCCAGGCCTCCATCCGGACGAGGCCGCGATTGGCCGCCGCCCAGACCAGAAAGCTGGTTCGGCAAAGGTTCGCCAGAAGAACAAACAGCAACGAGGCTGTCAGAAGCGCCACCCGCCGCAGGAGTGACATGCGGTACAGCTCGCCGAGGAACAAGGAAACCATGAGCCCCGATTGCAGAGAGCGAACCCCGCTGCAGGCCTCGTCAATACCCACCATCCCCGCTCCGACCTCGATTAGGTTCCCGTGCTGGACGGCGGGAATGGCCAGCCAGCCGGCGACTTCGACAGTAAGCCCGGCCACAAACCGCATCAAGCCTTGAATGACCGCCGTTTCGAGTTCCATCGGCCAAGGCACGGCGATGAGCATGAAGATCACGGGAGCGGAGAACCAGCGAACCCAAGGCCAGCCTCCGGCCACATATAAGACACATAAACTGAGGACCAGCACTCCGAACCCGTGAATCCAAAACAGAAGCCGCCACTCGGGGTTGGCTTGAAGCAGCAGCCGCAAGGGCAGGAACAGAAGCAACACACCGGCGCCAAACAAGCCCGGGGGCGTGGCGTGCTTGCCCGGCCGAGGAGCAGGCCGGTCCGGCCAGCGGCGCCAAATCAGCGCCAGGCCCAACAAAGGGACCGCCCAACCGTAGTTGTATTGAGGATTGATTCCCCATTCGCCCCGCAGCTCCCCAAAGAACAGCAGCCAGCAGGCGCCAACGGCGATCAGCACCAAGAGCCAGGGGCTGCGGAGATTCATTGCTCGAAACTCATCAGGATGCGACCGACGTCGAATCACTTCGGACGCCGGCCACTGGTCAACAATAGGCGGTGCAGGCGCTTAACAACTCCGACACGATGGAAGGCCAGCTATACTGGCGCTCAACCAAGTGGCGGCCATTTGCCCCTCTTTGGCGGCGTTCTTCATCCGATGCCGTCAAAGCCTTGCTCATCGGGACCCGCGATGACCAACTGCTGGTTGCGAGGATGTTCATGCCGCTCCATCAACGGCGGAGAGAAGGCCGCCGAGGCGCCCAGTTGGCCCAACCATTCCCGCCTTGGCCCTGAATCAGAACCACGTTGCCGCGAGGGGCCAGCACCACGGGAGGCTCGGGCGCCCGGCGGTGCCCTAGCACCCAATTGAAGCCCACCCAAGGCAGGAACGGCAACCAGGTGAACAGCAAAAACTTCATCAGCGACACCACGGAACCGTCGCGGTAGAGCTGGGGCAGCATAGCCAGGCCCGCAATGTAAAACAGGGCGAAGATCGGCCGGTCTTTCGCGAGCCAGAAGCGGCGATGACAGCGGCCCAAGACCACCCCGGTGAGGCCGGTGGTCAGCACCAATCCAGCCCAACCCCCGGTCATCCAGCCATCGCCCGGCAGGGTGATCGTCAGGCCGACGAAGTTCCCCCATTCAAAGGGGTTCATCGTTTTCACCGGCGCCCCCACCGGTTTGCGTTTCCAGAGGATGCGAGGAATTGGCTCAGTGAAGAGCTGGAGGTGCTGGAGACCGTAGGTGAAATCCTGTGTGCGCTCCGGAACGACCGCGACGAGGTAGGCCAGGAAATCGAAGTTGGCAAAGTCAGGTCCGTCGTAGCGCAGCTTGATCTGTTCCAGGGTGGTGATTCCCGGCTCAGATTCATAGGTCTTCACGGGCTTTCCCTCGAGGTAGGATTTGAGCAATTCCCGGTTGTGGCCGAGCACGTTGAAGAGCAGGAAAACCGGCACTGCCACCAGGATGGACCACAAGGGAATCCACTTTTTGCGGTGATACCAGCAGTAGGTCACCGCAACCATCGCTGCGAAAAGCAGGATGGTCCAGCGAGACCACCCATACCAACTCCGGTAGCCGAGGTACAAGACTATCGGCAGCACGTTGAGCCTATGGAACCGCGTCACCACCAGCCAAAGGCAGAGCAAAGGAGCCATCACATTCTGGGCCTCGTTCAAATAGCCTGTGGAATCGGTCATGATGTAGGCGGCTCCAGCCAGCTCGCGGTTGATGCCCTTTCGCGTGGCATAGATGGACAAGGCCACAAGGGGTAAAAGGGCCAGCGTGGCGAACAACAGGCCCCGTTTCTGCACCGGTGTCAGGGCCCGCGGCTCCCGCGCTGAAAAGCCGACCTCCGCCCAGCCCGCGATCAAGCAGGCGCCGACAAATACCACCAGCCCGACCGAACTCACGGCCAAGGTCCGCACGAAGACTGCGTCCGAGGGATGGAAGATCATGTAATCCCACTCCGCAGTGAACCCGAAACAATGCACCAGGATCGGGCGAAGCACGAAAACGACGAGGTGAAACCCGAGGTACCAAATGGCAGGGTGCATGAGGGAGCCCTGGCCGCTGGCGAGAACCACGCCCGCCACCATCAGCAGCACCAGAACCTGCGCCCAGAGACCCAGCTCAACCATAGAGTCCGAAGAACTTCCGGGGTTGGTGAAGGCAAGCCAGCCATTGCCGGGAGACGGGGGCATATCCGTAGCGGTCCTCCGCCCAGCGGTGCAGGCGCAAGGCATCAATTTGGCCAGCCCGGATTGAGGCGGCCATCCGCACGAGGCCGGCCTCGAAGGCTTCCCACTCCCTGGCAGTCACGACCACGTCGGGATTGCCGTCGCCCAGTTCCTCGGTGCCCCCGGCAGAAGTGGCGACAAAGGGCACCCCCTGCAACATGGCTTCAACGAGCACCAGCGGCAGACCCTCCTCGAGGCTTGGCAGAACGACCAGGTCCGTTTCCGCAAGAATAGCCGGCAGGCTCTCCGGCTCGTAGTTCCCATGAATCCGCACATGGTTAGCCAAGTTCGGTTCGGCCGCGAGCTGGCGCAGTTCCTTGAGCATTTCACCGGTAGGGTCGTAGCCGTAAACGTCCAAAGTGGCCAAGTCGAGGCCGGGTGCGCCCCTCAACGCTTTCCAGCGTCGGACGAGTTGGTCGGGCCGCTTGTGCTTGACGAGCCGTCCTAAATAGGTCACGCGAAGTGTGCCTGTTCCCACTGGGCGGCTTCGCGCCGGCAGGGGCATTGGGGCGTTGGAGGTGAGAAACGGGATCACCCGAATCGGTTTGCGGGGACAGTGGCGCCGCACAATCTGGGCGACCTTCCGGGAATTGGCGATCGTGAGGTCCAGCAAGGCAGCGCGTTGCCGTTCTGGTGTGTTGTGTGCCGAGGGAAAAACGATCTCGTGGTAAAGGGTTTTCGTGCCGCGCGGCCGCAGAAGGTGCAGGAGCGCGTGGGAACGGCCCGGACCAATGCAATAAAGTGAATTGGCCGTTCGGGGAATCGACCATGGCCAGGTCAGCGTGGAATATAGAGCGCCCAGTATCGGCGTTTGCCACAGCCTTGGCGGGGGCATGACGAACTGCGCTCCAAGGCCGGCCAGCTCAGCCACCAGAGGAGAACCCCAATCCGAACCCATCGCGAACACGACCACCTCAGTCCCCTGTGCCAGCAATAACCGGCACAAGAGCACCAGATGCGTCCGTACGCCTCCCAGCCCGAGTTTCGCCCCGCCGATAATGACTCGGGCTCCATTTGGGAGCGAGGCTGCAGCATGAGGAGCAGGGGCTCCCGGGAGGCCGCTGGTTGCGGTTTTGATTGCGGGTCTCACTTGGCACCTCACGGTGGAGGCGAAAAAACGTCAGGCTCCGTCTCTATCGCCATGGCCGCGACGGAACATGGCAAGGGAACACCCTTCGCGTTCCAGCGGTTCAGCCGAAGGGCGAAGTCCGGCCTCGGCCAGACGGTGGTACAGGCTCGCTTCACGCTCCCTTGGCGCGCCATGGATTTCGATCACGAGAGCCGTCACGCGTTTAAGCAACTCGCCGTAGCTCTCCACGAAGTCGAATTCCGCGCCCTCGATATCGACCTTCAGAAGATCGATGGCCCGACCCCCAACGACGGTTTCCAGATCGAGGTACGGGGCTTGAATCCCCCGGGTTGAGGGGGCGCGGGTTAAGCCGGCACTCAGGCAGTTCTTCGGGTGGACCCAAAGGGTTCCGCATCCGGCGCGGGAGCCTCCGACAAGTCCCTGGTACACCCGGTTCCTGGGACAGAGCCCGGATCGTTTCAGGTTTCTGGCGATTATGGGTATCAACCGGGGATTGGGTTCGATCAGAACGTAGTCGCTCTCCACGTTCCCGAAGCGTGTGCGGAAACAGAGGTCAGCCAGCATGCTGAAGTGGGCGCAGTGGGCCCCGAGATCCACCACCAGGCGTGGAAAAGCGGGAAGCCAACTATAGATCTGCCAATAAAACGGGTGGAAGAAAACATCCTGCAAACTGTTGACTTGAAACTTGCTGTCGAGCGCGAAGGGATGTTGTCCCAGAAGGCGCACTTCGCAGGTTATCCAGCGAGCGAGCCGGCGGTAAAGAAAGGCGCGGAGCATGGCGTTTCCAGGGGGGTGCCAAGCGGGTTCATTCCGCGGCCACCCCGTTGGCTGGCGGCAGCGGCCCCCTTCCTTGCTTGCGTGCAATGGCGATCGTGTCGTAGGCCCTCTCGACCGGAAACCCGAGACGGCCGGCAAGACTGTAAAACCAGCGAAGAGAGCGGGCGTGGCAGTCCAGGGATTTTCCCGGCGTGTACCTGGTGTAGCCGGGAGTCTCAAGAGACTCGAACCGGTTTTCAACGACGGCCAGCCCGGCGTCTTCGAGCAAGGCGCTCATGCCTGCGGGATAGATGCGCCAGCAATCCAGCGGCGCCTCGTGGTAAGGCCAACTGACCGGCACTATTACCACCACATGCCCGCCGGTTTTGCAGACTCTGCCGACTTCTCTGATCCAGAGCCAAGGTTTTCGCACGTGTTCGATCACACTCCCGGCCAGGACTATGTCATAAGAGCCATCAGCAATGGGAAAACGGTGCGCCTCCGAACCTGAATACGTGAGCCTCTCGTCGGCGCAGATGTCAAGGGTGTGCCAAGCAGGGCCGCCATTGGCGACCAGTTGTTGGTAGGATGACGGGAAGGAATCCGGACCGATCTCCAGGACGCGCAAGTGCGCGTGAAACAAGGGCTTGGCGTATCTGGCAAAGAGCAGTTTGCAGTTGGCGTGCATAATCGCGGCGTTGTTTTCGGAAGGCAAGTGTTCAGGCCGCTGCATCGGGCACAGGGGTTGCGCATTTCCCCTCACCCTGACCCTCTCCCCAGGGAGAGGGAACAGCCGGGGACGGCCTTCGAGATTTCCAACCACTTTCGGTACGCCGACTGACTGCGGCTAATTCTCCCTCTCCTCTGGGGAGAGGGCCGGGGTGAGGGGAAACGGGCTGCCCAACCAAACCGATTCCCGATGAGCGGTCCGCCCCCCGACCTGAACAGTTACTTCGGAAGAATGCCTGGCCGGCTGGCAGCGGCATCCGCATAAAGCCGCCTCAGGAGCCCTGCCCCCGCCGGCGAATGGCCTGCACTGCTTCATCCAGAAGCACAGCGTTCTGAGGCAGGCCAAAGGAGGCGACTGTCTTTGTAGCGTTGTGCGACATCTCCAGCAGGCGATCCCGGTCGTCATTCACCCGAGACAGGGCGCTCGCCAGGGCCGCGCTGTCCCGAGCGGGCACGACGAAGCCATCCACACCGTCAGTGACGACCCGGCCGCAGTTGGGTGTCACGATGACGGGAAGCCCATGCGCCATCGCTTCCAGTTGCGTCATCGCAAAACCATCCGAGATCGTCGGCAGAACGAAAACGTGCGCTTCATTATAGATTGCACCCAGTTGATCGCGAGTGATCTTCCCCAGGAGTTTCATGTTGCGGGGAAATGTCGCCAAGGCCGCGGCGGAGATGCCGACCGGGCCAGCCACAAGGAACTCGATCGCCTCGCCCTGCAACAGGCGCGCGGCTTCGACGAGGTACTGGATGCCTTTGCGTAAGATGAGGTTGCCAAGCCAGAGGACCTTCAGCGGACCCCGGGGGTTGAATGGACGGGCCGGCACCCACCGGTGCAGATCGAGCACCAGGGGCACCACGATGATGCGCTCTGCCCGCACGCGTTGTTGCACGAGGGCTTGTTTGGACCAGTCAGAGTTCACCAGGACCAGGTCCGCAGCGTTCCATTCGGCCCGGATGCGCTCCCAATAGTGCTGGGGGACGGGCGAGTGGACATCCTGCCAGCCCGGCCATCGTCGCGCCTCCTCGATGACGAGTCGCTCTTCGACCTGGCCTGGATCGACTTGGTCCACGACCGTGAAGATGCGCCGGTCCTTGAGCGCTTCGATGGTTTCAAGGCTGCTGCTGTTGAAACCAAAAAACAGGTCCTGCTCCGGATTCATTTCCAAGCCCTTGAGATGCCTGGCAACGCGGCCAGCGAACCACTCGCCAAACCGGCAGGCCAAATCCAGTTGGTCGGCCAAGGGAAGGCGCGCAAACCGGTGATGGTACAAAGAGCGCCAGAGAATCGCGCACGGGCTGAAGGAGACGACGCGATCCGCAGGAATCTCGGGATTGAATCGGGTGGCCAGGTTGCGAACGCCCGCGGGGCCGCGGCGGAGCAGGGAGCGTCCCCACCGGCACCAGATGTCCGCATAGAGGAGCCGCAATTGACCCACCTGATGAAAGGCGGCCGCGGTGGAATAATGTTCCCGCGGCCCCTCTTGGGCCACGATCCAGCGAAAGGGCCTTGCTGCGGCCAATTGACGGGATCGCTCGAGGCCGCTTGCCTGATTCGGTGTCGTGATGGTCTGCGGCATACTAAGGCAGCAGTACGGCGCGGTAGAACCGCCGGGCGCTTACGGCAGAGCTGGCATCAACCCAAGACTGCGGGTCTGAAGACAACGTTACTGTGGCGGCGTCAACCCAATTGGACTGTCCGAGATCGCTGGCCGTTTGGATGAGATAGTTGCGCCCGATCATGCCGTGGAGCCCAAGGCCGGCGAACAAGTTCGAAATGTTCAGAGAGATGTTCGGTGTAGAGTTGGTTAGCGTGATGTTCCCGAGTCGCTCGGCCATCTTTACCGCGAGGTACTGGTGTCCCAAGTCGGTTGGGTGTACCCCATCAGCGGAGATATATTGATCCGCGTTGCCGTCGCCGGCAGGGTTAGCAACGTTCCCGGCGCCAGTGATCCAACCGACGTTAATCTGCTGAACATTGGTCGCGACAATTGGATCGATAAAGTCCAGGTTGCGCTCCGAAGCCGCCTCCTCGAGTGTATCGCGGGCTGCAAGGATGTAGTCAGCAGCAATGCCTGATGGCCACCATGGCCCCACAACGACGAGTTTGGCGGACGGGAGGTTGGTCAGGATGGTGTCATAAAGCGCCAGTGCTTCTGAATAAAGCTCGGATGACGGGTAGCCGCCATCATTGAGCCCGCCCGCCACGATGACGAGGTCAGGGTAATGCGCTATGACATCGGACTCCACCCGGTCCCGGAACTTGACCCTGCCGGTTGGACCGGGATTGATGTACCCGGTGCCCCCCACTCCGGAGCTCCAAACCTCCCAACCCAGGAGACCAGCCAGCCGCTGCGCATAGCAGAGAAGGCCCTCAGTGTAGGAATCACCCAGGACAATGCACCTTGGCCCCAAGGGCGCTCGAGGCCGGTAAAGCTGGTCTTGGGGGCCTATGGCTAAACCGCCGAAGGGCATGACAAATGACTCCAGGGCGATCGCGCGCCTCTGCCGATCCGGAAACGCGAGGTCCAACCAGTAAAAACTCCCATCCGCCGGCGGCCCCTGAGCGGCCTCCAACCCGACGTACTGTCCATTGACCCGCAGGCGGTATTGAGCCGCGGCGCCGAGAGTGAGAATCTCCAGTTCCTGGGCATCGGTCTCGAATTCCGCCACATAGGGCAGGAAAGCGGACGATCCGGTAATCCCGCAAGACACATAGAACAGGTTGATTGGATAGGTCGTGCCCCACAGGCCAGCTTCCGCGCGGGAAAACCGGAATGGAGGGCTGGAGGGACCCACCATCACCCCGTTGGTGATGGTCGGTGAATTGTTGGTTGGGCCGACAGCCGTGACTGTGGGAGGCGCACTCATTGCCACCTCACCCGCCAGGTTCGTGGTCGCCCCCACTGCTCGGGCATAAGCGATGGCCAAAGCTCCCAGGGCAAGCACTCGCAGGATGAGCCGGAGCGCGCACCGTCTCTGTTTTGTGAACCCGTTCTGTTGGCTCATGGTTTCCTTCAGCGGGAGCCTTCCCGCCGTGGTTCCGGCCCAGCTCGCACCGTGTCCGATCTCATCAAGAGAAAGTGGACGAGCCCAAATTGCCAGGCCAGCAAAGCCACGGCGGCAAGGGCGTGGGCGCCAATGAGTCCGTTGCCGCGGTGGCGGGGAACCAGCCACCAACTCAAAAACAAAACCACCGCGGCCCAGAGGGCGTTGGAAATCAGGTCCCACCAGGCTCTCCCGGTCGACTGCATCGTCCTGGACATCAGATTATTGAGCGCCAGGAACACGCAGGCGAGCATGGTCAGGTTGAAGATCGTCGCTCCCTCCCCAAAACCCGGGCCGTACCATGCGAGTATTGGCCGGACAAGCAGCACTAGCGGAAGGCCCAAGGCCAAGGTGACGGCGGCATTGAGCAGCAGGTTGTAGCGCAGCAGTTTGCGGAGTTCCTCAGGACGTCCGGCGGCATGGAGACTGGCGAACATCGGCACCAGAACGCTGCCCATGATGAAGGGAAGGAATTGAACGAGGTTCATCCACTGGTTGGCCGCGTTCACCAAGGCCATTTCTGCATACCCTCCGTCCAGGTTGAGCAGCATGGCCCGGGAGAGCCACCCTGCGGGGGTGGCCAGCAAGGTCGAAATCAAAGCCGGCAGCGTAAAACGCCACAGGACGGTCCATCCTTGAGCGTTGATGGTCCACGAGATCCGCACGCCAGCCTTGGCGGTCTCGGCGGCCAGAGCCCTATGGGCGAGAGCGCATCCGATGGCGGTCTGCAGGACCATTCCCCAAACGGCCCCCTCCAAACCGGCGATCATCGCGCCGATAACAACCGCCGGCAACCCCGCCAGGCTGCCGACCCAGTTCACCCACGCCACTCGCTTGAAGGCTTCAAAGCCCGAGAGCGCGCCGAAAACCACCAGGCCCGCTCCTGCTCTCAGCAGCGGAGCCAGGTGAGGCGCCGGCGAGGCTGACATCACCCACCCATTTAGACGTTCAAGCGCCATCGATGGCCCTGGCTGTCCCTGCCAGGCATTCAATTGCCCCGCAACCACATAGCTGTGACCGGCAGTGAAATGGCAATCAAGGCGCGATCTTGCGCAAATTGCCGGGAGGACTCGGCGTCGAACTCGGACCGTAAACAAAGCCGCTGGCGGGGAAGAAGTCGTAAACCTGGACCTGCGAGAGGATATTTGAACCCTGTGACGAAACTACCTGCTGGCCGTTGCGGAACAAAGCCAGGCTCTGCGGACCGGGTTGGAACGGGATTCGAACAAAGGTCAGTCCGGCCCCGAGATTGTTGGTTGTGACGGTTCCTCCGGAGGAAACCTGCAGTTGCGCCGGCGCAGTCAGGACGACAGTACTGTAGATAGTATCCTCGACATCCCCGAACCGCGAGGCAACGGGAATATCATTCGTGTTCGCGGCGACAGCCGCCATTGGATGGGTGCGATAAAAATAATAAATGGCGTCCGAGCCCCAAGGCGGTTCCTGGCCGGTCTTATACCAGGCGATATAGTGTTTGGAGAGCTCGAGGTAGCCTTTATGCGAATACCTGTGCGGAGATACCAACTGGTCAAAGTACTGGCCGGGATCCTCGACCGGCGAGATGTAGGTGCTTTCGTTGAAATCGTTCCAGGTGACGAAGTTCACCCAGTCGGGCTGGTTTGCGATGATGGAATTCCATTGCAGCGCGATCCCCTCACCGCCATAGGTTTCAAAGTACCGGCGCCCGTTGCTGGGTTGTGCCCAACCCCAATAGTGCGGGGTGACGCTGGCCATAAAAACCTTCCCCGCGGCGTGGACCGCCGCGGTATAATTCGAGTTGCACTGGGCAATCTGGGCCGGCTGACCAGCGGGGCAAAACAGGAACAGCCCGTCAAGGAAGCTATATTTGGCCAGCAGTCCCTGGGCAGCGGAGAAGGAGGGCAACTCGGCTATGGGATCGGGCCAGAAATGGGGTATGAAGAACACCGGATAGCCGTTGGTCTGCAACAGGCTGAGGATGCCGTTTGTCCCATTGGTCCAATTCGCGCCTGTTAAACCCGCCGAGGGAACGTCATTCATTCCCCAGGCGGAAAGCACCGGCCTGCCGTTATACCATAGGGTAGGAGTCCGACTGGCGTATGTGCGGACCAGGTCCAGAACGTCGTTTGGGTCCGAAAACTCGATGAAGGGAAAGAGCTTGAATCCGCTGTTAAGTTTATCCGCAGCATCGTAGATCAGTTTGACGCGGTCCTTGTAGTACGTGTAGGGTCCACTCCACGCGCCGATGTCCAGGGAAAACCCGTCAATCCCGGCGGCTTGCGCCTCCTGGATTTCACGCTTAAAGCCTTCCGCAGTCGCTCCCCCATAGGTCGCGAAGCAGACCATGTAATTGGCGAACACGTAATGGTTGGACGTTTGCGCAGACAGGGCTGCCGGGGTGGTGGCTGCCAATGCCAGCAGCAGACCGCACAGGCCTGCGATCCAGCCAAATCCATTGTGGCCCCTGGACATCTGGCTTCTAGCTTAGCAATTATCATGCCGTGGGCGGGGCGGCATCCTCCTTGACCCGGCGGGCCGTGGACTTCTGCTTGGGACTCCCATTCCGAACGGCCACCGCAGTGCCGTTGACGCCAAACTGGGCCGCTACGTCCTCGCCCCGGGCCTGATTCAGAACCAGGGTCACATGCCTGGCTTGCCTTTGGTAGAGCACTTCCATGGCGTGGCGCACCATCCGTGACTGGGAGGAAAATGGCCGCACCACCAGCAGCACCGCGTCCGCCTGCGGAATCATCAGAGCAGTATCGTCCGAAGCCAAAATCGGCGGACTGTCCAGGATCACGTATTCCCACTCGCGTCGCAGGGTTTTGACAAGTTCGTCGAACTTGCGCCGGCCGAACAACCCGTCTGCGCCTTCCCCAATCGCTCCGATCGGAACAAACGACAACCCAGGGATCTCGGTTGGGTGGACGACGTCCGGAATCTCACTTTGGCCTTGCAGGTATTCCATCAAGCCCGGCTTGTCAGCGCCCTCAAGGAGCGTATTAACCGTGCCGCTTTGGGAATCGGCGTCCACCAGGACGACCTTGAGCCCGCTTTGGGCCAGGGTCATCGCGAGATTGACGGCGATTGTGGTCTTGCCCTCCCGGTGCGCGGCACTCGTCAAAAGCAGGGTCCGGGGTTGGCCCTCGGGGAAGGAAGACAACAAGAGAGCGGAGCGCAGGCGGCGAAACGACTCCACGTAAGTGCGCCGGCGATCCTCCCGGGCGAGCAAGGCTGCCCGCGGCGCGCGGCGGGAGACGCGGATTCTCGGCACGACCCCCAGTACCACGTCTCCAAACTGGTCCTTGATGTCCAGGACCGAGACAAAACGGCCATCCACCAACTGCCAGGCCAAGACAATCCCGCAACTTAACAGCAGGCCCGTCACCGCCGCCAAAATGATCCGCAGGGGGAGGTATCGCTTTTCCGGCCTTCCGGAGGTGGGCGGCACGAGCACCGCCAGGCGCTCCTGCTGCACGTTTTTGCTCAGGTCGGCGCTTTGGAGTGTGGCCAGCAGGCGATCGAACAGCGCCTGATCTCGCTGGATGTTATTCTTCAATCGCTGGCTGGCGGACAATCGCTCATTAATGCCCCGCACCTTGGCTTCCGACGCCGGGAGTGAGGCCTCGATGGCAGCGATGCGCTTTCCGGTGAGCTCGAGCTCGGCTCTCTTCTGCGCCAGGTCCTGCTCTTCCAGGTTGGCGACCATCCGCTCACACCGGGAAACCTCATCGGCCAGTCGCCGCATAGGGGCGAACATCTCCGGCCACTCGTTGGTCTTTCGCATCCACTCCCCTCGGGCCACCGCCAACTCCATTCGCGCGGACCTCAGCATCATATCGCTGGGCATCAACCTCGCGCCTAACCCGTTGGTCTGTGGGCCCAGGAGCTCCAGCCAACCCGGTCTGACTTCGCTCTCCAGGGGGTTGATGCCCTGCTCGAGCAAGCCGCGCTCCAGCTTGAGCCTGGCTGCCTCGCGGCTGAGCTCAGCCAGATGGAATCCTTCGCTTTTGCCTTCTTCTTCCAGGGCGGCGATGTTGTTGGTGCGCTGGAAATCAGCCCAGGAGTCCTGTTCGGCTTGCAGCTCTTTGTCTTTCTTGGCCACTTGGTCCGTCAAGGCCAATACCGCGTCCGCCATGGAGGAGAGCCGGGTTTTCTGCTTGAACTCCAGGTACTCGCTGACCAATGCCTCGAGGAATTGCTGCGCCTGGTCGGGCTCCCGGCTGGCGGCGTGGAGGACCAAAATGGACGCTTTCAGAGGCTGGACGACCTCGAATTTGATGGGAGGCTCCTCGTCAGGCTTGAGCGTAACGTTGACGGCGGCATAAGCCGCCTCCTGCATCCGTGAACTTTTCAGGATCTCGATCTGCGTCCCAAAATACGTCAGCGATTCCTCATTGAACATCGGTTCGACGTTCATCTGGAGATTGCCGCTCAGATAGATCTGGGCATAAGACTCGAACCGCTCCTTGCGTAGTGTCTCATAGGTCAGCACCGTTCCGATCGTCAACACCAGGCAAACCATCACGACCCACCACCGCACGCGCAAATAGGACAGAAACCGCCGCTTCGGCGTCATCACGGTGAGCCGGTAATTCGTCTCCCCGCCGTTGCCAGACGGATTCGGGGGCAGAATGATGGTCTTTTCGTTCACGGTTTCCTGGAAGCAGGCTGCCGCCCTTGCGTTTCTTCGCTCGTTTCCGGCGAAGACCGCTTCGGCTCAATGTGTCTCTTGGCCACAAGCATTGCTGCGGCTCTCACCTTAACTTCCGGCGCGCCCGCCAGACCTTTCCTCGACCTTTCCACGCGCGCCGGAGGTCCGAACTCGAAAGTTTGGCCGAAACAGGTGACAATTCGATGGCGCCGGGGTTTCAATTGTGTGAACTCCGGACCCAGGGCCGCTTACAGGGTGCTGGCGGAGACGATTGCCTGGAAATGAAACCGGTCATAAGCTGCTTGGCGCGTTCCGCGTACGACACGCGCGCTGTGCGGAAAAAAAACTGATCGATCGCTCAACACAGGACGGCTGGACTCCAAGACACCAGGCAGCGGCTTCGCCGGATTGATGTATGGGCCGGAAATGCGAGCCTGCACGCCCCAATATCCTCGCGTCCGTCTCCTCCGTGCCGCTGCCTGCCCCTTTGGCTGGCGCGGCTGCTGGCGGCGGCAGTGGTGCCGGCACTACCGCCGCGCCTACGGCACGATAGGTCGCGGAGCGCGGGACCCGAGGCGCGAGCGCGGCTGAAACGCCGCCCGGTCCTCCCAACGGCCTGCGTGCCGGTAAGGTCGGCCGGAGCGTGCCGGTCCTCAGTTTAGCTTAAGGGAGGAGCGCCTGACCCTTGGCAGGCTGGCCCCGGCCCTGAGCGCCGCGCTCTGCCTGTCGAGGATGTCGGCTATCGCCCGCAAGGTTTTCGGGCTGCTTGACCTTATGAGGTCGCGCACGTCGTCACCCCAGGGCCTCGGACTGAACTTAGAAGTCGGTGCCGGCAGCATCTTCACCTCCCCAGTTAAGGCGAGCCATCGCTACGCCGTGGCTTAAGTATGCCCCAACGGAGACTTCAACCTCCACGCGGTCCCCCACGGCCGGAAGGTGCGGTGGCATCGGATTGTCGGTCCACCTGTCCGTCTGCACGACCCTGTCCGCGGTTCTTACGAACAGGCTGATGCAGTAGCGCAGCCCGCCGTCCGATTTCTTTACTTCCCTCCTCCTCGCCTGCACCAAGCCTCGCAGGAAAAGGCCCTCTGTCTGTTCCTTTGCCATCTGGTTTCCTTTCGTTCTTGTTACTCTCATTGATGCGGTGGGACTCGGCCCACCGCGAGATCTTCTCGAGACCACCCTTCCCGAGGCCGGGAAGGCCGCCGAGCAGGCCGCGCCTGTAAAGCCTCGCAAGCTCGTCGGCCCTCGTAAGATGGGGCGGCAGGCAGGCCGCCTGGGCGCGGCTGAGGCCAACCTCGGCGAGGACGCCGGGCATGAAGCGCTGCTCGGCCCCAAAGTGGTACTTGGTCTCGTCGTACGGCTCGCCAAGCCTGTGAACGTGCCACAGCGAGGTAGCGAGGCGGCGAGCGATTGCTGAGGTGGCCTTGCGATAGCCTCCCTTCTTGTGCCGACCGGCAATCGAGAGCCCCCAGGCTCCGTGTGCCGATAGAGGTTGCCTCATTAGACCGCTCGCCGCGAAAAGTAAAGCCTTGTGGAGGCGGGAGTTGCCCTTGCGCCTCACGTGGTCGGTCACCTTGCCGGCGCTGACCTTCACGCTCGGGTCGCAGCCACAGAAGGCCGCAACCTGGTCGGCGCACTGGAAGCGGCCCGGGTCCAGTACCTCAGAGAGCCACGTGAGCGCGGTTGTTACACCGACACCCGGCACGCTCATGAGGAGCCTGAGCAGGTCCGCGCCTGGGAGCCTGCCGGCGCCGCCCGGCCAGGTCCTCGCCGAAACGAACTTGTGCGCGTCCCTGCGGGCCGCAGCCTCGCGGGCGGTCGCAGCGTCAAGGTCAGCCGCGAGCTGGGCCACGACCGGGCGCACGGGGGCGGGCAGCCCAGCGGGGTTGACCTCTGGGCACGGGGGCACGTCACCGGCGAGGAGCGTCTCGACAAGGGCCCTCCCCACCGAAGACCTTATCGGATTCTTCGCTGCGATGACGTGCCCGAAGCGGAGTATGATGTTGTTGATGCGGTTGGAGGCCCTCGTGGCCGCTTGCATGGCCTCGCCCCGGCAGGCCCACAGCACGCGCAGTTGCAGGCCGGCCTCGCTCGCCAGGAAGCTTTCCGGCCACATGCCCATTATAGAGTGGTGGGCGAGAAGCCTCGCGTCGAGGACGCCGGTCTTCCTCCTTGTTGGTCCTGCAAGAAGTGGGTTGACCACGCTCGGCTTCCCGCCCCACACCCTTAAGACGGGCATGTGGTAGCACCCGGTGGGCTCGATGCAGTAGCGCAGAGGCTCTGCTGCCTTACTACCGCCGATTGCGGCCACCGCCCACGTGCGGGCGGCGGTCAGACTTGGCCAATCCACCGGGAAAGATTTCTCGACGCGCTGCACGCGGCCCTTGCGCTGCACGAGCACGCAGACCGCGATGAATTTCGAGTGGCAGTCTATGCCGACGCCGTAGGGCGCCAGCACCTGCTGGTCGACGGGCGTGTCGCCGGCACTCGCCTTTGCCACGTCCGCGATAGCACTCTCGGTCGTGCGCCCGCTCATTCGGGCCCCCAGGTGTCGATGGCCTCGCGGGCGAGAATCTCGGCGTCGCTCGCGTCACTCATACACGGCCGCGACCTTCTGAGGAGCCCGGGCCGCAGCTGGGGCGTCGCCCCCCACGCGTTGCAAATCAGGCCCGCGAAGTGGGCACTCGGCTCAAGGAAGTACCTGAGCGGCACGTTGAGGGCAACGTGGAGCCACTCGTGAACTCGCACGAAGGAGCCGCTGAAGCCGGTGCTGCACGCGGGAAAGCGCATCTCTGCGCGCCGGAGCCTGCCGTTCAGTCGCTCGAGTACGCAGACGGTGAAGGACGTGGCATGGCAGGAGATGCCTATGCCGTAAGGCCACCCAATCCGGTGCTGCGAAAGCACACCCCCCCCCTCTCCTTCATCAGGGGAGGAGAGCCAAACAGAGAGCCAGCGCCGCCCTGACTGCCTGGCGCCCAAGACCAGGCCGTGCCGGTTGACGCTCCCGCGACAGGCGCCGCTGCCGCCATTCGGAGGGCGTCATGGAAAACCGCTTTTTGAAGCGGTAGTTGAAAACCGCCACGCAACCGTGGCCGCTCTCGATCGCCACGTCAATAATCTTGAGCTTTGGGTTGCACAGCAGCGTGCAGGCCTTCTTGAGGCGCAGCTCGGATATATGAGAGCGGAAATTGCACCCGCAAAGTTCGTGAAACAGACGGCTCGCGTGGCGCTCGCAGCAGCGCAAGTGCTTGGCCAGTTGCTCCAGGCTCACTTCGGCTAGTTCCGATTCGGGCATCTGGTTGACATACTGGCGAAGCCGCGCCTCGACATCCTGACGGCCCGTTTCTCCTTTAGCAATGGCCTCGCCAAGATAGGGGAAGAGCACTTCGGTAAAGGCATGCGCGAATCCAAGCCGGTTTTGCAGGTTCATGGCATGCTCCGGCTGGCAAAAAGCGGCCAATCGCGCGGCCTGCGGATGGGCCGGCGGCAGCAGCAAAAACGGAGCGCAACGCGGGGCAACCTGCGTTTCGAAATACTGGCGCTCGAGGGCGGTCAGGAACCCCGTCAGCGAACTCAAGCACAGCGACGCTCCGCGCACTGTTGCCGGTCCTATCACGCTCGCCAAAAGTGTCGCGGCGGAGCGGGGCGGGCTCAGCACCAATCCACCCGTGGGCACTTCCTTGCTTGCCCCGGAGGCACGCACATAGGCGATTCCCTTGGAAATCTGCAGCACCACCCAATTCGGTGTGGAAAGCGGCCATTCGTCCCCGCCGGAGAGGGTTCGCTCAAACCTAGACATGTGCTCCAGTTCCCTCACAACCGGGTGTTGATCGAAAGTTCGTTCTGCATTCATGACCGTCAGAAAACTGCAAGCTTGCGCCTGGCAAGCGCAGGCGACTCTACCCATTTCACATTACGGACAAAGGGCAGTTGCGAAACAAATGTGGCACCTCGCACGAAAACATGTCCTGATTGCGCACTTCTCATCGGATGCACCATGCAGTTGACGCCAAATAACAGAATAAGGACCTCTGCATAATGGTCGCGTCACCCAAAAGTCACTCGGGCGGCATCGGCACGTCACACCCCATCCTTACAGTGGGCCGCGCGATGCACGAAAAAGTCCTGGCGGTCTCCACCAAACCCCGCTCCAGCGGGTTGATCACCGCCCGCCTGATTGGCTCGCAAAGATCGGCCTATGTTCAGGGCGGCGCTCGATGCCGCCAATTGTAATCGCATGGCTCGGAATCAAGTCATAAACACGAGGAATGTGCGGGTTCCCCGCTCGGCCCTCACGCCGGACGTGCTGGCCCTGGGATGGCTTCTTTGCCTGGGCCAGATTCGGGCTGCGGTTGCGCCCGGCGCCCCCGGAGCGGGGGATTCACCTCGCGCCCCGGCTGCCTCCGCAACCCAGCCGGCCAGCGCGCCCTCGACTCCGGCTCAGCGTGGCGCAGGCATCCTGCCTGCGTCCGAATCCCCAACCCAGCCAGCCAGCGCGCCCCCCGCTCCAGCCTTCCCATGCTTCGAGGTCCGCCGCTACCTGATTCGCGGTGACACCCTCCCCTCGGCCGATTCGCTGATGAAGACCCTGGCCAGTTACACGGGCACGAACGTGAGCCTGGCAGACATCGTGAACGCCGCATCCGCCGTGCAGCTTGAATACCGCAACCAAGGCCGCACCAATGCGAGCGTCTCGATCGCCTCAGAAGCAATCACAAACGGCCTCGTCACCCTTCATGTCTTTCGCGCAGGCGTCCCGCTGATCCTGGTCTCCGGCAAACGCTACTCCAGCTCGCCCCCGGTTAGTGCCGCCGTCGCCGCCGCCAATGCCCCGGCCCTCCCCAAAACCCCGCCCAAACCCCCGCCCACCGCGACTGTCCGAGCCTACGAAATCACCGGCGACACCCTGCTCTCGACCGAGGCCCTCATGGGCGTGCTGGCCAAGCACACCGGCACCAACCTCACCATGACCAACATCGTGCAGGCCGCGTCCGAACTCCAAATGGAATACCGCAACCGCGGTTTCCCGACCGTGAAAGTCTCATTGCCCCCCCAGCGCATCACGAACGGCATTGTCAAAATCCAGGTCTTTGAAGGGCGGCTCTCGGGAATAGAAGTGACCCACAACCGCTATTTCAGTTCGAACAACGTGATGCGCGCCTTGCCCAGCCTGCGCACCAACACCATTCTGGTCGGCCCCATCCTCCAAGCCGAACTGGACCGCGCCAACGCCAACCCGGACCGCCAGATCTGGCCGCAAATCGAGCCCGGACCGGTCGAAGGAACGTCGCTCCTCGACCTCACCGTCAAAGATCGCCTCCCGCTGCACGGCAAAATCGAGCTCAACGACCAAAACTCGCCTGGCACGCCCGATCTGCGCCTCAACACCTCGGCGGCCTACCAAAACCTCTGGCAACTCGAACACTCCCTTGGCGTCCAATACAGCTTCTCGCCGGAACAATACAAGCAGGGTACGCAATGGGGCCCCTTTGACCAACCCATGGTCGCCAATTACAGCGCCTTCTACCGCCTCCCCTTGGGCGGTCCCGAGCCGGTTTCTCAGGCGGTGGCCAACCAACCGGGCAATTTCGGCTACGATGAAGCCTCACGCCAGTTCCGGCTCCCGCCGCCCTCCGGTCGCCCTGAGCTCAATTTCTACGCCAGCCGCTCCACCATCGACACGGGCGTGATGGTCTTGTCAGACAGGGCAATCACGGATGTCCCCGGTGTGGTTTCGGTGTTCGAAAAGGATGTGCAGCAGGATTTAACCGTCAATCAGAGCGCGGGTTTTCGGCTCAGCCAGCCGTTGACCTCGCTCAAAACCTTCAACTCGTCGATCTCAGGCGGGCTTGACTACAAAGCCTACGAACTGAACAGCGTCAAGACCAATAACTTCATTTTCACCGTAATCGTGCATAATCAGTTCAATATCCCCGTCGCCACCAACGTCACCACCGATGCGTCTGGAGTTCAAACTCATAAATCCCTGGACTACCTGCCCCTCTCCCTCCGGTACGACGCCAGCCTGCGCGACCCGCTGGGGACGACCTTTTTCGGGCTCGGCTTGAGTGTCAACCCATGGTATGCGGGCCCATCAACGAATGTTCAGTGGATCACAGGTTCCAAGCAATCCTCCGGCAACTGGGTCACTCTCAACCCAGGCCTGACGCGTGACCTGAATTGGCGTACCAATTGGACGTTGTCGGTTCACGCCGACGGGCAGTGGGCAAGCGAGCCTTTGATAGCCAACGAGCAATTTGGTCTTGGCGGCGTCGCCGGTGTGAGGGGCTACCATGAAGGCGAAGTGTTCGGGGACACCGGTTGGCGCTTCACAGTCGACCAAAAGACCCCCCCCTGCCTTGTCGGCACGGTTTACCCGAACCATCCGCTCATCATGCGCGGCACAGTGTACATGGACTACGGCGAGGTCTATCTTCTGGACCCCCAGGGCCGCCAAGACCGCATTCCCCTCTGGGGTACGGGGTTCGGCGCTGTATTCTCCGTTGGCGGCACTTGGGAGGCCCGTTTCCTCAGTTCCTGGCCCTTGCTCACCGCCGGCACGACTGAAGCATTTCAGCCGCGTTTCAACTTTAACCTGAGTGCCCAGTTCTGACCCATGGAGGCTATTCAAAATAAAATGAACACTGGGCGCATCCGGACACTGCCCCCAATCCCAAGCCGCCCGAGCGCAGCGCCCCAAAGGGGCAGCAACATACCAGCCCAGGGCAAGGCCCGCCGGAGCGGAGCGGAGGCGGAGCCGCCGCCCTGGGTGATGCGCAAGAAGCAACCACCCCCTGCCATGCGTTCTGAGCGCATGGGAGGGGGGAAGGGGGGAGGGTTCTTCGTCCACGGCCTGGGGCAGCGTCCGGATGCGCCCATGAACACCTCCGCTTGGTCTTTTGAAGGGCCTCCATGTAACCGCAACGTAATGTTCAGACCCTTTCGTCTCGACGCCACGAGGTCTAATTCTCCACAAGGAACAAACCTATGATTCACGTTCTGGATTGCCGCTGCTGCCGGGCCGCCGCATCCCTCCCGCTGCTGCTGGCCTGCAGCCTGCCCTTATGCCTCCTTCATGCCGCCGGCGCCGCCTCCGGCGCCGGGCCGGCCTATGGGCCTCCGTCCAGCCCCTCCTCACCCCTCGTTCATGCCGCCAGTCCTGTCGGTCCTACCGTCACCCAGGGCAGCGCCACGTTCACCACCCAAGGCTCGCAGTTGACCATCCAAACCTCCGACCAAGCCGTCATCGATTGGCAGAGCTTCAACATCGGTGTCGGGCAAACCACTACCTTCCTCGAGCCGTCATCCTCCTCCGTGGTTTGGAACCAGATCAACGACCCCAACCCCTCCCAAATCCTCGGCACGCTCAACGCCAACGGCTACGTCATCCTGCAGAACCAATCGGGCTTCTTCGTCGGTGGCCAAGCCTCGATAACGACGCACGGCTTGGTAATGACCACCTCCCCCACACCCGCTCCAGACCTTTCCAGCGGCGGCCCATGGCAGTTCAATGCCCCGCCTCTGACCGCCAGCATCATCAATTACGGCCAAATCAATGTCGCCGGAGGGAGTTCGGCCTTTCTCATTGCCAACAGTATCGAGAATCGCGGCGCCATTTCTGCTCCCCAGGGCAACATCGGTCTTTACGCGGGCAAACAGGTCCTCATCTCCGCCCGCCCGGACGGCCGCGGCCTGAGCGCCGCTGTAACGCTCCCGGAAGGCTCGGTCGATAACTCGGGCAGGCTCATCGCCGACGCCGGGATTATCGCCATGCAGGCGCAAGTGGTCAACCAGGGCGGCTTGGTTCAGGCCAACTCCATGCGCGAAGTCAATGGCGTCATTGAGCTGGCGGCAAGCGATGCCGTCAACCTGGGCCCCAATTCCGTCCTTTCTGCCCAGGGCGGCGGCCAAGGTACCAGCCCTGGTGGAACGATTTCCATCAAATCAGGCAATACCTTCTCTGACCAGCCAACCTCGATCATCAACGTCTCCGGTGGACCGCAAGGCGGCAATGGCGGCCAGGTCGAAATCTCTGCCCCGAGCATCGGCGCAATTCACTCCAGCATCGATGGCCGCGCGGCCAATGGATTCCTGGCCGGCGAGCTGACCATCGATCCGCAGGACATTCTCCTGACCTCTTCGGGCAACCCCGCTCCCGCCTCGGGAACGGTCAATGCCGGCGACCCGCCCGCCGCGGGCACACTCACCCTGGACGTCAACTCGTTCAACACCCTCATTTCGCAGAACCTCCTCTCCCAGATCAATCTCCAGGCCAGTCGGGACATCGAAGTGGCCACTCTCTGGAACTTGCCCAACAGTCAGAATCCCAACGCAAGCCTGACCCTTCAGGCCGGGCGAAACATTACAGTCGATAATGGTGCGGGGATCGTCGCCGGCCGCAACTGGAGCCTCAACCTCATTGCCGGAACCGAGCTGACCTCGGCGGCCAATATACAGCCGGGCATGGACCGCATCTTCCTCCAGGGCAGCGCCTTTATCCAAGCCCAGAACGGGAACATCAACCTGACGGCCGGAAACGACGTCTTCGTGGATGACGGCTCCAGCGATCCCAACAGCATGCCGGCCTTCAACCTCTACAACTATACGGGCAATGGCATTACCACCGTGGCTGGCGGGAACATCAGCGTCACCTCACTTTACGGCAACATCAATACCGGCGGCAACCCTTTCGCCTACACCTACACCAGGAATGCACCGTTCTATTCCGTATCCACCGCCCCGGGCGCATCGGGCGGGACCGCGTTGGGCGGGGTCAGTACTGCCGCAGGCGGGAACGTCACCCTGAGGGCGGCGGGGAACATCACCAGCTATCTCCCTCTCCAAGGCGACCCGGGCGGCGACGGTGGATCCGGCGCGTTCGGTCCCGAACCCGGGAATGTGACCGTCACGGCCGGGGGCAGCGTCTTCGGGCATTTTGTCGAGGCCGACGGCACCGGCACCGTCACAGCGGGCCAGGACGTGGGGGCTACGGAGAACCGGCTTGCGTTTGCGTTGAGCCTGGTAAAGGGAAGCTGGAGCGTCTTCGCCCCAGACGGCAGCATCTATCTGCAAGAGGTGCGCAACCCCAACGGTGTGTTCAACACCCAAGGCACCACATCCTCGCCCGGCTGGCATCTCTTTGACTACGACCCTCAGGCCTCTGTCCTCCTGGAGGCGGGAGATCAGGTGGACCTCACCGGAAGCGGCGTGCCTCGGCCTGTCGGTACTGTCGGCTTCCCCATACTCTATCCTCCGAGCCTGACGATCATCGCGGGGGCCGGCGGGGTGGTGCTCGACAACGACGTGACCCTGTTTCCGTCCGCCTTCGGCGATTTGACCATCGCCACCACGGGCAGTATGGTTGGCGTGCCCAGTGCCAGCGGCAGCACTCCGACCTTGATGATGTCCGACAGCGGAAGCCACCAATGGTCGGCTTCCTCCGGCGTTTTCGGCCAGGGCGACCACGCGGCCACTCCCTTCGAGCTGAACAACCCTGACCCCGTCAGCATTAGCGTCCTTGGCGACTTCAACAACCTGGACCTGATCACCGTCAAACGCACGGACCTCTTTGTCGGCGGGAACATGGATAACTCCGGTTTCAGCGGTGAGAATCTCCATCCCGGCGACGTGACCACGATCGACGTGGCCGGCCAAATTTACAATACGGGCGAGTATAGCTTCGCCTACTTGACCCAGCCGCTCGGACCCCTCTGGGATTCTATTTTCAACGAGGCCGTAAACCCGACCCTTATCGCCAACACCGTTATAACAACCAGCGACCTCGCGGACCCGGCGGTCCTTAAGCAGCTTGCCACCGAGATGGCGCTTTTCCCAACGTCGGGGAACAATGGCAATCCTGGCTTTGTTTATGATCCGACGACCATGCGCCTCGGGTTCGAGGGTCGCATGTCAACCACGGTTCGCAACGACATGGATGGCACGTTAGAAATCCTTCAGTACGGCCTGGACAAGCTTCCGGTGGTCGTCAACGGCCATTTTGCCACCACACCGGTCAGCTTCGTCCCCGTGTCCGTAATCAATACCCTATACCAGGAGAGCCAGAGTGTGCCGGTGCAAATCGGCATCATGGGCTACGAAATCGGCGGGCCCGGCCAGTTCAACATCAGGGCCGGGTCATTGGACCTGGGGACGACCACGGGAATTATCTCCTGGGGTCCGGGGGACCGGTACGCCTCGCTCACGCAGTTGACGCCGGTGGGCGCCGCCATCGATGTGGACGTCGCTGGGGATGTGAGCATGTACACCTCCCGCATCGTCTCCATGTATGGGGGCAGCCTCACCGTAAACGCCGGCGGTTCGATGGACCTCGGCTCACAGGAACTCTTCGGCTCCTCGGGCGACGCTTTCGGCATCTATTCTTCCGGCCACAGCGACGTCAGCGTCACGGCGGTCGGTGACATCAATATCGATGGGTCCCGCATCGCCGCTTTCAACGGGGGAAACGTCTTTGTCGAGTCGCTCGAGGGCAATGTCAATGTCGGCAGTGGCGGTAACAGCTATGTCGGGGTGTCGATTCTGCGTATCGACCCGGGGACCGGCCTCCCCTACGCGTCCGAAGCCTATATTTTTGGCAGCGGCGTCGTGACGACCTCGCTCACCAAAGACCTCCAAACCTCCGGGAGCAACCCCTTGCCGGGAAACATCACGGTGCTGACTCCCCAGGGCAACATCGCGTCCGACAAGGCCGGCGTCCTGCAAATGGCCATGGATGGCAACCTGCCCCCCGGCCCCACCATTACGCTGGTTGCCGGCACAAAACCATCCGCCACCAGCCCAGGCTATGCGGGCAATATCGATGTGGGCGACTCCGGCGTCATCGGTGGGGCTGTCACCATGACCGCCCAGGGGAGCATCGAGGGCCTGGTAGTCTCCCGCCAAAGCACGACTATTAACGCGGCGCAGAACTTTAACGGAACCATCCTTTCAGCGGGCACCGCCAACATCGCCGCCGGCGGCACGGTCTCGGGCACGGTCATTGGCGTGAGCGGCATTTCTGCCAGCGGGGCCAAAATTGATGCCTCATTGCTCTCCCAGAATGTCTCGGTTGGAGGAGGCGCCTCGACATCCACTCTCGGCAGTTCCGCCACCGGCACCGCCGCCAGCCAAAGCGCCGCCCAGCAGGCCAGCAACGATACCAAAGAACAAGTCGCCCAAAGTTCCTCCCCCGCGGCGGATGACGATCAGAAGAGAAAGCCGGCCAAGCGGCCCGCACTTGTTCGCCGCGTTGGCCGCGTGACCGTCATCCTGCCCGATAGCTCAAAGTGAAGCTCGAATCGCGTTCGACTCGCGCCGGCCCGCCTCCTTCGCCGGCATTCCGGCCCGGCCCTGGGACCAAGTCGCACAGAGGCCTTCGGCCATGGCTCCTCCGGGCACGCCTCCCGCTCCTGCTTTTCATTCTGGTCCTCGCAGCGTACGCCACCACCCTCAGAAACGGATTTGTAAGCTACGATGACCCCGTGTATGTGACCGAGAACCTCGCCGTGCGGGGCGGAATTACCTGGCAGGGCCTCGGTTGGGCCTTTGGGTGGAATGTTTGCAACTGGCATCCTCTGACCTGGTTTTCCCACATGCTCGATTGCCAGATCTACGGGCTGAGGCCCTGGGGGCATCACCTCACCAGCATTCTCCTCCATTCGATCAATGTCGCCTTGCTCTTCCTGGTGTTGAGGAGAATGACCGGCGCGCCCTGGCGCAGCTTTTTCGTGGCCGCATGCTTCGGCTTGCATCCCCTCCGGGTTGAATCCGTGGCCTGGGTCTCCGAACGGAAGGACGTGCTGAGCACATTCTTTTTCCTGCTGGCATGACTCGGAAAGGCTATTCCGTCGCGCGGTCACAGCGGCCGGAGAGAACTGTCTCGCCTGCGCTGGGCTTGGCAAGGCCCTTTACGAAGAACGCCGCGTTGACGAAGCCGCGGCGTGTTTCAAAGAAGCCTTGAAACTGAACCCGGCCTATGCGCCTGCCCACGGCGCCTACGCCTTCTTGCTGGCGCAACAGGGTCATCTGGACGAGGCGCTTGGGCACTGCCAGGAAGCGGTGAGACTCAGTCCCAACGACCCAGCGACGCACGGCTATATGGGCGTCGCTCTCACTCGTCTGGACCGTTTGGATGAGGCTATTGCGGAGTTTCAGACGGCGCTCCGCCTCGGCCCCTGTCTCTCAGGTGTTTATGGCGGCCTTGGACGCGCCTTGGTTGGCAAAGGGCGTTTCCAGGAAGCCGTCGAGCCATGCCTGCAAGCGCTGCGCCTCAAGCCCGACCTTGCCCGTGCCCATTACGAATTGGCCGTCGCCCTCGCCTACCTTGGCCGCGCCCTGCAAGCCCAAGGCCACCCGGGCGACGCGATTCAGCCTCTCCGCAGGGCCGTCGAACTCGCCCCGCGCGATCCGGAGACGCGGAACATCCTGGGCGCGGCCTTGGCCCAGAGCGGCAACCTCGAAGAGGCCATACCCCAGTTTCGGGAGGCCCTGAAGCTCAACCCCGACTACCCGGACGCCCGCACCAACCTCGCCAACGCTCTCGCCGCCAAGGCAAGCCCCCGGAACCCATGAAAGGCGCTTGCACAGCCGCGAAGATGCAAAAGGCACAAACTGTGGACTGTGGACCTGCCTGCGCCGAGGCTCCGGCAGGCAGGCCGCGGACTGTGGACTTATTCAGTTTCACTTCCCCGGCCGGAGCACCAGCCGAATGAATTGCCGGTTCGCCTCCTCAAAGCCCGGTTTGAGGCGCAGGGCCTCCTGCATCTCCTTCTTGGCCTCCTCGAACTTGCCCTGCAGACTCAACGCCATTCCGAGACTGTAGTGGACTCCGGCTTGAGCCGGCGCCGCTAGGACGGCCTTTCGGTAAGTCCTGATGGCCTCGTCGTAATTGGTTTCGGCGACCAGGGCATTGCCCAAACTCATCAGCAGGTCCACGCGATTCGTTGCCAACTGGACCGCCTGCCGATAGGCCAAAACCGCCTCAGTGGGCTGTCCCTGGTTCAACGCGGCAGCACCGAAACGCCGCCAGGTCTCCACCTCCCGGGGGAACAGGCCGGCTGCTTTGCGGTAGCACTCGAAGGCCTCGTTGGTTTTGCCCTCTGCCTTGAGGAAATCCCCCAGATTCATCCAGAGGCCCAGCGAACCGGGCGCGAGCTGCACCGCCCTTTCCAGATGTGTGACGGCCTCCGCGTAATTGCCCTGGCCGCCCAGGGCCACCGCCAGGTTGTTATGCGCAATGACAAAGTCAGGCTCGATTTGCAGCGCCGCCCGGTAACACGCGACAGCCTCCGCCAGGTTGCTCTTCGATGCCAGGAGGAGTCCCAGGTTGTTTTGCGCCTTGGCATGCCTCGGATTGTACAGCACCGCCAGCCGGTACTGCTCCATGGCCGCGTCAACCTTCCCCCGGTCCTGCAACTCCATGGCCAGATTGTAATGCGCCATCCACGATTCCGGGTTCTTCGCCAGCGTATCTCGCCATAGCGTCTCGGCGTTCAGGTATGCCCCGCATTGCTGCCAGGTCAGGCAGCCCAAGACCAGAATCAGGGCCGCCTGGGCCGCTCCCGTGAGCAGCGGCTCCCATCGGCGCTTCCTGGACTGCGCGGCAAAGACCCCGGCGAACAACACCATCAGGCCAATCGAGGCGGTGTACTGATAATGGTCCGCGACGAAAGAGTATTGAAAGGTGTAGAGCGACATGAACCCCAACAGAGGCACAAGCGCCGCCACAAAAAAGACCACGCCGGAGATGACCCGGATCCCAAGTTCTCGGCGCCGAATCCAGATCATCGCCGCTGCGCCGAAGCAGCCGGCCAATGGAAGATACTGCTTCCAGTCCGCACCGCTCACCTCCCAGCGCGGGTAGCTGAAGCACAGGTCCGCCGGCCAAACCAGCTTGCCAGCGTAAAACCAGAGCGCGCGCCCGGCAACCAGCGCCCGCTGCAAGAAGCTGAACTTGAGCCCTGTTTCCTCGTTGTACGTGCCCAGGTTCCCTTCCCACCAAACCGACACCAGTCCCATGGCCGCGCCAGCCAACACGAATGGCGCGACTTGCCCCGCTCTCCGCCAAGTGAACCGCTGCCCGCGCAGCCAGAGCACCAGTACCATCGCAACAGGCAGAGTACACGCGGTCGTCTTGGCGAATAAGGCCAACACAAACGCCACCAGGGCCAGAACGTAATACACGCAGGGACCACGGACCACGGACCACGGACCACGGACCACGGACGACTGACGACTGACAACTGACAACTGCCCACTGCCCCCTGACTCCGGACTTTGGACCGTGGCCTCGACAAATCCCACCCACGCCAGCACGGCCAGAAGGTAAAAAAACAGCGACTCCACGTTCTTCAGTTCGGTGACCCAGGCTACCGATTCCACCTGCACCGGGTGCAGCGCAAAAACCGCGGCCGCCACCCAGGCCCCCGGCAGCTTGAGCCGCCGCAAGACGACCCAGACCAAAACGGCGTTGATCCCGTGCAGCAAAACGTTCACCAGGTGATAACCCAACGGGTTGAGGCCCCAGAGCATCCGCTCGATGAGGAACGTTGTATAGGCCAGCGGGAAATACTGCGACTGTGTGTGGGCCGAAAACCAGATCTGCCGCAGGCCGTCAGGAGCCGTCAGCATCGGGTTTTCCGTCACGTACCTGTCATCGTCCCACACGAACCCCGCCCGGAGCGCGGGCTGAAAAACGATGACCACCAGCGCCAGTAGAATGGCGGCCGGCAATGCGGGGTGCTGCGTCCAATCGGAACGCTTCAACTGGGAAGGCGGGGCCATGGTTTCAGGCGACAAAAAGGTCCGCATGTCAGCGCCGCGGATGACGCGTTCTCATTAGCTCAAATAATCTACTATGTTTGGCCCCTGCCAGCCCCAACCGGGCTCGGCTACGCAACCGCCTCGCAGTCGACGGAACCCCGGCCATCGCCACCCAAGGCGCGCGAGTCGGCCCTTCGCCAGCCCGAACGCGGCTGCGACATCCAGCCCAGGGTTGGCGCGTAGCGCCTACCCTGGCGCCAGCCGCATTTCTGGCCTCTGGCCTCTGACGTCCGGCCTCCGCCCTCTGGCCTCCGCACTCAGTGCGCCATCACGCGATAGACGCGATTGGCATCGGTCGTCGTATCGCTCAACGAGGTGGTTTGGCCGTTGCCGGTAACCGTGCTGCCCGAGACCGCCCACATGCTGACCGGACGGCTCAAGCCCGCCGTGTTGGTGTAGTACAGGGAATAGACCGCGCCGTTGGTGGTTCCGAACGAAATCGTCGAGGTGTTGCCCAAACGCTTGATCGACGCCAACGGCGGCGGCGGCGGAGTCACGACACTCGACGCCGGCGTAAAGGTGAAACTGCCATCGCTGCCCAGGGTGAAGGACCCCTGAAGCACGACGTTGGTAAGGCTCGAGCTTGTCAAATACAGGTCCGCGACCTGGTAATTAAGGCCGGAGCTGAAGCCCGCGGGTGTCGTCAAGTTCGGATCGACGCCGAAGTCGATGTAAAAGCTAGACCTGCCGGTCCCAGGCGCGATGGCCTCGCTCCAGCTATCGCCGAGCTGCTGCGTAGGATCGTCCACCGCCTGGTTCCCGGAGACAATCGTACTGCCCACAGTGTCAATATCGCTGACCGCGACGAAAGAGCCCGGTGCTAGCGGAGGCGCTTGGCCATGAGGCACGGTGAAATAAATGTCGCCGTTCACAGGGCCTTTGTGATGCCCGCCAACAACCCCCCAACTCAAATCGTTCATATTCCCGTACAGGCCGTTGAGTTGGGCCTTGAGGGCCGCCGCGCTCATCTCCAAGCTGCCGTTGGTCGTCAGATCTACCACGTTCGTTCCACCTACGCCCACCTTGCTGGGCGCCCCCAAGTCGACGACGAGGTCGCCCGTTGAGGACGGCATGGTAAACCCGAGCAGTAATTCGTCATTATTGATAGTGTATTGCGCCTGGGCCGTCGCAATGGCCATCGTTGCGGCCAGCACCGCCGCTTTGACGGCGTGATTCCTGGTTAAACCTCTGCCGAATCCGGCAGCGAACTTGAGAAATGAAAGAGGGCAGGCATTCATGTTGTCCAATATGGCTGGCATGGTTGTGTCGTTACAGAGTTGATCACCGAAGGGGGCAATCTAGCGGCCAGCCGCGCCAGGGACTACCTAGAATCGGCTATGCAGTACCCAATTTCGGACAACGCGGATTCACCCAGCAGAACACCGAACCCGGCCAACTGGAGCCAGTCGGCAAGAGGCTGCGGAGACCCGATGCCCGAGCTTGCGCCACGTATTGTAACACAGCGCCTAAGCATGTAACCGTTGCGTAACCAGCGCCGGCAAATCGTAACGTGACTCGACGATTTCCGATCCTTAAAATCCGCCACCTGTATATGAGACCAGCCACCGATTTCGTTGTTCTGGCAACCGCCGGCCTCGCCTTGGCGGTCCCGCTCCTTCCATGTCAACAAGGCCTCGGCGCAAGCGACGCCGCCGTCCAAACAACCCCGCCGCCCAGAGAAAACTCAGATGCGCGGGCGCAATATGCCCTCGCCAGGCGCTACGCCAGAGGAGACGGCGTGCCCCAGGACCATGCCAAGGCCGCGGAATGCCTGCGGAAAGCCGCCGAGCAGGGCTACGCCCCCGCCCAAAACGATCTCGGCGCCTATTACGCCAAAGGTCTGGGCGTGAAGCAGGATTACACTGAAGCGGCCAAGTGGTATCGGAAAGCGGCCGACCAGGGTGACGCCCTGGGCCAATACAGCATGGGCCGGTGCTGCCTCCTGGGGCGGGGCCTGCCCAAGGACAAGGAGGCGGCGCTCAAGTGGTATCGTCAATCCGCCGACCAGAACCAGCCTGAAGCGCAATGCGCCTTGGGCAACCTCTTTTTCTTTGGGGAGGACGTCAAACAGGACTGTGTGGAGGCGGCCAAATGGCTCCGCAAGGCGGCCGAGCAGGGCTATGTGGGCGCCATGAATAACCTGGGGTTCCTTTACGAGCACGGAACGGGCGTCCCCATCGACATAAAGGAGGCAGCCAGGTGGTATCGCGCGGGCGCGGAGAAGAACGACCCCAAGGCCCAAGCCAACCTGGGCATAATGTACGACGAAGGCACAGGGGGACTGCAGCGGGACCTCGTTGAGGCCTTGAAGTGGTTCACACTGAGCGCCAGTCAAGACGATCCAATTGGCAAGAAATACCAGCTTGACTACGACCGGGACAGCAGGTTGACCGAGGACCAGGTCGCCGAGGCCCGACGCCGCGCCAATGAATTCCGCGCTGCCCTGCGCAAGCCCAAGCCGTGACCGGCGTTAAATTGGTTCTTTCCCTCCCCTCCGCCGTTTGTTGAACAGGAGCAAACAGAGAGAACGGAGAAGCTGCGCCTGCGAGCCGGGCGACCCTCGCCTCATCTTCGTTTCCTCCGTTACCTCCCTTCTGTTAATTCCCACCCTCCTCAGCCGCCGGCCGGGCCGACTCGAGCTCGGCTATCGCCCTTCGACCCACCACGCCAGCGAGTTCGTTATCGGCCTTTTCCAGCGCCTTCTGCCACCGCGCCAGGTAGGCCGGGTCACCGGGGTCCTGGTTCCATCCCCCGATCTCCGCAACGAATTGCTTCTTGAGCGCCTCAAGGTCCGCCCGTTGCTCATCATCGAGGCCGAGCGAGGCTAGACTCTGAGTCCGAAAGACCAGCGGCATCGGGGCCGTGCCCCCTCCCGGGACGGAACTGGGTTTGCCGCGCCCTTGTTTGGCGCCCCCACCCGCCAAGCCGGCCTCGGCAGCAGGAGCTCGCTGGACCAGCGGCGCCACTGGCGCGGTGCCCGCGCTCGGCCCGCAGATGGGCACTCTGACCACAGGATACAATGGGTGGCTCGTCTTCAAACTGAGCCAGGCCGGCTGCCCTGCCGGCACGGTGAACCCGGCCGGAAGGGAAAGCGCAGCGGTAAAAACCGAACCTCGCCTGGTCTCCTTGAGCGAGACGGCCACGTCCTTGCCCGGAACGGCGGGTTCAAAGACGGTTATCGGGTTGGTGCTGTGGTTGACGAGCGTGACGTAGGCCATTTGGTTGCTGACCAGCGGCGAATGCGCCAGATCGATTTTCTTGGGCACAATGCTCAGGACCGGCGACACGCTTGCGTACACAGAAATACCGATGGGCGGCAACTTGGCCACGGAGGTCCGCAGAGCAACCCGCGTGACTGCGCTGGCCGCCAGCGGGGCCGAGTTCGAGATGACGACCTGGTATTCCCGTCCGAAGAGATTGGTCCTCAGCTCGCAGCCAAACGAGCCGTTTGTGCTCTCGGGCGCCCAGAGCAGGAGCGGCGCTTCAAGCCGGTTGGTGATGTGAACGACCGCCGAGCCCATCGGCGATTCGGGGTTGAGGTTCAACATGACGACCGCCGGGTTCACATCGATCGCCCGCCACACGACGCCCTTGAGGTCGAGCGCGAAGGCGGGCCGCCTCGGGTCGTTGCAGGTCCCGTTGGCGGTCTTGGTGACCGCACCGATCAGACCGGCGCCATCCAACTGGACAGTGACCCTCCCGACCGCACCCGGCTCGACCCGTTGGGTCCAATCGAGGACCTTCGTGCAGCCGCAGCCCGCCCACACTTTGCCCAGCACAAGGTCCCGGCTGCCGGTGTTGGTGAAAGCAAATTCATGCCGGACCAGTTCCCCCGACATCACCCTGCCAAAATCATAGGTCGTGGCCTCAAACTGGATTCTCGGCCCGGGTATATTCGTCGCTGAGTTCATCGATCCCGAGGCAGTGATCGCGACCGGCATAGGCGCGATTGGCCCTGCCGGGTCCGACGCGCCAGCCGGACCGGCCAACGCAGGCTCGAGAAACCCGCCGCCGACCACGGCAGCCAAGACAACCCAGCAGGCAGCATTGCGGTTCATAGATAGGCGCTCACTGCCCTTCCGCACCGCCGGTATCGGTCTCGGGGATCGCCTCCAGTTCGATAAGGGTCCTTCGACCGATCACCCCGACGAGCAACTCGTCGATTTTGGGCTGGGCCCTCCGCCACCGCTCCAAATACGCCGGGTCGCTCGGGTCCTGGTTAGGTCCCCCAATCTCCTCGGTGAATTGCCTCTGAAGCTCGCAAATCGCCGCCCGTTGATCGTCATCGAGCTGCAAGGAGGCGAGAGCCTGGGTCCGAAAAACAAAGGGCATCGGCGGCGGCTCGGCTTGCATAGGCGGGGCGTCCGCGGGAGACGGCGTTTCGGCCTGGGCGGCAGCCGGCTCGGAGAATTGAGTTGGAGGCCCCTCCGGAACGCCCTGCTCAACCGGCAGTGGGGCGGAATATCTGCTCGAACGGGCGGCATCCCCGCCGGCTGCGCCCGGAGCCGACGCCAGTGGAATGCTCTCCTGATACCTAAGCAGGGCGCTCAAGCAAAAAACCAGCACTGTCAAACAGAGGAAGGCGCCCGCCAACATTCTGTGTCCTGTCGTCATGCTCTGCTCCGCTTGGGGCCAGGCCGTAGCTCCCCTTTTGTCCCCTCTGCACAGCCTGCCTCGCGAGGGAAAAAGGCTGGCGCGAGGGAAGCCCGCGCCAGCCTGAGGTTAACCGAGTCAGCAGTCTGAGTCAGCAGGCATTAATTATGAACCGGATCGGCCGCGTCGCTCGTCTTCTTGCAGTGCATGTTGCTGCTTGGGATTTCGTAGGGATCGGTAGTAATCCCGGACGCAGTCCACTTCCCGCACAGGCAGGTCCACAACACGCCCGCGGGACTAGTTGTGGAGTCGCAGTTGGCCAGGCTGCAGTATTCTGTGCCCCACAAGGGATACTGGCCTTGCTCGACCGCAGCCGTGCTTTCAGCAACGCCGTCCAGCGTGAGCAGCACGGCGCCATTGCCAGCGCCACCGTTGGCGTTCACCGCCGTGTAAGCGTCCGTCATCCCAAGGTATGCAATAGCGTACCAGCCAGTGGCGCCGCCGCCGTTGTCATTATCCACCGAAGTCGCACTGCCTCTCCAACCCATAGTGCCGGCAAGAGTACCGCCGCTCGACTGCCCGCCATTTGCGACATCTGTCACCGTGACGTTGCCGTCAGAGCCACTGATCTGGACCTGGTCGACAACCTGCGTGGTCGGCAGACCCAGGGTGAGCAAGGTGTTCACGCGGGTGCCAGAGTTGTTGTCACGGCCAGCCACATAAAGCCACTTTGTGTCGGCGCTGTTGCCTGTAAGCTGTGCGGTCCGGATGCCGCCCGATTTGATCGCCACGCGGGCCTGCATTTCGCTCACGTTGAGAATCCGCGACCAGTCAGCCGGGAAGGGAGTCTCTTGAGCGTTTTTCGCCCAGGTGAAGGGAATGATGCCGGCCTTGCAAGAGTTGACGATCGCCGGGGTCTTGGTCTTGCAGTAGGCCTGCGAATTGTCCGCCATCGCGATATCAACCGCATGATTGTCCGCGGGACCGTACGTCGACCAGGCAGGGGTACCCGACGACGGGTCCGTTGTCGTCACCTCCTGCGCGATGGTGTCCGGCATGAAGTTCTCCGTCGTAGTGGTGCAGTTAACCACGTCAAGATACCCGGCTTCCGAACCGGACCAGGCGCACTTGACGATAGTGCTAACACCGCCCATAGTGCCGTAGAAGTTCATGTAACCGGCCGTCTGCGCCTGGATTAGCCCGGCGGGAACGGAGGACGCCCCGCTGCATTTCCAGGCGGCGACCCCGCTAACGACCCCGCCGTCGTAACACGCGATGATCGCATTATAGGTCGCGCCGCGAAAAGCGGTCGAACCGGTGATGTAGATATGGTTCTGGGCGCTGGCCACAGTCACCAGGCCGAGGCTCAGGGCGCCGGCCAGTACTAGTTTGTTCATCTTCATACTCTCTTGGTTTTCTGGTTATATTGTTAGTCCCTGTTTCGTTTCTTGAGTCGACAATAGATGAGGCCGCGCGTTGGGCTTAGCTCTGCGCGCGCGTGAGTTGACGGCGTATCGAGAGGGCAAGGACGCCCAGACCGGCGAGCAAGCCGAAGCTGGCAGGCTCCGGCACCGGCGTGAACGTCAGGCCGCCGTCGCTGGTCACGGTCAGGGTACCTAAAGCCGTGATATCCCCGGCAGTGTCCGACCCGTAAAGCACCTCGCTACCGGCGCCGGTGATTACGTTTGGGTTGACGCCAGCATCGCTGACAAAGAAGCCGGTGTTTCCCGCAGCGGTTCCCGTGGAGATTTGGTAGCTCCAGCTATTGCCGGGATTAGCACCGTGAGCGACGATAGCGGACGCACCCGAGACGATCGCAAGGCCCGCCGTATCAACATCGGACTTCGCTGGGGAACTATACTGGCCTGCTAGAGAGAGGCTCCCAGCAGTGGAATCCATGAAGTTGTTCTTCAGGAACGCAACGGCACCCCAACTCGAGCTGCTCAAACCGCCTATGCTGTTGAGGTCGCTCACGAGAGTGCTCGCGCTGATCACACTGTTCAGGTTGACGATGGACGAGCTGCCAGCAAGAGCCGAGGCCGACCCCAAGTCGATCGTGAGGTCTGACGACGCGCCGACGAATCCGATTAGAAGATCACCGCTGACGTACGGCTGCGCTTGGGCCGAGGCGGCCGCCGCTAACGCGGCAGTTACCACGGCTATTTTGAGTATTTTATTCATAGAGTCCGTTTGGTCGTGTTGTTTTCTTTTTGTTCGCTTGGTCGCCTGCCGATTTGTGAAACCACAGTCGGTTCGCAACCGTCGCTGGTGACTTTATATGGATAGCGTTGGAGATGCTGCCTCAGAACCGGACATGCTTGCCTAAGAACGGTACACGGGGCTTCCGGCTGCAAGTTGCGCTTGGGCAGGCACTTCCGGGCGCGGCGCAGCCATCGGAGGGGGGACTGGGCTGTTCGTCAAGAGTTCTTCACAATCAAAGACGCGGAAACTGACCGCAGAGAACGCAAAGAACGCAGAGAACTGCGAAAAATAAGGCATTTCTCTGCGATCTCTGCGTTCTATGCGGTTAACTCCCCGGCGGGCCTCCCCTTATGACGGCTGGCGCGTGTCTCCATTGTGTCTGTTCTATGGCTGATCGCCTTTTTCGTGGTCCACTCCCGGAACCGCAAACTCAACCCCCGAATCGCCCTGCCCGCCTAACCCAAACGATGGCCTGGCCCCTTCACTGCCCCGAGGCAAGTCCCGCGTCGTTTCGAGAATGTCACACATCCGAAACCAATCCGCCATAAATGCGGTATTGGGCTTATAGCGGAGTGACGCCCCGCCGGGTGAGGGCACCCGGCGTCCCGCCCTGGTCCATAATGAGAATTGCTGCGCGGGCGCAAGTCTGGCTTGATTTGGTATGGATGGATTTGGTATAGATGGATTGTGGTTACTATGCCCCGGAGAGACACATCAACTGCCAAGCCGGCGCTGCCGGAGGCCATGAAAAGTGGCTCCCCGGGCGTCTGGGATTCCGTGCCAAGCCTTGCATCACCCGCCCCTCCGCGCCTGGAAAGGGCTTGGTATTGTCTGCGCGCCCATCCCAAGCACGAGCACATCGCCGCCGCGCACCTCAGGCAGGAACTGGGTGTCGAGGTGTTCATGCCCCGAATCCGATATAAGCGATCGACCCGTTTCGGGCCAGCCTGGGTCAATGAAGCCCTGTTCATCAACTATTTGTTCGCCCGTTTTGACCTGGCAACCTCCCTGCGGCGCGTCCAGCACGCGCGCGGAGTCCGCGGGGTGGTGTGCTTCGGCGCCCAGTGGCCGACGGTGCCCGAGGGGGTGATTGATGAGCTTCGTTCCGCCTTTGGCAACGAGGAGTTGCGAGTCATCGACGACTCCCTCAACCCGGGCGATGCCGTTGAGATCGCCGGCGGCCCTTTTACCGGCTTGATGGCCGTGGTGGCTCGAGTGATGCCGGGTCCGCAGCGCGTCGCCGTGTTGATGGATTTCCTGGGCCGCCAGACCCTGGTCGAACTGGATGGCGGGCAGGTGGTCATCTCCGGCCAACAGCAGACCTGCCGCCTGCTCGCCTGCGCTCCATCCTGATTCGCATCGACCCCAAGTCCTATGAACAGCCTTACGAAAAAACTCCTGGTTTTTCTCCTGGTCATGGCCGCGGTGGCGGCTGCCGGGTGGTTCGGGCGCAAAGCCTACAAGAAGCACAGGGAGCATCGCCTGCTCGCCCAGGCGGCCCAGTGCCTCGAGAAAAAGGACCTGCGCAGCGCCTCGCTCTGCCTCCGACGGGCGCTGCAAGTGAACCCTTTCAGCGCCAACGCCAGCGAGATGATAGCCAGCATGCTGGAGACCGTCGGCTCCGCTGCCGCCATCGACTGGCGAATCCGGGCCGCCCAACTCCAGCCCGGCAACATGCAGCGCCGCTTCGCTTGGGCCGGCACGGCCTTGAAAATGCAGGACCCGAAATCCGCCGCCGATGCCCTGGCCGGTCTGGATGATAAATCAAAGAACACCGCGGCGTTTCACAAGTTCTCGGGCGCTCTGCGCTGGGCCGAGGGCAACGGGGCCGAAGCCGAAAAACATTACAACCAGGCCTTGCGGCTGGAACCGACCAATAACATCATCCTGCTAAACCTCGCCACCATCCATTTGGCCTCCACCAACCAGGAAATCGCCCAGGCCGCCAGGCTGTTTCTGCAGACCATGGCAACCAATGGTCCCCTGCGCACGGTCGCGCTGCGACACTTGGCCGAAGATGCCGAGGCGCACAAGCAATGGTCCAACGCCGTTGCTTACTCCCGGGAAATTCGCCAGACTCCTTCCTCGACGTTCCTCGACAAACTCGGCCACCTCAAGCTGCTCCGTATGGCCAACCACCCGGACTTCGGCCCGTTCTTCGACACGTTGCGGGAAGAAGCTGCCAAGTCCTCCGCTGAGGCCTTTGGGTTCGGTCAATGGCTGTTGGCGAACGAAGGCCCAACCAACGCCCTTCGTTGGCTCCAGAGCCTGCCAGCCACCGTTCGAACCAACCAACCCGTGCCCCTCATTGTCACCGATTGCCAAATCGCTCTCAAGGACTGGAAGGGTATCCTGGGCACGCTGGGCAAGCAGGATTGGGGTGAGGGGCAATATTACCGCTTGGCCCTCGAATCCCTCGCTCAGCGGTCCCTGGGGCAAGACCTCGCCGCAAGCAGCGCCTGGCAGAAAGCCCTCAGGTTGGCCGCGCATCGGCTGGACCGACTCTCACGCCTGGCCAGGGTGACAGCGGCCTGGCATTGGGAGCGCGAGCTGACTGCGGTGCTCGTCGAGACCACCACCCGGTTCCCCAAGGAAAAATGGGCGGCCGAAACCCTCCTGGGCGCTTACTACAGGAAGGGCGATACCCGCGCAATGAGCGAGTTGCTGACAAAGTCCTTCGCCGCCAACCCTTCCGACAACCTCTTGAAAAACAGCCTCGCCAATGTCTGCCTGTTGCGAAAGTCCGACCTCGACAAGGCCCACCGCCTCGCCAAAGAGGCCTACCACACCTCCACTAATAATCCCTTCTTCGCCTCCACTTACGCCTATTCTCTCCTCTTGCAAAACAAGAATGCGGAAGCCTTGAAAATCATGGACGGCGTCAAACCGGAATTTCTCCAAATTCCGTCCGTCGCCGCTTACTATGGCGTGGTCCACGCCCAGTCCGGTCAAAAGGAGGCCGCCAAAGAACCCCTGCTGCGCGCCGAAGCAGCCAGCCTGTTGCCTGAAGAAAAGGAGATCGTGCGCCTGGCCAAAGCAAAGCTCTGAACGGCAGCGGCTCCCTGTTACCGCTTTTCCCGCCGCAGGGCGAGACGGCGCCCAGGGGCAAGCGAGCATCGTCGTTTGCATCGCCGGGACTGGGCGGCCCAGGCGCCACCCAACAAAATGAGACTGGCCGGGGCCCACGCCGCGGGTTCAGGAACGGCCAGGTACTCGTAGCTGACGGCGATGTCGGCTCCCACCGAGAGATTCCCTTCTGCGGCCCCTTGCCCGCCTGATATGAACCGGCTGAATGCGCCCACCGTCGACAAGTAGAGATCCGCGAACCCCTGGCCGGTAAACTGGGAGAAATCCCCTGCGGACAGGGTCGCATGGCCGGCGGCCGTCACTGCACAAGTGTAAGTCCCCCCCGAGCTCCCGCCAAAGTCGATGCGCCCGTCGAAGGCGCCGGGACGGTATTCGGCGGCCTGATTCTGACTCAGGGAAATAATCTGCTGAGGGAGTTGCCAAGACTGGCCCCGCAACTCCAAACCCATTTGCAAGTTCTGGGAGATGACGATCGGTTCCGGAACCGATCCGAGGTTCTCGTACAACTGGACGAAATGCCCCGTGGCAGCCAGGCTGACGGTTACCGACTCCAAGGCGCCCTCCGATCCGTCGAATTGCGGGATGCTGATCGCCTCGGTGTAGCCCGCCGTGCTGGGAGCTATGGAGACGGTCACGGTTTCGACCGCCGCATGAACTGAGCGTGCCGCCAGGCAACCGATGACGCTCGCCGCCAGCAGCAGAACCGTCCTCAATTTCGTGCGGAGGCGGATTCTTTCCATATTAGCAGACCATTATCGCGGATGGTTTATCATTCGTTCACGTCTGCCGGTCATCTTCCACATACTTCCGGTCCCGGCAAGCCTTTTCCGAGAATATAGGGAGAGACTCCCTCGCGCTTCCCATTTTTCGGCCATCGATAGTCGAATTCCGTATGCGGAGCAGGGCTCGGCAACAATCGGCTGCGCCGCGCGTTGCGCAGTTCCCGGCTGCCACCCACGCGCATCAGACAGGGCCGCAACACAATTGTCACAGTTGTTCCTGATGAGCCGCCAGGTCCGGCGGCACAAAAGCCGCCTGCCTGAAACCCGCGCGCCCGAGCCCCTCAGAGACCTCGCTCGGCCCTTCCCCCCACTCCCCCCTTCCCTTCTTTGGTCTCTTTTAACTTGAGTCAATTCGCGCGCAAAAAAAAGTGCCGGAAAACGTTGACTGAGGCTCAAAAACCCTCTAAGATTACCTCCAAAATGTAACCGATAATTGACGCGGATTTCACACTGTGACAACATGGGTTGTCCCGAACATTAATCAGAGTGGTCGCGCGCAGCATTGAATCGCAGCTCCGGTGCATTAGGCAGGAATCCAAGTTCCGCTACGGTCAACAACAGAAAGGGCTTGATGAGAACAAGACCATTACAAGCAGCGGTATTGGCGGCAGCCCTGGGCGTCGCCGCCCAGGCCGGCGCGGCACTTTATGACATCACCTTCTCCAGTCCCGAAATGACTGGCTCGGGGCAACTAATCGCCACTCCCAATGGCGATGGCAGCTACACAGTCACGAGCGGACATTTTCAATTGAATACGGGCCCCTACGCGGGCGCTGCCGCCGCGTTGGTGCCCGACCCTAACCCCGGGCCTAACCCCGCGCCCTGGACCCAGGTCGTTTATGGAGGCACTGACTTTATCGGCTTGGACGATAAGCTGTTGCCAGGCCGCACCGCTGTCCTCGACTTTGACGGTTTGTTGTTCAACGACACGTCGTTCCCTCGTCCTGGCGGGGCAGGTCTGGTATTTAACCTTTTTTATTACCAAGGCAGTTACCAGCTTCTGTTTAATGGCTACAATAATGAGCCGTGGGCGACCGACTATGACGGAGGCACAGTGACGCTGATCGCCGTTCCCGAACCAACAGCAATCGCGTCGGCTGCGCTGCTGCTGCTGATCTCATTGGGAGGGAGCGCAACGCGCATCCTCCGCAAGAGCCGGGCGCCGTAACTGCGAACGTAGCAGATTTAGTCACTGCAACATTTCACAGGCCATTCTAGGCCGCCTGCCCTTGTCCTGCGGCTGCCTCTGGGCTTTCTCCTCCGAACCGTGAGCAAGTGCAAAAGGGGATTCGGTGGATAATGCTTGGCTCAGGGATTATGCCGTGTGCCTTTTGCGCAGAATCCGCTGGGCAAAAAACAGGCCGGCCTTTTTGGCCGGCCTGTTGTGCGAAAGACCGGGTTGCTTGCTTTCCGATTACGCGGCGCTACTTCTTGCGGAGGACCCGCGCTGCGCTCGCTCCTAACGGCAGCAACATCAGCAGCGCAGCCGATGCGATGGCCGTCGGCTCGGGAACAGGGGCAACGGTAAGCGTTGCATCGCCACCTGTTTGTCCAGTGCCTGTAAGCACAAGTTCGTCCGTGAGGCTGAACGTGGTTGAAAGGCCGGCGACGGCCACGGTATTGTCCCCGTTGTAGGCTTTGCCACCAAAAGGGCCGATGGAGCCAACCGGCGAGCCATTAAGCAGAGCATTTTGAGTAACCTGGCTGGTAGGGCTCGAGCTCCCGTCGCTGCCGCCCAGTGACAGCTCGACAGTACCATTCGCATACGGCAAAACCATACCGTTCTCGGTGAGGGTGATTGTCAAGGGTGAACTGCCCCACGTCTTCACTGCATAGTCGATGTCCATGCATGGACTCGATGGATTATCTGTGTTGTTATAGTCGACGACGAGCTGGGTGAAGGTCCACCCGTTGATGCTAACACTACCTTCACTGATAAAGCCACTGCCACCATCCGTGAACGGCCCCGAGTTCGCTGTCCCGGAGCTCAATGTCAGTGTCAGTCCGGCGTTGGCGGACACCGCGCTGGCGGCCACCAGGCCCGCAATTAACGCCACTGCTTTGATCAAGAGTTTTCTTGTCATGTTGTCTTTCAGTTTGCGACCCTCACGCAAAGCGGCTTCTGGCTTGACGTCTCAGCCACAGGCCATTCCTTCACGCGAACGTCTCAGTTGTTGCTCACTGTTAAGGCGACCCAATACGGTCCGCATGCTATCACCTTTGAGGGGAATGGCACCCAAGAACCGGACATGATTCAACAGGATTGGACCTTGCATCGATCGCGTAAGAGTCTGACAATCAATCTTTTGCACGAATTCATCCTGATGACACCGGTTTGGCACTTAATTGCGACATGGCTAGAGTGTCCAATTTGCATCCAAAAGTGTCGAGAGATGGGACAGCCTGGCGCCTGGGAGGCGTCCAAGGCAATGCTGGCCGATGGCATGAGGTGCGCCGGGTCCTTTGTTTAATGGTGTCACCAACGCATTTAGAACTACACGCGGAGACGAAAAAGAGACAGGCCGGTCTTGGTGACCGGCCTGATGTGCAAAACGGGATTGGGAGGATAGAGTTTGGCTCAGGGATTATGCTGTGTGCTTCTTGCGCAGAATCCGCTGGGCGCTTGCTGCAAGCGGCAGCACCAGCAGCAAAGCTGCGGCAATGAGGGCCGTTGGCTCGGGAACGGGAGTAGTGAGATTAAGTATCCCATCACCGGAAGTTAAGCCGCCATTGAAAGTGGTTCCCGTGTACACCACTTTCTCCTCTAGGGTGAATGGGGCTGTATAGCCACTGACGTTGACACTCTCAGTCCCGCCCTCATAGGACCCGGCCTGGGACGAGTAGGCCGTGGTAATGGTGCTTCCATATTGCACCCCGTTTATGTACGCGGTCAGCGAGACACCAGGGGTTTGACTGTTGAGTACGATTGCAAGAGAACCAGAGGCGGGCGCCGTGAACCCAGGTTCGACGAGGTCGGCCGTCAGTGTGCCCGATGTCGCCGTGGCGCTGCCAACTGGAGCGAACGTCGCCGAGAAGCTCTGTGCTGGTGCAGTCGAGTTGCCATTGTACGGCGCCCCTGTGGCGAACACGCTCGACACCATGAAACCGCCGAACGTGGTTCCAAAGGAAGGCCCACCAAAGCCTTGACCTATGATGCCCGACATTACACTGTCCGTGTATGTCTTCGTGTCTGCTGGTGTGCCGTCGCTAAGTGTCAGTGTCATGGCGGCGTTGGCGGACACCGCGCTGGCGGCCACCAGGCCCGCAATTAACACCGCTGTTTTAATTAATAGTTTTCTTGTCATGTTGTCTTTCAGTTTGAGACCCTCGCGCAAAGCGGCTTCTGGCTTGCTTGCTTGACCTCTCAGCCACAAGCCATTCCTTCACGCGAACGTCTCAGTTGTTGCTCACTGTTAAGGCGACCAAATACCGTCCCCATGCTATCACCTTTGGGGGGAAAGGCTCCCAAAAACCGGACATGATTCAACAGGATTGGACCTTGGATCGACCGCGTAAGAGTCTGACAATCAACCTCTTGCACACATTTACCCTGGTGACACCGGTTTGGCACTTAATTGCGACGTGGCGGGAGTGTCCAATTTGCGTCCAAAAGCGCCGAGGAATGGGGCAGTCTGGTTTTGTGCCGCCTACCCCGCTTTGGCTTTCTCGAACAGCTTGCGCTCCTCGGGCAGGAGTTGGGCCTTTATGGCTAAATCGAGGTAGGTCTTGGCCTTGGCGGCGTTGCCGGTGGCTTTCAGGATGACGCCGTAATAACCTGCAATCGAGGCTTGCTCGAGGAGCTTGGGGTCGAGTTGCTCGATCACCTTGAGCGCTTCGGCATCCTTCTTCTGGAGATGGAGCGAAAAGGCGTAGGTGGAGGCAAAGGCGGCGTTGGTGGACGCCTTGTCATAGACTTCCCGCGCCAGTTCGTGCGGATGGAGCTCCTTGGCGTCCAGGAGCAAGGCTGCCAGGGCCAGGTTGTTTTTGAAGCCGAGGTCGGATGGGTGGGCCTTGGCTTGCTGGTCGCAAAGCGACATCAAGGAGCGCGTGCGGCCACCGAGCCACAGGGCCTGGGTGAGCGCCTGGACCGCCCATCTTTCACCCGGATACTGGTTGACGATGGCCCAGAGCAAGTCCTCGCCTTCACTGCGCCAGTTCCATTCCCCTGCCAGGCGCAGGAGCATGACCAGGGACTGCTTCCGGGCGCTGGCGATTTTGAACGCTTGCTCCCATTCGGTTTTTGCGGAGGAAGTGAGGTTCTGCTCGCGCATGGCGCGCGCCAGGCAGGCGTGCCGCATGAATTCCAAATCTCCCCAATTCTGGTTTTTGACAGAGGCCTGGAGATTGCGCCAGTCCTTGAGCTGCGTAAGACAGTCGGCGGCCAGCACCGCAACGGCCTGATTGGTCTGGGAGCTGGCGGGCAAGCTTTGGAGCCAGGCCAGGCAATCCGCCGGACCGAGTTTGGCGATCTCCCACCTTCCCAGGCCGGTGGCCTTGGCAGTATTCGTGGCCGCCTCGCGTTGCAGGGCCTGGAGGGCGGGCCTGAATTGATTTGTTTTGGCTGTGCGCAAGATATCCAGCCTCAGGAGGTGGTCCGTGAAGAGGCAGTTGGTCTGTTGTATGAGTTCCTTGGAGAGGGCAAGGGCGTCATTGGTCTGATTAAACCGCACGGCGTCCCAGACCAGATCGCGGATGGCCTGGCAGCGTACGCTGGGCTGCGACCTCAAATGGCCGAGCGATGTCCGCGCCTCGTTCAGGACTATTTCGTTGGTGCCGTGCAGGCGCAGCACGGCGAGGTTCACCTGCGGGACCGGGTTGGTAGGCTGCAACCGCGAGGCCTCGAGGAAATGGGCCTCGGCCTCCTCCTGGCGGCCCAGCATGGTGGCCAGGGCGCCCGCGGCGTTATGGAAGCCATACGTGCTCTTGCCTGCCTCGCTCACGCCCGCAAGGGCGTTGGTGGCGGAGATAAGGTCGTGGGCGCCTATGGCCGCGCGTGCCAGCGCGAGCCGGTCGTCTGTCGAGCCCGGATTCAGCTCGACCACGCGGCTCCTCCAAAGCAGGACGGCCGGAGACCCCGCCGCCTCGGTCAACTCGGCCATCAGGCGGCAGGCCTCCACATTCCGCGGATTGGAACGGAGCGCCTGGCCCAAGCTCAAGAGCGCGTTCTTGCCGTCTCCCTTGGCGATGAACGAGCGGGCCAGGCTGACCATGTGGCTCTGTTTCCACACTTTGTAGCCGCGATAGGATGCATAAGCGCCCAGCAAAGCCGCCGTGCAACACAGGAGGATGATGAACAGTTTTCTCATAGATATTTTAAAGGCCGGCAGATTCGGGGACTGCTGGTCGGGCAGGAATGCGAAGCGGCGGGCCGGCCGGGTCGGACACCCGCGCTCCAAGGGGCTTGAGGGCTGGCGAAGGCTCAGGGGCAGAGAGAACCAACTGCCGGCTCTCGAAGCGCCATTCGCTCAAATTAAACCCGAGGTGCAATGCCAGCGCCTGCACGGCGGCATGCGATTCCGGTTTAAGCCCTGCGGTGATGATAACGCCGGAGATGCGATTCCGAGCAACGAGATTGGGGAGGTCCTTTAAGCCCCCCAACACCTTGTATCCATAGGCCCATTGCCCGTGCAACGAGGGCTCGTCATCGATCAGGCCGATGATTGCCCGCGCATCGAAACTGCTGGAGTTGTTGAAGCCGCGCTCTTTCAGGAAGAGCTGGCAGCGTCCGCCCGCGCCATAAAGGATCACGCGGCCGGCGGAACTCGGTTGGCTGCGGTTTCTCAGGCAGTGGACAATTTCTTCGGTGAGCCGATAGAAGAGCCTGACGCCGATGATGGCGGGGTGGCTGAGCCCGCCTACGACCAGGGCCCGCACGAACCACTTGGAGGCGCCGGAAGGGTCGATGAGCAAGGCAATGCTCAGGCTCAGGACCAAGCCCACGACGAGCGTGCCCAGGAGCATGAGCACATCCAGGAGGCGGGCGCGGTTCCAGGAGGTGACATAGACGCGCGAGGCGGCGAGCAGAGAGAACGTTGGCGTGACCCAGATGGGCAAGTCGAAGAACCAGGCACGCCAGAAGCCGGGTTTCGGCTCCTCGAAGGCCCACATGGCCAGAGCGACTGCGCCCGCCATGCAGAGCATGTCCCAGACCGGGTAGGAGAGAGACTTGAATGTGGCGTGCGTCGGCCGGTGCAGACCGCTCAGGATGACTTGGCCTGTGTCGCGGAGTTCGATGACGGCCAAGTGGCGCATGACGACATAGACGACCGCCAGGAAGGCGATGAGGAAAATGCCGGCCGCATGCGACTGAAAGACCGTGATCAACAGCCCGAACATGACCAACACCGCGTTGAGCATGACGAGAACGATTGTCACGCGGCGGATGCTCAGGCCGGCCTTCAGCAGCCGATGGTGCAAGTGCTCGAGGTCCGGCTCCATGATGCCCCGGTGTTTCCGGGCGCCGGACTGGCCGCTGGTTAGCCACATCCGCACGGATCGGCGCCAAACCGCCAGGACTTCATCGAACAGGGGCACTCCCAGGACCAGCAGCGGGATGCCCATCGAGAGCAGGAACGTGCTCTTGCTGAACGTCCGAAGCGACACGGCGCCCAGGGTGAACCCGAGGAACATGCTGCCGGTGTCACCAAGGAAAATGCTGGCGGGGTGGAGATTATAGCGCAGGAACCCGAGGCACGCGCCCATCAGGCCCATGAGCACCAGCACGTTCCCGGGAAGATGGCCCAGGAGGAACATCCCGCCCAGACCGGCGGCGGAAATGAGCGCCAGGCCCGTGGCCAGGCCGTCGAGGCCGTCGATCAAGTTGAAGGCATTGATGATGGCGACAATCCACAGCACCACCAGGAGGCAATCCAGGGCCGGTGGCAGCTCGTAACCGAGGAACGTGTCGAAGCGCGTGCCCGACAGCCAAACCAGGAGCGCTGCCAGCGCCTGTCCTGAAAGCTTCACCAGCGGACGCAGCCCGCGGAGATCGTCAACCACCCCCACCACCAGCAGGACGAGCGACGCGAGCGCAAATTGGGCCCACCAATGGATATCCAGCTCGCCTGCAAGCCGGGGCCACGGGAATGCCAAGGCCGTCAGGCAGGCCGCGTGGACTCCCAGAACGACCGCCACTCCGCCCCCGCGGGGCGTGGGCTGCCGGTGCGGCCGGCGTTCGTTGGGTTGGTCAACGGCCCCAAGCCGGATCGCCCACTTCCGCATCAACGGCGTGAGCAGGTACGTCACCGCCAAGCCGGTGAAGAAGACGGCGAGGTATTTGTCTAAATGGCCGAACATTGGACGGACGGACTACAGGAGTGCGGGACGAAGGACCACCGACCCCGGGAGTGCGGGCCCGGTGACGCCCTGGATTAACCCCAGCGGGGGCAGGGCGGCAGCGCCAACTGGCCGAGGAAGAGGTTTTCCCCCAACTGGACGCATGTGTTGGGCAGGGGGCGACCGAAGGGACGCGGGGGACGCTTCGATTCTTGAGCGGGTATGGGGCAGGCGGTTTTCATTCATTTGTTCTTTTCCGCACTTTTCCGCTGTTTTTCCGCTCGAAGGCCCATTTTACCGGGGTTTTTTGGTTTGGGATTCATGGGACCTCCGGGTCTGCGTCGTGGCGAAGTCAAGCGAAGCTCGTCGCAAGGCGCGGGGCCGCGAGCGGACAATGTCCTGCCAGCGTTTGAAGCGCGAGGAGATTGCCCCCGCTTTCCGTGCGCCCAAGCCCGCCGGAAAGCGCCGGCAAGCTGGACGCACTGCAAACGCTTCGCGAGTCAGGGCGCCACTAAGCTTTCGGTTGTCATTCATGCAGATTGTGTTTTTTTCATACACAAGAGGTTATCGCACAATTGCGGCCGGGAAGGCAAATGCTCCATTGGCTGTATTGTTTCTAAGATGCAAAAGGCGGAAGAAAAGCGTTTCGTGGGCGTCATACGCTATGGCCTCGGGAGGCGCCGCGGCTTTCGAGGACGGCTATGAGCTGCGGAAGGAGCGTGTTCTTGGAAAACGCCTCGAGAACTGGCGCGGGCTGCGCGCGAGCGCCTCGTGGCATGGATTGCTTAATCTCGAGAATGTGCCGAATGACCAGGTCTGCCTGGCCGTGGGCGGCTGCGCGCCATTGTGCGTGGCCATCAATTTGCCCCAGGACTTCGGAAATATGGCTGGGGGTTGGACCTATGTAAATCAGGGGCGAGCCCACGCGGATGACGTTGTAAAGCTTGCACGGGTGGATTATTCCCACGAAAGGCTCGCCCATCACCACGAGATGCACGTCGGCGGCGGAGAGCGACGCCGCGAGGTGGGAAATTGGCTGGTACGGCAGACAGAGCACGTTCGCCAGGCGGTGGTCTTGTGCGAACTTCTTAACGCGGTTGAACTCAGACCCTCCGCCGATGAAGCAAAAGGCCACTTCGCTGTTCCCGGCCATTTTCTGTGCCGCCTGGAGCACCGTGTCCAAGGGGTGACAAGGACTGTGGTTGCCCGAATACATGACGACCCACTTGCCGTCCAACCCGTGAGCCTTCCGGAAGCGAACTCGCCCCTCCGGGTCAAATCTGACTTCAGAGTCATGTGACCAGGGCGCTATGGCGCAAGTCTTGTCGAGCTGAATCCCTTTGGCCACAATGCGTTGCTGCATGAAACGGTCGAGCGCAATCACCGCGGAAGCCTGGTGGAAGCTGAACCGGGAAAGGCGCTCCAGGCACCTCGCCGGCAGAGAGCCTGGGCTGAGCCACCCCGCCGCCAGGGCTTCGTCCGGGTTCAGGTCCATCACCCAGTAGCAGAGCTTGCTTCCAGGAAACCGGGCATACAAAGCACCGATAAACGAGATGAGGGGCGGGGAGGTCATCGCCACCACTACATCCGATTTGGGGAGCAATGCGAGCCTGAAGCAGCAGGAAAGCATAAACGTGCCAAAATCCGCCGCCCGGCGCCATTTGGCCTGCTTCCCGAGACCGGAGTTGAGGATGCGGAAAATGCGAATGCCTTGCCAGGTCTCGCGCCGCTGAAAGAGCTTGCGCGGATCGTCATAGGCCCTGCGGCTGGTAACCACTGTTACCTGGTGCCCGCGCTCAGCCAGGCCTAGTGCAAGATCCGTTAGGTGTTGCCCGCTGGAGGCGACATCAGGGAAAAACGTTTGGTTGAGCAGGAGGATTCGCACGAACTCACGAAAGAGACTACGGACTACGGGACCGCCGACTCCAGGACTACCGACGGCTGACCACTGACCTCTCAACCTTGATGAGCTTCTCCAATTGCCGCTGGACGGCAGTTCGCGCGTCCCTCTGATTTGTGATCCCCCCAACCACGATCTCCAGCGAGCGCTCGCCGCAATTCCGCTGCCCCGACAACACCCGGCCCAGGCGATTGCCATACGTGAGCACGTCCAATTCGAAGAACTGTGTTTTGGCGCGATCTTCCCAAAGGCAGTAGAACACGTAAACCGGCCCACGGCCTTCCTTCAAACTGTATTCGCGGAAAGGCAGGCTCAACCCGCCCACTGGAAGGTAAGTTAGACCCGGCAGCGTCTCAACCGTATGTCCGGTCGCTGGGAAGCAGATATCGGGGGTATGCACTGTTGCCAGGTGAATGGCGGTCCGCCCAGGAAACCACTGCAAATAGGTCATTTGCCACTCCGTGCCGTCTCCCTCCCGCCAGGATGCGCTAACGCCTCTATCGTAGCGAAGCACCCACTTTGCCTTTTCCCCTATCGGCCTTTCGGCAAATGTTGGATTGTCGCGGGGCCAGTCCACGCCCCACGATGTCCTCGGGGGCAGGCGGCATTCGTGGGCCTTATACCAAAGCTCGACCCCCGCTTCCACCGCGACGAGCCACAAGAGCAGACCAAAGGCCAGGCGCTTGAGGGCAGGGGCAGGAGGGCCGAGGTTCCGCGAAGGACTGGCAGTTGACAGTAGCTGGCCACCAGGGCGTCTTTTTAACAGCAGCGATAACAGCCAGAGCGTGCCAGTGCAGGCAATCAGGATTGCGAGCCCGGCATCGTCGTGGTACTTCGCAATCGATGGAACGCCTTGCCGAGCGGCCACGCACGTCAAAAACGAGATGCGACACACGTTAAATACAAGGGCCAAAAGAAAACCCGCAGGCACCAACACTATGCGACGCAAAGGGGCCAGACCATAGAATTCCCCAAGGAAAAGGGCGATCATCAGACTGGATTGAAACGAGCGAATGCCACTGCACGCCTCGTCAACTCCTACCGTTCCGGTTGCCACCTCGATGACATTGCCGTGCTGGATGGCCGGGATGCCCAACCAACCCGCCACCTCGACGCTCAACGAGGCGCATACGCGGGTCAACAGTTGTATCAGCGGGCCCTCGACGATGGTGGGCCACGGAACGGCCACCAGAAAGAAACAGAGCGGGAACGCGAGTTGAGCCGCCCAAGCGCGGCTCAACCGCAGCCACACTGCCAGCAGCGTGAGGCCGATGGCCTCGAGCGCGAGCAGCCAACTGGTCATCCGCCACTCTGGGTTTGCTTCCTGCACCAGGCGCGCGGGCAGCCAAAGGAACGCCAGCAGCGCAAACAGCAAAACCACTACACCCACCGGCCACCCCACGGAGATTGTTCGACCACCGGCCAAGGGCGGGTCTGGACCGAAACCGGGCGCAGCGAAATTGCCTTTCGCTTTCTGCCATATCGAGAAGATTAGACTCAAGCATAGGAACGGGACCACCCAACCGTACGAATACTGTGGGTTGACCTGCCAGTCCGTCCTCAACTGGTTAACAAGGACGCCCCACAGAAACAGGAACGGCAAGACTACAAAAAGCCATGGTGTCAACCGTTGCTGCCTGCCGGCCACCAGTTCCTGCCGGATTCCCTCCGCGTGACCGCCATCGGAGCAAGGTGCGTTGCCACGCTGGTTTTGGCTGATTGCGGGCTCCATATTTTCCTTCTTAAAACGGCGCGGTTCCATACCACACCCAGCAGCCCAGTAATTTGACGTATTCGGCGCGGATGTGCGTTGCGACCCCGTTCAGGCACCATTGGGCGCGGTCCAAGCCCGCATAACACGGGCGGGAATAGAAACGCATTTCCGGCGCGGCATGCCTCAAGCAGCTCAATGTCCGGCGCCGGTGAAACCACGAGGTCACAATGATGGCGTTCGTAATCGTGAGCAGTCGGGGTGAAGCGTTGTCGCGTCAGGGAGCGCCGCCGTCGGTCGTCTTTACCGATTTTCCGGGCTTTGACACGACAAATGGACCAAGACAAAGGACGTCCATATCGGTCCGCAAAAAGCAATTGACCGCCTGTTGCGGCGTATCCACAATGGGCTCGTTCTCGTTGAAGCTGGTGTTGAGCACGGCGGGCGTTCCACTTTTCTGGGAAAAGGTCTTTATCAGATCATAATAGAGCGCGTTCTGCGATTGTCTCACCGTATGGAGGCGACCTGTGGAATCTTCGTGGCAAACGGCAGCCAGGGCGGATCGCTTGTCCGGCTTGATTTTCACCACATGCATCATAAAAGGGCTCTGCACGTCCTGCTCAAAATAATGTCCTGTTTCGTCGGCGAGAATGGACGGGGCAAACGGGCGGAAGGCCTCACGCCGTTTAATCTTCTGGTTGATCATGTCCTTCATCCCGGGCCAGCCCGGATGAGCAAGGATTGAGCGATTCCCCAACGCGCGCGGCCCCCATTCACTTCGACCTTGATACCAGCCTGTGACGTGCCCGGCATTCAGGTGGGCAGCGGCGCGGCTTAATAAACCGGGCCGGTTGAGTTTTTCGAATGACAAACCGGCGCCGACAAGAGCCGCCTCCATTTCCGTTTCCGAGTGTTCGGGCCCCCACAAGGCATGGTCAATCGTCCCGGCGCGCGGCTTATTGAGGATGGAATTCCAAACGTAAAGCGCAGCGCCGACGGCCGTCCCGTCGTCGGACGCCGCGCATTGAATGTAGGACCTTTTGAATGCGGTCTCGCGCAGAATGCGAGCGTTACACACTCCATTTAGAGCACAGCCGCCGGCCGTCACCAGATTGTCCGTGGGCACTTGACGGTGCAACCAACGAAGGCAGCCCAGGACAATTTCCTCGAAGTGCGCCTGGCACGAGCAGGCGATGTCCTTCTCGCGCTGCGTGATTTCGGAAGTCCGCCTGCGCGGCGGCCCGAGGCGTTTTTCGACCTCTGGCGAATAGAGTGGCGGCAAAGCGATTTCTCCGCGTTGGTCCACGCATTCTTCGAGATTCCTGGCCAAAGGCCGGAAGTAACGCGAATCAAGCCGAAATTCCCCGGCATCGCCGGCGCGCGCCATCTCGCGCATTAAGCTCTGGTGCTTGGGCTGGCCATACGCGGCCAGACCCATGACTTTGTATTCCTCGCCGAATTTGTCAAAGCCGATGAACTGGCACAACGCGGTGTAAAAAAATCCCAGGGAATGTGGCACGAACACCCTTTTCAACACTTCAATCCTATTGCCCTGGCAGCGAGCGAACATGGCCGATGCGAAGTCGCCTGAGCCATCGTAGGAAAATCCAGCCGCCTTATCAAAGTCACTCGCAAGATACGAACTGGCGATGTGCGCGAGGTGATGTTCGACCCGCACGACTTTGAACCGGCAGTCGGCTTCCGAAATGCCGCAACTTTCCGCCACCATTTTTTGGATGCTGCTCATCCTGACGCGGCGTTGAAAATGCGTAAGCACGCCTTGCGCCGACTTGAGGGGCGACTTCAGCACATGTGCCGATTTCGCTTGCAGATTTGCGTTGCTGTCATTCCCGACGGCGATGTAATCGACGTCGCGCATTGTGGCGCCGGCCATGTGCAAGACCTCGGCTAAGGCCCGCGCCGGAAAGCCAGCGAAATGCTTGAGGCGCTGGCCCAGGCGCTCTTCCGCCACCGCCGCGACAAGTTTGCCATCTTGCAAGGCGCAGGCAGCGGAATCCGGATGAAATGAATTTAGACCAACGATCAGCATAATTGGGTTGGAAGGGAAAAACCCGACGTGATAGTATGGTTCGCGGTGATCCGCTAGACGATGCAGGCTGGCCGAGGGCCGCGGCCAGTGACCCACTGATATACGTCGCTCATTTCCCGGCCAATGTGCGGCCAGGCGTATTTTTCCTCCACCAGGCAGCGGCCCTTCCGGCCCATTTCCTGGCGTTGCTGATCTGACAGTGAAGTGGCTTCACGCAAGGCGGCGGCCAAAGATTCGACGCCGATGTCAATCCACCACCCGCATTGACGCGTGCGCAATTCTTCCCAGGGTGCTCCCTTCGTCGTGATGACCGGGACGCCGGCCGCCAGCGCCTCGGCAATAACAATACCAAAATTCTCGCTAAAGGTTGGGAGAACAAACAGGTCCGCGTTTGCGTAAAGTTCTTGCTTCTGGGCGCCATAGGCAGGGGGAGTGAAATCGAATTCTTCGGATAGCCTGGCGGCAGCGACCGCCTGTTTCACCTGCTCGGTATGTCCGCACTCATCCGGTCCACTCACCACCATCCGCCAGCCGGCGGGCCGTGCTTGCGACCAGGCGGCAACCAGATTCAACAGGCCCTTCTTTGGGTGGATGCGGGACAGGAAAAGCGCGTTTCGCTTCCCTGGCGCCGGACCGCCCGCCGCTACTTGCAGACGTGGGATCCTCGTCATCCGGCTGCCGTTTTCCGGCTTCGGACCTGCGTCCTCCGGCAGATCCACTCCGTTTGGAATCAGCGCGATCGGGTTGCGCAGGCCCAAGGCGCGCAACGCGTCAACTTCCTGAGGGGCCGTGGCCCGCAATGCGGCAGCCGACCTCAAATCGCGATGTTGCCACAGCCACCACGCCGGACGTTTTTTCCAGGCGCGATGCCGCCAAGCCCACGGCTCCAACATGCCATGAGTTGATACGACGAGTGGCAGGCCGAGCTCGCGGGCGACAGCGGCAGCGGCATGATTTGGCTGCGTCCAGATTTCATGACTATGAATGAGGTTAATACGACGCTCACGGCAGTAGTCGCGCAAGGTGGACTTGAAGGAAGGAGACCACAACGCGCGGAGCGGCTCAAAATGGCAGCCGCGGATCGGAACCGTGGTCACGAGGGCCGGGTTGGGCACGTGCTCGGGTTCGCCATTGGGAGCTTGAACCGTAAACAATGATTGCGCGATACCGGCTAGCGCACAATTTTCGCATAGCGCGGAGACGCTGAATGTGGGACCGCCAGCGGCCAACGCCAGCGTGGGGATCACCGACGCAGTATGAATTGCGGAAATAGAGATCCTGATTAACCGATCACCGCCGGCTTGGAGCCGCTCTCTGCTTGCGGGCAACGGCAACGCTTCGGCCGAAGACGCCGTTCGTCCGACGTGGTCCCTGGCACTGCCGAGAAAACCTCACATTGCCGGAGAGTCTTCGCAACTCCCACATCCGATCCGCCGACAAGGCCGCTCGAATTTCCGGAAACGCATAATAAACTGCCGCGCCGACCAAGGTCGCTTTCACAAGCCAGTTCCAAACGTCGGCGATTCCATCCTCGGCCTTGAGGCCGATCAGCCCAACATAGGGGACAAGGGCCCACCAGAGCGGCTGAAGCGTCGCGCGCCTAAACGCCCAGCGAAACGCCAGGCCGAGAAGGAAAGCATAGAAGAAGCATCCTGCGATTCCGCCCCAGTATCCGAAATTCGCGTACATTTCGCCGGCATATCCCAAGTTCATGCTGGTGCCTCCTACAAGCACATGACCGGCGTAACGCCGCATGTTGACGGAACCGCCGGCTCGAGTCTTGCCGGAATCGATCAAGCGGGGCATAACAGCCGCCTCCACGGCGGCAAGCAGTGTTTCGCCTTTGGCGTAGGGCTCAAATGCCGGAACGTTTTGCATGACGCGATCTATGATCCAGCCCTGATTATATCGGGCGCCGATATCGCCCAGAGCACTCGCGTCCCAATCCCCACGCGCCCACTTCACCATTCCGCCGCCGACGTCCTTTGAGAAATTAATGGCATTCCCAAGACTCCCCAGATTTACTCCCGTTGAATCGTCGGACCAAGTTCTTTCACGAAGGGCCACCTTTGCCTGCTGCAATGCCGGCAAGACCAGGAAGCCCAAGCACATCATGCCCGCGACGACGATTCTTTTTGGCCTGGTCTTGTAAATATAGATGGCAAAAACGGCTGCACTCCAGAGCAAGAGCGAGTGAAACATGGCTTCCCCAGTGGCGAGGAGCATCTCCAGGACAAGCGCGAGCAAGATTCTCCATTTCCATCCCCGCCCGGAAACAAGCATACGTCCCAAGGCGCCGAGGTAGCGAAAATCCGCGCATAGCAGCAGAACGAAGTTCAGCGGGCCGAGGCTGCCCCAATGGCTGAGCAACTTGCCGGTTATTCCTATCCAGAACAACACATCCAACTCCGCCAGCAACCGCGTCGAACCGGGAGCGGGCGGGATCGAACTCTCTCGGAGGCCCCGAAGCGAGAACGCCCATCCCAGACAAACAGCCGTCATCACCCAACCCGCATACGACAGATACTCGGGTAACCGCGCGCCGATATTAAAGAGGGGATTGCTCGATGGATAGTAAAAGGACAACCATGCTGCCAAAACATATTGCAGCCCCGACACCAAGATGGCGATATGTGGAAGGCAAACGACCAGTCCGTAGGTAAAGACCAGATGAACCACCGTCACCGCCATCAGGACGAGAACTACACCAATCCAGCAGGAGACGTTGGCATATTTAGGCCAGGAAAGCGCGCTCACGATTAGGCCGCTCATAATCGCCACCCCCCATTGCCGCGGGGTGCAAAATAGGACTGTTCCCGGCTTGGATGATTGCTGATTCCCGGCGGGTTTCTGTCGGACGCGCCCGGGTGATGCATTTCGCATCAAGACTGATCCTCCGAGCGAGTTAATATGCGTGTCAAGCGATCGGCGTAAGTATTGCGTCCCGCTGTCACATGCTGATGCACCGCTTTTTTCAAACGTTCTCGTTCGGCAGGATGTTTCAGCAGCCATTTGGCCTTTTCCGCCATTTCAGCAGCGGTTTTGAAATAGATTGCCGTCTCGCCTTCATTGCCAAGCATCTCCCGGTGTTCTTCCGTGTCTTCTGCCACCAGACACGCGGCCATCGCCGGCAGCTCCAGACTGCGCATGGCGTGGCCATCGCGGTTGGCTCTTCGTCCGATACATATATTCACTTTTGCGACGCCAACGGCGAGCCTTAAATCGCGGCCTCGCGCAAACCCGCGCCAGTGAGGGCGCAACTCGGCGTCCCGATCCCAATAACCCCCATAAAGATGCAAATCCAACCCGGTCCGCAGCAGCGCCCGAGCCACCGGGAGACGATCGGCGTCGGCGCCGCCTACGAAAACGACATCGCAGTCAAACCGCTTACGTTCCTCCGGCGACTCGGGCATTTCCGGAAAATGGAGAGCCGGATTGTAGCCAAACGGGAGATACGCTGCCCGGCGGCAGCCATGCCGGCGCAAGTCCTCCAAATTGGAACGGCGAGGTGACCAGATGACGTCATACTCCGTCATGGCGGGCCAGAAAAAGGCCGCTCCGTTGCTGGAGTTCCATGGATCGTCCGTCAGAAAATTAACCCGATGGATTCTCATTTTACCGATTTCATTGAGCGCCTTAAAATGCGGCGCTGAGATGCCTGTTACCAGCAAGAGTTCCGGTTGTGATTTCCGGCATAGCTGAACGAGCCTTTTGCTGAAGCGATTCAGATGGGCCGGACGCCGGCTCAGGACACGATGAAAGAAGCGATTGAGCCATAAGCTCCCGCTGTGCGCGTCCCGCGCGTCCAGCAACGTGGTTTCCAATCCGAGTTGCCGGGCCGCGGCCAGAAAATGCGCGCCGACATGGTGCTCCTCCGGATTCCCAACTAGCACCACCCGCTTCATCAAGTTGTCACCCATGGGCGTGCTTCTGTCCCGCGCAAACCGCCGTTAGTGCCGCCTGCAAGCCGGCCAAATCCGCGTTGTAATTCCAGCGGCTGATGATCTCCAGACTCCTCTTTCCCATACCCGGCAAATCTGCGCCTGTGATCGCCTGCCGCAGGCAGTCTGCCAACGCCGCCACGTTTCCATGCTCGAAAATCCAGCCGTTGACCCCTGTCTGCACCAGGTCAGGAGCCGCCCCCACGCGGTCGGATACAATCACCGGCTTCCCAGCATTCATCGCTTCGTTGATCACCAACCCCCACGGTTCGAAGTGCGAGGGCAGCACGAACAGATCGCACAGGTCATAAAATGCCGGCATCTCAGATTGATTGCGAAAGCCAAGAAAGCGGACGTCCGTTCCTTTCGCTGTTCCGGCCAGCGTTTCCAGCTCTGCCCGTAGCGGCCCGTCGCCAACGAACAGCAGATACGGTTTCACGCCCCTGCCCGCTTTCGCTGCCTTGAGCCAGGCACGTTGATAGGCTGCCAGCAAATCACCGGGCGCCTTCACCGGGATAAACTTGGCCGCAAACAAAATCACCGGACGGCCCGGTTCCAGACCCAGTTCGTGCCGGAATGTCTCGCGGCGCAAAGCCGCCTGCCCGCACAGCGATTGAAAACCGAGGTTGTCAACCGCATACGGCACGAGAAAAAGCTTTCTCTCGGGCACTCCGAAACCGCGATAAAACTCGCGATTCAGGGACCCGATGCATAGAAAACCCGCCACCTGGCGAAATAATTTCCGACAAAAAGAACTGCGCAAGCGGCGGCGGAGTGTTTGCACGGACGGTTGGTCTGGGGTCGATTCGCCTCGGAGCAGGATCGGAATACCCAACGCGTTGACTGCGGTTAATGCCTGCAGCAAACCGACATGCCCCCCCCAGCCATGCACCCAAACGGCATCAAAATGTCTCGCACTCAACCGTTCCTTGAGGCCTCGCACCGGCCACCACGGACGCAACGCCGCCGAGCGTCCTATCCCCCACCGGGGCAACACCTCCCACTCGTAGCCGTCTGTCAAGTTAACATCCCACTTGAAAGTTCGCCCAAATTCCTTCTCATGATGCGGATGAAGCGAGAAATCACTGAAGAAGAATACCTTTAATGCGATCTTTCCGCTCGCCGCCAGCAAGCGAAACAACGGCGCCTGATACTGAATCGGGTGCGTGACGATATAAGCAAGGCGGAACATCATCTCTAGCGCGGATGAGAAATATGAAGAGACCTAGTCCCTTTCTTCGAGTTGTCTCGCGTAATTCATCGCCCTTAGCACCGCCGCAAATTGCGTCTCATAGTTCCACTCTCCAAGAATCCGTTGTCTGCCCGCCTCACCCATTCGGCGAATCTGGTCCGGATGGCCCAAAAACCATTGCAGGCATCTTGCGACGGAATCCGAGTCGTCAGGATCGCAAGTCAATCCATAGCCCGGCTGAACAAACATTTGCTCCCAATCGGGTCTGGCGCTGATCAGTAACGCCAAGCCGCAAGCCATGTAATCAAAGGGCTTGTTCGACGCGCCAGTCATGTTGGCCATGTTCACATCTCCGCCTTGGATCGGCGTGAAAGCCAGCCCGACATCGCACTTTGAGGCTGACTCAAATACAGCGTTGCGAGTTGGCAAAGCCCCGATAAAGTTGACGGCTTTGATTAACTCCAATTGCTCCGCTGCGCGCATGAACGTGGCCATATAGCCTTTGCAGCCGAGCGTTTCGTAGCCCACCACAGACAAATGCACCCGGCCCGGAAACCGGCTCATCGCCTGCAGCACTGTCAGTGGCAAACGGATTCCGTTGATGGAGCCGTGAAATGCCAGCCGTAATAGACTCTCCGCCCTTGACTCACGTTTTTGCGCCGGCACCTCTTCTTTGCGCGGGCAGTTATGCACACAGAAGGACTTTTGCTTTCGTCTGGTGATTTGGACGAATAACTCCAACCTGTGGGCATTCGGCAATACCGCCACGTGCGACTCCCGCCCGACCTGCGCCCGAGTCCACAAGAGAAAACGCTGAAACCAAGAGGTCGGAGGTCGGAGGTCGGAGACCTGACATCCGACATCTGACTTCTGACTTCTGGTTTCAGGTAAGTCGTGTTCATGATACAGCACCCGGCAGCGAGTAAAACGCCCAATCAGCCACGCCGCCGGGCAGATCATCAAATCGGAACAATAGACCCAGGCTGGACGCTGCCACATGGCACGGCACAGTGATAACAGGGTGAAGGCAAGAAATTGCAGCTTCTGCCTTATCCCGGAAGGCTGGTGTTTCCACAGAGTCTGCCGCCGGGCCAGAGGTTCGGGGAAGCAGAGCGTGTTGCTTTCCCCTTCGCTTTGGATGCCCAAAAACCACACCTTCCAGCCCGAACGCGATAAAATCAAGCCGCTGTGTTCCAGAGGCGGATAGTTCGCTGGATTGGTGTATTGAAGATAAAGGATGGAACGCTTCACGAGGCAGCCCGTCGCCGCAACTCGGCGTCATATCTTTGGCCGTAGGTGCGCCAGGAAAGGTGGTGGCGTTTCGATTCCAAAATGTCCCGCGCCCCCTTCTGTGTGCCGGCCTTGGCCAGTGCCAGGCGGATACCGCCGCACAAGGCGGCGACATCGTCCGGCTTGACCACCGTTACCCAGGACGGATCCTCCAAGAATGCTGCCAAATCCTCTCCCCCGGTGCGGTCGGTGCAAACCAGTGGCAGTCCACAAGAAAGAGCCTGGGCCTGCACGAGGCTTAAGCCTTCTTGGCGCGAAGGATGGACGAAAGCATCGGCTTCAGCATAGACCTCGGCCAGTTCGGCTTGTGGCACAAATCCGCGCGATTCAAAGTTGCGCAGTTCTGGCAGTGGCTCATCCGCCACGACCCCAACGTGAATTAACCGCCACGGTTGCCGACGAATCGCTTGAGCCAACGTATCACAACCTTTTTGCAAAGACCACGTCCCCGCAAAGACCAGCGTCGGAACTTCGTTACGCGGCTTTGGTGTCGGCGGAAACATCATCAAATCCACTCCGTAGGGATTACGGAACAATTTCTGCGCCGGAAAACCGCGTTCCAAGAAGCTGCGTTCCACATGCAGCGAGGGGATGGAAACCACGTCGGCGAAATGATATCCCCATAGTTCACGGCTCACATTAAACTCAGGCACGGCCGGCCGGAGCATTCCCGGAATGCCTTCCAGGATTTCCATTTGCGAAAGGATATGGCGGCTGCCGCGTTCCAGGAAGATTTTTGCGCCATATTTCTTCCGAGCGGCCTGCGCGCTCCGCACGCACAGCCCCGACATGCCGATAAAGACATCGCAGAATTCCAATTTGCGTGCCACCACACGATCCACGGCTTTCTGCAAGAGCGCATCCACCCGGTTGCCCCAGGTCTTTGGTCCCTTGCGTTGCAGGGCGACCAGCGGCAGAACCCACGGCAGGAGCGCCCGGTGGCACTCTCGCGGCAACCCAAACTGCTCCGCCCGCCTGCACGGAACATAGGAATAAAACCGCACGTCATGTCCCAGCCCGGCCAGCTCCCGCGCCAAGTCAAGCACGTGGAACCTTCCGGTTGTCAGGATCGCGATACGCATTAGATCAGACTTTAGAAATGGGGAGCCTTTCCATGAAAAGGAGGGTGTGGGGACCGACATGAATCCGCTGAACTCGACTCGGAAAACGGATTTCCTGCAACTGCAAATGCCAGGTGTCGATGACGGCAACGCTCAGTCCGGCCTCGGCCAGCAGCGCCACCTGATGGACACTGGGTGGATATTGCTCCAGCGGAGCGCGGATGACAGCCTGCACGTCCAGAGCGCTTGTTGGCTCGCCCATCGCGGCGCTCCCAGTCGCCGGTTCTGCAATTGGGCCCGGAAATCCGTCATCAAGTCGGCTTGGCACGCGGGCATAGATCATCTTTTTCTCAACACCACGCACATCGATTTAATGAGAAGGTCTTGCTCTGGTACGCCCGCTTGGATCAAACGGGCCCACGAGCCATGTTGCTTTTGCCGGTACTCCAGGGCTTTCGCGCTGAGTTTCAGAACGACGTGGACGATTTCGAAGCATCGCCGGAAGCGCGCCACGTATTCGCCGGCAGTGGCGAACGAAAACTGGTTCTGCCGGGCCCAGAACGGCAGGTTCGGATCTGACTCGCGATCGAAGAATGCCTGGTCCCAGATGCGTTTTTTGTACTCCGCATCGTCCAGCAGCAGGTGGTCATAACCTGCGCTGTCGCCGTATGCAGCTATGCAGTGGTCGGCGCCGAACGAGTAGTAGAGGGGGCCAAAGCAGTGCCAGGCCCAACCGCCGCTGCACAGCACGCGCGCCGTTTCGCTTGCCATCGCCTCCAAGTTGCGGACGTGCTCGAGTACCGCATGGGTGCCCAACAGGTCGAACGAGCCGTCTGGAAATGGAATCCGCTCGATTGCCCCCTGGCGGAAGTTCACGTCCGCCAGGTAATGCCTTCGCAACTCTGGCACAATGGAGCGCCACCGCTCATCGAGCGAATAAACGTCGATACCATCCACCTTCTTCACACCCCGCCGGAGCCAGAACTGGACGTCTTCGCCGCCCAGGTAACAGCCTGGGATGAGCACCCGCTCTGCCGGTCCGGCCCGCATCAGCCGCAAGAGCACGCCCAGCGACGCGTCGCTGCCGAACCGGTCTTCGAGACAGATTAGATTGTGTCTCACCGAAATTGGAGCGCCTGCCAAACGCCGCACGCGGGGTGCCTGGAGGCGCAAGGCCGCCCGGGAGACGAGCCGCACCAGCCTCCGTTTGAAAGGTTCCTTTGGCAGCAGCCTGCACGGCTCCACGATCCTCCGGCTAATATCTCCTTGGGGGCATTCCTGGACAGTGGTGGAAAGAGCGGCTTTGGTGCCTTGAATGACGTCAACCCGCATGGCTTGAAGCAGGGTGTTCTTCCGAGATCTCGTTCGCTAAAGTCGCCAAAGCCAGGCTAAAGCTGGACCGGGTGGCCGCAGAAGAACCCAAACGCTCGAAGCATTGCGGAGCCTCCTGCTGGCGGCGCCTGTAATCAGGCGCGGGTTCCGCCAAGGCGTGCAGCATGCCAGAGCTGAGAGGCGCCGCATCGCGCGCAGGAATCAGCAGGCCCGCTGGCGACGCTCCGCACATCTCGGGCACACTCCCCAACGCACTAACGATGACGCGCCGGGCACGGGCGAAGCTCTCGAGCGGTGTCAATGGGTACCCCACATGGTAAGATGGCAGCACAAGCCACCGACTGCGCAAGATGAGGCTTCCCACCTGATCCTGGTTAGCCACGTACGTCAGCCCGACCTGCGACTGGATTCCCAGCGAATTGATCAACTCTGCGTAGGGCGCGTCAACTCTAGTACCGCACAGGGTCAGTCGCGCGCGCGGTTGTTCTGCCAAAACCTCGGCAAAGGCGTGGATCACACTGATAAGACATTGCTTTTTCGCGCGCCCCGACGTACTGAACGCTGCGCGGGTCAGCGTCCGCATCAGACGGTGTATTCTTACTCCGGCGAGTAAGCTATTGAGCCATCGAAACCCATACATAAGCGTGAACCGTATCGCTGGTGGTAATACCACATACTGGGCATATCTACGATCCCCACCAAGTCCAGAGCATTTGATGTTTTCTGGCTATCGCATCGCCGTTGTTGGCAAAGGTCTGGCGATAATTTCACAGTACTTATCAATATGGTCAATGCGACAGCCACCAAGTGAGTAGGCTTGGTATCCGGCATCAGTCAGCAGTTGCAGTATATGCCCCGACGAGCCTCCCGAATGGGGCCAGGCAAACGGATGCATCTCCGCAAATATCACTCTTGGGCGCAGTCGCACATTCTTCAACAGGCCTAGCGATCCTTCAAGAACGGCCTGCTCAAAGCCTTCAACATCGATCTTCAGAACATCTATCTTGTCCTTTTCAAAGAAGCTATCCAACGCAATTACGTCAATACATATACCCCGTTCACTGCTATCGAATGCCAAGCGAGATTCCAATCCCTTGCCTGAAATGAATGACGCCGTACAGTCCCGATTGGAAACGGCCATATTCTTAGCGGTAACAACGGCATCCAAGCCGTTTAAGGGGATATGTTCGGTCAACAGTTCGAAGTTCCCCGGATCCGGCTCGAAAGCCCAAACCCGTCCGGAACTTCCGACACGACGTCCCGCTGCCGCAGCATACAGACCAACGAACGACCCCACATCCACGAAGGTGTCACCGGTTCTGAGCTCCTCCATCAGGCACTTCCACACCTCTGGTTCATATACATCACCGGTTTGGCGAAGACGAGGGCTTATTCTCACTTTGTCAGTCCCATTGATCATCCTGGGAATCCCGTGGCGGGCAATCAGACGCCAATAACCGTCATGGATAGGTCTAACCATGTTCCAAAGCGGCGTCGCGCTTTTCAATGGGGACGCATGGCGCACCCACTTAATCACTTCCTCTATTCTTGTCATAATAATGCGAAGAGGTCCCATCTTGATAGAGCATCTTGCCGTGCAGCGCCTATCAATTAGCGGTTCGTCCAGTGAGACGCCTGAGGATCACGTCCATGACGCTTGCGCCGATAACTTTCTGTAGCCCGTACAACGCCGCCACGCAGGCCGCCACGCAAAACCCAAATCCGACAATTGCGCCCCAAAAGACCGACATCACCTTCATGGCTCCGAGTGACAGCAGCAGGAGCAGCACACCTGGCAGGCTAATGAGCAAGCAACGACGAGACCAAGTAAAACCAGAAACGCGGCGGCATAGAGCGTACATGCCACAAACATGAACAACAAAGACAAGTAAATAGGCGATCCCGACACCTTGCAAACCCCACCTTACGATACAACCATAGTTCAACACAATTTGCAACATTGCAAACAGGCATTCACTTAGGACAAACAATCTTCCCAAGCCCTTCGCTATCGTGAGATGCCACAGCGACCAGCTAATTATACGAAAGAATACTCCGATTACCTGCCATTGCACAATTCCGGCAGCCGGCATGAACTCCCTGCTGTAAAAGAGACGCAACACCCATGGGGCTAGCACCAGCGTAGCAGCAATACCCGGAATCGCCAACATAAGGCCGACCTCGATCTGTTCGTGCATAAGGCGGTTAGCTGCGGCATTGTCCTTAGACAAGGCAGACAATCTTGGGTAAAAGTCTGTGCCCATGGCATTCAGAATGAACCCAACGTAATAGGAGGAGAGGGTGGAAGCTGCTTGGAATTGGCCTGCGGCTTGCATTCCAAGTTGATGAACGATGAAAAGCCTCGTAAAGTATGCAACAACGGACCCGAGAACCGCCGCGGACATGAGCGCGATTCCAAGCCCTGCCAGAGCTTTCGTCTCAAGGAGCATGTCCTTCAGGCTTACGCGCATCGGCGCAAAGTGAACTCGGCGAGCAAACCACCAGGAGGTCAAGATCGCAAATGCCGCATTCGCAACCAGAAACCATGCTACGCCGCGGTCCCGAAGCAGGTATACTATGATTATGCTGGCCACTGTTCCGAATACAGCGCCGAGAATCTGACAACTGACCATATCGCGTATTCTTTGAAGACCTTGTAGGATGGCCATCTGACTCGCGGATATGCCTGTGAATAAAAGCACAATACTCATCAAAACCACGCCGAATGCGTTCTGGTCGTCACCAAATGTGGCTCGGCAGATGCGCCGACTAAAGGCGCATATAACTAGCGCTCCAATAATGTTAGAGAGAAATAGAACTCTGGTGATCACTATGACAATCCTCGCAACCCGTGTTTTGTCGCTCAATTGGTTTGCTCTCGCAATCTGGCGAACTCCGCTATTTCCAATGCCGAGGCCTGTGATTGTGCCAACCAGGGTTGTGACTGACGTATAAAGACCGGCCAAGCCGAGGCCAGCGGGGCCCAACAGAATTGCCAGCGCTTTATTTCGCGCCAGGCCAATTATGGTCACGATCACTTGGCTCCCTCCGAGCAGGGCTGTTGACTTAAGTATTTGCCGGTAGCTGGACACAGATTAAGTGTGCAAATCAGCAGTCAGAACAGCGCCAAGGCACTGGCGGAGAAACACAAATAGTGTTGGGTTGCTCAGACGCCGCCAATGTTTCGTAGAGCGCCGCATGCTTGGACGGGGCGGTTTTCGATGTTTGTATGATCTCTCATGTATCTTGCATTTCCGAGCTGCTCTCCCCCATCTTCTAACTTCTAACTTCTAGCTTCACGCTTCCCGAGCCAAGGAACGCTTCGCAGGCGGCGGCTGCGGCGGGGACGGAGATGCGGGCAAGGCACTCGTTGTGGCGTTCCAGGCACTCGAGGAGGCCGCAGCCCTCGCAATCGATTTGCGACCTGAGCACGCGGTGGCCGTCGCCGAGGGGATGCCATCGGCCGGGATGGTTGCGAGCGGAGAAAATGGCGACGCATTTCGTTCCCACCGCAGCGGCGAGGTGCATAGTGCCGGTGTCGTTGCCGAGATAAAAGGCACAGCGTTTAAGCGCGGCGGCCGAGGCGCGCAACGAGAGCCGGCCGGCAGCATTATAGCCGCGATGCCATTGCGCCAGGAGCGCATCGCCTTTCGGTCGATCCTCGGCGCCGCCGAGAACGACGGGCCAAACGTCGAACTTTTCGATGAGGCGTTGGACGACTTCGGCGTAGCGTTCGAGGGGCCAGCGTGTGGCCGGCATCTTGGAGCCGGGGGCGACCGCTACCCACGTGCGGGCGCCGAACGGTTCAAGTCCTTGCAGCCAGGAGTCCACTTCAAGGTCCTCCGTTTTGCCCAGGGCAAGATCCATCCGGGCTCGTTCGGCCCGGGAGAACACGAGGCCGGAGACGCCGAGGCGGTCGAGCAACAGGTCAGACTCCGCCGGCGTTTCGGCCAGGGGTTGTCCGTTGGCCCGGGAGGGGAGCGCCGCAAAACCATCCATGCCGAGGAAGGTCCGAATGCCAGCGAGCGAGAAGAAACGGCGGTCGCGGGCAACTTGTTCCGGGGAGCGGGTGGAGGGAGCGAGATAGACGAGGGTGTCGAAACGCTTTCGCCGGAGGGTCACCAACAAGGAGGCCATGCGCCAGGGTTTCAAAGCATCTCCTGCGGCCACCGGGTAGGTGAGGAATTCGTCAAAAAGGCCGGCGCCACGCAACAGGTCGGGGGGGAAGACGTACCGTTTGCGAGGGTGCCGGTCATAGAGCAGGGCCAAATAGGCTGCGGGGAAGCTGTGTTTCACCGCCCACATCGCCGGGAGGGCGACGATGGTGTCGCCGAGTTGGCCGATGCGGAAGACCAGGATACGGGAGGGGGAGACCACGGGACTACGGGACTGCCATGGCATTTCGAATGTCAGCAAAGAGCCGCTCAATGCTCACATTCCCAGCCATTGCCTTGCGCTCGAAATGCACGACGCGAAGTTTTTCCGTCCTGGAAGGCACTGCCTGCAAAGTCGGATTCCGCACTGGCGATGCGTCCCGGCTCCCTACGGCAAACTGTTGTCCAGTTGCCCCAGCTTGCGCAAATCGTCGAGCGCAGTGGAGATTGCAGCCATTGCTGGTGAGGTGACACCCGAATCGGTGGGCCCGCCACCGGGCGCGCCACCGTTGCCCATCAAGGTTGGCGTAACCGCCGGATCCAGGTTAAACACGGGACTGTTGTCATACCAGAAACATCCAGACAGAATAACTTGAAGTAAAGGTGTGTTCGTGGACTGAAATATCGTCTGCAAGGGTTGCACATAGAATTGGGTCTGACCGTAACAGATTCGGCCGGCGTAACCCTGAATGGCGACAACTGGCACGTTTGTCGTCACCATCTGCGCCTTGGGCCCCTGAATGGTAACGGTCCCCGGGCCCTCGTTGGTCGTGCCTGAAAACACTGCGATCTGTTGCGATTGCTCAACGTAAAAATCGCTCATGACCACCGACTGATTATCGAACACTCGCAGGGCCGGGTTGGTTATCGTCGCCAGTCGGGTGAGGAAACCGGTAAAGCCATCCCGCCCCGAGGGCGGGCCTTCGACGGTGGCAGTTCCTTCATACGAGGCGCGAAATAACAAAGTCGCCTCGTCACAGCCGTCGATCCGAAGGTGGCCTTCGGCTGCCGGAACCACAGCCACGCTGCCTGCGGGCAGATGATCGAAATGGATGCCATGCTTATCCGGAGTCAAGTCATATTTCCCGTAGCCATAGACCCCGTCCAGGGTCAATCGGCACGGAACTCCCGGCGTTGAAGTAACCCAGATGTCATCTCCATGATTCATCTGTCCGAAGTCCGCATTGCCGACGCAAAAGTCAGCCAGCGTCACATTCTGCACGTTGGAGACCGTGATAAACGGCGCCCCGGCCTGCCCGTTCCAAATCAATCCGCAGCGGAAACCGCTGCCTCCCATCGTATAATTGCTGCCGGTCACCAACAGCGTTTGGGATACCAGATAGCGTCCGGTCGGCAGATAGGCGATAGCTCCCTGGCCGTACTGCCGGGCGGCATTCAAGGCGGACTGGATGGCGGTCGTGTCATCCGTAACCCCGTCTCCCTTGGCTCCAAAGTTTACCTTCGCATCAAAAGTGTGCCCTGGGACCGTGGCGGTTTGCTGTAAAAATGTCTGGCTGGCGTTCGTCAGCACCCCCGAATACTGACCGTTGGTAATGACGTAAAGGTGCTGCGGACCGTGGCCACCTAGCAACTGGTTGGTCGCTGAGGGATTGTTGTTGCACAAAAGGATCGATTGCGAATAATTCACGTAAACCGGGACGGGATTGGGGAGAACGGTTGAAAAGACACAGTCAAAAATCAAGATCGGACCGTCGCTTACGTAAACAGCGTAAGGCCCCGTCCAGTTGGCGACCTGACAATCCTGCAAAGTGATTGGAGTAACCGTCCCAATCTGATTAACAAATTCATACGAACCAACCGAAGTGCATCGGCGGATCGAGCAACCATGCTCGGGATAAAGAGAGAAATCTGCCCGGCTGCTATTTTGGAAATGAGAATTCCGGGCATAGAAATTACCGTGATTACAAAAGACCCCTATGCCGCAATTCTCAAACTCACAATGATCGATCGTATTATCGTAATCGTTGAAGGCAAGAATGCCAAGACCCGTGCCGCAGTTTGCAAACAGGCAGTTGCGGTAGAGGATTTCGGCCGACGCAAGCACCTGGTTATTTCCGATTCGAATGCCATAGCCGGTGAAGTTACGATAAGATTCATTGACGTGTTGCACCTCGGTTTCAAATGTCTGCTGCGCGGCGTGGTCAAATCCAACCGACGCGGCGCCGCGGCCATCCCAACTCAGGCCAATGTACCGTGTATAGGGATTGCCGTCGCTCCAGAACATCACCCCGCCGTTCGTGCCGGCCCAGACGATGCGGGTATCGCGCCCGTTCCCGATCACGGCTGAGCCAAGGCTGTTGTGCATCGCCAAGGTCTGCGTGATGCGGTAGGCGCCGGCTGGAATATAGATCGTTTTGCCGACATTCGTCACGTTCAGGGCGGCTTGCAACGCCGCCGTGTCATCCGCGACGCCATCGCCAATTGCCACGGGAGAAACATCGGATTTAACGTTTATCCAATCAGATCGCGGTTGCCAGTTCAGGCTCGGAATGTTCGGTAACGCGACGTGCAAGTTAGTGGGAGGAGAAATGCCATTGGTTTGACCGAAGGAAAGGGTCGCAAAGGACAGCGCGGATACGAGCCAAGCCGCGCGGAACGCGGCGAAAGCGGTTCTCCTGTACATAGCGCCGGCCATTAGTGTATCACAGAAGCATGACGAATGCCGGCCTGGCGGTTTCCGGTGGGCAGGCGTGTCCGTCCGTGCATCGGGGCATTCCGGGACAGTTATGTCCTTGGGTGGGGCAAAAAAGCGGAAATAGGACCACGGGACCACGGGACTACGGGGGCTACGAGGCTAAGGGACTCGGATTGGACTACGGGGCCACGGGACCACGGGACGACTGGCTGCGGACCACGGCACCAGAGGTCAGGGCGCACAGGGAAAAAGCAGAAAGCAGAAAGTAGAAAACGGAACGTCAGGCGAAAAAGTGGAGACTAAAGGACGAAGACTAGTATTTGACCCAATAATAGGGGAGCTTGACCCATTCGTTTTGGAAGGCGAGCAGGCCTTGCTCGTTTTGCCACCAATTGCTGACGCTGTATTCGCGCGGTTCGGCGGCAGCGACCGCGATCTGGATTTCGGTGCTTTTAAATCGTTTTCGGAACAGCCACTTGACCCGGCGGGTGTGAAAGATTTCGGTGGTAATGAGCAGGCGTTTGGCGCCGTGTTGCTTCGCCCATTCCAGCACGGCCAGGGATTCCTGGTAGGTGTTTTTCACGGCCTGGCCGACGGTTTCGACGGCGTCAGGGGGCACGCCCTCGTGTATTAATATCAGCTTGGTGACGCTGCGTTCGGGCTCTTTAAGTCCCATGGTTTCCGTGGGACTCAGGGCCACGTCCATAACCAGAATCTTCGGGGCGAGGGCCCGTTTGTAAAACTCAGCGGCGGCAAACGGGCGGTATTCCAGGCCGCCGCCCAGGACGACGATGGCGTCCGACTTGGCCGGAGGGTCGTTGATGATCCATGCTCTCGCCAACCCGGTGAGGAGCGGGGCGCGGCAGAGCCAGGCGAGCAGGAGCAGCGCGCAGGCGGCCGATAGCCAGTAAAGCCGTTTCTTCCACCGACTTGGTTTGGCGGGGGCGGGCGGCGGTTGGGGACCATCCATAAGGACTACGGACAACTTGGGAAAAGCAGAAAGTTGAAAGCGGAAAGTTGAAATGGAGCTACGGATACTACATCGGGCCTCTGATTTTCAAGCCGGCGTTTCCGATTTCTGCTTTCTGCTTTCTGTTTTTTCTTTCGACACTCCGTGCCGGTCAATTCGCAGGGCCTTATCCCTTTGGCGAATTGCTGCAACAGCACTGACATCCGACCATCGAACACAAACTGGTGACGGAAACCGCTAACGAACGCTAATGAACGCTAATAGCAATCCGGCTAAGCCTTCTTCGGCTCTTTCTTTTTGCCGGCATAGCCGGAGCATTTGTAAAAGTAATAAGATTTCGCCGAGGCATCGGCGCGGTTGAAGATCAAACCCAGGAGCCTGGCCTGGCGTTGATAAAGCAGGTCGAGGGCCTCCCGCACTACGCGGGCGCCTGAGAACCGGCTGCGCACGACGAGGAGGGTGCCATCGACCTTCGGCGCCAACGTGGTTGCGTCATCGGCGGCGAAAACCGGGCAGGTGTCGATCAGCACGTGGTCGAACTGCTGGCGCCAGAGGGCCAGGAGCGGGTCCAATTGGGGGCCGAGGAAGAGGTCGCCGGGATTCTCGGAGCAGTTGCCGCAAGAGAGGAAGGCGAGGTTGGGCCAGGAGTTTCTCTGGAGCAGCTTGTCCAGGTCAGCGGGTTCCTTGAGGAGTTCAGCCAGGCCCGGGCCCTGGACGAGGCCCATAGTCTCGTGGAGCCGGCCCTTGCGCAGGTCGGCATCGACGAGGAGGACGCGCGAGCCGCCCTGGGCGAGCGTGCGGGCCAGGTTGGCGGCGACAGTGGATTTTCCTTCGCCGGGCAAGGCGCTGGTGATGAGGATGATCTTCGGGCGCTGGCCTTCCACGGGCAGGAAGAGGAGCGCTGAACGGAGATTGCGATAGGATTCGACGTATGTATGCCGGTCATCATCATGTTCCAGAAGCGGCAGCGGGCCATTGCGGAGGCCGCTGGGAAGCTCCGGGACCTGGCCAACGACGCTATCGGTGAGCTTCTCGCTGACTTCGAGGACTGAAAGGAGGCGGTCGTCGCGTTTTTCCACCAGGAAGACGATCCCCAGACCGAGGGCCAGCCCCGCGAACAAGGCCATGCCCAGGACGGTCAACTCGCGTTGGTAAGAGCGCACGGCGGGCGCGGCCGGTTCCAGGATGGCGCTCGTTTCCTGGTCGATGTTGCGGCTGATATCGACGTTTTGGAGGAGGGTTTGGAGGCGGTCGTAGAGGCTTTGGGTCCGGTTCACATTCAACTTGAGGCGCTCGGCCTCGGCGATGAGGGCATTGGCCGCGACGACCTTGCCTTCCCACTCTTTGATGGAGGCTTGAACGCTGGCCGTCTTCATTTTCGCAGCCTGGCGGGAGGCGTCGAGTTGTTCGCGGCTTTCGTTGCGGTAGAGTTCGACGAGCTTGCGGCTGTTTTCGAGATCGCGGTCGAGCCTGACCATTTCGGGATGCTTGGGCCGGAAGTACTTGCTGAGCCGGTCGCGTTCCATCTGGAGGAGCTGGAGCTCTTTGTAAGCGAGCTGGCGCTCGGCCCCGGCGGGTGAGGAGGAACCGGAATCGGACCTGCGCATCGCATCCATGAGGAATCCGCCGGAGTTGGTCTTGGCCGAGGCGCCGGCGGCCTGTTCGAGGGCGGTGGCCTCGAGGAGCTGGGACTCGAGCTGGAGGTCGGAGAGCTCGGTCTTGAGCTTGGTAAGGTAGCCGCCGGCGACGGCGCCTTCCTCCTGCAAAATGGCAAGGTTGTTGGTGCGTTGGAACGTGGTCAGGGCCTCCTGGTCGGCTCTCAGGTCCCGTTCCAGCCGCAGCACCTGCTCGGAGATCGAAGCGAGCGTGTCTCCGGAGACGAGCTTGCGGACGGTTTTCTTGTACAGCAGGAACTCATTCATCAGGGCATCCAGGAAAGCCTGCGAGTAGGCCGCGTTGGGACTGGAGGCAACCGCCAGGAGGATCGAACCTTTGTTGGGGGCCTGGGTGATCGTCAGCTTCACATTGAGCGGTTTGCCCTCCTTGTCCAGCGGGATGGTGTTGGTGCCCGAGGCCTGGAGGCGCGCCAGGGCCAGTTGCCGGATTCTGCTGGTGCTCAATAGCCCGATTTGGGTGCCGAGGTGGGTCTGGAGGTCATCGGTGAACGCCGCGCCCTCGGGCAGGTGGAACTTCTCGGTCTCCCACAGGGCAGCCGTAGAGGAGTAGGTGGGCGGCGCCATGAGAACATAGGCAGTGGCGGCGCCGAGGGTAACCAGCAAGGTGAGGGCGGGCACCCACCAGAGTCTCCGCAGGAAGGCCAGATACCTGCGGGCACGGTTTTGGGAAACCGGGGCGCCATAAGCGGGCGCCGGCACGGGCCCAAACGCGGCGTAGCCTGCGTAGGCTGGGTCCGCAGGGAGCGGCGCTGAATCTTTGGTTGGCACGATGTCGTTCATCTCTTGCTCTCGCTTCAAAACCGTATCAGCCGTTCCGGGATGACCACCAGGTCTCCGGGGAGCAGTGGCACATCTCGTTCGGTCTTGCCTTTGTCGAGGATCTGGGCCACGTCCACGGTGAGGGTCTGTTTCTCGCCTTTTTCGCCAATACGGGTGATTTTGACGTGCTGCCTCTCAGCAAAGTCGGTGAAACCGCCGGCGCGCATAATGGCCTTGCTCAGCGTAAAGACCTCGTCGCTCGGCAATTCCTGGGGGCCGGGCACGTGGACGGGGCCGACCAGGTACACCCGGCCGCGGCTTTTGGTCATTAGGTCCACGGCGATGATGACGGTCGCCTCGTAATAATAGTCCTTCTCCAGGGCGGCCTTGATCTCGCCGGCCAGTTGCTTGCACGATTTGTGTTCGGCTGGAAAGCGCCCGATGTAGGGGACCTCGATTTCCCCCGAATCAGTGACAACGAGCGGCTTGGGGTCCAAGGGCAGCTTGGGGTCTTGCCGGTCTTCCAGAATGCGAAAACTCAAGCAGTCACCGATGGCCAGATGGTGCTTGTCATCCAGGTCATCCATGCTGGTGATGAAGCCGGCCTTCAAGGCATTGGTCGCCACCGTGTTGCCGGGCGCGTTTGTTTCAACCTGGGGCGTTAGTGGACCTGTTTGAGCGCCGGTCGGAGGACTAGCCGGCAGGGCATTAGTGGCCGCCGCGGCGAGCGGGGATGGATCGGCGGGGTGGGCCATCGAGGCAAACGAGAACCACGCGGCGAGGGCAAGGCCCAAGGCGCTGGAGAAGCTGGCTGGCAGGAGTGCCTGGAAAGGCGAGGCGCCTGACTTGGAAGTGGCCGGTGGATCACAATCAATTGTTCTCATTGGGGAAATGGTAGGTAATCAGGAGCGCGATCACGTCCTGCGTGTAGCCCCGGTCAGCGGCGTCGGAGGAACGCAGGGTCAGGCGGTAGTTGAGGCTCGTGGTGATTCTCTTCATGGGCGAATAGCTGGCGCCCACTCCAGCCGTGAACCAGTCGTAGTGCTCGGCAATTCCTCCCCCCTGGCTGGTGGACCCCTGCTGGCCGTCTTCGTAAGAGAGGTTGCCGGTGAGGGTCACATCCTTGATGATGCCCCAGGTGACGCTTGGCCGAACATAGGTGTCTGTGATCGAGTCCGCCGTGATGCCAAGCCTCAGTTCGTGTCCGGCGCTGAGGGAATAGGACACGGCCTTCGTGACGGCATGGCTCAACGTCAACCCGGCGTACCAGGTGGCCTGGTCCATAGCCCGGATGACCTGGCTTGTTTGCTCGAACAGGTAGTCGGCATAGCCGGCGCGGGCCTGGACCTGAAAGGACGAGCCAGGCTGCCAGTCCGCATAACCACCGAAGCTGTAGCCCCAATTGTTGTTCAGAATCCTCTCATCATATCCCGTGAACGAGCCGGTGCCCTCGAGGCCGGTCGTGAGGAGGGGGTTCAGCCGCAGACCCGCGCGGGCGAGCATCGACTCGGAGGCGTGGTTTACGTAATCGAACTGGCTGGAGGAAGCAACGAGATTCTCGTGATCATAACCCAGAAGTTCTCTCTGGTGACAAGTGCTTTTTCATAAAATTATTCACTTGGAATCAACCGGCTTCACCGTGAGGATCCATGAGCCGTGTTTGAGTTGATTTCGCATGTGGAGATCCGGGTCG
>Ga0181524_10000125_pt1 | contig 90322 bp, 90 predicted proteins | sample PEATcosm2014_Bin_34_FD_119761 | JGI IMG/M metagenome (GOLD analysis project Ga0181524, IMG submission 119761) | Peatland microbial communities from MTU Mesocosm Facility, Houghton, MI, USA - PEATcosm2014_Bin05_60_metaG | ecosystem: Environmental > Terrestrial > Soil > Wetlands > Peat | place... | reverse complement strand
GTCAACGCGAGCGGGCAGGCCAACAACCCCTTGACCGTCACCTTCACGAACGACGCCAGCATGACGGCAGCCGCCCCCGCAGCCTGCGTCAATACATACTTCTCGATGCCGTCGCTGACCGGACTGACCGCCACGGGTGGGGCCGCCACGGCCACCACGAGCCCGGCCACCGACAGTTGGACGAGCTGATCCGCCACGGCTTACGGCAGTTCAGCAACACCTGATCGGCTGGCTTATACGAAGGACGTTCGATCTGGTTGCGGACGGCCAGCTCGTGGCGCAGTGCGAGCAGCTCGGCTTCCGTGGCGCTCTCCGAACGTCCCATCAGGATGAGGAGCTCGAGCAGACGTCGACGCGAGGTAGACAACGCCGACGGTTGGGCTCCTCCGTCCGTGAGCACGCGGCGGTGTCCGCATCATGGCGCGCCTCTACAGGATCTCTTTCCAGACAGCATCCACTTTGCGGACTTCGGGCGTCGGTCACGGTTACGGCGTACGCGGCCGGTTTTCGTTCAGTTTGCAGTGCACATCGTGCCGGAGGTCTGGAACACCAGGAAGCCGGGAGTAGTGGATCCGACCTTGGCGTTGGCGGAGAGGGTACCCTGCCAGTTCGTACCGATGTAGGCGTAGAGTTTGTAGTAGTACGTCACGTTGGTCGTGTACGTAATGCTGTCGGTGAGCGCGGTGCCGCTCGGCTGAGTTCCGGCAGCGGAGTACGTTCCGCTACTGGTCGTGGCCTGTTCCACCTTGTACGACGTCGCGTTGGTGACGGCGCTCCAGGAGACAACCGCTACCTCGCTGGTCGAATTCTGGCACGCGGCGGTCAGGGATGATGTGGCGGGGGGTTTGGTCGTGCTGTGGGCTTCGCCCTGATGAGTGGACGCACTCATATTCGTCGTCCACGCCGTCGCTGCTGCCGCCGCCGTCGTCGGTAAGACAACGAGGGATAAGAAGAATGTCACCACGGCGGCGGTTCTGATCACCGGTCACACCTTCGTACGAGGATGGCCCCTTTCAGCGAGGCTCGTAGTACTAGCTAGTCCAGGCGTCGGTCGTCGGACTGGTGGTAGGGGTAGCTGCTCCGCCGGTGGCCGCCACGCCGGTAAAGGCCGGCAGTGAGAAGTAGGTGTTCTCACACGCAGCGGGGGCGCTCAACGTCATGCTGGCGTCGTTGGTCATGGTGGCGGTCAAAGTTGAGTTAGCTCCCACGGTGAGGGGGGTGGTGAAAGTGTGAGCACTTCCGCTCGTCGCTGTGGAGAAGTTCCAGATCACGTCACTGGTAGTAGACGAGCACCCCGTCTGGGCGGTGGTGAGTGCGGAGGTGGTGAAACCCGCGGCATACGTCGTGTTCGTGGGTAGGTCTACGCCAGTGAGAGTGACGGGGAACGGGTTCGGGTTAGTGATCGTCACTACGACATCACCGTTCCCACCTGGGTAGAGCAGGTTGGTGGCCGCGGGGGTGGCGACGGCACTGATGGTCAGGTTCGAGACCGTGGCGGACTGACCCTCACCCGACGATCCGCTGTTGAGCCCGACGATCCAGTTCGTTGCCCCGTAGACGGCACCCCCGACCAGGGCGACACCGAGGACGGCCGAGACAACGCGCGCGCGGCGTGACCACGCAGAGGGCCGACGCCACTTCCCGTGTCGTGGGCGACTGTGCCGTGGAACACCGACCGCCGACTCCAGCCGACTGCCGCTGTACGTATCACTCATTGAAGGACTCCTCTTTCATGTCCGCCAGAGCCTCGGTAGCCCTTCAGCTTCCTCAGCGGGCGGATCATCAATCGGTGTGCCGGATTCCGGCCTCTACCTCCTTCGGACGAAGAAACCCGCAGCTGAAGACCAACGCCGAACATTTCTTGGATTCCGAGCCAGATCTCACCAACCGCGTTAATTGTCGACACAGTTCGCGGTCATTTTGCCGTGCGTGCTCGACCGACTTTGGTTGTGGGAGCAGGTCCATCGGCACCGCAGGAGGTTTCCAGCCAGCGGAGCAGGTCTCTGGCTGAACGAACAGGTTCCCAAGGAACCGACGATTAGGGAGACGGCTGAGCCCGGTGCAGCAGCGCTTCAAACACAAGCGACTTCTATTATCGCTCCAGCGCGGACACGAGGATGCCGAGTCCCTCCTCGAGCAGCTCGTCGGAGATGGTCAACGGAGGAAGCAGGCGCAGCACGTTGCCGTAGGTCCCCGCGCTCAGCACGAGCAGCCCCTGCTCGTGGCATGCCTTGGCCACACGCGCGGTCGACTCGGGGTCAGGCGTCCGGCCGTCGGGACCCACGAGCTCGAGCGCGACCATGGCGCCGCGTCCACGTACGTCCCCGACCGCTCCTCCGCTGCGCACGAGCTTCTTGAGCCTCGCCATGGCCACGTCGCCTATGTGGCGCGCCCTCTCGAGCAGCCCTTCGGACTCGATCATCTCGAAGACCGCCAGGGCCGCGGCGCACGCCAGAGGGTTCCCGCCGAAGGTCCCACCCAGGCCACCGGGGTGGACCGAGTCCATGAGCTCCGCCCGGCCGGTCACCCCGCCCAGAGGCAGGCCACCTCCCAGGCTCTTGGCCGTCGTCAGGAGATCGGGTACCACGCCTTCGTGCTCGCAGGCGAACCAGGCGCCGGTCCGCCCCATGCCGGACTGGATCTCGTCGGCGACGAGGAGGATCCCGTGCTCGGCGCACCACGTGGCCAGCCCGGGCAGCCAACAGGGCTCTGGGACCACGAATCCCCCTTCACCGGCGATCGGTTCGACGACCACGCAGGCGATCGCGTCGGCGCCGACCGTCGTCTCGAGGTTCTTCACGGTCTCGTCGAGCCGTCCCGTTGCGCGGAACGGGTACGAGTAGGGCGCTCGGTAGATCTCGGGCGCGAACGGCCCAAAGCCGTGCTTGTACGGCATGACCTTGCCGGTGAGGCTCATGGTCAGCAGCGTGCGCCCGTGGAACCCGTGGTCGAAGGAGACGACGGCACTGCGGCCCGTCGCGTAGCGTGCCACCTTCACCGCGTTCTCCACTGCCTCCGCGCCGGAGTTGACGAGGAAGGAACGCTTGTCGTGATCGCCTGGCGTATGAGCGTTCAACCGTTCGCAGACCGCGACGTAGCTCTCGTACGGGGTGACCTGGAAGCAGGTGTGGGTGAACCGCTTCACCTGCTCGGTGACCGCGGCGACTACTGCGGGCGCGCTGTTCCCGACATTCGTGACGGAGATCCCCGACCCGAAGTCGATCAGCCGGTTGCCGTCCACGTCCTCGACGATGCCTGCCGCGGCCCGCGTCACGAAGACACCCAGGGTGGTTCCCACCCCTCGTGGGACAGCGGCGGCGCGTCGGTTAGCGAGCACCTTCGAGGTCGGCCCCGGGATCTCGGTTGCGAGGTGGCGACTCGCTGTGCCGGTCTGGGAACTGTCGTCCGGCCTATCACGGTTCGGCATGGTCGGTCCTCGGGATTGATCGTGGTCTTTCACTACGGGGTGATCGCGCTCATGACATGCTTGACTCGCGTGTAGTCCTCAAGGCCGTAGATCGACAAGTCCTTCCCGTAGCCGGAGTGCTTGAAGCCACCGTGCGGCATCTCGGCCACGAGTGGGATGTGGGTGTTGATCCACACGCACCCGAAATCGAGACGCGCTGACACCCGCATGGCTCGGGCGTGGTCGCGCGTCCACACCGACGACGCTAGCCCGTACTCGACTCCGTTGGCCCAGGACACGGCTTCGTCCTCGTCGCTGAAGCGCTGCATCGTGATGACAGGTCCGAAGACCTCCTCCTGGACGATCTCGTCGTGCTGTTCGAGGCCGGTGACGACCGTGGGCTCGTAGAAGAATCCGCTGTCGCCGCTGCGTCGTCCACCTGTGTGGACCTCGGCGTGGTCCGGCAGACGCTCGAGGTAGCCGTTCACGCGTTCGAGCTGGACGGCGCTGTTGAGCGGGCCGACGTCGGCGTCGGCGTCGTGCGGCCCGCCGAGCTTTCGGCGGCGAGCGGCCTCGGTCAGCGCTCCGACCAGGTCGTCGTGGATACGAGGGCCTGCGAGGACTCGCGTCGCGGCCGTGCAGTCCTGGCCAGCGTTGAAGTAGCCGGCCATCGCGATGCCTTCTGCCGTGGCTTGCACGTCGGCGTCGTCGAAGACGACGACCGGTGCCTTGCCACCCAGCTCGAGATGCACTCGCTTGAGGTCGGAGGCCGCTGCCATCGCGATCTCGCGCCCGGCTCGGACGCTCCCGGTGATCGAGACCATGCGCGGGATCGGGTTCTCGAGCAGCGCTCGACCCATCTCGCGGTTGTTCCCGCACACGACGTTCAGCACGCCGGGCGGGAGGAAGTCGGCGGCGACCTGCGCCATGTACACGGTGCTCGCCGGTGTGGTGTGCGCAGGCTTCAGCACGACGGTGTTGCCGGCAGCTATCGCGGGCGCGAACTTCCAGACGGCCATCATCATGGGGTAGTTCCACGGCGTGATCTGGGCACACACGCCCACAGGCTCGCGGCGTACGAACGAGGTGAAACCCTCCATGTACTCCCCGGCGGACCGGCCCTCGAGGAGCCGGCACGCACCGGCGAAGAAACGGATCTGGTCGAGCGTCGGTGGGATCTCCTCGGACGTTGTGAGGCCTCGCGGCTTGCCGGTGTTGTGACATTCGATGTCGACCAGCTCGTCGGCTCGTTCCTCGAGCGCGTCTGCGAAACGGAGCAGGGCCAGGCTGCGCTGGGACGGCGTGGTGATGGACCAGGTCTCGAACGCGTTCTGAGCGGCTTGCAAGGCTTGCGCCACGTCATCGGGTTGAGAACGGGGCGCTGTGGCGTACGTCTCACCAGTCACCGGGTCGACCAGGTCATAGGTGCGCCCGTCTTTCGCGTCGACGGGCTCCCCGCCGACGAAATTCTGTAATTCACGTTCGTTGAAGGCCACGAGGGATCCTCCTGTTTCGGATTCTCGGGAAACGTGTGACGGTTCTGCAGGCGTGAGGTAGGCGTAGGTGAGGTCCTCAGTTCCCGCCGGGCGTTCGCTCTTCGCAGACCCACGGTGCGCCGTGACTGTTGAGCAGCTCGAGAAAGGGATCCGCCGGCAAGGCCTCGGGACCGAGCACGCCGGCACCGGACCAGGCGCCCGAGTCGAGCAGCTCGAGGGCCACGATCGGGTTGACTGCGGTCTGCCAAACTACCGCCTGCGAACCGAACTCGGCCATGGACCAGTCGTTGTCGACGACATGATGGAGGTAGACCTCCCGGGGGGAGCTGTCGGTCCCCGCTCCTTTGACCCACGTACCCGCACACGTAACCCCGGACATCGCCTCTCCGAGCGTGGCGGGGTCCGGGAGGCACGCTGCGACGAGGTCGCGGGGCGAGACCTCGGCGTCGCCGACCCTCACCGGTGTGGTCGAGTCGAGCCCGAGCATGTGCAGGTTCTTGAGCACGCCGATGAACTCGTCACCAAGTCCGTACTTGAAGGTGACCCGCCCGGCGTCGATCCAGCGGGGGATGAGCAGGACCTCCTCGTGCTCGACATTGACGCACTCGACCGGTCCGATCCCGGCGGGGAACGTGAAGGTCTCGGGCTCGCTGAAGGGCTCGGTCGTGTACCAGCGCGCGTCGCGCTCCCACACGATGGGCGGGTTCAAGCACTCCTCGATGGTGGTCCAGATGGAGAACGTCGGCGCGAACTCGTATCCCTCTACGACCAGGTTCGCGCCGTCGCGGACTCCTATCTCGTCGATGGACGAGAACAGGTGGTCGGCTGCGTAGCGGGCAAAGACGTCGGAGAGCCCCGGCTCCACGCCGATACCGCAGAGCGCGAGAAGACCTCGCTCCTTCCACTGCTCCTCCATGGCGAATTGCTCGTCTCCCAGCTTGACGCCGGGCTGCCGGTATGGATCTTCGGAGTGAGGATGCGACAGTGACATCGCCATGTCTAGGTACGTCACATCTGCGGTGAGCGCAGCCCGGAAGATCGGCATCACGAAACGCGGGTCGACGGCGTTCAAGACCGCGTCGATCCGCTCGCTTCGCATGAGGTCGACGATCGACTGCTCGTCGCCGGCGTCCAACCGAAAGGCGCCGAATCGATCACCGGCGCCTGCGACCGCCCTCCTTGCCCGATCCACGTCGTGGTCCACCACCACGACGCGCTCGAAGAGTCCCCACCGCGCCGCGGTCTTGGCGACCGCCGTGCCGACTCCGCCCGCTCCGATGACCATTACTCGCATCGTGACCTCCGTTGTCCTCGCATGGCAGCCGACTCCGGGTCGGCCACCACGGCTGGGAGCAGCTGGTCGGCCGACCCTTGCGGCACCGACCGTACCCCTTCGCTCACGTGTGTCAATCGGGCCGTTGAACCCTGCCATGCTCCGCGTCGTGCGCCAAGATGTGGGCATGGCGTCGGGGAAGGCACCACCCGGGCAACCGACCGCAAGCCGGCGAGGTGCCGAACGCCGGGTCCAAGAGCACCTGCGCACGTTGCTGGCGAAGGTCGAGGCGAAGAACCCGGGCGAGCCCGAATTCCACCAGGCCGTGAGTGAGATCGTCGGATCGCTTCGGCCGGTGCTCGTCCAGGACCCCAAGTACGTCGACAACAAGATCCTCGAGCGGCTCGTGGAGCCCGACCGGGTGATCAGCTTCGGTGTGAACTGGGTCGACGACCGCGGGGAGATCCACGTGAACCGGGGCCTTAGGGTCCAGATGAGCAGCTCCATCGGGCCGTACAAGGGCGGGCTGCGTTTCCACCCCTCGGTCAACCCGAGCCTGTGCAAATTCCTCGCGTTGGAGCAGACGCTCAAGAACTCGTTGACGACCCTGCCGATGGGGGGTGCAAAGGGCGGTTCTGACTTCGATCCGAAGGGGCGCAGCGAGTCGGAGATCCGGCGGTTCTGCCAGTCCTTCATGACCGAGCTCTTCCCCTACATTGGGGAGTTCACCGACGTACCGGCCGGTGACATCGGTGTGGGCGAGAGAGAGATCGGCTATCTCTTCGGCCAGTACAAGCGCATCGCCAAGCGTTTCGCCGGAGCGATCACCGGCAAGGGGATCAACTGGGGCGGCTCGCGTATCAGGCAAGAGGCCACCGGGTACGGAGCGGTGTACTTCGCCCGGGAGATGCTGGCCACACGGGGCGATGACCTCGTCGGTAAGACGTGTCTCGTGTCGGGGAGCGGGAACGTCGCGCAGTACACGGTCGAGAAGCTCCTCCACCTCGGCGCGCACGCCGTCACGCTCTCGGACTCAGATGGCTTCGTCCACGACCCCGATGGGATCGACCTCGACAAGCTCGAATGGGTGAAGCGCCTCAAGAACGATCGCCGCGGCCGGATCAGCGAGTACGCCGACCGGTTCCCCCGGGCGACGTACAAGGCTGCATCGGGCAGGGACGAGAGCGCCCTCTGGAAGATCCCGGCCGATTGCGCGTTCCCGAGCGCCACCCAGAACGAGATCACCGCCAAAGACGCGGCGAACCTGGTAGAAAACGATGTGAGCCTCGTCGTCGAGGGAGCCAACATGCCGACCGTGCCGGAGGGCGTGGACCGTTTCATCGCAGCGGGAGTCCTCTACGGCCCGAGCAAGGCGGCCAACGCCGGCGGGGTGGCGGTGTCCGGACTCGAGATGGCGCAGGACATGCAGCTCTCCCAGTGGACCTCCGAGGAGGTCGACGCTCGTCTGCAGACGATCATGAAACGCATCCACGACACCACGCGCCAGACGGCCGAGGACTTCGGCCACCCGGGCAACTACTTGGTCGGCGCCAACATCGCCGGCTTCGTGAAGGTCGCGGACGCCATGCTGGACGAGAGCCCGATCTGACATGACGAGCGTGGAGGCTGGGGCCGAGGCGCCGGTCGAGAAAGGGCTCAAGCCGGACGCGCTGAGCCTGGTCTCGAACATCGTGATCGGTGTCGCGTCCGTGGCACCTGCCTACAGCCTCGCGGCCACCCTCGGGTTGATCGCCGTCGCGGTGGGCGTCCTGTCGCCCACGATCGTCGTGCTCGCGTTCGTGCCCATGCTCTTCGTCTCCATCGGCTACAGCGAGCTCAACAAGGCGGACCCCGATTGCGGGACCACCTTCACCTGGGGCACCCGGACCTTCAAGTCTTGGGTCGGCTGGATGGGCGGCTGGGGCATCATCGCCTCGGACGTGCTCGTCATGGCGAGCTTGGCCCAGGTGACCGGCCAGTACGGGTTCTTGTTCTTCAACGCCAAAGGCATCGGGCACAACCCGACCAGCGACTGGGTGCTGCTCGTAGGCGTGATCTTCATCGTCGTGCTGACCTACGTCTGCTATCGCGGCATCGAGCTGTCGGCACGTATCCAGCGCCTCCTTCTCTCCGTCGAGGTACTCATGCTCCTCGTCTTCGCGGTCGTCGCCCTCGTACGCGTGGGCGTCGGAAGCGCACCCGCGAGCCACCTAGTACCGAGCTGGAGCTGGTTCAACCCCCTCCATGCTCCCTCGCTCACGAAGGTCGTCACCGGCCTGGTACTCATGCTGTTCATCTACTGGGGCTGGGACACCTCGGTGTCGATCAACGAGGAGACCGCCGACCGAACCCGCAACCCCGGTCTCGCAGCCATAGTCTCCACCGTCTTGCTGCTCGTCACCTACTTCATCGTGACCCTGGCGGCGCAGTCCGTTGCCGGCGTCTGTTCGAAGGGCATCTGTTTGGCGAACCCCGCCAATCAGAGCGACATCTTCTCGAGGTTGGGAACGGTCGTGTTCGGCCACTCATGGGTGGGGTCGGTCGGGTCACACCTGCTGATCCTGATGGTGCTCACGTCGGCTGCCGCCTCCACCCAGACGACCATCCTCCCGACGGCGCGCACGACGCTCTCGATGGCCGTCTACAAGGCGCTGCCCGACGCGTTCGGCAAGATGCACAAGCGCTACCTCACACCGACGGTCTCGACGGTCGCAATGGGCGCCGTGTCGGCCGTGTTGTACGTGGCGTTCAATCACCTCGCCGGGGGCAACCTCATCCCCGACGCCGTGACGGCCATCGGGGTGTGGATCGCCTTCTACTACGGCCTGACGGGCTTCACGTGCGGCTGGTACTACCGGAAGGTGCTCACGCGAAGCGCACGTGACCTGTGGATGAAGGGCATCCTGCCGGTGCTCGGGGGGGCGATGCTCTACTTCGCGATGGGATGGAGCCTCTGGGCGGACTGGAACTACAACAACGCATTCGCGCAGAGCTACACGTCGTGGAAGTTGCCGTTCCCGCCCCACTCAGAAGTCGGTGGGGTCTTCCTGATCGCTGTGGTCTCTGCCGTCATCGGTGTCGTGGTCATGGTGCTGTGGCGCTTTGCCGGTCCGGCGTTCTTCAAGGGCGAGACCCTGAACCGCTCCACCCCGACGCTCGTCCCCGAGTAGGCCGGCAGCCGCCCGGGTCAACCTCGGCTGATCGGCACCTTGGTCGTCGAGGGCTTCTCGATCTCCACCTTCGGCCACGGGATCCTGACCTCCAATATGCCGTCTTTGTACTGGGCCCTTACTTCTTCTTTGTCGATCCCGGATGGCAGCGGGATGTTCCGCGAGAACTCGCCGTAGCTGAACTCCGAACGGTACGAGCTCTTCCCCTTGTGCTCGGTGCGCTCCTCACGCTTGGCCGAGATGTGCAGCATCCCGTCGGTCACCTGCACCTCGACGTCCTTGTCGGGGTCGATGTCCGGGATCTCCACCCTGACGACGAGGGTGTTGTCCTCTTCGAGCTCCTCCACGCGAAGCCACTTCTCCCTCTCGGCTTCGAGGTCGAACCATCTCCTCCAGTGCTCGGGCCAGTGCCGCGGCCAAACCAGGCCGAAGGGGTCCCATCTGCTAAGCGCCATGCCTCCTCCTCTCGAGCGTCACAGTCGCAACCCATATTCGGACGCGGCTTATGCCGGCGCAAGAGGCCGGGTGTCATAGCCTGGGCGACGTGTCCCAGCCGTCAGGTCGTCGAGTGGATGCGGGGCACGAGCCTGACTCGCTTCGCCGCAGCGCTTAAGCCGGAGCTGTTCGAGGAGTACGTCCTTCGGTACAAGGCCCGGGTCCTCGAACGCCTCGGTGAGCGCTCACCGTTTTTTTACCCGTTCAAGAGGATTCTCCTCTGGGGCCGGCTGTAGGGGGTCGAGCTCTCCTCAGCCGGCTACCACGAAGCTCCCGGCCATGCCATCTTGCGCGTGGCCCGGGACCGGGCACAGGTACTGATAGGTGCCCGGCACGGAGGCGGTGAAGTTGAAGGTACCCGCGTGCATGCCCGCGGAGGTCGTCTCGCCGAGGAACCAGAGCGTTGAGCCGGAGAAGGCCGGCGCGGCGGTCATCATCGGCATGGGTGACGATGCCGCGCCGTCGGCGGTGACGACGAGCCCGTGGGCCATGTCCGAGTCGGCGTTGACGAGCTCGGCGGTGACCTTGGCGCCGGACGGGACGACGATGGTCGGGTTCACCATCCCGGCAATGCGGAAGTTCTCCGCCGGCATGGAGGGGCTGGCGAGCACGACGAGACGGACGCTCGTATCCGTGAAGGTGATGCGGTTCGCCGACGCGACGACCGTCGCTCCCGAAGGAGTCTCGTCGCCGAGCCTGGTCGCTTCGGCCGGGCTCACGCGCGGACCCGGGGCCTCGGCGAAAAGAGCGCCTATTGCCCTGCCCGGGTCGGTGCCGTCCCCCATCACCGATCCGGGCAGCTCACCGTCACTCATCCAGCCTGGGGCGCTCGCGCCGCCCAGCATCCAGCGATAGCCCGCGGGACCCGTCATCGCGCCGTAGGACCCGTCCATCATCGACCCGCCGGCGAGGCTCCCCATCATCGACCGGTAGTACGCGTAGCTCGCGCTCGACCCGGCTGTCGTGCTCAAGTTCGGGGTCTTGCCCGACGAGCCCGTGGCAGCGACGGCCAGTGCGGCTCCGACCCCCCCGGCAACGAGCGTGACCAACGCGGTCGCGATGGTAAGACGTGTGCGGTCGATCATGTCCCTTTCACGGTGGTCCTTCGGTACCTTCTCGGGTAGTGCCGTACGTCCGATCGCTGTCGGGACGGAAGGCCCTGTCCGGAATCAGGTCTGGCCTCCCGGGGTTCCTGTGTTGCACTTACGGAGAGGAGGCCGATGACCGATCTCGCCGATGTCGTCGTCGTGGGGATGGGGCCCGGCGGCGAGGACGTGGCCGGGCGTCTGGCCGAGGAGGGACTGGACGTGGTCGGGATCGAGTCCACCCTGTTGGGCGGTGAGTGCCCGTACTGGGGCTGTGTCCCCTCGAAGATGATGATCCGGGCGTCGAACCTCCTGGCCGAGGCGCGACGGGTCCCGGGCATGTCGGGATCGGCCACCGTCGTGCCGGATTGGGGCCCCGTCGCCCGACGGATCCGAGACGAGGCGACCGACGACTGGAACGACCAGGTCGCGGTGGACCGTTTCGAGAAGAAGGGAGGGCGGTTCGTGCGGGGGGTCGGCCGCCTCGTCGGTCCCGGTGAGGTCGCGGTCGGAGATCGTCGCTTTACTGCTCGGCGGGGTGTGGTGCTGGCCACCGGGTCCCGGAGTTGGACGCCGCCCATCCCGGGCTTGGCCGACGTCCCGTACTGGACCAACCGGGACGCGATCGAGGTGACCGAGCTCCCTCGTTCGCTCGTCGTCATCGGTGGTGGCGCGATCGCGGTGGAGCTGGGCCAGGTCTTCTCCCGTTTCGGGGTAGAGGTGACGATCGTCGAGGTCGCCGACCGTCTCCTGCCGGTCGAGGAGCCCGAGGCGAGCAGCCTGATCGAGGGCATCTTCCGTTCGGAGGGCATCTCGGTCGTCACCCGAGCCAAGGTGGAGCGCGTCTCCCATGACGGCGGATCGTTCGAGGTCGACCTCGCCGACGGTGGCACGCGGCGGGCCGATCGACTGTTGGTGGCCGCAGGAAGACGCCCAGATCTGTCCTCCCTCGGTGTGGACACGGTTGGTCTCGACCCCGGGGCGCGCTTCGCGCCGACCGACGACCATTTGCGCGTGGCGCCCGGGATCTGGGCGGTGGGCGACGTGACCGGGGTCGGGGCGTTCACCCACGTCGCCGTGTACCAGGCGGCGATCGCCGCAGCCGACATCCTCGGGCAGGAGGCTCCGGCTGCCGACTACCGGGCGGTTCCCCGGGTCACCTTCACCGATCCGGAGATCGGCTCGGTCGGACTGAGCGAGGAGGCCGCTCGTTCGCGCGGGATCTCCGTCCGGGTCGGCACGACCCAGATCCCCAGCTCTACCCGGGGCTGGATCCACAAGGCCGGCAACGCCGGGCTGATCAAGCTCGTCGAGGACGGCGACCGTGGCGTCTTGGTGGGTGCTCTGTCCGCCGGGCCGGTCGGCGGAGAGGTCCTAGGTCTTCTCACCCTCGCCGTGCACGCGCAGGTACCGACGGGGGTGCTGAGGACGATGATCCATGCCTACCCGACCTTCCACCGAGCCGTCGAGGCGGCGCTCGCGGACCTCGGCTGACCCGCGGAGCTTCGGTGAGGTCGGCTCTCCGGCCGCTCGAAAGACGACCGGCAAGAGCCCGGGTTGACGAGCCGTTCGGAGACCCACCACCGATGCGTCGCACAAGGACCGGCAGGTTCCGTTCGAGGACCGGGTCTTTCCGTCCCAGCCACTCGAGGATCCTCGCCGCGCGTTCCTCGTCGCGGATCGATTGGCTCGAGCTCCTCTTGAAACGAGACCAGCGCACGGTGAAGGCCGACGCCCACCTCGTCGGGGAGCTCCCTGCTTCGTGAAGACCCTCGCTCGCCAATGTCGAGCCCTCCTAGCGGGACGTCTCGGCCGGCGTACGCGCGGCCCGGTCAGCCGACGACCGAACTCAGAGCCCGACGAAGACCCGAGAAGAAAGAGAAAGCGGCGCGGACACCCAGGTCGGGAATCATTTGTCGGGGCGACGGGCCGGGTGCCGGGCAGATCGGGCAGAATCGGTTCGTGGTTGTGGGTGTGGACGGTGCCGGAGGGCGGTGGATCATCGCCGCCAACCGGGGTCCGGTCGAGTTCACAATCGGGCCAGACGGTGAACGCGCCCAGCAACGTGGATCGGGTGGCCTCGTCACCGCGCTGAGCGCTCTCTCCCCTCATCTCTCCGACAGCATCTGGATCTGTGCTCCGCGCACCAAAGAGGACAGGGCGGTCGCCATCGAGGCCCCCGGGGGGTTTCTCACCGAAGGCGGCTCGGCCGACGCCGGCAAGCAACGAGTGAAGCTGCTGGTGCTGGATCCGGACAGCTTCGACCAGTACTACTCGGTGATCTCGAACCCGATCATCTGGTTCGTGCAGCACAACCTATGGGACCTCTCCAATGCGCCGAACATCACCGTCGCGGAGCGAACCGCGTTCGAGCATGGGTACAGGGCCGTGAACCAGGCGTTCGCCAACTCCATCGTCGAGGCGATGCACGACCATGCGGGCCCGAGCACCGTGATGATCCATGACTACCACCTGTACCTGGTGGGCGGCATGGTGCGTCGGGCTCGTCCCGACGCGACCCTCTTGCACTTCGTCCACATCCCGTGGCCTCAGCCCGACGCATGGCGAGTGCTACCCGGGTGGATGAGACAGGAGCTCATGCTGGGCCTGGTCGGCAACGACCTCGTCGCGTTCCAGACCGAGCGCCATGCCCACAACTTCCTGCTCACCTGCGAAGAGCTTCTCCAATTACCTGTTGACTACACGGAGAGCTCCGTGTGGGTGAACGGGAGGACTGTGGCGGTTCGTTGGTACCCGATCTCCATCGACGCCGCGCAGCTGGAGTCCTTTGCGAGGTCCGAGGCCGTGTCGCAGTACGAGCAGGCCCTCGAGAACGTCAAGCGTGAGCATCTCATCGTGCGCGTCGATCGCACCGACCTCTCGAAGAACATCCTGCGCGGGTTCCTCGCCTACGGCAGAATGCTCGAGAAGCACCCGGACCTCGCAGGGAGGGTGACCTTCCTGGCGATCCTCCAGCCGAGCCGCCAAGACGTCGCGGAGTACGCCGAGTACACCGAGAGGATCTTACGGCTGGTCGCCGACATCAACCTGAAGCACGGCAACGTCGAGTGGCAACCGATCGACCTGCGCATGGAGGAGAACCTCGCCCAAGCCGTCGCGGCCTTCCGCCTCTTCGACGTGCTGATGGTGAACCCCGTGAACGACGGGCTGAACCTGGTGGCGAAGGAAGGGATGCTCCTCAACGAGCGCGGTGGAGTGCTCGTGCTCTCCGAGCACGCCGGCGTTCACGACGAGATCGGGGCCTACGCGCTGAGCGTCCACCCCCTGGACATCGAGCAGCAGGCCGACGCGCTCTACGAGGCGCTCTTCATGCCCGTAGGCGAGCGCCGCCGTCGCCACGACGCGTGCGTACGGGTCATCCGCAGCAACGGCCTGGCTGAGTGGTTCACCACCCAGGTCCAGGACATCAGGGCGCTCGAGGCTTCCGAGGGCGGAGACCTCCCCGGCTGACCACTGCCCGGCGCCCCGGTCGCTGGGCGCGGGCGATGACCAATGACCCTCGAAGGCTATGGTCTGGGGCGGAGTGCCGGGAAGCCTGGTCGGCGTGTCGTTCGTTCGCGAAGGAGCCGACTTGGGCACAGCGTTCTGTCTCGATCAGCCTCGGCAACCGAGCTTGTGCGTCGTCGTCTTCGGGCTGAGCCCCGCCGGGCCGGGAATCTGACGCGCGATGGGTGTCGATCTCGCCGAGCTCGTGCTCGGCGCGATAGTGAGCTTGTCCGCGAGCTTCCTCCTCATCTCGCGTCTCGAGCGTCTCGGCGAGCGCTTCGGGCTCTCAGAGGCGCTCTTGGGTGTCGTAGCGGCGCTGGCTGCTGACGCACCGGAGATCTCCTCCGCGGTCACCGCCCTCGTGCACCGGCAGCGTGCGGTGGGCGCAGGCGTCGTGCTCGGCTCGAACGTGTTCAACCTCGCCGCCCTGCTCGGTCTCGGCGCGGTCGTGGCGGGGTGGGTGGTCCTGCACCGAAGGGTCGTCGTCCTCGCAGGGTCCGTCGCCATGTTCATAGCGGTGCTCACCCTCGCGACCATCACAGGTGCGGTGTCCGGCGTTCTCGGGCTCGTCATCGTCGCTGTGGTCCTGGTGCCGTACATCGTCCTCCTCGGCACCCAGGGGCGGTTGCCGAGGTGGCCCGGTTTGCCGCGGCGCTGGTCGCTGTGGGCGCGTGCAGCCGTCGTCGAGGAGGAACAGGAGCTCTACCCGGCCATCCACCCTCGAAGAGGACAGCCGCGCGACGCAGCCTTCGCTGTGGGGGCGCTATGTCTCGTCGTAGGGGCGAGCGTGGTGATGGAGAGAGCGGGCTCCGCGGTGGGGCGTCACTACTTGGTGCCCGACATCGTGGTGGGCGGGATCCTCCTGGCGGTCGTCACGAGTCTTCCGAACGCCGTCGCCGCTGTCTATCTGGCGTCGAGGGGCAGGGGAGCTGCGGCTCTCAGCACCGCTCTGAACAGCAACACGTTCAACGTGGTGGCAGGGCTTCTCGTGCCTGCGGTGACACTCGGACTCGGACGGCCCCAGGCTCAGGGGACACTGGTGGCGGCATGGTATGTCGGGCTCACCGCGTGCACGCTCGCCTTGGCCTACGCCGGACGGGGGCTCAGCCGCGTGTCCGGCTCGATCGTGATCGCAGGCTACCTGGCGTTCGTCGTCGTGCTTCTCGCGACCTGAACGAATGCAGGAGGAGGACCAAGGCAGGAGGAGTCGCCGGGCGTCTCCCCGTGATGCTCGAGCCGACTGACGAGGTAGATGGGTCCCGAGAGCGTCCTCACCGGGCTCGAGATCAGTGGTTGCTATCCAGCGGTACGTCGAGTGGGGGTGGCTCGGGGTAGCGCGGGTCCATCGCTTCGAGCGTCTCTATGAGGACACGGCTCACCGCCCAGTTCCGGTACCACTTGTGGTCGGCGGGTACCACGTACCAGGGGGCGACATCGGTGGAGGTGCGCTCGAGCGCCTCGGTGTACGCGGCGCGATAGTCGTCCCAGCGCGCCCGTTCGGTGAAGTCCGACCTGCTGGACTTCCAACGCTTGTCGGGGCGCTCGAGGCGCTCGGTGAGACGCCGCCCCTGCTCCTCGTGCGAGATGTGCAGAAAGAGCTTGATGGTGGTGGTCCCGCCGTGAGCCAGCACACGCTCGAAGGCGTTGATGAGCTCGTAGCGTTCGCTCCATACGTGCTTCTCGACGAGACGGTCGACGCGTGCGATGAGAACGTCTTCGTAGTGCGAGCGGTTGAAGATCCCGATCTCGCCGGCTCGCGGGGCGCGTTGGTGCACGCGCCAGAGAAAGTCGTGCGAGAGCTCTTCCGGCGTGGGCTCCTTGAAGATGGCCACACGGGTACCTTGGGGGTTCACGCCTTTGAACACGTGCTTGATGGTGCCGTCCTTGCCGGCGGCGTCCATACCCTGGAGCACCACGAGCAGAGAGCGGCGCGCCTCGGCCCACAGGCGGTCCTGTAGGACGAAGAGGCGTTCGTTCAGCTCCGGGATGGCGGCTTGGGTGGCCGCGCGGTTGCCCGAGGCTCCGGGGGTCGAGGCGGGGTCGATCTCGCCGAGCGAGATCCGCCCTCCGGGATCGACACGCCATCGCTCTCCTGCGTGTTTCACGTGTCGGGTCTGCTCCGCATCACGAGGACGGGGCAGTGCGCGTGCGTGACGCAGTGCTCGCTCACGGAACCGAGGAGCATCCCCGTGAAACCCCCGTAACCGCGGCTTCCCACCACGAGCAGGTCCGCTCCTTTCGACGTCTCTACGAGCACCAGCGCCGGATGTCCTTCTACGACCTCTGTGCGCACCTCCACGGAGGGGGATGGGCCCAGCACCTCTTCGATGTTCGCGTCGAGGGCGTGGCGGGCATCGGCCTCGGGGTCGAAATCGGCCGGGTACGGTGCAACCCAGCCGAGTGAGGTGTGATAGCGCCATGTGGTGACGACCACGAGCCAGGCACCGGTGAGCTCGGCTTGGCGCGCCGCCCACTTGAGCGCCTCCTTGGACGAAGCGGAGCCGTCCACGCCCACCACTATCCGCCACCCCTTTCCGTGCTTCATCGCCCGCAAGACTCGCAGTGCCCGAGGATTGCGAAATGGTGCGGATCGATCGTGAAGCCCAACTTGTTGCGCGCCGCTCGGGCGAGCGGGCGAAACAGCTCGTCGGGTGCTTCGATCGTCGCTCCACATTCCTCGCAGATGAGATGTGCGTGGGCGAGCGCGGCTAGCTGGTAAGTGGCGGGGCCATGCCCCAGGTGGGAGTGGACGACCACGCCCAAGCGCTGAAGCTCCTCGAGGTTGCGGTAGATCGTGGAGATGTGCACGTCCGGGGCTCGCGCGCACACTGCCTCCGCGAGCTCCTCTGCGCTCAGATGACCGTCGGCATCGAACAGGACCTCGAGCAGTATCCGACGTGACGCCGTCGCCCGCCCCCCGCGGGCGCGAACCAGCGCCAGCACCTCGTCGACCGAGGAGATGGCCAGGCTTCGGCTCGGGGGCAAGGCGAGTGGCTTGCTCACGGTCGCACGTCTCAGGTCCCCTGGGTTAGCAGCGCGCGCACCTCCGCCAAGCTCGACCCTTCGTGGGGCACGGCTAGATCCGAGGTCCGCAGGTCTTCGGGCGAGAGCAGGGTCCCGGTGCGGTGGACCGCGTCGATCAGGCCGGCAAGGGTCACCGAGAACGTCGTCTCGTCGCCGTGTTCCAGGGCGTCGACCAGCCGGGCGTCGAGCTGCTCGATGCCGGGGAGATCCGCGTCGGGGACCTCGTAACGCCCCTCACCGAGGATGCGGACGATCATGAGGGGCCGTCCGTCGCGGAGCCGGCCGGCCCGTCCGGGGCGGGGGACTGGCCCGGTGGCGCGCCCGGCGTCTCGCCGCCGTCAGGGGTGCCGTTACCTTCGGTGAGCTCGCCGGTGCCGGCCGCGCCGGCTCCGAGCTGAGCCTTGAGGGCGGCGAGCTCGGTGTCCACCTGGTTCTGCTGGGACGTCGCCTCGAGCTCGCGCTGGATGTCGTCGCCGCCGCCGAGAGCATCCGGGAGCGCGCCGGTGTCGAGCAGCTCGTCGATCGCTCCTGAACGCGCCTGCATCTGGGCGATCTTGTCCTGGGCCCGGTCGAGCGTCATGCCGGCGCTCGCCATCGACTCGGAGATGCCCGACACCGCCTCGCCGATCCCGGCCTCGGCCTTCGACGCCGTGTAGCTGGCCTTCAGCGTCTCCTTCTTGGTCCTGAAAGCCTCGACCTGTGTCTGGAGGCGTTTGGATGTGGTCTCGAGCTGCTGTTGCTGCGTCTCCACCTGCTGATGTTGGGTCCCGAGGTTCTGGAGCTGGTCGGCGAGCGCCGCGCGCCTGGAGAGCGCCTCTCGCGCCAGGTCCTCGTTTCCCTGGCTCAGAGCCTGCTTGGCCTGGTCCTGGAGCTTCTGCGCCTGTCCCTGCAGCTCGGTCGCCTGCAGCTCGAGGCGCTTCTTTGCCGTGGCCACGTCCGCCAGCGCCCGGCGGACCTTGGTCAAGTTCTCCATCTGCTTCTCGTAGGAGAGGTCGAGCATGTCCGCGGGGTTCTCTGCTTTGTCCAACGCCTTGTTGGCTTTCGCCTGGACGATCCCCCCCAACCGCTTCATCACGCTCATCGTCGTAGAGCCTTTCTCGTCGGTATCCGCCGAAATCAGAGCACGCCGGAGTCCTCGCGTCGAGACAGCCCCTCAGAGTTGCGTGGAGAGGATCCCTCCGCTTCACCCGAGGTGGCCCGGGTTCGGCCGAGGGGCCTCATGGGTGTTCGGGACTTCCGGCACTATGGGGCGCCACCGGCGTGGCGCAGGATCGAAGCAGCGGAGAGGAGCGGTGCACATGTCAGCGGACTGCCGGGCGCAAGCGCCATGACCCCCGTGGCGACTGGCGCCATGAGCGACGCCGACTCGTTGCTTTGGACCATCGGGCGGGACCCGGTGCTGCGAATGACGGTCGTGGCAGTCGCGGTGCTTGACCGCGCTCCGCGATGGAAGAGGTTGCGGACCCGGGTTGATGATCTCACGAGGATGCTCCCTCGCCTGCGCTCGCGTGCAATCCCCCGCACGTTCGGCTGGTGGAGGCCCAGGTGGGAGGAGGACGGGCGCTTCGACCTGGACCTCCACCTCCGACGGGTGCGTGCGGCACCGCCGGCGCGCCTTCGCACGGTTCTCGACATGGCGCAGGCCATGGCCACCACCGGGTTCGACCCGCAGCTTCCGCTTTGGGAGGCGGTCGTGGTCGAGGAGCTCGAGGACGGCAGAGCCGCGGTGGTCTTGAAGTTCCACCGCGCCCTGGCGGACGAGGTGGGCGGGATCGCGGTGTTGGTGCACCTGCTCGAAGGGGAGCGCACTCCTCGTCACCAGGGGCGGGCACCGGTGCGCGACGTACGGCGTGCTACGAGGGTGCCGGCGAACCTCCCACCCGACTCGCGCCCGGACGATCTGCGTTCGCCTGGGCCCACGTGGAGGGCGCACGAGCTCTTGTCGAGGGACCGGACGCCGGAGATGAGCGCGCGGCCTCCCGGTTTCCTCGAGTCCGCCATCGAAGCCGTCGCACGATCGGCGAGGTATCCCTCTGAGCGAGTGGCAGGTGCGCTTGTCGGCGCGAGCTCTATTGCGAAGCTGCTTGCTCCTGCTAGGCGACCTCAGTCTGCGCTCATGTCGGGCCGGAGCATCGGCCGGCAGTTCGAGGTCATCGACCTGCCGCCCGGGGCACTGCACCGAGCGGCAGGTGCGGTCGGGGGAGCTCTCAACGACGTCTTCGTGGCAGGGATCGTGACGGGGCTTCGGAGGTACCACGAGTTGCACGGTGCCAAGGTGGACCGCCTGCGCGTGCTCATGCCTGTGAGCGTGCGTCGCGAGGGGCACCCCCTCGCGCCCGCCCATTTCGCACTTGTTCGCTACGTGCTGCCAGTGCCCGGCGACGCCGCGGCTTGCGTGGAGGAGGTGCGCAAGATCACGAGCAGGTACGAGCACGACCGTGCTCTGGCGCTGAGTGATGCCGTCGCAACCGGACTGGACCTGTTGCCGCCTCCGCTTGCCACCGCCGTGTGGGGGGCGATCCTCAAGGGAGACGATTTCTGTGTCACGCGCGTACCCGGTCCTCCCTCGGAGACCTATCTCGCCGGTGCACGAGTCGAGGGTCTCTACGCCTTCGCCCCGCCTTCGGGGGCTGCGATGAACGTGTCGCTCCTCACACCCACCAGGCGTGAGAGCGTGGATGTGAACTTCGAGTTCGTGGGCTTGAACATCGACAGCGCGGCGGTGCCGGACGGTTCGAAGCTGGTTGCTTGCCTGGAGGCGGGTTTCGGGGACGTGCTCTGTCTGGCCTCATGAGATCTGTGTCGTCTCGTGAGTGAGCGCCCTGCACCTGCGCGTCAATCCAGGTACGCGTGCAGCACGACGTGTCCCGTCGAGTCCCGCACCCATAGCGACCGGATGTTCGCGAGACCTAGGGCACATGCGAGGTCGACTTGCACGGCGCGGCCGGACACCGTCCGGTAGGAGCCCGCATTCCACCAGGTGCCAGATGTCGTCCGCATCGACACCCAAAAAACCTGTCCGCCGCGCTCTCCGGACTCCTCGATGTGCAGGGAGGTCCCCCATGCCTCGGAGGTCAAGCGCAGTGATGCGTGCACCCCCCGCCCGCCGGTCAGTGCCACGGTACGGCTGGCGGGGACCGTGCCGCCGAGCGAGAGCGCCAGTCCGAGCGCCACGGCGGCCGCAGCTGCCGTTCCTCCGAGCACGTAGCGCAGGTTCCGTGTGCGTCGCTCCCGACGAGCCTCTGCGCGAAGGCGACCAAGCACCGCGCCGAACAAAGAGCCGGGCATCTCCTCCTCGTAGAGGTTGGAGAAGTCGGCGGAAGCGAGAGATGCGGACAGCTCCTTGAGCTCGTGCTCGTCCGCGCGACAGGCGCGGCAGCCGTCGAGGTGCGCGACGAGCCCGAGGCGCTCGGGTCCGGGCAGGCGGCCTATGGCGTCGAGGGCCAACAGCCCCTTGAAGTGGTCGCAACCCAGCGAGGTCACGGTTCCCACCCCATCTCCTCGAGCGTCACGCGTAGCGAACGCAGGGCGTAGAACAACCGACTGCGTACCGTCCCCTCCGGGATCCCGAGCTGGACGGCGACGTCGCGGCTCGAGCGTCCGCGGTAGTAGGTCTCCAAGAGGACCTGACGGTGCTCGGTACGCAGGCGCCGTACTGCCTCTTCGACCTGCCACCCGACCATCGCCCGTTCCACTTCGTCTCCGCTCGATGCGATCTCTGCGGTCAGGGGCTCGGTCATGCGGATCGCCCGGGCACGGACGTGGTCGACCACGACGTTTCGCTCTATCGCGAAGAGCCACGTTCGCAGGCTGCCGAGGCTCGAGTCGAAGTGATGTCGTGCGCGCCAAGCTCGGAGGAAGGTCTCCTGTACCACCTCCTCGGCGGCTCCGGAGTCGCCTAGAGCCTTCCGGGCGAATCCGAACAGCTCGCTCCCATGAGCGATGAAGGCGTCTCGCAGTCCGCCCTCGTTGGCTGTCTCCAGGCGGTGCTCGCTCGCAGACATCGAGGAAGTGCCGGCTCGGGTGCGCGCGACACGCGATGCACGCGTCTTGGCACTGCGATCGAGTCCGCCCACTTCCGCTGCTCGGGGATGGTCGCGCGTCGACCTGGCCGGCGTAGTGCTCAATACCCGTTGCCGCCCGAGCCGGCCGACGTTGTCGGGGTGGACGATGCCGCAGAAGACGATCCGTAGCTCGCCGGCTTTGCCACCGAGAACCCCGTCACGTTGTTCCCCGTCACCTGGTCGGGAGCGCTGTCCTGGACGAAGGTGTATAGAGGCAATCCGTCGTAGGTGACCTGGTACGCCCCGTTCACTTGCTTCACCGCGGACAACGTTCCGGTCACCCCGGTGCCCCGGGTGGGAGTGGTCCCGGCGGGGACCGTCAGTGGCGGCCATGCCTGCGCGCAGCTGCCGGAGCAATTGCTAACGCCGTTGCGGCCCTTGTCGGGGCCGTAGGTGTAGAGGGCCATGCCGGCGCTGTCGACGAGAACGTTCCCGAAACCAGGGGTGCTCGCCACCTTCACAGTGTCCGCTGCGGCCGATGCCGGACTCGCGGAGCCCGAGGTGCCCGGATGGTTGTTCGTCGTTGCCTTGCTGGGCGAGGAGCTGCAGGCGGCGGCGCCCAGAGCCAGCGCCGCTAGGACGGCGATGCCGAGCAGTGGGCCGGATCGTCCGAGTTCCATCGTGTTCGCTCCTTCGGTCGGGTCTCGTCTCAGGCCGCAGTCGGCGGCCGGGGCGGCGGTCGTTTACGAGGATACGGGCGAGAGGTGCGCGCCGTTCACGGGATCGGTGCCCACCCGCCGGTGCCGGCACGCTCTCGGACCAGCGTCGTCAGGCGCCTCTGTCGACCTCTTCCGTGGGCTTCTCGCCGAGCCGACGACGGATCTCGCTCTCGTACTCGGGGAAGTAGTCGGAGATTTGGTTCAGGCTGAAGCGCTGCAGGATCGAGGTGGCAGGCTCGCGCTCCAACAGGAATCCGAACGACGCCCGCACGAGATCGTCGAGCGCCACATGCCCGCAGCCGAGCGCAGCGGGAAGCTCCACGGGCACGGTCACGGAATACCTGGTCGCGCCTGGACCACTTCCCACGGCGACACTGAAACTGCCGTCGGGCTGACGTTCTACGGAGACCTGGTCCACGCCGGCCACGCTAATGGCGATGGCGATACGGGGGTCGTCCACCTTCCCGCCGTCCTGGCAGGACACCGCGGTTGCCCGGCCGGCAGGCGGAGTGGTTGCCTTGGTGCATAGGCGGGCGGGGGTGAGGCGCATGGAAACGACGGAGATCCAACTCGATACGTCTCGGCGGAACGTGGTCGACCTGACCGGTGAGGTGGAGCAGTTCTGCGCCGGGCGACGCGACGGTCTCTGCTCGGTGTTCGCGCCGCACGCCACCGCGGGCGTCGCGCTGATGGAGACGGGGTCGGGGTCCGAGGAGGACTTGGTGGCCGCGCTCGGACGGCTCTTGCCCCGTGACGAGCACTATCTCCACCGGCATGGTGCGAGGGGTCACGGAGCGGACCACCTTCTTCCCGTCCTGGTGTCACCCTCCGTCGTGCTTCCCGTGATCGACGGCCGAGTCGTCCTCGGGATGTGGCAACGCATCGTGCTCGTCGACCTGAACACCGACCACGTCCACAGGCGCGTCCGGCTGAGCTTCGTGGCCGGCTGAGCTTCGGTCACGAGTTGATCGTGAACCCCTTGTGCTCGCGCGGCTCGCCGTCGAGGATGGCGCGATGACACCCCGTTCCCCGACGCCCGATAATCCTTCGGAGTGGAGGGACCTCGTCGACGCCCTGTTGGGCGCATTGCATCTCGCGACCACCCCGATCGCCATCTCCTTCGACGACGTGGCACCTCCCGGGGTCCCGGCGTTCGACGAGCCCATGTTCGATCCCACCGCCGACGGGCGGACCGGGCGGGTGTCTGCCGGTTGTGTCTTCTGGGTCCATGCCGTGCAGCGGAGCTTCACCACCGTGCCCGAGGACCACGGGAACTGTTCGGTAGGTCGTTACACCCACGGGCTGGCCACCTTCGACGAAGTGGGAGCCAACGCCGACGTGACAGCCCTCGTCGAGTCGGGCTGGGCGGACCCGGCGGCGCTCGGAAGTGTCCCGGCGGTGTCCCAGCGTGCGAACGTCATCACGTACGGGCCCCTCGTTGACGCGAGCCGCGAGCCCGACGTGGTGCTCCTGCGTGTGAACGGTCGCCAGCTCATGGTGCTGTCCGACGCGTTGCCGGGCTTGCGCATAGAGGGAAAGCCTCAGTGTCACATCGTGGCTCTCGCGAAGGAGCACGGGGAGGCGGTTGCCAGTGTGGGCTGCGCGCTCAGCCGCGCGCGTACAGGCATGCGCGCCGAGGAGATGACCTTCGCCTTTCCCGGTTCCCGGCTGGCCGAGGTGGTGGCGGCCGTAGAGCGCACGGCGACGACCGACAACGTGGTCGCCAAGTACGCGGCAGAGGACGCGCGGCGCTTCGGTCGTCGTTAGGTCGGGCCCCTGCTCCGAAGCACTTCTGATACGGAAGCGACCGAGGACACGACGAGCGTTCCTGCACCTGTCACGCGACGTCAAGGCGTCCGCGACGTCCGCCACTGGCGAATCAGAGGGTGCCAGACTACGGCCCATGGAGACGCGTCCGCTCTCCGCCGTGGTACTCGCGGCCGGCGAGGGCACGAGGATGCACTCGGAGCAGCCGAAGGTTCTCCACCGGCTCTGCGGCCGTCCGATGATCCTGCACGTGCTCGACGCTCTCTCCAAGCTCGCGATGAGCGACGCAGTGGTGGTCGTCGGGCAGCGCGCCGAGTGGGTCAGGAAATCGTTCGTCGACCATGCACCGTCTTCGCTCTCGATCGAGCTCGTGGAGCAACCCGAGCATCTCGGAACCGCGGACGCGTTGGCGGTGGGGCTCACCGCGCTGCCCGAGACCTTGGCCGATCAGGACGGTGACGTCGTCGTGGTGCCCGGCGACACTCCTCTCATGAGGCCTAGGACGCTCGCGGCGCTCGTCCGTCGCCACCGGTCGGCAGACGCGGCGGCAACGCTGCTCACCGCGGTCCTGAGTGACGCGACCGGCTACGACCGTGTCCTACGCGGCAAGGACCAGGCGGTGCTAGGGGTCGCAGAGGACACCGACCTCACCGAGGAAGAGCGTTACGTCGACGAGGTGGCCACGACGATCCACTGCTTCAGGTATTCGATGCTGGCGCCGGCCTTGAGGCGCCTGCGTTCGATCGCGCCCGCTGTCGAACAGTCGCTCACCGGCGTCTACGCGGTGCTCCACGACGCGGGTCACAGGATCGAATCGCTCGTGCTGACGGACCCGATGGAGGCCGCTGGCGTGAACGACCGGGCGCAACTCGCCGTTGCCGAGGCGGAGCTGCGCGACCGGATCAACGAGAGGTGGATGCGCCGCGGGGTCACGATGTGGGATCCAGAACGCGCCTACGTGGACGTCTCGGTGAATCTCGCCCCCGACGTCGTCCTGCTTCCCGATGTCGTCCTACAGGGGCGCTGCACGGTCGGCGCGGGCGCCGCGATCGGACCTGCCAGCCGGCTGGTCGACACAGAGGTCGGCGAGGGCGCCGTCGTGACGACCAGCAGCGCACAACACGCGGTGATCGGGGCGTACGCGCGCGTCGGTCCCTTCGCCTCGCTGGGCCCGGGAGCGCGTGTCAGACCCGCCGAGGTGGTCGGCCCGTTCACCCACATAGGGTCACCATGGCACGACGTCGAGGAGGCGCCCGACTGAGGCTCCACCCGGACCGGTGTGAGGTGCCTGATAGCGTCATTTCGATGCAGCTCGCACCGCACCGACGTCTCGAGCTCGTCTCGGGGCGGTCGCACCCCGACCTGGCCCATGAGATCGCCACCCACCTGGGGGTCGAGCTCGGAGAGGCCAACCTACGCGAATTCGCCAACGGCGAGGTGCACTGCCGCTACGACGCGTCGTTGCGCGGCAGCGACGTGTTCATCGTCCAGACACACTGCGGTCCGGTGAGCGAGACGCTTATGGAGCAGCTGATCATGATCGACGCCGCCAAGCGCGCGTCGGCCAAACGGATCACGGCGGTGTGCCCCTACTACGGGTACTCGCGCCAGGACCGCAAGGTCACCGGGCGCGAGCCCATCACCGCGAAGTTGGTGGCGGACATGCTCAGCGTGGCCGGGGCCGATCGCGTGGTCAGCGTCGACCTGCACTCGGGACAGATCCAGGGCTTCTTCGACGTCCCCTTCGATCACTTGACGGCCATGCCCGTCCTCGTCGACGAGCTCAGGCGGCACGGCACGGCGGACCTCGTGGTGGTGTCTCCCGACGCCGGGCGGGTGAGGGTGGCCGAGCGCTTCAGCCAGCACCTGGGTGCCGACCTCGCCTTCGTCCACAAGCGTCGCCCACGTCACGCGAGCGGCCTCGTGGAGGCCCTGGACGTGGTGGGCGAGGTGGAGGGGCGTCGTTGCGTCATAGTCGACGACATGATCGATACCGCGAGCACCATCTGCGCCGCCGCCGAGCTGCTGGCCGACCGTGGCGCCTCCGAGGTTTGGGCGATGGCGACCCACGGGGTGCTGTCCGACCCGGCCCTGGAGCGTCTCGAGAAGTCACGGCTGTCGCGTGTGGTGGTGACCAACACGCTGCCGGTGCCCGAGGAGCGCAGGATCGCGAAGCTCGAGGTGGTCTCGGTGGCCAAGCTCATAGCCGACGCCATCGACGCCGTGTTCGAGCACACGTCGGTATCGGAGATCTTCGGAGGCGACAACCTGGTCTGACGTGGCCGCGTGACGGGCCCACGCTCCTCACCGGGTGAGCTGATCAGGGAGGATATGCTGGGTGTGCGCCAAGTCCGTCCGTTCGGCGCGATCTGGCACGTAATCCCTGCGAGGAGCACGTTCGTGGCCGAGTTCATACTGTCAGCCGAGCCCGGTCGTCCCATCGGCAGCCGTTCCGCCAGGCGTCTGCGGGCAGAGGGCCGAATTCCCGCCGTCGTCTACGGCGAGGGAGTGGACCCGGTTCCCGTCACGGTGCAGGCGCGTGACCTGCGTGCCGCTCTGAGCACCGACGCAGGGCTGAACGCGGTCCTGTCGCTTCGTGTCGACGGCAAGCGCTACCTCACGATGGCTCGCGAGCTCCAGCGCAACCCCGTGCGCGGAACTGTGATCCACGTCGACTTCCAGGTCGTCGACCCCGAACGCGAGATCTCGGCGGAGGTCCCGATCTCCCTCGTGGGCGAGACGGTCGAGCTTCATCGTGCCGAGGGGGTGCTCGACCAGCAGCTGTTCGGCTTGCCGGTGCGGGCCCGACCGGCCGACATTCCCGCCCACCTGGAGGTGGACGTCTCGGGGGTGGTGATCGGATCGGTGATCCGCGTCTCGGAGATCGCCCTCCCCGAAGGTGTGACCAGCGACCTCGACCCCGAGTCCATCATCGTGGCCGGCCAGCCCCCGAGGGTGCAGGAGGAGGCCGCCGAAGCGGAGGCCGCCGAAGCAGAGGCCGCCGAGGGGGAGGCTGCCCCCGCAGAGGGTGGGCTCCGAGAGGGCGAGGCTGTTCAGGCAGGTGGCGCAGGCGGCGCAGGCGGCGCCGGCGGCACCGGTGGCACCGAAGAGGCCTAGACGCTGCGACGTGTCTTTCGCACTCCCCGCCCCGGGGCTCGTTCCGACCTGCTCGTGGTGGGGTTGGGCAACCCGGGGAGCGAGTTCGGGCGGAGCCGCCACAACCTGGGGGCAGAGGTGGTCGCGCTGCTCGCGGGCCGTCACGACGAGCGCCTGCGGACCGAGAAGGGTACCCACAGCGCAGTCGCCAGGACGCGGATGGGGGAGAAGGTGGTCGTACTGGCGGTCCCCGACACGTACATGAACGAGTCGGGTCTTGCTGTCCGCTCTCTCGCTCGCCGGTTCGGGATCGACGAGACGTCACGTATCGTGATCGTCCACGACGAGCTCGACCTGCCGACCGGGAGGGTCAAGATCAAGTCGGGCGGCGGCACCGCAGGCCACAACGGGCTGGAGTCGGTTCACGCCCACCTGCACGACGACTCCTACGTGCGCGTCCGCATCGGGATCGGCAAGCCTCCCGGGCGTCAGGCGGGAGCCGACTACGTGCTGCACCGGCCCGGCCGGGCAGAGCGCGAGGAGCTTGACGCCGCCGAGGAGGTGGCCGCGGACGCGGTCGAGGCGATCGGCGTCTCGGGAGTCTCGGTTGCGATGCAGCTGTTCAACTCCGAACCCGTAGCGTGAAACGGTGAGCCTGCGCTCGCTGCCGTCCCTCTTGCGACGCGACCCCGTAGTGCTCGACGCGCTTCGCGCCGCGACGGGCGCCCTGGCGGTGCCCGAAGCCGCCACCGCGTTCGTGCTCGCCGGGCTCTGCACCCTCTCGCGGCGTCGTCCGATGCTCGTGGTGACCCCCACACTGTCGGACGCAGAGCGCATCACCCACGACTTGGCGACGTTCGTCGGAGACGGGGCGGTGGAGCTCTTTCCCCCTTGGGACACGCTTCCCTTCGAGCGAGTGAGCCCCGAGATCGCAACTATGGGCCAGCGGCTGCGGTTGTTGTGGCGGCTCGGTGCCACCGCCTCCGGCGCGCCCGAGGTCCTCGCGCCGGATCCACCCTCGGTGATCGTGGCTCCGGTGCGGGCGTTGCTCCAGCGGCTCGGACCGCTGGAGGAGGCGACCGCCCCCGTGCGCGTCACTTCGGGGGGCCACCTCGACCAGAGCCAGCTCGTCGCCAGGCTGGTGTCGCTCGGCTACCGCCGCGAGTACCAGGTGGAGCACAGAGGCGAGCTCGCGGTCCGCGGCGGCATCGTCGACGTCTTCGCGTCGACCTCGGACGTGCCGGTGCGCATCGACTTCCTCGGAGACGAGGTGGAGCGCCTGACCCTCTTCGACCCGGGCGACCAGCGCTCGGTGTCGGACATAGGCGAGGTGGATCTTCACGGATGTCGCGAGCTTCTTCCGTCGGACGAGGTGCGCGACCGTGCCCGCGAGCTCGTCGCGACCGAGCCGTGGGGCCGATCGCAGTGGGAGCGGATCTCCGATGGCCAGCTCTTCGACGGCATGGAGTCCTGGACGGCTTGGCTCGTCGGCACCGAGCAGGTGCTCCCCGATCTGGTAGGACCGGCGGGCAGGGTCGTGCTGGTCGATCCCAGGCGCATGCGAGACCGCGCGCGCGAGCTCAACGACGACGAGGAAGCCCTCGCCGATGCCCTCGCCGTCACGTGGGGCGTCGTAGGAGGTGCCCACGACGGCGAGCACGCCCGGTTCCCCCGCCTGCACGTCGCGTACGACCGGCTGCTGGCGCGTTGTCGTGCCCCCGTGCTGAGCGTGTCGCCGGTGGCCGAGGGCCCGCAGACCCTCACGGTCGGCGCAACGGCATGGGAACCGTTCCTTTCCGACCGCTCCGCCTGGGCGCGCAAGTTGGGCGCTTTGGTCTCAGACGGTTGGTCCGTGACGGTGTGCGCGGACAGCGGCGCCTCGGCGACTCGGCTGTCCTCGGTGCTCGCGGACGAAGGGCTGTCGGTCCCCGTGCTCGAAGCAGACGGCGTACCTCCGCCGGACCTGGCGGCGAGAGGCATCCGGGTCGTCGCGGCGGCCTTGGAACGCGGGTTCCTCCTTCCCTGCGCGAAGGTGGGGGTTCTCGCCGAGCCGGACATCACGGGACGAAGACGCGCACATCGCCCGGCGCGAGCGCGCGCCCGCCCGACGGAAGGTTTCTTCGACGACCTGGCTCCCGGCGACTACGTCGTGCATCGCCAGCACGGCGTGGCGCGCTATGCGGGCATGGTCACGCGCACGGTCAACGGGGCTTCGCGCGACTACCTGTTGCTCTGCTACCGCGGGGACGACCGGCTGTATCTCCCCTCGGACCAGATCGAGGCGCTCACGCCTTACAGCGGCGGCGAGGCCCCATCGCTGAACCGCCTGGGTGGCTCGGAGTGGCAGCGCACGCGGGCGAAGGCGCGCGCCGCGGTGCACGAGGTGGCCGTCGAGCTCGTAGAGCTGTACCGGCGCCGCCTCCAGGTACGCGGGTACAGCTTCTCGCCCGACACCCCTTGGCAGCGCGAGCTCGAAGACGGCTTCGGGTTCGTCGAGACCACCGACCAGCTTCGTGCGATCGAGGACGTGAAGGCCGACATGGAGACGGACGCCCCGATGGACCGCCTGGTGTGCGGAGACGTCGGTTTCGGAAAGACCGAGGTCGCTGTGCGCGCCGCGTTCAAGGCCGTCCAGGACGGCAAGCAGGCGGCGATCCTGGTCCCCACCACGTTGCTGGCCCAGCAGCACGCTCAGACCTTCATGGACCGCTATTCGGGGTTCCCTGTGAAGGTCGAGATGCTCTCGCGCTTTCTCACGTCTGGCGAGGCGCGCTCGGTGGTCGCGGGGCTCGCCGTCGGCTCGGTCGACGTGGTCGTCGGGACCCACCGCATGCTCGCTGCTGACGTGAGGTTCAAGAACCTGGGACTTCTCGTGGTCGACGAGGAGCAGCGTTTCGGCGTGAGTCACAAGGAGGCGATCAAGGCGATCTCCGACGGGATCGACGTGCTCACGCTCACGGCCAACCCGATCCCGCGAACTCTGGAGATGGCGCTAACGGGGATCCGCGACCTGTCTCTCATGAACACGCCTCCCGCGGCGCGCCAGCCCATCCTCACCTACGTGGGCGAGTTCGAGGAGCCGGCGGTGGTCGAGGCGATACGGCGTGAGCTGTTGCGCGAGGGCCAGGTGTTCTTCGTGCACAACTGGGTGCAGAACATCGAAGCCGTCGCGGCGCGCCTGCGCGTGCTGGTACCCGAGGCCCGCGTGGCGGTGGCCCACGGGCAGATGGACGAAGGCTCCCTCGAGCAAGTCGTGCTCGACTTCTGGGACAAGCGCTACGACGTGCTCGTGTGCACCACCATCATCGAGTCAGGCATCGACATGCCCACCGTCAACACCCTCGTGGTCGATCGTGCCGACCGTCTCGGCCTGGGCCAGCTGCACCAGCTGCGTGGCCGCGTGGGAAGAGCGGGCCAGCGCGCCTACGCCTATCTGTTGCACCCGCGTGACCGTGTTCTCACCGAGGCGGCCTACGAGCGCCTGAGGACGATCGGTGAGCAGACCGAGCTGGGGAGCGGCTTCAAGATCGCCATGCGTGACCTCGAGATCCGAGGCGCAGGCAACCTGCTCGGGCGCGACCAGTCGGGGCACATCGCGGCGGTCGGCTACGACCTCTACGTGCAGATGGTCGCCGAGGCGGTGGCCCAGATGAAAGGGGAGCCGCGTCGCCCGCCCGCCCAGGTGACCATCGACGTTCCCTCCGACGCGCACCTGCCGGCGGAGTACGTGGCCCGTGAGGACCTGCGCCTCGAGGCCTACCGGCGCCTGGCGTCGGTCTCGGAGGAGGCGGAGGTCTCCGACGTCCGCGCGGAGTGGCTCGACCGCTTCGGCGCGCTGCCCGCGCCGGCCGAGGGGCTTCTCGCCGTCGCCCGGCTGCGCGTCGAGTGCCTTCGCAGTGGCGTTCGCGAAGTCTCTGTGACCCCTCTGAGACCAGGACAGGCACCTGCCGCCAACGCCGTCCCGGGGACAGCACGCCGAGGCTTCGTCGCTCGCCTGTCCCCCCTCGAGCTCCCGGCCAGCGCTCAGGTCAGGCTGCGCCGCCTGCGACCCGAGGCCGTGGTGAAGACCCAGGCGCGCCAGCTGGTGGTCCCGCTGGGCCGGGGCGAAGAGCCCGTGGAGGCCGTCACCGAGCTGTTGCGCCAGCTCGTGCCCGCCTCTGGTCCCGGGTCGAAGGCCGGACGCCGCGGTCGTGGCGCAAGAGGCCCGGACGCCGAGACGACGGTGGACGAGGAGATGCCCGGACCCGAGTCGTCGGCAGCAGGGGCACGCCGGTAGCATGCCGGGACTCGTGAAACGTCTGGCCGGGGCGACCTCGGACAACAAAGCGCTGCCCCTGGGTGTTCTCGTCGGCATCCTCGGACTGTTCGTTCTCGGCGTCGCCGCGACGGGCTGTGACGTCTCGCCCCCTGCGGCGACGGTGGACGGCGCGACGATCACACAGAGCAAGCTCGACGCGCAGCTGTCGGACGTGGCGCAGAACCAGTACGCGCGTTGCGCCATAGAGCTCCAAGGGGCGAGCCTTCCGAGCTCGGTCACCGGCGCGGGGGACTCGACGGTACCCTCCGCGCTCGCCTCCTACGAGCTTTCCACCTTGGTCCTCGACGAGCTCGTAGCCGCTGATCTCGCCCGCCGCCACCACTCGGTCGGCGCGTCCGAGGTGTCCGCGGCAACTGAAGACCTCGTGGCCCAGTTCGAGTCCTCGACCTCCTCGAGCGGCTCGCCCTGTCCGGCCCAGGTGACGGGCAGGCAATTGCTCGCGCTCCTGCCCAAGGGGTTCTCGTCCGAGCAGGTCCGCTACCTCGCCGACGAGGAGCAGCTGGCGGTGGCGGTGGCGCACGTGGACCTGAGCGCCGCCGCGCTCGAGCGCTACTACTCGACCAACTCCTCTCAGTTCGCAGAGGTGTGCCTGAGCGACATAGCGCTGCCCTCCCAGGCCCAGGCCCAGTCCGTACTCGGGGCCGTCTCCTCGGGCGCCGCGACGTTCGCGGACGAGGCACGGCGGAATTCGACCGACACCCAGACCGCACAGAACGGCGGTGCGATCCCGTGTGTCTTGAGCTCGGACGTGCAGAGCCCCACGATCCTCTCTGCCATCGCCTCGCTCGCTCCGGGCCAGGTCAGCCAACCGGTGCAGGCGACCACGTCCTCGGGTGGCACGGTGTGGCTCCTGCTCCAAGTGAACGCCAGGCCCGAGTTACCCCTCGCCCAGGTGAGGTCCCAGATCCGCCTGACCCTGCTCTCGGAGCACAGTGCCGAGCTCACTCGGGAGATCGACCTGCTCACCTCCCGGGCGCGCGTCACCGTGGACCCGCGATACGGCAGCTGGAGCCGTCTTCGCGGAGTGACGCCGCCGGTTGCGCCTGCCGCCAAGTACCTGCTCTCCCCGGGGGCCGACCAGCCGGTGGGTTCCTCGTTGTCCCTCGGTGGCTGACTCCGCCGCCGCCGAGCTCGCCCGGCTCGAAGAGCTGGTGAGGACCCTTCGGGTCCGTTGCCCTTGGGACCGGCGCCAGACTCACGTCTCGCTCGCGCCCCACCTGATGGAGGAGGCCTACGAGGCGCTCGAGGCCATAGAGGATCTCGGCTCGGCGGAGCCCGTCGTGCCCTCCGAGGTCGTGGCCCATCTCGAGGAGGAGCTAGGAGACGTGCTCTTCCAGGTGTTCTTCCATTCCGTGCTGGCGGAGGAAGAGGGTCGTTTCACGCTGAGCGACGTGAGCAGGGCGGTGCACGACAAGCTCGTGCGTCGCCATCCTCATGTCTTCGGCGACGCGCGCGCCGAGACCGCCGAGGACGTGGCAGCGCGCTGGGAGGTGCTCAAGAGATCCGAGAGAGCAAACCGGGGAGTGACGGGTGGGATCCCCGACGCGATGCCGGCCCTGGCGCTTGCCGCCAAGCTTCTTCGCAGGGCCGAGTCGCTCGACATGACGCGCCCCACGGCCGCCGAGCGGCGCGCCACGGTCCTTGCGAACCTGGACCGTCTAGAGCGCCTCGGCGACCAGCGAAGCTCCGGCGAGGAGGCGGATCCCGATGACCCCGGGGCCCCGCCGTCGAAAGGAGTCGAGGTCGGCTCCTCGGAGGAGGCGAGGATGGTGGGCGAGCTGCTGCTGGCCGTCGTCGACCTGGCGCGCAGGATCGGAGTGGATCCGGAGACCGCGCTGAGAGGCGAAGCACGCAGGATTCGTCACTCTCTCGAAACAGGCTGAGGCTTTCTCGGAGGAGGAGGGTTGCCCCATGACGCTCTTGGCCGCGATATTGCAGCCCGTGACCCGGCGCTTCTTGGTTGCCGCCGACCGCCTGGTGCCTCCCTCGGATGACCAGACCGGCACACCTCACGCGCTCTATGTCGACAAATGGACGACGGTCAGCCGTGCCCCGAGGCTCATGTGGGGATGGTCCGGCTCGCGACTCGTCGGTGAGCGGTTGCAGGCGTGGCTCGACGACGAAGCGGATTGCTCTGGCTGGACCACTCTGAAGAGCGGGGTTTCATACGAGCTGCGACGCCTCAATCTGGATCGGGCGGGCGAACGTGATCTGCGGAACCTGACGGAGTGTCTGATCGCGGGGTTCGTGGATGGGGAACCAGGAATCCTCCACGTCGGCTCTCGCGGTGAGCTCAGTTGGCGGGCCGATGTCCCTCAGAACGACCCATGGTTCATGGGTCGTTCACACCTGAAGGCTGACTTCGCGTGGGAGTACGCGAGGAGGTTCCCTCCGGCCAAGGGAACTGTCACCAGACACTTCTTCGACCTCATGCACCTCGTCATCTCCGACGACGATCTGCTCGGCGGTTTCGCGGCATGGGACATCCCTCCGGACAGAGACCCGACGCGGATCGTGTGCGAGGAACCCCAACAGGCCCGTGGCTGACGAACGCCAATGAGGCTCGATGCCAGCTTGCCCACGACAGTGCGGACCGCACGGAGCGTCCACGCCGCCGATGAGGTCCACACAGGTACGGTGAACGTATGCTTCGCAACCAGCGCCACCCCACCCCAGAGGCGCGCGACGAACGGCTGAAGCTCGACTTACCTCCGGACAAGGCGATCAAGGCGGCCATGGAGACCGGGGCGCCCCCGGAGGACGAAACCTAAGAGGACTTGTCTACGGAGTAGGGGGCGGCCTGGATGGCCGACAAGTGGGAGTACCGCACGATCTCCTCCTGGGAGAAGGGCTACACCCTGGTTGAGGGCGGCAACATCCGAGGGCCGGACGCGTTGAACGCCATGCTCAACGACCTAGGCGGACTGGGCTGGGAATTGGTCGCGATAGTCGACACCGGGGCGGGGCCGACGGCGGTCTTCAAGCGTCCCTCAACGAGAGTGCTGGGGGATTTCGAGGGTTCGTGGCCCGTCGAATAGATGGCCTCTCGGGCTAAAGGTCGGTACCCGACGTGCCGATAAAGGGGAGAGAAAGGTGTAATCCCCTCCACCCAAAGCGATGGCCCCCGTTCCGCCGCGGGGGTCGTTGCGCGTCTGAAGCCCTGACGACCCTTGGTTTGTCACGCCGCACGTCCCCCTAGCTAGGGCACCCGTCTATCTGGCACACCCAACGCGGGCCTGACGGAGGAGTCATGCTCCACCTCCGATCTCATGGAGGAAGCCCCTCTTTGTCCACTGCCTGAACATCCGCAGGATGAGGGGCGCTGCCCGGTGCTGGAGCGCGCGCTTGATTTGACCACAGACCTCGCCTGGACTGCCTCCAGCGAGAGCCGTCTGGCCTGGGCCAATCGCCATGAGGACCGACAGAGCGTTCCCGGCATCCTCGGGGGTGGCATCTCGGGCTATCTGGTGGGCTCGTTCTTCGCAAGCGACTCGCTTAGCGTGAAGAGCATCGAGTACCCCGTCTCTTAGTTGCCATAGCCACACGCACAGGGTCGACCCGGTACTCATATCTAGCTCCGACCAAAGGTCAAGCTCTCTTGCGAGAGCTTCGGCCACATGCCTCTTTTTGGCCTTAGCGCCCACCAGATCAAGCGGGTCTTGGAGTAGGGGGTCGATGCTGACGTAATCGTCCATACCTGCGGCGATCAGGTCCTCACGGTCAGCAAGCATTGGGCCTCCTCAATAGGGAGAAGTGTTACACCCACCTGGGATTATGTGGGCATGGAACTGAACCTCTCGACCCTCGCCAAGCACTTTTCGGACGAGGGAGCGGCCTGGAAACTGGTCGAGACGATGCGCTGGCCGAACGGCCCCATCTGCCCTCACTGTGGCGATACCGGGCGGGCCTACTTCCTGAAGCCCCGCAACGGCGCTAGGGCTACCACCACGGGCCGGATCACCTACCGCCGTCTGTGGAAGTGCAAGGCGTGTCGTAAGCAGTTCTCGGTGTTGGTGGGAACGATCTTCGAGCGGTCGCAGGTGCCGCTGTCGAAATGGCTGCTGGCGCTTTACCTCATGTCGGCATCCAAGAACGGGGTGGCAGCAAACGAACTTCGTCGCATCCTGGGCGTGACCCAGCCGACGGCCTGGTTCATGTTGCACAGGCTGCGCGACGCGATGCGCCAATCGACATTTCAGACGATGCACGGCACGATCGTGGCCGATGAGACCTGGGTCGGTGGCGACCCCGGCAACCGGCACAATCGCAAGCCCTACACGAACTTCTCCACCAAGACGGACAAGACGACGGTGTTCAGCCTGATCAACGCCGACACTGGCGAGGTCCGCTCTAGGGTCGTGCCGAACGTCACCGGGCACACGCTGCGCAAGGCGATCGCAGAACAGGTGGACATGGCGAGAAGCGTGCTTCACACCGACGCCGCCATGCACTACCGCCAGCTCGGCCAGGAGTTCATTCACCACGAATGGGTCGATCACTCCAGCGGCGAGTACGTCCGTGGAGACGTGAGCACGAACAAGCTGGAGAACTACTTTTCCCAGCTCAAGCGGTCGATCGACGGGACGCATCACCACGTCTCCAAGGAACACCTGCACAGGTACCTGTCTGAGTTCGATTTCCGGCTTTCCACCTGCAAAATGAGCGACACAGCACGGATGGAACGCATCATCGACCAGGCTGAGGGTCGTCGTCTGACTTATCGTCGGGTGACGGCGGCGTGACTGGAGGCGGGGGGCCACCTGCCGACACGGAGAAGTGTCCCTCGGCAACCGCTGCTGCCAGCAAGGGGTAAACGTAGGTTCTGTTCCTCTCCATGTCTGTCGGTCCCGCGGAGAGCTTTCCTTCGATCCGAAGAAGTTGCGCCTTTTGCTCGTCAAATCTCGCGTGCATTCCTGGCGACTTGTCTGGTTTACCGAACACAAGCACAACAACGCCAATGACGATGAGAAGCACCATGACGAGTGGGAACAGCAGGGATGAACTAGTAGAGACGGAAATGCGAACGTTCACGGGATGACTTGTGACGTTCACGGCGGTAACCGAAATCCGACTTAGAAGCCATGCGGCGAGGGCACCGCCGCCTACACCCGCCACAAGGCCGCCGATCCACCGAGGGGTACTACGCACACGCTTGACCAGTGAGCGAAGCCATCGCCGAAGACGGACCACCAGACCCAACTTCCCCGCCATCCCAGGCACGACAGGCCCCCTAATCCTGCGGAGGCTCCTCCTCGCCGTCCTCCATGGCCTCGGGATCGACCTCCAGAATGGCCTTGAGGTTCGATTCGAAGTCGCCAGGGGTGCTGATGCGCTCCTCGCCTTCGTCTTCGGGTTCGGGCATGGCGCTCCTCTCGGTCCCAGGCTACCGGGGTCGTCATCGCTGGCCCCGGACACCCGTTTTGGGTGTGCCAGATAGACGGGTGCCCTAGCTAGGGGGATGTGTGCGGTGACAAAACGGGCTGACCAGCGATGAGGGTCTCCCTCCGTCGTGAACCTAGGAGCCTCGTCCTTGAGGTCTCACTCAGGGACCGGGTTGGCGGGCACGTGGAACCGCGTAAACCCACACCTCTCGCAGATGAACCCGATGGCAAAGTCGGGCTCTCCAGTCGGGATCAAGCGGTTCTCCACCCTGACAGCGGGATACAGAAGATTGACCCGGTCCTCGTTATGAAACCACTCCCTCGACCCGCAGAATGGGCACTCCAGGTTTACGACCCGGTTGCTGATCGCCTCGCGCAGCACCTGGACAGTCCTGGGATCTTCCATCGGTGGTTCGGCCACAGGAAACCCCCTCGATCATCGGCTCCCACGGATGTTTAGTCCCCTTTCCCCTGGTCACGCTGGCCGAACACCATTACTAACTCCGGTTAGCGAACCATCATTAGCCTGGAGGTCGTATGGCCACTCGTCACCGCACCCGCAGGCCCGACTTGAACGAGAAGATCAAGGCTCCCGAGGTGGACGACCCCGAGGAGGCACTACGGCGCATCCTCGACGGCCAGGGTGCCAGACCCGAGGACTACGAGCCGGAGGACGTGCCCGAGGAGGCTTAGCCCCTCTTGACCCGCTTGTAGGTCAAGCGACCCTCTACCTGCCCCAGCAGGTGAGCCATACGAGCAGCGTCGCTGACCTTGCAAGTCAAGTAGCGGAAATCGAACTCGGCAAGGTAGCGGGACAGGTGCGTCTTGCTGACGTGGTGGTGCGTCCCGTCGAGGCTTCTTTTCAGCTGGGCGAAGTATCCCTCCGCCCTGTTCGTGCTCACGTCGCCGCGCACGTACTCCCGAGCGGAGTGGTCAACCCATTCGTGGCGAAGGAACTCCTGCCCAAGCTGTCGGTAGTGCATCGCAGCATCGGTGTGAAGGACGCTGCCGGCCACGTCCACCTGTTCGGCGATGGCCTTGCGCATCATGTGACCAGTGACGTTCGGGACGACCCTGGAGCGCACTTCGCCAGTCCCGGCGTTGATCAGGCTGAATACAGTTGTCTTGTCCGTCTTGGTCGAAAAGTTGCTGTAGAACTTGCGATTGTGCCGGTTGCCGGGGTCTCCGCCGACCCAGGTCTCATCGGCCACGATGGTGCCTCGCATTGTCGAAAGCGGCCCATCACCCGTCATTGCCTCACGGATGCGCTGCAACATGAACCACGCGGTACGCGGGCAGACGCCATACTTCCGCTCGACTTCACGAGCCGCCATGCCGTTCTTGGAGGCGACGAACTCAAAGAACACGAGCACCCATGTGCGCACGCTGATCTTCGTGCGGTGCATGATCGTGCCGGTCAGGACCGAGAATTGCTGACCACACTCGCGGCACTTCCAAACCCGACGCTCGGACTGAGCACCGGTCCGGGTGGCACGGCTGACCCCGTTTTTCGGGGTAATGAGAAACACGTCCGAGCCGTGGCAATGGGCACAAATGGGACTGTCTCCCCAGCGCAAATGCTCAAGGTAGGAATAAGCCTCAGCCTCGGTAGTGATTTCCCTACTCAGGCTGGCGATTGTCGTCTTGGTCATAGGGGTATTTTGGCAGGGGGGTGTAACACTCAAAGGCGACCGGGCTATTTGAGCGTATGTGGGCAAGTCCATACTTCTGACCAGGGATTTTGTGTGGCCAGACAGAGGCAGGACGGGGGTGCTTTAGTTGCTAGGGGCAAGGACGGTACCCTAGGGCGCGTTCGCGTGAGCGGCCGGGGTCTTTCTTGTGCAAAGTCGAGTCCCTCGGCCGCTCTCACGCGAACGGGGCATGAGTGCCCGCACGCGGCGGGCTACGGCTTCGGGGCCAATCGACTAGATCAGGATGTAGCGATGCTGAGTGGCGGCGTATACAGCCTTCCGTCGAGTCTGGATTTCTTGTGCGCTGCTCATATTACGCCGCGACGGCCTACCGAACAACAGGCTTGTGATTCAGTGGCGGCGTTTTGTCACCGCACACATCCCCCTAGCTAGTAACTTCTACAACACCAACCACAGGGGCATCACAGGCCATGAACGATCGGTCATGAGCGAGATCGAAGAGGTACACGCGCGCGAAGTCCTCGACTCGCGCGGCAATCCCACCGTGGAGGTCGAGGTGCTCCTGTCCTCGGACGCCGCCGGGCGGGCGATGGTCCCCTCGGGTGCTTCCACGGGGACCCACGAGGCGACCGAATGGCGTGACGGCGGCGAGCGCTACGGCGGCAAGGGCGTGCTCGGTGCCGTGGAACACGTGAACGGTGAGATGGCCGAGATCCTCGTCGGCTTCGATCCCTACGACCAGCGAGGAGTGGACATGGCGCTCGTCGACGCCGACGGCACCCCGACGAAGGGCCGCCTCGGCGCAAACGCCTTGCTGGGGGTGTCCATGGCCGTGGCGCGAGCGGCGGCCGCAGATGCGGGACTGCCGCTCTACCGCTACATCGGGGGTGCCAACGCCCATGTTCTGCCGGTTCCGATGCTGAACGTATTGAACGGCGGGGTCCACGCCTCGAACAACGTCGACCTCCAGGAGTTCATGGCCATGCCCGTCGGCGCGGTGTCGTTCTCCGAGGCGCTTCGCTGGGCCGCAGAGACCTATCACGCGCTCGCCCGCGTGTTGAAGGAGCGACAGCTCTCCACGGGCGTGGGCGACGAGGGCGGCTTCGCTCCTGACCTGGCGTCGAACGAGGCAGCCGTGGCGCTCTTGGTGGAGGCGATCGAAGCGGCGGGCCTGGTGCCCGGTGAGGAGGTCGCCATCGCCCTCGACCCTGCCGCGAGCGAGCTCTTCTCCGACGGCACGTACCACCTCGCAGGTGAGGGCCGCAGGCTCTCCTCTGCGGAGCTGGTCGAGTACTATGTGGACCTCTGCTCGCGCTACCCGATCGTGTCGCTCGAAGACGGCATGGCCGAGGATGACTGGGACGGGTGGACGTCTTTGACCGAGGCGCTCGCCGACACGGTGCAGATCGTGGGCGACGACTTGTTCGTCACGAACCAGGCTCGGCTCGAGCAGGGCATCGAGACGGGCGCTGCAAACTCGATCCTGATCAAGCTCAACCAGGTCGGGACCCTCACCGAGACGCTCGACACCATGGACCTGGCCAGGCGAGCTGCGTACGGGTGTGTGGTCTCGCACCGCTCGGGTGAGACAGAAGACACCTTCATATCGGACCTGGCGGTCGCCACCAATTGCGCCCAGCTCAAGACCGGGGCACCTGCACGCTCCGAGCGCGTGGCCAAGTACAACCAGCTGCTTCGGATAGAAGAGGAGCTCGGGGAGTCTGCCGCCTTCCTCGGGCGTGACGCTTTGCGACTGTCGCGCTCGCACCATCGGAGCCTGCGATGATCCTGCGAAGAAGGGCGCGCGCACGGCGGAACGGCGCGAGACGTTCGGCGCGGCGTGCGCACGGCGCGTCCGACGAACGCGACTCGAAGAGCCGTCCCTCGCTGCAGCGCCGAAGGGCGCGCGCTCTGCTGTTCGGTTCCGGCGTATTCGCGATCATCGTGTTGGCAACTTCGATGCCTGTCTCGGCGTTGCTCTCTCAACGCGACCAGCTGTCTTCGACTGCACAGCAGGTCGGCAGGCTCCAGGCACAGAACAAGACGCTCGAGCAAGAGGCTCGGCAGTTGTCGAACCCCTCGACCGTGGCCGGTATCGCCCGGCGCGACTACGGGCTCGTGGCTCCGGGGAGCCAGGTCTACGAGATTCTTCCCCCTTCTGGAGCGTCGACGCTCTCGGCCCAGGGCTCGGGCCACGTCCCCCTCGAGGGACCACCCGTGGTACCGGGCTCCGCGCGCTCACAGGAGCTGCTGAGCGCCGGAAACGGACAAGGCACCGGGGCGAGCGGGGGCCCGGTGTGGGCGGCGAAGTCCTCCTCTGCTTCGGCGAGGTCCGGTGGCTCGGCGAACTCCGGCCGTCTGAGCGCTACGGGTCGTTCGGCCCGCAGCGGCCTGGCGAGCGGGGGGTTCTGGAGCCGCGTGGCGAGCACCTTAGAGTTCTGGCGATAGGGCCAACATCATCGGACCGTGAAGAGGTCGCGCGTCTGCTCGGGCGCGCGCCCTCAGGACGCTTCTCGGTGAGAGTGCGACGCGGGGACGGCGCGATCGCCGTCATCGTGAACGTGCCGTTCCTCGACGACGGCAGGCCGATGCCCACTCGTTACTGGCTCGTCGACCCCGAGGTGCGCGAGGCGTTGAGCCGGCTGGAGGCTTCGGGAGGGGTAAGGAGGGCCGAGGCGGAGACAGACCCCGCGGAGCTCTCCGCCGCGCACGAACGTTATGCGGCCGAGCGCGACGCCGAGGTGCCCGCGGACCACGAGGGACCGCGGCCGACCGGTGGCGTGGGCGGGACGCGCAGGGGTGTCAAGTGCCTGCACGCGCACGTCGCATGGTTCTTGGCCGGAGGAGACGACCCGGTCGGCCGTTGGGCCGCGAGCCAGCTCGGGATCGATCGCGGGGCCTATGTGCTAGAGCAGGGCGATGCTCCCTGAGCTTTCGGGTCCGGTCGCAGCGATCGATTGTGGCACGAACTCCACCCGCCTGCTGATAGTCGGTGCCGACGGCACGGTCCTCGAGCGCCAGATGCGCATCACGAGGCTCGGGGAAGGGGTCGACGCCACCCACGAGCTCTTGCCGGGGGCCATTACCAGGACGCTCGGCGTGCTCGGCGGCTACCGCCGGCTGATGGACCGCCATCACGTGGTGCGCGCCCGGCTCGTGGCCACCTCTGCGACGCGCGACGCCGTCAACGCCGAGGGCTTCTTCTCCGCCACCCGGCGTGTTGTCGGGCAGTCCCCGGAGCTGTTGAGCGGGGAGGAGGAGGGCCGGTTGTCGTTCCTCGGCGCCACCTCTTGTCTTCCGTCGGAGTGCCGCGCCGGCGGGCCGCTGCTCGTGGTGGACATCGGAGGCGGCTCCACGGAGCTGGCGGCGGGAGAGGTCGGTGCCGCGGGGGACGGCGTGGCTGCGGTCTCCCTCGACATCGGGTGCGTGCGGGTGAGCGAGCGGTTCCTGGCGCACGACCCGCCTCTTCGCGACGAGCTCGTGGACGCGCGCGACTTCGTCGACGACGCTGTGACAAGAGCACGGGGGGTTCTCGTGCCCCTGCCCCCGGGTGGGGTCGTCGGCCTGGCCGGGACGGTCTCCACTCTGGTGGCTCTCGAAAGGCGCCTGGATCACTACGACCGGGAGGCCGTGCATCACGCCGTGCTCACGCGCGCCCGGGTCGAAGGTTGGTTGAGCCGGCTCTCGTCAGAGGACCGCAGGGCGCGCCTGGCGCGTCCGGGAATGGTGAAGGGTCGCGAGGACGTCATCGTCGGCGGCGTGTTGATCCTCGTCGCGGTGATGGAAGCCTTCGACAGGAGCTTCTGTCTGGCGTCGGAGGACGACATCCTCGACGGCCTCGCCGCCAGCATGAGAGTCACGCAACGCTCGTGAATCCCCCCGTCTATGTGACCGATGCCGATTGACCGGTGGCTGGTACGCGGCCTGATCGACTACTTGCCGCTCAGTCCGGTGGCGCTGAGAACGCGGTCGATAAAGTCGTCGGTCGATCCGTACCGGGACTCGGCGTAGCGACGGCCTTGCTCGCCGAAGCTGGCTCGCACACCCGAATCGAGCATGGATTCGACGCACCAGACGATCTCGCCCGGCGACTCGAACCACAGCCCGCCGTGCTCGGCGTGCTCCTGGGCCCGGGACCCCGCAGGAACCACAACGGGGACTCCGTATAGCAGCGCTTCGATCGAACGCCGGGCGTAGAGGGAACCGGGACGCAGGTCCACCACCGTCTTGGCCCACGCGATGAGGCGGACCAGGTCGCTGCCGCGCTCGACGGGAAGATGGTGTTCACGACGACCCCGGCGCGAGATCTCGAGCCCGTCGTCTGCCAGCACGGCCACGGTGACTGTCGGGAAGCAGAGCCGGACGAGGCGAGCCAACTGGGTTTCGGCGTTCTCGCTGTCAGTCGGTCGACCGGTGGTGACGAGCACGAAGCCGCCGCCGGCGTCTCGGCAATCGTCGCAGAGATGCGCCGGCGGTTCTCGCAAGACGCTCGGAGTGGTGCTCATCGGTAGGCCGACCACCTGGACCCAGTCGTGGCCGGACCGACCGTGTATCTGCCCGCCCCCTTCGTTCTCGGTGGCGACGGCTCGTTTTTCGGTCTCAGTGAAGGCGAGCACTCGGTCAGCCCTCTCGAAGACCGGCTCGAACAACGGGAAGGCGGCGCTTTGCGGATCGGTCACCCTCGGAACGAGCACTACTGGGACTTCGAGGCGCGCATTGTCGAAGGCCGACAGTGCGCCGATGTCGCGATGATCGGTCAGCACCACGAGATCTGGATCGAGCGCGTGGAAGACATCGGGCGCGGGCTCCCACGCGTCCACCAAGCCACCGGCGAGCAGGCCGTGCAGCGTCCCGAGCTCTTTGTGGTCGGACTGCCATTGGTCGGAATCGATGGCAGGGAGAAGATCGCCCGCGACGGAGATAAGCGCGGTTATCAGAAGGTTTCGGCAAAGCTCTGTCCTCGGGTCGAGCGCGCTGGCCAGCTCGTGCACGGTGAAGACACCGTCGGTGCGTTGTCCCGGCCGACTTCCTTCAAGGGTGATGACGTGGACGTCCGCCGTACAGGCCAGGGCCCCGGCCACCTGCCGAACCGCCCAGTGGTCCTCGCCTCTTCTCGCCCATGAAGCGGCGAGCACGACGACGACCGGCGACGACTTGCTCTTCGAGTGGTCGGCCCTCCTGTCAGCGACCTGCTCAGAGGAAGGCGCGGCCACGTGAGCGATCAGCGGGCGGTAGGCCGGGGACCTGCGGGGGGTTCGGCATGGAGCCAGGCGGCCAGGCGGGCCTGGTTGGCAGCCTCTTCAACTTGCCGAGTTGCCATGGCGTCGGTCAGCTCGTCGCAGCGCCGGGCCAGGGCCTGCATTGTCTGCACCATGTTGGCGATCAGGTCCTGCTCCTTTGCCTGACGGCGCCCGAGCACCCGAAACGTGAGCCTTGCGAAGAGCCGTAGAGCAATTCCCCGGATACCGCCGCCGGGCTCGCTCGGGTCGAGATTGGTCGGCAGCACCCAGTGACGATGGAGGTAATGGAGCGAGCTCTCTTCCTGGACGGGTTCTCGCCGCCAGCGATCGAGAGCAGGCGCGGGCGAGACCGGTTCCCAGCGAAGGGCGCGATTCTCGCTTCGGAGCTGGTCGAGGAACTGCTCGGGGTCCAGCTCTCCTCGGGTCATCGGCGAGCCAGCTTAGAGGCAGGGCGGAGTGACAGACGAGCCGTCCGGTCATCTCGCGGGAGGGACGTCACGGGGGTGTCGGTGTACCGACTCGGGCGAGCAGGGCGAGTAGATGATCTCCCACGAAATCGTCGTCGTAGGTGAGCAGCTCGTCGGGCGACCACAGGAACGGGGAGTCGAGGTCGAACTCCCGGAGGTGGGCGTGCCAGCCGATCTTCGTCTCCTCGAGAGAGAGCCGGGGGAGGCGGTCGCGTTGCAGCTTGGTCACCGCATGAGCGGGGGACCGGAAGGAATAGTGACGGGTGATGAAGTTGAGTGGGAAGACCCGGCGTCCTTCGAATAGCGGCTCATGACCGGCAGAAGGGGCGAGCAGAGTACGCTGCCCGGCCTGCTGGCGCCATGCTCGCACCTGGTGGGTGTAGCCCTGCTGGTTGGCCAGTTCGCACGAACGGAAGAAGGTACGCGGGTCTACTCCACGGGCGAAGCCGTCTTGCGTGGGCCGAAAGTCGAGAAGGGAGAAGTCGACCGCGCTGTAGCCGGCCGCGTCGACAGCCGCTAGTGCTTCGGCCACGGTCACCCCTGGCCAGGGAGTCTCCCGTAGCTCATCGGCATCGTTGTGGAGCACCCAATCGCATGTCGCGTCCGCCGCCACCTCTTCGATCCGCTCGAGAAGGCGACGAAGTTCGAACGTGGGGAGCGGGCCCGACTCCGGCCACCGCTCGAGGACGATCTTCGACTCGGTTCGGGCCAGTTGTGTGAGCAGCTCCCACGAGCCGTCGTATGACCAATTGTCGATCACATGGACCACTGCACCTTGATCGATCAGGTGGTGGATGGTCGCTTCGATGATGTCGGTCTCGTTGAAGCAGGTGACCACGGCAAGCAGCGATGCAGGCGGACCGGCAGGCCTGCGGGCGAGCGTGCCGCCCACGACGAGGGTGTGTGGGTCGCCGGGGGCGAGACGGCCCCTGAGGTACGGCTGCCATCTCCGGCCGGCGAGCAGCCGGGACCGCCGGGTCGCGACGGCCACCAACGCGGCCTTGTCGCACAGGGCGGCCAAGTCCCGACGTAGCCGTGCCGGCCACCGACGGCGATCCAAAGCGTCGGCAACCACCACCACGGCACCGGTGGCGAGGGCCATGACCTCCGGCGGTATGCCCGAAGCGGGATCATGGGCGACGGTCGTAGGTCCCGGTCGGAGGTCGGCCCACCGCCCCATACGGTCGACGGTGTCTACCAGGACCAGCGGGTGACGGCCCGCCAGCGACGCAAGCCGTTCGAGGTCCTCTGCGGGGGCGTCGATCTCCCGAGAGCCGAGGCCCAAAGAGACGATCGGGACCGGTGGACCCTCATGCCCTGCATCGATTCGGGTGGCGACCGCCGCCGCCAGCTCGTAAAGCTCTGAAATCACGTCGGTAGTATCGCCCCGTCGTGAGGATCGCTGTCGTATCGGCTCACTATCCGCCCAACTTCACCAGTGGGGGAACCCTCGTACCTCAGCGGCTCGCCCGAGGGTTGCTCGAGCGGGGACATGAGGTCGCCGTCTTCGCCGGGCATTTCGACCCGACACGGCCCGCGCTCGTCACCTGGCAGGAAACCGATGACGTCGGCCTCGACGTTCGATGGGTCACGACCACCCCATGGACGAGGTGGTCGGACCGACGCAACTACTGCAATCCCAAGGTCACCGAGCTGTTCGGAGCCTGGATCGGACGGTTCGAACCGGACGTCGTCCACTTCCACTCACTTCAGGGCCTGGGTGCCGGACTGGTCGAAGCGGCAGCTGACCGTTCGGTCCCGACGGTGGTCACCCTCCATGACTTCTGGTGGTGGTGCGCCCGGCAGTTCCTCGTGACGCGGAATTGGCGTCCCTGCTCGCTCGTGGTGGAGGCAGGGGTGTGTTCTTGTGAGGTCGACCGACCCTGGCTCGACCACCGTGACGGCTATTTGCGAAGTGTCCTCGGCCGAGTCGATCGGGTGCTGGCGGTCTCCGAGAGCATGGCCAAGGTCGCGGTGGCCAACGGGGTGGATCCCAGGCGCCTCGTGGTTGACGAGAACGGCGAGCCGGACGTCGACGGCGAGGTGGGTGGTGCGAACGGCGCAGCGCGTCGCATGGACGACGAAGACGGGAACGACCAAGACGGGGTCGTGCGATTCGCGTACGTAGGAGGTCCCCAGGAGATGAAAGGGATCCACGTACTGGCCGACGCAGTCCGGCACCTCGGGGACCTGACCGGCTGGGCGTCCGACTGGTACGGCTGCCGCGAGTGGCTCACGGACCATGCGTCGGATCTCATGCCCCCTACCGTGGAGGCCCCACCGGCCTACGCTCCCGACGACCTCGACGCCGTCTACGGCCGGGCCGACGTGCTGGTCGTCCCCTCGGTGATGCGGGAGAGCTATTCGCTGGTCACCCGGGAGGCGCTCACCCGGGGTGTGCCCGTGGTGACCACCGACTGCCTCGGGCCCGAAGAGGTGGTGAACCATGAGGCAAACGGCCTTGTAGTACCAGCTGCCGACGCCGATGCGCTGGCCCACGCGATGAGACGGTTTGTCACCGACGGCGAGCTGCTTTCGAAGCTTCGTCAGGGATGCGACTCGCTGCAGCTGCGCTCGCTGAACGAGCAGCTGGACTCGTTGGAGACCCAATACGAGAGCATCGTTGCGGGGCGGAGATCGGGTGATCGGGGTGTCGCCTCGGCAGGGGCTGCGGGGGTTCGTCGACCAGGTCGTCGGATGGAACGAGTGCTCTTCGTCGCCGGCATGGATGGTGCCCCCCTTCGTTATCGCTGTTGGTTGGCGGCCGAGGCACTGGGCGAGCTCGGGGTCAGCGGAGAGGTCCGCCATTACCGGCATCCGGACGTGCTCGATCTCAGCGAGACGGCAGACGCCGTCGTCGTCTACCGGGTGCCTGCCACCGTGCAGATGGTAGAGCTGATCGATCGGGTCCGGGCACGAGGCACCCCCGTCCTCTTCGACGTGGACGATCTGATCTTCGATCCCGACATTCGAGACGAGATCCCCGCGGTCTCCATCCTTCCCCCGCAAGAGGCCGCTCTGTGGCTCGAGGGGGTACACCGCTATCGCACGACCATGGAGCGGTGTGACGCCTTCGTCGGTGGCACCCCCATGCTCTGTCGCCACGCGCACGAGACGACCGGTCTGCCTGCCTACCTGTGGGAGAACGGCGTCGGGCTCGTCATGGCCCGGCTGTCCGACCGGGCGCTGTCCGTGCAACGTCGTCCGGGCCCCGTGCGGCTCGGCTACTTGAGCGGCAGCATCACCCACGCCAACGACTGGGCGTATGTGGAACCGGCGGTCGATCGGGTGCTCGACACCCACCCAGACGTCGAGCTGTGGTTGGTCGGCGAGGTGGAGCCTTCGCCGCGGCTCGAGCGGTTCGGCGAGCGGATCCGTCGCATCGGCTTCAGACGCTGGAAGTACCTTCCCTCGTTGCTCAGAGGTCTCGATGTCAACCTGGCCCCTTTGGAGCCGGCCGGCCGGTTCAACGAGGCGAAGAGCGCGGTGAAATGGCTCGAGGCCGCGTTGGTGGCCACGCCCACGGTTGCAAGTCCCACCGAGCCGTTCGCCCGGTGGATCGAGGACGGGACGAACGGGCTGCTCGCCGCCGACGAAGACGAGTGGGTCGCGAAGCTGTCTGCGCTGATCGAGGACCCAGCACCAAGAGCTCGACTGGGCGGCCGAGCCAGAAGGGGTGCGTTGCTGGAACTGGCCCCCGCGGTGCAAGGTCGTCGGTACTTGGAGATCCTGCAACATGTCGCTTCGCGCGAGGCCGATCACGCTCACCCGGATCATCGCCGACCGTCTCTGTCGGGACGGGCACGAGAAGGCGTCGTTCAAGACGAACCGTTCACGCCCGTGGGCCTCGAGGAGTACTGGGCACGCGACGCCGACCTCTCGCCGCGCAAGGCGACGGTCCTCCCGACAAGAGAGATCCCGACAAGAGAGGGAGGTGAGGGGACCGATGTCGATGCGGCCGCGCAAATCGCGTTGTTCCAAGCGCTGCGTTGGTCGATCGACCGGCTCCTCGACGTGGTGCCGATGCCGTCGATGGCCCGGGGGCCCGAGCTCCCTTGGGGGGCCGACGCCATGGCCGACATCGTGGCTTACCGCCATTGGCTGGACGAGACCGAACAAGGGGGGGAAAGGACGAGGGAGGTTCGAGAGCTCCTCGTCGTGGGACCGATCATCAGCGTGGTGGTTCCCGTGTACCGCCCGGAGCTGTGGTTCCTCCGGCGATGCGTCGAATCGGTGCAGACCCAGATCTATCCGAACTGGGAGCTTTGTCTGTGCGATGACGCTTCGGGCGATCCGGAACTCTCGTCCTATCTGACGAATCTGGCCGCTGGTGACGCACGGATCAGGGTCGTCGTCCACGAGCAGAACGGGGGCATCTCACGGGCGACCAATACTGCGTTGGCCTCTGCGCGCGGCGAGTGGATCGCCTTGCTCGACCACGACGACCTTCTCCATCCTGAGGCACTGGCCGAGGTGGCGGCGGTGGTGCGCGACCATCCCGACGTCGGGGTGATCTACAGCGACGACGACAAGATCGACAAGAGTGATCGGCGCTTCGAGCCCCATTTCAAGCCCGACTGGAGCCCCGATCTGCTCTTGTCGTACCCATATCTCGGCCACTTGCTCGTGGTTCGCCACGACATGGTGCGTGAGGTCGGCGGACTTCGGCCGCAGTTCGACGGCAGCCAAGACTACGACCTCATGTTGCGGACGACCGAGCGTGCCGAGCAACTCGGGGCGTCCGTCGTGCACATCCCTCGCGTCCTCTATCACTGGCGAGCAGTGGCCGGATCCGCCGCCGGTGATGCGAACGCGAAGCCGTGGGCTCACGTGGCCAGCCGACGGGCGCTCGAGGACGCCGTTCGTCGAAGGGGTATCGCCGGCGGGGTGGAAGACGGCCCGTTCCCCGGCTTCTACCACGTGCGCCGACGGGTGCACGGTGAGCCCTCCGTGAGCATCGTCATGCCGTTCCGAGACCACGCGGCGATGACGAATCTCTGCCTGGACTCGATGATGACCGCGCCGGGCTATGACAATTTCGAGGTGGTGCTCATGGACAACGGAAGTACCGAGCCCGAGACTCGGGCGTTGCGCCGCCGGCTGGCGTCTCGTCCCGGAGTGCGGATCATGGACTACTCCGGCTCGTTCAACTGGTCCGCCATCAACAACGCCGCCGCGGTCACCTGCGCCTCGGATCTCCTGTTGTTCGCCAACAACGACATCGAGGCCAAGAAGGAGGGCTGGTTGTATGCGTTGATAGAGCTGGCCCAGCGCCCTGACGTCGGTGCGGTGGGCGCGCGCCTGGTTCATCCCGACGGCCGGCTCCAGCACGCAGGAGCAGTACTCGGACACGGTGGCATCGCCAATCATCTGCTCGGCGGACTGCCTGCCGAGCAGGTCGGTTACTTCCTGTGGGACCAGGTGGTGAGGCCGTACTCGGCGGTGACCGGCGCCTGCATGATGAGCCGCCGTTCGGCTTTCGAGGAAGTCTGCGGATTCGACGAGGAGCTCGAGGTGGCGTTCAACGACATCGACTACTGCATGCGCCTGAGGGACGCTGGCTATACCGTCTTGTTCACTCCGCATGCGGAGATGGTCCATCACGAGTCGGTGAGCCGAGGACTCACCGGGTGGACACGCGACGCCCGAACGTTCCTGGGCAAGTGGGGACGGGCCCGGCTCCGCGATGACCCGTACTACAACCCCAATCTGAGCATCTTCGACGTGTGGTGCTCGGTTCGTCAGCCGAGCGAGGCCGGGTTGTGGGAGCGGGTGGTCGACGAACTCTCGGGTCCTGACGAGTCTCGCGTGCCGAGCTCGGAGTCGTACCCGAGGTAGATGCTCGGTCGTCGTCCGGTGGTGCTTGCACCGTTGGGGACCCGGGTGCCTTCCCCTTCCTCTGGGGTCCGGGAGCCCACAGGGTGGCGCCGGCTCGAACCCGGACCGTTTGGCGGTGACACCCGGGGGCGTGCCTAGCATCCGGCATGCCGTACGCCGCGCTGGATCTTGCGGGCGCTGGGCCCTCGCAGGCCGTCTTCATGGAGCTCCTGACGCGGATCGAAGAGGTGCTCTGGCGATGACACGTGCCGCCCGGGTGGCACCTCTCGAGCTTCGGGGCTGGAGGGTGACCCTCCGGACGCTGTCCGAGGGCGACTACGAGGCTTGGCACGAGGTGCGCGCTCGGTGCCGTGACTGGCTCGTGCCGTGGGAGCCGCGCCCTGCGGGGGCACCCGCCACGCCGGAGGATCGTTCCAGCTTCTCGGCGCGATGTGCTGCCAGAGAGCGCGAACGACAGATCGGCAGCGGTTACGGGTTCGGGATATTCGTCGAGGGACGCCTCGCGGGTGAGGTCACGCTCTCGTCGATCCAGCGAGGACCCTTCCAGAACGCCTTCATCGGGTACTGGGTCGATCGCGCCCTCGCCGGGAACTCGCTCGCGCCCGAGTCGGTGTTGCTACTGCTGCGTTTTGCCTTCGAGGAGCTTGTTCTTCATCGGGTGGAGATCGCCATCGTCCCGCGAAACCGACCGAGCAGGCGAGTCGTAGAGAAGCTGGGCCTGCGCGAGGAGGGCGTGGCCCTGCGTTACTTGGAGATCGACGGCCGGTGGGAGGACCACGTTCGTTACGCGATCACCGCCGAGGAATGGGCGACGCGTCGCGAAGAACTGAGCATCGCGTGGTTGAAACGGTGCTGAGGCGACCACGCCTGTTACCGGCTGTCACGCGCTAGGACGCGTCGCTGCAGGGGAGTGGCGGAAGAATTGCTCGACGTCGCTCTCGTAGGCGTACGAGGGCGGTGCCTTGCGCACGCTTCGGCGAAGACGGAGGGAGCGGACGAAGCTGTCCACCGTCTCGGCGGTCGAGCGGCGGCAGCTGAAGCCGCTCTCGGAGATGCGCGAGGTGTCCACGCCACGGCCGAAACGCAGCAGACTCTCGAGTTCGGGAGGGAGCTCGATCAGCCCCAGGCGAACGAGCGGCGCGGCCACGGCACGTGTCGCAACCGGAGGCAGGTGCAGGCGGCGGGTTCCGCAGATCGCCGTGACCTCGCTCCAGGGCAGCTTGCCCTCTCCTGCGACGTTGTAGAGGCCGCCGATGCGGTTGTGCGTAACGTGCTCCAGGCAGCGAACGACGTCGCCCTCCTCCACGAACTGGAGCAAAGGGTCGTATCCGTCCACCGAGGGGCACCACGGCCGCGAAAGGTTCGAGCTGATGGGAGTGACGATGTTCGTGCCCAGGACGTTCGCAAAGCGCAGGAGGGTGACCACCGTGGACGGATTGTCCTCTGCGAAGTCACGAACGTAGCCCTCGACCTCGATCAAGGAGCGCTCGACCCTCGTGCGCGCGGGCGAGGTGCGCGACGTCTCCTCGCGGAACCACATCGGGTCGGTGGGGGCAGAGCCGTATACGAGGGTGGAGGACTTGACGACCACCTGGCGGACCGGCGAGCCCGGCTGACCTGCCGCGGCGAGCAGGTTCATCGTGCCTATCACGTTGATCTCGTGCATCTCGCGTCCCGAGACCCGGGTGGAGTCCACGACCAAGAAGGTGTGGACGATGGTGTCCACCTGGGTGGCGCGCACGATGCGTGAGAGGATCGAGTACGTCTCGTCGGCACGCACGAACTCGGCACGCTCGAGGGCGACCGATGGCTCGCGCGTTCCCATTCCCAGGATCATCTCTACGTCGGGGTCGGACTCGAGGGCCTGCGCCATGCGCCCGCCCCAGAACGAGTCGAGCCCGGTGATGAGGACGCGACGGGCCACTGTGCGGCTCGCTCAGCCGAAGAAGACGCTGCGCCGCTCGCGCAACATCTCGTAGAGGCACTCCTGCAGACGGAGCCGGATGCTCTCGGCTTCCTCCATGACCCGGCTCTTCGAGTAGCGCTCCTGACCTCGAGGAACGTCGAAGGTGACCGGGTCCAGGACCCGCAGCTTGAGCTTGACCGGGAAGTGAAGCAGCAGTCCCACGGGTCCGAAGACCAGCAGGTTCGCCGTGACCGGCACGTAAGGGAGACCCAGGGCACGAGCGAGCGTCGGCAGTCGGAAGATGACGGGCATGGACTCCTCGGCTCCCACCACCGCGATGGGTATGACCGGAACGCCTGCGCGCATTGCGATCTCGACGAAGCCGCCGCGTCCGAACCGCCTCAGGCGATAGCGGTCGGCGTAGGTCTTCGAGGGGCCCTTCGTGCCCTCGGGGAAGACCAAGGCGAGCTGGCCCTGGTCTCGCAGGAGTCGCAGGGCGTTGTCCGGGTGCGCGGGAAGTCCGCCGACGCGCGCCCACATCGTGCCCACCCACGGCGCCCGGCGAAACGCGTAGTCGGCCATCCCGTAGACGGGCCGTCCGATCTCCACCTCGATCCCGTGCATGATCGTCGGCGCGTCCGGGGGGATGGCGCCCGCGTGGTTGGCCACGAGCAGTGCACCGCCGGTCTTCGGGATCTTCTCCAGGCCCTCCCACTCGGCGCGGAACCAGTGGTTGTACACAGGTGCATAGACCCGGCGGGCGATCGAGCGCATCCGCTCGGAGCGGCCCCACTCGTCCACGTCGGAGAGCCTTCCTGCGTCAGAAGGCCTCGGCGTCTGGGTCGCCGCCCCTTCGCGTCGGGGGAGCGCGACGAGCGCGGAGCGCCCGGCGTGTTCGACTCGTTGCGCCACCTGCCTGCTCGCAGACACGCGATCATGGTACTGGGCGGGTCCCTGGTGCCCCGAAGGGCGTTGCTCGGCGCTCAGGGACGGCCGGCGCCCACGAGGCCTCCGGTGGAGAGGGGGTCGAAGGACACGACGGTCCCGGTGTGCGCCGCCTGAATGATCGTGTTCGCTCCGTAGGGGCCTGATCCCACGTACATCACGACATGGTCGATGGCGTTGTCGCCGTCGAGGCCGTAATAGAAGAGGAGATCTCCGGGTTCCACCTGGGAGAGAGGGATATGGGTGGTCTCGCCGTACTGGATGGCAGCCGAGTGCAGCAGCGTCACACCGGCTGCCCGCCAGGCGAGCATCGTCAGGCCCGAGCAGTCCACGCCACTTCTGCTTGCTCCGCCCCACTGGTACGGGACGCCCAGGTACTGCTCGGCCGCGTGCAGCGCGACGGCACCGGAACCGGCGGGGGACTGCGTCGTGCCGGTCCCGACCGCGCCCGCGGCCCGGGTTCCGCCCGCTGCCTGGTTCGCCGCGTTGGTGGCTGCCACCGCGGAGCTACCTCCTCCGAGTGTCTGGGCCACCTGGGCCGCCTGGGCCGCCTGGGCCGCCGCCTGCTGCTTCTGTTGCGGGCTCGTGGCGCTCGCCGCGTTGGCGGCCTGAGTGGCTGCCACCTGCGCGGCCTGCTCGACCACCAACTGGGCGAGATGTCCCTTCACGCTCGTGAGCGTGGCCTGGGCCGTGGCGCTCGCCGACTCCGCCTGCTGCTCGGAACGCTGCACCTCCGCTGCCTGTGAGGCCGCCTGTTGCTCCTGGGCGTGCAGGGCGACTTCGGTGGCCGACAGGCGTCGCTGGGTGGCGTCGAGCGTCGCGATGTCCTGGTCGACGTCGCCGACGGCGGCGGCCTGGTACTCGTCATGGAGCGCCGAGCGGTCAGAGGTGGAATGGAAGAGCGAGCTCAGGCCGTTTGCCGGCGCGTCGTAGATGTAGTCGTTGACGGCGTCGACCTGCAGCTGATGACGCGCCGCCGCGAGACGTCGCCGGCTTGCCGTGAGCGCGGCGTCGCTCTCGACGATCTTCGCCTGCACCTGCGCGAGGTACACGGTCGCTTGGTCGTATCGCTCCGAGAGCGCGCTCACCTGTTGCTCCTGGGAGGCGATCTGGGCTTCCAGAGCGGACACCTGCGTCTGGGCGGCGCCCAGGGCCGAGGAGGCACCCGCCGGCGACCGGGGTGAGGAGCCCGGTGCGGCCTCGGCCGTGCCGGCGAGGACTGCAGCCGAGAGGGTCGCCGCAACCAGCACGATCCCGACTCTTGAGGTCACAGCAGCCCCGATTGCCACTTTTGCAACAGTAGTTGACATGGTCCTCTCCGGGAAGACGACGCCGGCACGAAACGGATGCTTGACGACCCAACGAGAGGCCTCTACCGTGCGCCGGAGCTTGTATTGATCGGTGTCGGCTTGGTACCGGGCCTGCTTGAGGCCCCGAGCACGAGATTCTCGGGGGGTCGGCTTCCACTCGTGCCGCGCCTAGCACTGGTGAGCGATACCTGCCTCCATGGGAGGCGCCGGATGAGCCGGAACGAAGATGTGGTGGCGGTCGGGGCGGGGCTGCTGAGGGGCGTCTCGGAGGGCGGCCTGTGGGTGTTTCGCGGCGTCCCGTACGCGAACTCACCAGCAGGCGCCGGCCGCTGGCGACGGACGCGCCCACCGGCCTCGTGGACCGGGGTACGCGACGCGCAGTCGTGGGGCCCCATCGCCCCCCAGCCGCCGCCGACCTCGGGGCTGAGCATTCCCAACGACCCGACCGCCTCGGACGAGGACTGCCTCAGCCTCAATATCTGGACACCGGGCCTCGACGACCGCAGACGGCCCGTCCTCGTGTGGGTCCACGGGGGAGGGTTCACGACAGGGTCGGGATCCAGCGCCGTCTACAGGGGTGATCGGTTGGCGCGCAGGGGTGGCGTCGTCGTCGTCACGCTCAATTACCGTCTCGGGGCGCTGGGATTTCTCGCTCATCCGGCGCTCGGCGACGAGAACGGCACGGGATGCGGGAACTGGGGCCTGTACGACCAGATCGCCGCGCTCGAGTGGGTGCACGAGCACATAGCAGCCTTCGGCGGGGACCCACGGAACGTGACCGTGTTCGGCGAGTCGGCCGGAGCGATGAGCATCACGCTGCTCATGTCTTCTTCGGCTTGCGGCAGGCTCTTTCACCGTGCCGTCGTCCAGAGCGGGCCACCGGCGACGGCCAGCGTCGAGTGGGGGAAGCGACGTGCCGAACGGCTTGCCGAGCTCGCCGGGGTCGAACCTGGACGCGGGTTCGACCGGGAGTCGCTCGAACGGCTCGAACCGCAGGCGTTGGTTCGCGCCGCCCAGGGTCTAGCCGACGAGGTTTCGGGCGACGCCGGGCTCCCGCTGCCTCTCTTGCCGGTGCTGGACGGCGAGCTGATCACCCGGCCGCCCGCCGAGGCGATATCCGAGGGTGCCGCCGCGAGCGTTCCGTTCCTGGTAGGTACCACGCGTGACGAAGCTGCTCTTTTCATGGAGCTCAACCGTGCCGCGCAGACCCTCGACATGAACGACGTGGTTCGTGGCGTCCGGAAGATCGCCGCGGAGGACTCAGCGCAGTCATTGGTCGAGGCGTACCGCGACGCTCGCGAGGCGCGCGGCGAGCCCACGACCCCGCGCGCCCTTCTGAGCGCCGTCACCACCGACTACGTGTTCAGGCTTCCTTCGCTCACGCTTGCCGCGGCGTCCTACAAGTACCAGCCCATGACGTTCGCGTACCTCTTCACCTGGGAGTCGCCTTTCCTAGGCGGGATCTTGGGCTCGTCGCACGGCCTGGAGATACCTTTCGTGTTCGGAACCGTGGAGAACGAGGTGATCGGCAGGTTCAGTGGTTCGGGGCCCCGAGCCCTCGAGCTCTCCGAGGCGATGCAGCAGGCATGGTTGGCCTTCGCCCGCACCGGCGACCCGTCCTGCGACGCCCTCGGCGAGTGGCCGGCCTACGATCTCCTGCGCCGCCCCACGATGGTGCTGGGTCCTGGGCGAGGGGTCGAGGACGATCCGCGTGGCCCGGAGCGCCTGGCTTGGGACGAGGCAGGGATCGAGATCGTCGGCGGTTTCCATCACGAGGTGCCGCACGCCTGAGGCGTGTGCTCACAGCGTGCTCGCGGGGGCGTAGCCCAACGGCAGAGGCAGGGCGCTTAAAACGCCCACAGTGAGGGTTCGATTCCCTCCGCCCCCACTTTCGCTCTGCGCTGACGCCGCACCGGTCGGCCTACCCGGAAGTCCCAAGAGACCGGATGTCCCAAGAGAAAGGAAGCCCGCGATGAAGGTCCTCGTCGTCTTGAACGACCCGCCCTATGGCACCGAGCGTTCGTGGAACGGGTTGCGGCTCGCCGGCGCGCTCTCGCGACGAGAGGGTGTCGAGGTGCGCGTCTTCCTCTTCGGCGACTCTGTCGGCTGTGCGCTCGCCAACCAGAAGGTGCCCGACGGCTACTACCACCTCGACCGGATGCTCGGCGCTTTGATCCGCCACGGAGGGGAGGTCGGCTGCTGTGGCACGTGCATGGACGCCCGGGCCTTCACCGAGGATGCCCTCGTCGACGGCGCCCGGCGCTCGAGCCTCGAGGAGGTGGCCGATTGGACGGTCTGGGCCGACAACGTCGTGAGCTTCTGAGTATCCGATGGCCACACCGCTCCTGAAGGCTCGGAGCGGCCCTCCAGGCTGCTGGCGTCGCTCGCGGAAGGTCGGTGGAAGAAGGCCTCCACCTTGAACGGGTCCGCCGACGCGTTGCCCCCGGCGGAGGACGTGCTGGCCGTGTGCGCGCATCCCGACGACGAGTCCTTCGGGCTCGGCGCCGTCCTCGCGGCGCTCTCGGACCGAGGTGCCCGGGTCCGGGTGCTGTGTCTAACTCACGGGGAGGCTTCCACCCTCGGGGACGGCAGCCGTCCTCTCGGTGAGGTCCGCGCGGAGGAGCTCGACGCGGCCGCCGCCGTTCTCGGTGTGGAGGACGTCGAGCTCCTCTCTTATCTCGACGGGCAACTCGACGAGGTGCCCGTCGAAGAGCTCGCCCGTCTTGTCGACGTAGCCGCCGAGAACGCACAGTTGCTGCTGGTCTTCGACGAGGGCGGCGTCAGCGGCCACCCGGACCACCGTCGCGCGACCGAAGCGGCGCTCCTGGCCGCGAGGAGGCGACGTCTGCCCGTCCTCGCCTGGGCACTACCCGAACCGATCGCGGCCCAACTCAACGCCGAGTACGGGACCACCTTCGTGGGGCGTCCCGACGGTGAGCTGGACATCGTCATAGCCGTCGACCGCGAAGTTCAAAGTGACGCCATCGCCTGTCACGTCAGCCAGTTCGAAGACAACCCTGTGCTGTGGCGACGGCTCGAGCTGTTGGGGGACCGGGAGCACTTGCACTGGCTAACTCGTGGGTGAACGTCTCTCGGGTGGTCGCCGGGGTGACGAACCGAGATTCTCTTCGCTTGGTCATCAACACGACCCGGGAGTCACGCGGACGTCGACGTGCGAGGTGTCTTCGTTCGCGACCTCGAGGGTGCGCGATCCCGCCTTCGAGACGATCGCCCCCCCCGACACGGCTGCACAGTATCCATGCAAGTAGTGCCCTGTCTTGGGCACGACGACCAGCGTGGCCGCTCTTACGGCCGGGTCGGGCGTGTAGGAGAGGTCGAAGGCTCCGGTCGACGAGTCGAACGACATCGAGGTCGGTGATCCGGCGACGGCTTCGGCGAAGACCTGGGACAGCGCCAGCGCGGTCGGCCTGAGCTTGCCGGAGCCCCCGACGAGCGCTTCGTGAGAGCTGCCGGTGGGATCCCCGTAGAACTTCCACTGCCAGTAGACCCAGCCGACCAGGTGCTGGTTCGCGGTCGCGGTCACGGCCGCTACGAGGGAGGGGTTGGACGTCGCTCCGAATTCCCCCATCAACCACGCAGGCCCTGCGGGTTGTCGATCCGATCCCAGAAGGACTCGTTCGCCTGCTCGTCGCGACAGAGTGGCGGCCTCGTGGGAGATGCACGCGGTCAGGTCCGTCGGGTCGCCGGTCACTCCGTTTCGGTTCGGGCAGTACGTGTGGAAGTTGAGCACGAGGTTGGGGAGGTCCATCGGTCCCACGTAGTTCGGACCGTCCCGGCTCGAGAAGATGTCGGGCTCGTAGAAGACGAGGTGCCGGGGGTCCGCCGACAGGATCGTGGGTATGAGACCGATCTTGGGGTCATCGCGCGGGCAGCTCACGAGCAGGTCCTGGTCCTCGTTGCGACCCGGTCGGGCGCTGCCGGTGTAGAGGCACTCGATCTGGGCGTCGAGGTCGTGCTGCTGGACGTCTTGGGTCACGGTCGAGAACGGCTCGTTGATCGGGTCGTAGCCGATGACCCAGGGGTCCGAGCGGAAGAACGACGCGACCGCTGCCCAGACGCGGTCGTACTCGCCTTGGAGGTTCCCGACGACGTCGTTCCTCCAGAAGTGCCCGAACGCGACCCTGAGCGCCGGACTCGCATAGGTCCGGGACCACCGTCCGGGCATCGGACCGGCGGGAAGGCCGTCGGTGCAGACGGCCCAGGCCGGTGCCCCTTCACCCCCGAACAGCTCGCTGTAGACGTCCTGGTGCATGTCGAGCAGCGTGTAGATGTGCCGGCGACCCAGCAGGTCCACGGTGCGTTTCAGTTTCGAGAGGTAGGAATCGAGGACCGTCTGGTCGAATTGCCCGGGGTCGCCCGGCGGTCCGGGCCGGCAGATCGCCGGATCGTTGGGGCCGGCGGTGCCGGGCTCCAACCCCTGCCAGACCATCCCGAGGCGGACCACGTTGAACCCGAGGGCGGCGATGCGGTTGGCGTCTTGACCCGAGAAGTTGAAGGGCTTGCCCGGTGCCGGGTACAGCTCGAAGGGTGCGCGCTTATAGACGGCGTTGACTCCGTGCAGCACGACGACGCGTCCGAACCTGTCCCGTAGGAACGCGCCACCTAGGGCGGAGATGACGCCGGAGACGAATCCCCGCACCGGCACCGAGAATGCGCCGGGTGGCTCGTTGTCGCCGGAGACGAGCAGCGGTACCAGCAATGCGGCGAGTACGAGCACCCCGATGACGACCGTCGCCGTCCGCCGTTTGCCCTGGAGGTGGAGCAGCCTCCGCTGTGCCACCTCCGTACCATAGGGGCGAGGTCAGTATCGATTGGAGCCGGGCAACCTGATCGATGCCGAGCCGACCCAGCGGTCAGGCGTCGTCGAGACGCCGGTGTGAGAACGCGTCGGGCTGGAGGCCTCTCTCGGCGAGGACGAGCGCCCTTCCCTCGACAGGTCCTGTTCTGTCCAGAACCCCGTCAAAGGGAGCTTTCTCTGCCCACCTCGAGCGTACGCCTCCAAACGAGAGCGTCCTTCGTCCGACAGCATCTCGATGGCGTCGAAGAAGGCGTCGATACCAGCCGCGCGAAGGGCAACGTCACATTCACTACCACGCTTTGGTAGATGTGACGTTAGGAAGACGACGGGTGCCTTGCCCTTGTTGGCCAAGACGTGCGCACGCCCCAAGCACTTCCACATAGTGTCGGTGCGAAGCAGTCCCCCCCTCGTTGCTGTGAACGCCCCCGACACGTCGAAGTACCAAAGAGCGCGATCGCGATCGTTTGCGATGAAGTTCACGGTCAGCCCCAACCCCCGAAGGCGGGTGTTTCGACCAACGATCTCGAAGCCAGCCTCTTCGAGGACACGCCCGGCGATATCCTGTGCTGCCCTACCTTCACGCGTGGCTCTCGCCTGGAAATCTTCGTCGCCGGGGGTGCTTGCTGCCGGAATCTCGACCGTGGCACGTTGTGTCTTGCGTTCTTGCGATGACACGGTCCGCAACGGGGGGCGGGCAAGTGCTCGAACACGCGACCTAGCGATGTCAACGTAGGCGGGATCGAGGTCGTAGCCCACATGCCGTCGTCCAACCTTTGCCGCTGCCACCAACGTCGATCCTGATCCCATGAATGGATCGAGCACCAAGTCGTTGGTATAGGTGTACAAGCGGATAAGGCGTTCGGGCAGTTCGACAGGGAAGGGGGCCGGGTGTCGTACCCGTTTCGCGCTTTCCGGGGGAATTTCCCAAATGTCGAGCGTCGCTGCCATGAACTCGTCGCTGGAGAGAGAGTTCTCGAAGGGGTAACCCTTCCTCTCACGCTCTTTCACCGACAGAGCACGGTCGAAGCGGCCTTTGCTGGCGATGATCACTCGCTCGGTTATGTCGCGTAACACCGGGTTCGCCGCGCTTCGGAACGATCCCCAGGCACACGATCCGCTGACGCCTTCGCCTTTCTGCCAGATCACCTCGCCTCGAAGAAGGAGGCGGAGGTCGTCCTGGAGGATCTTTATGACGTCCGCTGACAAACTCCGATACGGTTTGCGGCCCAAGTTGGCGACATTGACGGCGATGCGCCCTCCAGGTTCGAGCTTGCGCTTGCACTCGGCGAAAACGTCTCGCAAGAGATCCAGGTACTCGAGGTAAGAGCTGGGGACGCCCACGCGGTCGAGCTCCTCCTCGTATTGCTTGCCGGCGAAGTACGGAGGCGACGTCACGACCAGCGCCACGCAACCGTCATCGACAGCGTCCATCTTTCGCGCATCGCCACAGATGAACGGATCGTCCAACGGACGAGGGGAAAGGACCTCGGTTTCGGTGGTCAGCTCCGGCGGCTCGAACCGGGCGTAGAAGACCGCGGAGTCGTGGCCTTCCCGTCGGCCTACGCCGAAATTCGACGTCGACGTACGCCTCGGCTCGGTCATCGGCCCATCCCCAGGTGACGCTACTCAGGCTTCGGGGATTGGTGGGGAACCACCTCGTCGGCGATCTTCTCCAGGGCATCGACCAAAGAGGCGAGCTGCCTGCGGCTCAGCCGGTCGACGAAGTGCTTGCGCACCTGGTTGACGTGATCCGGTACTGCGCTCTGGAGGCGTCTGAGCCCAGCGGGGGTGAGCCTCGCATAGCTGCCGCGCCCGTCGGTGGGGCAGCGCGCGCGCGCGACGAGTCCGGCGCCGACCAGGCGGTCGAGGCGGCGGGTCAGCCCGCTGGGCGAGAGCAAGAGGCGCTCGGCCAGATCGCTCATGCGCAACATGCCGCCTTGTGCCTCCGAGAGGTTCACGAGCACCCCGTAGTCCGCGAGCGACATCTGCTGGGCGGATTGGAGCTCGGTGTCGAGGCGCGCCATGAGCCGCGAGTGCGCACCGAGCAGGGCGCGCCAAGACCGCTGCTCGAGCTCGTCCAGCCAGCGGGCTTCTTGCATACCCACAGGGTACCGGTTCTTGTGCCTGCAAACGATGTTGCCGGGAGGTGTTGCGTCGCTGCTACGCGCTACGCGGGTTCGCGGCGGTGTCGGGACGCACCGGGCCGAGAGATGCAGCCGCGGGCGGGGTCGCACGTCCCGTCTCGTTCGCCGGAGAGACGGCCGTCGCGGTCGCGCCGTCCGCTTCGCGCCGTTGGCGACGCCACAGCAGCACCATCGCCGTCACACCCGCGCCGAAGAGGACGAGCCCCGCGACCTCGACGGGCAAAGAGCCCTGCGGAGAGCTCTGCCGCAGGAAGACGAACTCCTCGAAGAACCGCGCGAGGCCCCACAGGGCGGCAGTGGCGGCCAGCACGAAGCCTCCCGGTCGCTCGCGGTAGCGTCGCTCGATCAACAGCAGGATGCCGAAGATCACGAAGCTGTCGACGGACTGGATGATGGGGACCGGAACACGCCGGCCCTGCTCGCCGGCGTAGTACATGCCGTACCAGGCGGCGGTCCTCGCCCCACCGCCGGCGAACATGAGCTGGGGGCCGAGCAGGCGACCGATCCCCCATGCCGCCATGAGTACCGGTGCCACCAGGTCCAGGCCCTTCGTCACGCCGAGCTCCGGGCAGCGGTGCCGGGCGATCAGGACGCCGGTGGGCACTCCGAGCAGCAGGCCACCGAACGAAGAGAGCCCGCCGTGCCAGACGGAGAAGATCTCTCGGGGGTTGGAGCTGTAGTAGGAGAGGTCCGAGAGTACGTGCACCAGGCGGGCGCCCACGATCGCCGCCACCACGACCCAAAGGAACATCCCCGTGAGCCAGCGGGTCTCGTACCCGTTGGCGCGCAGACGGCGGTCGAAATAGCGATAAGCGAACCAGAACGTGATCGCCAGCCCGATGCCGTAGGTGTGCACGAGCAGCGGCCCGATGTGGAACGAAACGGGGATCGGCTTCACGAGGTTCCCAGGCTAACGCCCGGTTTGGTGGTTCGGTCCGTGTTGGCCCTAGGGTCCTTCGCCATGGGTGCGCTCGAGGAGAGGGTGGCGGTGGTGACGGGGGGTGCCTCGGGCATCGGCCTGGCGAGCGCCATGCTCATGGCGCAAGAAGGTGCGAAGGTCGTCGTCGTCGACGCCGACGGTCAGGGTGCTGAGCGCGCCGCGTCCGAGATCGATGGCGTACCCGTGCGCGCGGACGTGAGCCGCCATTCGCAATGGGATGCCGTCGTGGAGGTCGTGCGCTCCTTGGGTGGTGTGGACGTCGTCCACCTGAACGCCGGCGTCGAGACGGGCGAAGCGGAGCTGGCGTTGCTCGATGACGAGCAGTACCGCCGGATAATGGGGGTGAACGTCGACGGTGTGGTCTTCGGCGTACGCGCCCTGCTGCCCGAGCTCGAGGCGCGCGGATCCGGAGCGATCGTGGTCACCGCTTCACTCGCGGGGATCATCGCCTTCCCACCGGACCCCGTGTACGGCATGACGAAGCACGCCGTCGTGGGCCTTGTGCGCTCGCTCGCGCCGTACCTCGAAGGAAAGGGCGTGACCATAAACGCGATCTGTCCCGGTATGGTCGACACCCCCCTGATCGACGGGAGGATGCGAGAAGCGCTCACCGGTTCGGGTTACCCGCTCATCACCCCGTCATCGGTGGCCGAGGCTGTGCTCGCTGCTATCGCCGGTCCGGCGACCGGCCAGGCCATCGTGGTACAACCCGGTAGGCCTCCGCTGCCCTATCGCTTCCACGGCGTTCCGGGGCCCCGTGTCGCCGGTGCCGAGGGGAAGGTCCCCCTGGACTGGATGACCGAGCAAGGCCAACGCCAGGCGCCCCCGAAGTGACCTGAGCCTCGGGACCACCGAGGGTCCTGCGGCGCGCCGAAACCTGTCGTCGCACGGATAGCGTCGACATGTGCACCCCATCGAGCGGCTGCGGCACGTGGCCAGAGCCGGCCGGGCAGACCCCTCGGAACTCGCGGCAGAGGCGGCATGGGCCCTCGCCGATCTCGTCGAGCGCGAAGCACCCGCGCTGGTCCCCGCATGTCGGCGGCTGCTCGATCGCCAACCCGGTTGCGGACCCCTGTGGTGGCTCGCGGCACGAGTGCTGAGCGCGGGCGACCCCGCCCGTGAAGCGCAGCGGTGCGCCCAGGACCTCGAGGACGACCCGACCCGAATCGTGATGCTCGACGCTCTGCCTCGTGGCGCGCGCGCCGTCCGAAAGGGAGCCGTGAGCGAGGTGTCGAACGCCGATCTCGTGCTCGTGACGTCCGAGGCTCTCGGCCCGGGCGGGATGGTGGCGGACTCTTCGTGCGGCGCCCTGCTCGACGCGGCGCGCACGGCCGAGGTGCCGGTGTGGGTCGAGTCGGGCGTCGGGCGCGTGTTGCCGCAACGAATCTGGGAGGCCATGTGCAGACGCCTGGGTGCCTCTGCCACGCACGGCCGCAACGCGGTCTCTTCGGGTTCCTCCGGCGTTGACGCGCACGGTGTGCGTTTCGCGCCCGCCAGGGGACACAGCGGCGTGTTCGACCACTTCGTCGTGGAGAAGGTCGTGGGGCCCACCGGAGTGCAGCCTCTTGCGGTCGCCCTCGCCGGTTGTGACTGCCCTGAGCCGCCGGAGCTCTTGGTAGTGCCGTAGAAGGCCGCCCCCGAGGTCCGCCGGTTGGGCCCGAGGCGCCGGCGTCGCCACCTCAGCGCGATCTCGGCACCGGCTTGCAGACCGTGACGCCTGATAGCCTCCGCGAAATGGGTGAGATGATCGAGTTCCCGAGCAACGGCTCGGTGGGCCGAGGGTATCTGGCGACCGCATCGGGCGCTGCCGCCGGAGTCGTCGTGATCCAGGAGTGGTGGGGCCTCGTGCCGCACATAAGAGACGTGTGCGATCGTTTCGCCTCAGCGGGGTTCACCGCTCTGGCTCCGGACCTCTACGGGGGCAAACAGGTGTCCGAACCTGACGAGGCGGGCAAGGCGGCGATGGCGATGAAGGCGGACGTAGCGGTGCGAGACATGTCGGGGGCGGTGGACGAGCTGCTCAAGCGCTCGAGGCGGGACAAGGTGGCCGTGGTGGGCTTCTGCATGGGCGGAGGGCTCGCCCTCGCCCTTGCCTCTCGCCGGCCGGATGCGGTGTCGGTATGCGTCCCGTTCTACGGCATCTCCATGCGGCCGGACCTGCAACCCGACTACTCGAAGTGTGACGCGGCCGTCCTCGGGCACTACGCGGAGCTCGACGAGTACTGCCCCCCCGACGCGGCGCGCGACCTGGAGGCCAAGTTGCGGGGCTTGGGCAAGGAGGCGCAGATCCACATCTACCCCGGTACCGACCACGCCTTCTTCAACGACACGCGACCCGAGGTCCACGACGCGCAGGCCTCGGCCCTGGCCTGGCAACGGACCCTCGACTTCTTGCGCTCACATCTCGGCTGAATCGCGAACCAGAGCCATCTAAGTGCGCAAATAGGATTGGTCCATGTCCGAACGCAGCCGCAACCTGCCCCGCCGGTCTTGTTTCTCGACGCCGGGCTCGAACGCGCGGTTCCTGGAGAAGGCGCCGAGTGTCACGGCCGACATGTCTTTCCTCGACCTCGAGGACTCGGTCGCGCCGCTGGAGAAGGAGCCAGCTCGTGCCAAGGTCGTCTCGGCCATCCGCAAGCAGAGCTGGGACGACCGTGTGCTGTGCGTGCGGGTGAACGCGTGGGACACCAAGTGGACCTACGGCGACGTGATCGAGGTGGTTTCCAACGCCGGAGAGCGCCTAGACGAGATCATGTTGCCGAAGGTGCAGTCCGCCTCGGAGATCGTGGCTCTCGACATGTTGCTCAGCCAGGTGGAGAAGACGAGCGGGCTTCCTCCACGTCACATCGGCATCGAGGCGCAGATCGAGACGACACGCGGTCTGATCGCCGTTGACGACATCTGCGCCGCGTCCGACAGGCTCGAAGCCATCATCTTCGGCCCGGCGGACTTCGCCGCCTCCATGGAGATGCCGGTGCTGACAGGAGGTGTGCAGATCCCCGAGTACCCCGGCGACCATTTCAATTACGTGTTCTCGCGGATCCTGATGGCGGGCAGGGCGAACGGCTTGCAGGTGATCGATGGCCCGTACCTGAAGGTGAAGGACATCGAGGGCTTGCGCGACTTCTCGCGGCGCACGCGAATCCTTGGCTACGACGGCAAATGGGCACTCACTCCGGACCAGGTGACCGCCCTGAACGACGTGTACTCGCCCACCCAGGAGCAGTTCGACCACGCGTGGGACATCCTCGATGCCTACGAGAAGGCCACCGGGACCGAGCGTAAGGGTGCCGTGATGTTCGGGGAAGAGATGATCGACGAGGCGAGCCGCAAGATGGCGATGAAATTCGTCATGCGGGGCGAGCGCGCGGGGCTACGCCACTCGAAGGGGTGATCCTGCTACGCGCCGGCGCGTTCGAGGAGGCGGCGGGTCACCACCTTCAGGGCCAGGACCTCGTCGGCGCCCTCGAAGATCGACAGCACACGGGCGTCCACGAAGTAGCGGCTCACCCCATACTCCTCTGCGTACCCCATGCCCCCGTGGACCTGCATGGCCTCGCGCGTGACCCATTCGGCCGCCCTGCAGACGTAGGCCTTTAGCATCGAGGCCTCGAGCGACCCTTCGCCTTCGGCCATGAGCCGAGCGACCTGGTACGAGAACTGCCGCGTGGCCTGGACGAGCACCGCCATCCTGGCGAGCTTCGCGCGAGTGAGCTGGTACTCGATGATCGGTTTGCCGAACACCACCCGGCTGGCCGCGTAGTCGAGCGCCGCCTCGTACGCGGCCTGCATGAGGCCGAGGGCGCGCGCGGCAGTCTGCAGTCGCCCGTTCTCGAACCCCGCCATCTGCAGGTAGAAACCGCGGCCCACTCCGGTTTCCCCGCCGATGAGGTTCTCGGTCGGCACGAACCAGTTCTCGAAAGCGATCTCGTAGGAGTGCATGCCGCGGTACCCGATCGTGTCGATCGGCCGTCCCTCCATGCGTCCGGGCGGGTCGCCGCGCGAGCCGGCGGCAGGGTCCTGGACGAGCACGAACCCCCTCCCGTCGCTCTGCCCCTTCTCCACGACGAACAGCGAGAGGCCACGATGCGCCTTGGAGCGGTCTGGGTCGGTGCGCGCGAGCAGCATTAGGACCTCTGCGCGCGCGGCGAAGGTGCACCAGGTCTTCACTCCGTTTATCAGCCACCCGCCCTCGGTGGGGGTGGCTGAGGTGATCACCGCCGCCACGTCCGAGCCGAAGTCCGGCTCGGTGACCGCCACCGCGTTCATGACCTCGCCGGTGGCCAGCTTGGGCAGCCACTTCTGCTTCTGGGCGTCGGTGCCGCCCGCCAGCAGCGCGCGCGCCAGGATCTCCGGGCGCGTGATGAGCGAGCCACCCGCACCGAGCGAGCCCCACGACAGCTCCTCCGTGGCGACCACCATCCCCAGGTAGTCGCTCTCGCCGCCGGTGGCGAAGCCGCCGTACTCCTCGGGGATCGACAGTCCGAGCGCCCCCATCTCGGCGAGTCCGGAGATTATCTGCTCGGGGATGTCGTCGTTGGCGCGGTGGACGTGCTCCGCGCACGGGCGCAGCTGGTCCTCGGCGAACCGGTGGAAGGTCTCCCGGACGAGGGCGAAGTCCGGGTCCAGGTGCCGCTCACCCTCGGTTCCGCACAGCGAGGCCAGGAAGCTCGGGTCGCGGTATTCCGAGACGAATTCGGCGACCGGCGCCATCCATCCCGACGTCGCGCCCCATGAGGCCTCTCGCCCCAGCACTCGTGCCGCAAGGTCGGCCAGCACGTCGGCGACGAACGCACAGGCGATTCGCGCCTCTGTGTCACCGTGGCGCGCGTACTCGAGAGCTGCTTCGGCAGTGCGCACGCCTGCGGCGGCATGCGCAAGGTCGTAGGCCACGACCTGCTCGGAATCGGGGTCGGCGCAACCGGTGAGTACACGCGCAGCTCCTGTCACGAGCGAGCTCGCCAGCGCGACGACCTTCGCCGCCCCTTCGAGGTCGGGCGCGCCGCGCTCGGATGCTGCAGGACCGGCCACGCCGGAAGGCTATTACAGGCCTGTTTATCCGGTTCGTCCGGCGCGGCCGACGACGGTGACCAACGGTGGGAGAACCACCGGATCGTCGCCCGGGTCGACACCGGTGAGCGATCTCAGGTACTCGGTGACAGGTCCGGGCCCGGCACCTGCCGGGGCTTCGGCCCAGGCGTCGAGGATCTCCAGGCCTGCCTGCCTCACCAGGGCGGGCAGGAGCGCACCCACGTCGGGATGGGGCGCGTCGGGCATCGACATGGCTCCTCCACCCACGCGCCCTGCCGAGGTGATGGGCTCTTGTGCTACGAGGAACCCCCCCGGCTCCACCGCTCGGCGCATTCGCCCCAGTACCACCGAGGGCTCGGCCACATGCATGAGAAGGAACCTGCAGAACGCCAGGTTCACAGGTTCCGGCAGCAGTAGGTCCTCTCCGGCCTGGGTGATGGCCAGGACCTGGCTGTGCGCGGCGGCAGCGGCAGCGGTCTCGTCGCGCGCGCGCGGGTCGCTGTCGACGGCGTAGACCCGCCCGGAGATGCCGACAATCTCGGCCAGTGCCACCGAAACGTCGCCGCCGCCCGCTCCGACATCCACGCAGCGCCAACCGGGCCCGACACCAAGGCGTTCCAAGGCGGTGGCGAGCGGGCGCCGATAGACGTCATCTCGCAGAGCGTTCGGCACGCCTGAACGCTACCCGGCTTGATCATGCTCGCGGCTTGGAACACCCACCTGGCGCGTGAACCGGCTATAACCTCGCCCCGATGAAGGTGACCATGCTGCTGTGTGACGCTGCCCAGGTGGCCGACGGGAAGCTCTTCGTTCTCGGGGGAGGTTGGTCGCTCACAGGGCCCGATCCGACCCCGTCGGCCATCGCCATGAAGATCGACGTCGGTTGGCACGAGGTGGAGCACCCCCACCATTGGGAGCTGTACCTGGAAGATGCGGACGGGCGCCCGGTCATGGTGGACACTCCCGACGGGGCCCATCCCGTGGAGGTGCGCGGCGAGTTCAACGTGTCGCGGCCGAGCACCGTGCCGGAGGGCACGCCCATCGACGTGGCTCTGGCGGTGAACCTGGGCCCTCTACCCCTGGAGCCGGGCAATCGCTTCACGTGGCGTCTGACCATCGACGGGAACGTCGAGGAGGACTGGGCGCTCGGCTTCACCACGCGTCCGCGCCCGGCCGCCCAAACCTGAGCACCCCGACGGCCGTCTCACGTCGAGCCGGGAGTCGCTGGCAGGAAAGGGCCCAGGATCCGACGCCCAGGACCGCGGCTCGGAATCGTCAGTAGAGTCGACTGCCATGACCGTCTACGAGCGCCCCTTCGGCCGCTTCTTCGAGGACTTCGAGATCGGCGACATCTACCGGCACTGGCCGGGAAAGACCATCACCGAGTACGACGACCACCTCTTCTGCATGATCACGATGAACCACCATCCGTTGCACACGAACGAATGGTTCGCCGAGCACGAGACGGTACAAGGACGCAACGTCGTCGTCGGCAACCTCGTGTACTCGCTCGTGCTCGGCATGAGCGTGCCGGACGTGAGCGGCGCGGCCATCGCGAACCTCGAAGTCGAGTCGCTTGTGCATCGTCACCCCACGTTCCACGGCGACACCATCTACGCGGAGAGCCGCGTCGTGGAGAAGGTCCCGTCATCCTCGAAGCCCGACAGGGGCGTCGTGACCGTGGAGACAAAGGGGTTCAACAATCGCGGCGAGGAGGTCTGCTACTTCCGCCGAAAGGTCATGGTGTGGAAACGCGCCTCTGCACCTGCGCGGGAGCGTCCCTATCCTGACGACGTCTGGTCGTGACACCCGGGGGCATCTTGGTCGATCGGCATGCTAGCTCCACTGCGAGTCTGTGAGTAGCGTTTCGACCCGTGCCCGCCATCGTCCCCTCGGAGGTGATCGGCGACGTCGTCACGGTCGAGCCGGACGTCCACGGCGACGAACGCGGGCGTTTCGTCGAGACCTACCGCCGGTCGTGGTTCGGACTCGGCCGGGAGATGATCCAGGCAAACCGCTCGGAGAAGCAGGCGGGTGCAGTCGTCGGGTTGCACTACCACCTCCACCAAGCCGACTACTGGTTCGTTCTCAGGGGTAGGGCTCGGGTCGTTCTCCACGACCTGCGAACGGGATCGCCAACCGATGGCGCGACGCAGGTTCTCGAGCTCCAAGGTGCTGTCGACCGCGGCCTCTTCATCCCTCCCGGGGTGGCCCACGGGTTCGCCTCTCTCACAGACGTCTTGCTGTGGTACCTGGTCGACGCGTACTACAACCCCGCTGACGAGCTCGGGTTGGCATGGGACGATCCGGACGTAGGCGCCGATTGGGGCATCTCGGACCCGGTGCTTTCCGATCGCGACCGCGTGAACCCTCCTCGATCCGCCATCGAGCCCGCTCTGAGGCCTCGTTTCGGACTTCGCACGTGACCGAGCGTACGACACTCGCTCCGCAGAGCGCGACGCGAAGGGCGGAGCCGAAGCAATGACCGGAGCGGCCGACGATACAGGTCGGCTGGACGTGAGGGACGTGAACCGGCAGTCTGGCTCCGTGGACGAATCGCGGCAATGGGTCGAGTTCGGTCGTTGGCTGACCGAACAGCGCGAGGAGCGCGGTCTTCGCCGGCGTGACGCCGCGCGCCGGGCCAAGGTCTCCGAGGCGCTTTGGCGGGACCTCGAGACCGGCCGCAAGGAGGCGATCGGCGGGATCCGGTTGCTCCCGAACCCGAGCCACGACGTGCTCGAGCGTGTGGCGAAAGCGCTCGAGCTGCCGGTCGAGGACCTTCTCGCTCGCATCGGGCGCCCGACCGTGGGGCAGGCCGGAGGCGCCGGCGCTCTCTCACACGGCGATCACCGTCTCGAAGAAGACGGATCGGTGCTGGCGCTGAAGATGCGGCGCCTCTCCGAACGCGATCGTCTCATCGTCGAACGCGTGGTGGACGCAATGATCGAGAACCAGGGCAGTTAGCGGTCCAGCAACCCGGGGAGTGGCCGAGGCCTCACGGCGGGGGCCGATTCGGTCGCCTCTAGGCAGGCTCTCGGCCGCTGCGGGGAAATCCTTCGCGTTTCGTGTGCCCGCGATACCCATCGGCTCGTGGATTGGCTTGAATGGTGGCGATGACCGTCGTGCTCGTGGTAGGTGCGATCGCCGCTCTAGGAGCAGTGGTCGTAGGGGCCACCTGGCGCCGCTCCGCCGACGAGAGGCAGTCGGTCCGTGACTACCACCAGACCCTCGAGACGCTCCGGCATCTTTCGGACCGCAACCTCGGCAACGGTGTTCGTGAGGCGCCCGGTCAGGCCCCCTCGGGTCCCCAGAGACAGCCCGGTCCGGCGCGGCGCGACCACGAACCCGCGCAGGGCAGATCGCAAGGTGGGTCGACGACGACAGGCGGCGCTGAACCGACGAGCGATCCCCTGGCGCCGGTGGGCCCCCCGACCGACAGCGCTTCTGGCGTCCAGGCCTCTTCGCGGTCGGGGACCCTGGTTGGAAGATCGGGACCGGTTCGAAGCGGCAACGCCGCCTACATAGCGGCGCGAACGCGCGACGCCGGTACCGACAAGACGATGCTGTTTGACGACGACATCGCCGAGCCCTCGCCGATCGCACCCTCGACCACCGTCTCCGTGCTTGCATCGGGTCGCGCCTTGTACCGCCAGAGACGACCGGCCCACAGTGGCAGTCCCCTCCAGCCGAGGAGAAGGAGCCTTCTCACCGTCGTCGTCGTGGTCGTGTTGGCCGCGGTGGTGGCAGTGGCGCTGGTCCTGGCTCCCTCGAAGCCGTCGCACAGACACGGCGCCACCTCCACTCATACGACCTCGGCGCATTCCTCTTCGCGATCGACGGGGTCGAGCTCGTCCTCGCAGAAGCACAAGAGCCCGACCACCGCGTCCCAGACGCTCCAACCCACCACTTCGAGCGCCACGTCCGCCGCGTACCTGGCACCTGCCAGCGCGTACACGGTAGGGCTTTCGACATCGGGCCCCTGCTGGGTCCTCGCCACCGCGGCGAGCACGGGCAAGGTCCTTTGGACGGGGACGATGCAGGCAGGTGAGAGCCGGCAAATCCCGGCGACGGGCAGTCTCCTGGTGAGGCTCGGCGCCGACGACGTCACCATGTCGCTCAACGGGGAGCCCGTGACCCTCCCGGCGGGACATCAGTCCCCGTTCGACGTGACGTTCCAGTCGGCCTGATTCGCCCGCGACCCGGCTCAGGACCTGGACGTATGTCCCGGTTGGTCCAGCGCGCCGCCGGTACGAGCAGTTGTTACTATGTAAGTAGGAGAAATTCCCACTGAACGGGTCACGATTGCCGGGGAGCGCACTCCCCCGGGGCGGTCGTGACCAGGGGTGAGCCATGACTAGCACTGACATCGACCTGGGTCGCTACAAGCTCGGCTGGAGCGACGTCGAGGACTACGTCTTCAAGCCGAAGAAGGGTCTCTCCGAGGACATCGTGCGCGAGATGTCCGAGATGAAGGGCGAACCCAAGTGGATGCGCGACTTCCGTCTGCGGGCCTTGAAGAAGTTCTTCGCCAAGCCGATGGCGCCGTGGTTCGCCGTCAACATGCCGGACCTGGACTTCGACGACATCTACTACTACGTGAAGCCGATACAGGGACAGGTGGAGGACTGGGAGGCCCTGCCGGAAGCCATCAAGAACACCTACGAGAAGCTCGGCATCCCCGAGGCGGAACGCAAGTACCTCGCCGGGGTCACCTCGCAATACGAATCCGAGGTCGTCTACCACCGCAACCGTGAGGACCTCGCGGCCCGGGGCGTCCTCTTCTGCGACATGGATACCGCTGTGCGCGAGTACCCAGACATCGTTCGCAGGTGGTTCGCCACCATCATCCCGCCGAACGACAACAAGTTCGCCGCGCTGAACTCGGCCGTGTGGTCGGGAGGGTCGTTCATCTATGTGCCGCCCGGTGTCTCGGTCGACATGCCTCTGCAGGCGTACTTCCGGATCAACGCCGAGAACATGGGTCAGTTCGAGCGGACGCTGATCATCGCCGACGAGGGCGCACAGGTCCACTACGTCGAAGGATGCTCCGCTCCCATCTACTCCACGGACTCGCTGCACTCGGCGGTGGTGGAGCTCGTGGCGTTGCCTGGCAGCCGGATCACGTACACCACCATCCAGAACTGGTCGAACAACGTCTACAACCTCGTCACCAAGCGCGCCCGCGCCGAGGCCGAGTCACGCGTCGAATGGATCGACGGCAACATCGGCTGCCTGGCGGAGGGCTCGAGGGTGACCACGCCGAACGGTGTGAAGCCGATCGAATTGGTGAGCCCGGGGGAGCGGGTGCTCTCCTTCGACGAGACGCTCGGGGAGCTGTGCTTCCGCACCGTGACCGCCAAACGCTTCTCCGGTCATCAGCCGGTGCGCGAGGTGAGCGTTGGCGAGCGCAGACTTCGGGTCACCGACAACCATCCGTTCTACTCCTACGTCTACGACCCGACTCGGCCCGAGAAGCTCGGTCGCTACGACCTCGGGTACGTGCGCGCCGACCAGCTCGAGAAGGCCATCGTTCCTACCACGTCCATCGACTACGGCCATCCCCGCAAGCTCGAGCGTGGCGACACCATGACGTCGTTCACCGGGGCCAACCAGTATGCCGAGGAGTTCGTGAGCGTGCGGTCCCGGCGACCCCGGCTGGCGCCGGTCGAGGAGACGACGAACGACCTCATGTGGCTGTTCGGCCTGTTCGTCGGAGACGGGTCCATCGAGCGCGAGCCGGCAGGCAACGGTGGTTCGCGCTGGGCGAGGGTGACGTTCTCGACGCCCAGGAAGGACCGTGCCCGCTCGCGCCTCCTGAGGATCATGGCCGCGCTCTTGCCGGGTGCCACGCCGGGTGAGCGCGCCGACGGGGTGGCCCTGCGCTGGTCCAGTGTCGAGCTGGCCGACCTGCTCGAGCTGAACGGCTTCTCGTCCGGCGCGCACGTCAAGCGGCTCCCGCGTTGGGTCCTCGACCTGCCCGAGAGCCAGCGCCTCTCGCTCGTGGCCGGGTACCTCGACTCCGACGGCTGCGCGCCTGTGGGGCGACGAGGCTTCAGCCTCAAGTCGGTGAACCTGCCTCTGCTGGAAGACGTCGCGGGCGTGCTCACCTCGCTCGGGATCGCCTCGCGCGTCCACACCGAGCACGACGAGGACCGTGAGGTCCGGATCCTGGGTTACTTCTCGAGGAGCAGGGGGAGCCACCGGCTCGACTTCCCGGCCGACGCGCGGATCTGTGACCTGGTCAGCGAGCAGTTGCGCGAGGCGGCTCGCTCGACGGCACCTGCCGCGCTGCGTCGGTTCAGGAAGGTCGGACGCTCAAAGATCGAATTGCCCGACACCTTGGAAATCTGCAAGGTGAGGGTGGGAGAGCCTTCAGGGGCAGTTCCGACTTGGGACATCGAGGTCGAAGGGACCGGCAACTTCGTCTCCGAAGGCTTCATCGTGCACAACAGCAGGCTGACGATGAAGTACCCCTCGGTCTACCTGGTGGGCCCGAAGGCGTCGGGCGAGGTCCTGTCGGTGGCCTACGCGGGCCCCAACCAGCATCAAGACGCAGGGGCGAAGATGATCCACGTGGCGCCGGAGACCTCCTCGACGATCGTGTCGAAGTCGATCTCCAAGGACGGGGGCCTGTCTACGTACCGGGGCCTGGTCCGGGTGGACGAAGGGGCGAAGCACTCGAAGAGCTTCGTGCGCTGCGACGCGCTGATCCTCGACGAGAACTCCACCTCGGAGACCAAGCCGTACATGGAGGTCGCGGAGCGCGACGCGCAGATCGGCCACGAGGCGACCGTGTCGAAGATCGGCGAGGACCAACTCTTCTACCTGATGAGCCGCGGCCTGTCGGAGAGCCAGGCCATGGGCATGATCGTGAACGGCTTCATCGAACCGATCACCCGCACGCTGCCCATGGAGTACGCGGTGGAATGGAGCCGACTCATCGAGCTCCAGATGGAAGGCGCCGTCGGCTGATCCGTCGGCACCCGGGCAGGGCGCGTGGCGAGGATCCAGCCTGGGCATGAGAGGATGGCGCCGTGCCGATGCGCGAGGAGTGCAAACACTTCCAGAGCCGGACCTACGACACCGGTGAGGTCGTTCGGTTCTGCGAGCTGGACCTGGCGCCCGAGGCACCTTGGCGATGCCCCGAGGATTGCGCTGCCTACGAGTGGCGCCTCTCGGGCGCCGGTTGGGTGACCGGCAGCCTCGTGGAACCTGCCCTCGAGGAGGAGCCGAGCCCCGGCGGCCCCGACGTGGTCAACCTGCTCGAGCAGGCTGAGGACATCGTGGACTCCGTCGTGCCCGAGACGTTGTCCGAGGTGGAGCACGACGACGAGCGCGTCGAGCGTCGCCAGGGAACAGGCCGCCGCCGCTGGCCCTGGAGCCGGCGCAGCTGAGGACCTTCAGCGCCCCTCGAATTGAGGCGAGCGCTTGTCCATGAACGCGGCCATCGCCTCCACCAGGTCGTCGGACTGCAGGAATCCGGCGTTCCAGGTGGCCACGTAGTCGAGCCCGTCGGTCACCGAGCGGTCCTCGCAGGCCCGGAGCACGGCTTTGGTCCCCTGGACGACCAGGGGGGAGTTGGTCGCGATCTCCGAGGCGAGGACCCGGGCGGCTTGCTGGACGTCGGCCGCGTCGCGCAGCACTTCGTTCACTAGCCCGATCTCCTTGGCCCGCTCGGCCGTGATGTCCTTCCCGGTGAACGCGAGCTCGGCCACATGGCCCCTGCCGACGATGCGCGGGAGGCGCTGAAGGCTCCCGAGGTCGGCGACGATCGCCACCCGGGTCTCGCGCACCGAGAAGACTGCGTTGGCGCTCGCCAAGCGGATGTCGCAGGCGCTCACGAGGTCGACGCCTCCTCCGATGCAATAGCCGTGCACCGCGGCGACCACCGGCTTCGGGCAGTCCGCCACGGAGGTGATGGACCGTTGGAGGCGCTTGATGTTCGACCGGGTGCGAGCCGCGCGAGCCGCCATCGAGGATGGCCGGCGAGTCCCGTCTCCTTCCGCAGGGGTTGTGCCTGCCTCGGGGTTCGACAGCTCAGCACCCATCGCCTTGAGATCGAGGCCGATGCTGAAGTCCGTGCCGCTGGCGGCCACCACGACGGCGCGCACGCCGTCCTCGCAGGAAAGCGCATCCATCGCGACGGGCAGCTCCTCGAAGAACGACGGTCCCATCGCGTTGCGGGCCCTAGGACGGTCGAGCCATACCGTGGCGACGGGTCCGTCTCGTTCGATACGGATGACCGGGTCGCAGGACATGTCGCCCACACTAACCTCGGTAGGCACGACCCTCACCCATTTCACTGCCGACGCGTCTGCCGCTCTGGGCGGCCCGCGTTGGCTGGCGCGCCGCCGGGCCGAGGCGTTCGGGCGATTCGCCGGCACGGCTTTGCCGACCGAGTCGGAGGAGATCTGGCGCTACAGCGGCATAGACAGCTTCGACTTCGACGCCTTCGCACCGATGCCTGCAGAGATGCTCGGGCACGTGGAGACCGGAGCTGTCTCCTCGGACCTGGCTGCGGGTGAGGCACTTGCGCGGGTGCTCGGACCGCGCTCCGCGCTGGTGGTCACACGAGACGGGGCAGTCCGTGCTGTGCGGAAAGAGCCCGATCTCCCCGAAGGCGCCATCGAGGTCGGCTCCGCGCGCATGGGTGAGGACGACGGCGAGGAGCCGCTCGGGCTCGGCGAGCTGGGATACCCGCGCGACGCTTTCGGGGAGCTGCACGAGGCGTTTCTGACGGACGTCGTTCTCGTCACCGTGATGCCCAAGGCCCTGATCGCCGGTCCGGTGGTCGTGGTCCATCTGGTCGGCCCCGCGGACGCCGCCGGCAGTTCGGCCTCCGGAGAAGCTCTGTCGTGCTTTCCACGCACGCTCGTGCGGATCGGGCGGTCTGCCACCGCGGGGGTGATCGAGCTGCTTGTCAGCGCGGGGTCGAGCGCGCTCGTCGTGCCTGTGACAGAGCTCGATGTCGCTGAGGACGCGCGCCTCGACTACGCGAACCTGCAGATGCTCGACCAGAGATCCACGCAGCTCGCGTTGCAGGCGAGCCGGGTGGACCGCGACGGCACCCTGCGGTCCTTTACCGGCGCGCTCGGCGGTCGCTATGCGCGGGTTCGCACCGACTCCGACGTGGCCGGCCAAGGGGCACGGTCGTCCCTGCTGGCCGGCTACCTCGGCACCGACGACCAGGTGCACGACTTCCGCACATTGCAGGACCATCACGGGCCTCGCACACGCAGCGAGTTGTTGTTCACGGGAGCGGTCGCGGACCGAGCCCGTTCGGTCTACAGCGGACTCATACGAATCGAGCGCGGCGCGCACGGAGCCGATGCCTTTCAGACCAACCACAACCTTGTCCTCTCGGAGGGGGCACACGCCGACTCGGTTCCCAACCTCGACATAGACGAGAACGACGTGCGGTGCAGCCACGCGTCCACTGTCGGCCCCATCGACGAGGAACAGCGCTACTACCTCGAGTCGCGGGGGATCGAGCCATCAGTGGCGGAGCGGTTGATCGTGCTCGGGTTCTTCTCGGACCTCGCGGCCCGTGCTCCCTTCGACGGCGTGGGGAGGTTCTTGGAGGACGCCGTGCGCCAGCGGCTGGCGGGACGGCTACCCGCGGATCGACCCTCAGATGCCACACCGGGGAGCGCGGATGGGTGAGGTCGTTCGCGTCTGCGGGCGCGAGGAGATTGAAGAGGGCTCTGTCCGCCGGTTCGACGTCGGTGAAAGCCGGGTCGCGCTCGTTCGCATCGGTGACGAGTTCTACGCGATCGGAGACACCTGCAGCCACGAGAACTACTCGCTCTCCGAAGGAGAGCTGATGGTAGAAGAGCGCGAGCTCGAATGCCCGAAGCACGGCTCGACGTTCGACCTGCTCACCGGGGAGGCCTGCTCGCTCCCCGCCACGAAGGCGGTACCGGTCTATGCCGTGCGCGTGGAGGGAGACGACGTGCTGTTGGAGCTGCCGTGACCGGGCCGTCTGCCCCCCGCAACAGCGACCGTAGCGGCCTCGACGTGCCGCACGAGCTCGCGGTGGACGGGTTGCGCGCCGGGGTTCCAGGGCGCGAGGTCCTCTTTGGAGTGGACCTCGTCGTGAGAAGCGGCGAGGTCCACGCCGTGATGGGTCCGAACGGTTCGGGCAAGAGCACGCTCGCACACGTCCTCATGGGCAAGCCCGGCTACCAGGTGCTCAGCGGGAGGGTCACCTTCGACGGTGAAGACGTCCTGGCGATGGCTCCCTGGGAGAGGGCGCGGCTGGGTCTTTTCCTCGCGCCACAGAACCCGATCGAGGTGCCCGGCGTCCGCCTCACCGACGTGCTCGCCGCGGCCCTTTCCTCGCGCGCGGTCGGTGCCGGCGACGCGGTCGGTGCCGAGCCGGCGGAGAGTGCCGAAGCCGGTCCGGTGGCCGAGCGCGCCTCGGCCGAGTCCGTCCGCCTCGGGTTCGAGACGCGTCTTCTCGACCGGGCGCTCAACGTCGACCTGTCCGGGGGAGAGCGCAAGCGGAGCGAGACGCTTCAGCTTGCGGTGATCAAGCCCCACATCGCGGTCCTCGACGAGCTCGACTCGGGACTCGACATCGACGGCCTTCGCGTCGTCGCCCGGCGCGTTCTGGCAGCAGTCGACGAGTGGGGGCTCGGCGTGCTGGCGATCACCCATTACCGCCGCTTGCTCAGCATCCTGGTCCCCGACGTGGTGCACGTCTTGGTCGACGGCCGCGTCGTGGCGGAGGGAGGTCCCGAGCTGGCAGAAGAGGTCGATCGCACCGGGTACGCGTCCTATTAGAGCTTGCGCGTATGCGCGTGGATATCAGGGCCGGGTGACACCAAACTCCGTGTCGCACGCTGTACGGTTTCGCGACATGGCGAGCGATCTCGGACGGAAAGCCGCCGCGGGCGTAATTGGACGAAGCTCTTCTCGAGAAACGCGCATTGAGGGCCCCGCCTCCACCACGGCACCTCCGGTCGTCGCGCCTTCGCGTCGTCGCGTGTCATCACCTGCCCCGTCCAGGCGACGCCCTCGCAGGCGCCGAAGCGCCGGCGAGCGCGTCCTCAAGAGCGCGGCGATCTTCGTTGCCGTGGTCCTGGTGTTGGCGGGAGGGATATACGGCTACTTGCGCTATCGCCTCGGCCAGGTCAAGTCGATCAACTGCGCGACGTGCGCGGCGGTTGCCGACGGTGCACCGTACAACGTGCTGCTCGTCGGCTCCGACTCCCGGACGGGGAACACAGGCGCGGCCGCGCGCGCGTTCGGTAGTACGTCGCAGGTGGGGGGACAGCGCAGCGACACCATCAAGATCCTCCACGTCGATCCGGCTTCGGGCACCGCCAGGCTCCTGTCGATCCCGCGCGACACCTACGTGGAGCTGTCGGACGTGCCGTCGAGCAGCGGCCTCGCCACGGACAACAAGATCAATACCGCGTTCAACGACGGCCCCGGCCCTCTGGTCCAGACGATCGAGAGCACCTTCGGGATTCCCATCGCCCACTTCGTGATCGTCGACTTCAACGGGGTGATCGACCTCGTCAATTCGGTCGGGGGCATCAAGCTCGACTTCAACTACCCCGTGCGTGACAACGACAACGGCAACAACAACTCCGGCCTCAACATCCCCCGGGCGGGCTGCCAGACGCTGAACGGGAACATGGCGTTGGCACTCGCCCGCTCGCGCTACTACCAATACGAGGAGCGCGCTGGCTACTGGGTATACGACCCGACGAGCGACCTGGGACGCATCCAGCGCCAGAACACGATCATCGAGGCCGTTATCAACAAGGCGAAGTCGAGCTACAACCCGCTCACGATCAACGCCTTCCTCGGTTCGATCGTCCAGGACATCACGAAGGACAACGGCATGTCGAGTGGCACGATGCTCGCGCTCGCCCAGCGGTACCACGCGTTCTCCGGATCATCCCTGCAGACGTTCACCTTGCCGACCACGGGCGGGTACTCGAGCGTCGCAGGCGACGTGGAGGTCGTCGAGGAGCCCGCCGCCCAACAGGTGATCACCCAGTTCCTTGGTTCACAGCCGACCGCCGTGGTGACGGCGCCTCTCGATGCCTACGGCTCGCCGATCTCCGTGCCGTCAGCGGAGACGAGCTCGCCGTCGGGGTCGTCGGCAGGCTCGGGAAGCTCAGGTGCCTCGGGCTCGTCGGCTCCCGCCACCGTGCCGGGAACAGGACCTTTCAACCCGACTCTTTGCTGAGGTCAACCGGAGGCTGTGGCGTCTGGTCCGGCAGCCCGAGGGCAAGCTCGTCCACCGTGGCCCTCGCGCTCAGTCGGCTCCGATCTCGTCGAGGCCCTGGGTGAGCGCGTTCCACGACAGGGTGGCGCACTTGATACGTACCGGGAACTTGACCACCCCTTGGAGAGCGGCAAGCTCCCCGAGGGCCTCGGGGTCCACGGCGGTTTCCTCCGAAGCGGAGCCGTTCGAGCTCGGGCCCTCGGAGCCGTCTCCGAGACGGGATTCGTGGATCGACATCATCGTTTTGAACGTCCGGATCAGACCACGTACCTCGGCGATCGACTTGCCTTTCACAGCGGCGGACATGAGCGACGCGGAGGACTGGCTGATCGAGCACCCTTGGCCCGTGACGCGGATGTCCGAGAGCGTATCGTCGTCGAGCTCCATGTAGAGCACCACCTCGTCACCGCACAAGGGGTTGAACCCCTCGACGCGGTGAGCCGGTGGTACGGGCAGCTCACCGCGGTTACGCGGGCTTCGGTAGTGGTCGAGGATGATCTCTCGGTACAGGTCTTCGAGACCGGTCATGGGCTTCTCGCGGTGCTCCTTCTCTACCTGAACAGGGTATCGGCCTTGGTCATGGCTTCGGCGAGAGCTTCCACGTCCGACTCGTCGTTGTACAGGTACAGCGAGGCCCGGGCTGTGGCCGATACGCCGAGGCGACGCATGAGGGGCTTGGTGCAGTGGTGCCCCGCCCTGACGCACACGCCCGACTGGTCGAGCACCTGGGCCATGTCGTGGGGGTGGACGTCGCGATAGGCGAAGGAGATCACGCCGCCGCGCTCCTCGGCGTCGGGGGGACCGAAGATCCGGAGGTCCTGGCCGAAACGCTCGGACAGCGTGTCGAGCGCGTACGAGGTGAGGTTCGTCTCGTGCTTCCGGACCGCCTCCATTCCCGTGGCCTGCAGGTAACCGACCGCGGCTCCCAGGCCCACGGCCTCTGCGATCGGCGGGGTGCCGGCCTCGAACTTCCAGGGCAGCACGTTTGGTCTGAACCCGTCGCGGCGGACGTCACGGATCATCCCGCCGCCGCCGAGGAACGGCGGCATCTCCTCGAGCAACGCGCGCCTGGCCCATAGAACGCCGATCCCGGTGGGACCCAGCATCTTGTGCGCGCTGAACGCGAGGAAGTCGCATCCCAGTGAGCGGACGTCGGTGGGCAGGTGTGGGACGAACTGGGCAGCGTCGGCGAGCACGAGCGCTCCCGCGCTGTGGGCACGCTCTGCTATCTGGGCGAAGGGTGGGATCGTTCCGAGCACGTTCGACATCGCCGTGCACGCCACGAGCTTCACGCCGTCGAGTTGACGGTCGAGTTCGGAGAGGTCGAGACGGTACTGCTCGTCGACGTCGAGCCAGCGAAGCTCGACCGAGCGTTCCTCGGCGAGGATGAGCCACGGCACGATGTTCGAATGGTGGTCCATGTCGGTGAGGAGCACCGCGTCGCCGGCATGCAGGTTGCACCGCCCCCAGCTCGAGGCGACCAGGTTGATCGCCTCGGTGGCGTTCTTGGTGAAGACGACCTCGTGCTCGGGGTCCGGAGCGCCGATGAAGCCGCCCACGGCCATGCGCGCTGCTTCGTAACGTCGGTCGGCCTCCTCGGCGATCGTGTAGATGCCCCGGTGCACGTTGGCGTGCGTGGTCCGGTAGTAGTCGTCCATCTCGTCGAGAACCATCTGCGGACGCTGAGAGGAAGATGCCGAATCGAGGTACACGATCCGTCGCCCGTGTACCTGTTGCGAGAGCAGAGGGAAGTCGGCTTTGGGAGCGAGTGAGCTCATCGTCACCTCCGCCACGGCTCGTAGCCCTCGGCTTCGAGGCGGTCGGCCAGCTCGTGCCCACCGGTGTCTGCGATCTTGCCGTCGACGAGCACGTGGACGACGTCGGGGCGCAGGAGGTCGAGGATCCTCGTGTAGTGCGTCACCAGCAGGATCCCGAGGGTCGGACGCTCGTCGCGCACCGTCTGCACGCCGTGGGCGACCATCCGCAGGGCGTCGACGTCGAGACCGGAGTCGGTCTCGTCGAGCACCGCGATCTCAGGTTCGAGCATCGCCATCTGCAGGATCTCGTTGCGCTTCTTCTCTCCGCCGGAGTAGCCCTCGTTCAGCCGGCGTTCCGCGAACGACTCGTCCATGCCCAGCCGCCGCATCCACTCGGTCATCGACATGCGGACCTCGAGCACCGAGCGGTTCTCGCCCGCGCGTGCAGAAACCGCCTGGCGCAAGAACTGGACCACCGGGACCCCGGAGATCTCCTCGGGGTACTGGAAGGCCAGGAACATCCCGGCCTTGGCCCGCACGTCGGTCGGCCAGTCGGTGACATCCTCGCCCCGGAAGAGGATCCTGCCGGACGTCACCTGATAAGCGGGGCTCCCGAGCAGGGTGTTGGCGAACGTCGACTTGCCCGAGCCGTTCGGCCCCATCAGCGCGTGCAGCTCGCCCTCGTCGACCACCACGTCGACACCGTGCAGGATCTGGGTGTCGTCGGCGGTGACGTGCAGGTCCTCCACCTCCAGGAGCCGGGCCACGACGCGAGTCTAGCGCCAGGTGGGATATTTGCACTACCACGGTAGTGCAAATATCGCCGTCGGCGACCAGGGCGTCGAGCATCGCCGACCCGGGCGTCAGATAGCGTCCTCGTCGGTGACCGACCCCTGGACCATCTCCGGCAGGGTGACGGCGATCGACCGGCCCGGCGGAGTGGTCACGCTCGTCGACGAGTCGACCTTCGCGATCAGCGCCGAGGTCGGCGACATAGTGGCGACCTCGGCACAGGGGCTGTTCGTGCGCGACACCCGGATCCTCTCGCGTTTCGAGCTGCGGGTGAACGCGAGCCGCCCCGAGGCCCTGGCCGCGGTGACAGAGGATCCTTTCTCGGCCACGTTCGTCTCGCAGCTCCACCCCGGCCCCGGTCGGGCGGACTCCACCCTCATGGTCTTCAGGCACCGTTTCGTCGGGCAAGGCATGCGAGAGGACCTGGTGATCAGGAACTTCGGGGACGAGTCGACGGTCTGCTCGGTCGAGCTGTTCGTCGACGCCGACTTCGCGGACCTGTTCGCCGTGAAAGAGGGGCGGGCTGCCGACCTTGACGGCGAGATCTCACGTGCCTGGCGCGACGAGAGCCTGGAGCTGTCGTACCGCCGTGGAACCGTGAACCGTGGAACGGTGATCCAGTTCTCGCCCATCCCCTCAACCCTGGGGGAGGACCTGGTGGGCTTCGAAGCCATCGTGCCGGCGCGCGGCGAGTGGAAGGCGTGCGTCCAGGTGCACCCCGTGATCGAGGGCAAGGTCATAGACCCGAGGTACCTCTGTGGACAGCCGGTCGAACGAGCCGCCCCCGCAGAGCGCCTGGCCAGGTGGCGTAGCCAGGTGCCTCAGGTCGAGACCGATCACGAGGGACTGCGCGCGGTGCTGGCGCGCGGAGCGGAGGATCTCGGGGCTCTTCGTATATTCGATCCCGACTTTCCCGAGCGCGTCGTGCTTGCAGCAGGTGCGCCCTGGTTCATGACCGTCTTCGGCCGCGACTCGTTGCTCACGTCCTGGATGGCTCTGCTGATCGATCCCGATCTCGCCCTGGGTGTGCTGCAGACGCTCGCACGCTTCCAAGGCGAGGACATCAATCCTCGGAGCGAGGAACAGCCGGGCAGGATCTTGCACGAGATGCGCTTCGGGGAAGCCCCCTCGCTCTCGCTCGGCGGGGGAAGCATCTACTACGGAACCGCCGATGCGACCCCGCTGTTCGTGATGCTTCTAGGGGAACTGCGGCGATGGGGGCTGGCGCGCGAGACGGTGGACGAGCTGCTCCCCAATGCCGAACGCGCGCTCGAGTGGATCGAGCAGTACGGGGACATGGACGGAGACGGCTATGTCGAGTACCAGCGCGCCACGGACCGAGGATTGGCGAACCAGGGATGGAAGGACTCGGGCGACGGCATCAGGTACGCCGACGGCCGCATGGCGCAAGCGCCAATAGCGCTGTGCGAGGTGCAAGCCTACGTGTACGGCGCCTATCTGGCTCGTGCCCACTTCGCGCGCGAGGAGGGTGACGAGGCCACCTTCGAGCGCTTCCGGGCAAAGGCCACCCGTCTCAAGGAGGATTTCAACCGGGATTTCTGGTTGGAGGACAAGGGTTGGTACGCCGTGGGCCTCGACCCCGACAAGAAGCCGATCGACTCTCTCGCGTCCAACATGGGCCACTGCTTGTGGGCTGGAATCATCGACGAGGAGAAGGCTCCTATCGTCGCGGCGAAGCTCATGTCCCCAGAGATGTTCAGCGGGTGGGGGGTTCGCACGCTCGCCACCACGATGGGGGGGTACAACCCGATCAGCTACCACTGCGGGTCCGTATGGCCGCACGACACAGCCATCGTGGCTGCCGGGTTGTCCCGCTACGGGATGACCGAGGACGCCCAGAGGTTGGTGTGTGCGCTGCTCGATGCAGCCGTCCATCTTGGCGGGCGTCTGCCCGAGCTCTTCAGCGGGCTCGACCGTGGCGAGCTCGTGTCCCCGGTTGGGTACCCGACCTCTTGCTCACCCCAGGCGTGGGCCGCCGCCTCTCCGCTGTTGTGCCTGCGGACCATACTGCGCCTGGACCCGTGGGTTCCGTACGGCAGGACGTGGCTGGCCCCTTCGCTCCCAGACGGCATTCATCATCTGAAGGTCGAACGGATCCCGCTCGCCGGGTCGCGCGTGACCGTCGAGGTCGAAGGTGACGACGTAGAGGTGACCGGTCTTCCTCCCGACGTGGAGCTCGTTTCGGCGCCGCGTCACGCGTCCACCGAAGTTTGAGCTCCACCGTGGCATCGCCCTACGGTCACCTTCCGATGTCTTGTGACCGGCAGGCCCTAGCCGGCGGCCAGGCGGCCCCCTTTCGCCCCGCCCGGTAACACGCGCAGTTCGTCTACGGGGCCCAGCGCGGCGTGCTGTACCTGCTGCTGCGCTGAGCCCAGCGGGACGACGTCGTCGACGTCCTCCACCCGCGCGGAGGAGACAGCGCACAGCGGATCGAACGGGACGCTCGCCAATACCTCGACGGCGAGCCGATCTCCCGGGTCCACCACCTGCGTCCAGCCGTCGTAACGCCCGCACGGGGGCACGGTCACGTGCACCGCCGTGCTCGCTTGGCCGATCGGCTCCCAGGGAATCGACACCACCTCGTTCGGCCGGACCACCGTGGGTGCGCTTGCCGACCCCGTGCACGAAGCGTCGGCTCCGCTCGTATAGGCGATCACGTCGTGGCCGGTGGTCGCGTCGATGAGCACCGCCACCTCGGTGGTGTTGGTCTGCAGCTTCGCTTCCGGTGCGGCAGTTCCGGTACATGCCCGTTCACCTCCCCAGGTGATCCCCACCCATGCCAGGCGGCGGTCGTAGCTCGGCAGCGGAGGTGTCGTGGGCGAGGTCGTGGTGGTGGGCGAGGCCACGGTGGTGGGAGCGCTCGTGGTGGGGGCGCTCGTCGGCGGCACTGTCTTCGTCGTCGAAGGAGTGCTGAGAGGAGCTACCGGCGCCTGGGAAGACATGGTCGGGATCACCGTTGCCACTGCGAGCCCGAGGATGGCGAAGGCGCGATCGCCCTCCGCTGAGTCTGAAGACTCGAACACGGACCACGCAGCGGTCTCCGGGAACCTCGCCCGGGCTCCGTCCGGAGGTGGCGTCACCAGTAGCTCGCCACGGCCGAGGAGGACGGTACTGACGAATCGTCCGTGGGACACAGACGCGATGGAAGGTGCGCCCGAGGAGATCGCGACACTCCGTGTCGGTCGCCCGCAGGCCGTGAGGGCCAGCGCGAAAACGAGCGTCGTGCCGATGCCCGGCACGAGCGTTCGAGCGCGTGGCGGCATCTTGAGGACCCGGCGCACGGGCCACAGTCTGGTCCACGACGGCTCGGAATGTGCTCCCGACGGGCACGATGAAGCCCCGGACGAGGAGCCCGACGAGGCTGGTAGCGTGCAGGCCGTGGGCGGCAGCCGCAAGCTACTCAAGCGTCTGGTGGCGGCGGCAGGTGTTGCGGGCACGATCGCCAGCATCTGGTGGTTCGCTCTGCGGCCGCGGAGGAAGAGAACCTGATCTCACAGAGTCACTGAGCCGACGATCGCGGGTAACACCTCGTCGATCGGGCCGTGGATCACGACATCGGCGATCGAGTCGTACTGGGTCGGCTCTCCGTTCACGATCACGACACGAGCCCCGGACAGGTGGGCGGCGGGGACGAGCCCGGCTACGGGGTAGACGGACAAGCTCGACCCCACGGCCAGCAACAGGTCGCAGGCCGAGGCGGCGCGCTCTGCACGCTCGAGGTCCTCGGGCACGAGGTTCTGACCGAAACTGATGGTGGCGGACTTCAGGATCCCGCCGCACATCGTGTCGGGACCGGCGCGCTCGAGGCACGCCGGATCCTTCTCGCCGGCTTTGACGCGTTCGAGCACCTCGGGCATGGGCCTGCGAGCGCCGCAGCTCATGCAGACCACCTCGTGCACCGTCCCGTGGATCTCCACGACCCGTTCAGGGTCCGTTCCGGCCGTCTGGTGGAGGCCGTCGATGTTCTGCGTGACGAGGGTGTCGAGCACACCCAGGTGCTCGAGCGCCACCAGGGCGTAGTGGCCCGCGTTCGGTGTCGCATTCCACGCCGGAGACTCCAGGCGTTCCTGCCAGGCACGGCGTCGCACCTCGGGATCCGACATGTAGACATGCAGGGTCGAGAGCTTCTCGGCCTCCGGGTTCTTGGTCCATACGCCCGACGGCCCGCGAAAGTCGGGGATGCCCGAAGCCGTGGAGATCCCTGCCCCGGTCAGCACCACCACGCGCCCCGCAGCGGCGATCAGCTCCTTGGCCATTTCGACATCCGAGAGGCCGTTCACCGGACGATTCTCGCACGCCGGTTCGGACCACCTCTCTGGACCTGCGTTCGGCCTCTCCCTCGGCGAGGGATGATGTGGCATGCCCATAGCGACGGTAAATCCCGCAACCGAAGAGACCGAGAAACAGTTCGCGCCGCACACGGACGACGAGGTCGAGGCGAAGTTGGCGGCGGCAGCCGAGGGGTTCGCCGCGCTTCGCGACACGTCGTTCGAAGAGCGCGGGCGCTGGGCGCTCTCTGCAGCGCAGCTTCTCGAAGCGGAGCTTCCCGACGTGGCACGCGTGATCACGACCGAGATGGGAAAGACCTACGCCGCCGCTAAGGGAGAGGTGGCCAAGTGCGCGTCGGCGCTGCGATGGTTCGCCAAGAACGCCGAGCGGTACCTCGCCGACGAGCCGGTGAGGACTGCAGCCAGTGAGAGTCGGGTGATCTACCGACCGATGGGACCCGTGCTGGCGGTGATGCCCTGGAACTTCCCCATGTGGCAGGTCATGCGCTTCGCCGCCCCGGCGTTGATGGCGGGCAACGTCGGGCTTTTGAAGCACTCTTCGAACGTTCCCCAGACCGCGCTTCTCATAGAGGACCTGTTCCATCGTGCAGGGTTCCCGCACGGGGCGTTCCAGAGCCTGCTTATCGGCTCCGAGCGAGTGGAGCGCATCATCGCGGACCCGCGCGTCCGAGCCGTCACCCTCACGGGATCTGAAGCCGCCGGGCGGTCGGTGGCCGGGGCGGCTGGACGCGCCCTCAAGAAGTCCGTTCTCGAGCTGGGCGGGAGCGACCCGTTCGTGGTGACGCCGTCTGCGGATCTCGACCGGGCGACGACCGTCGCGGTTCAGGCTCGAGTCCAGAACAACGGGCAGAGTTGCATAGCTGCGAAGCGTTTCATCGTGCACCGCGACGTCTATGATGCCTTCGAGGAGCGGTTCGTCGCGAAGATGCGGGAGCTGACCGTCGGCGATCCCATGGACCCCTCCACCGAGCTGGGTCCCCTGGCACAGCGCCAGGGTCGCGACGAAGTCCGAAGCCAGGTGGAAGATGCCCGGGCGAAGGGAGCGACTGTGCTTAGTGGGGATGCCGCGTTACCGGAACGCGGCTGGTTCTATCCCCCTACCGTGATCACGGGCGTCAAAGCGGGCATGCGTGTGCACAGCGAAGAGGTGTTCGGGCCGGTTGCAATGCTGTACCGGGTCGATTCCACCGACGAGGCCGTCGAACTGGCGAACGCCACCACGTTCGGTCTCGGAGCGAGCGTGTGGGGCAGCGACGAGCGCGAGCAGCTCGTCTTCATCGAACGCATCGAGGCGGGCATGGTGTTCGTGAACTCCATGGTGGTGTCCACTCCCGAGCTGCCCTTCGGCGGCACGAAGCGTTCCGGCTACGGGCGCGAGCTGTCAGCTCTCGGGATCAGGGAGTTCTGCGAGGCCAAGAGCGTCTTCGTCGCCTAGCGGGTGGCACGAAGCGGTGTTCGGCCCGGACTACTCGTGCCAGCCGGGCGACCAGTGGACTTCGGGGACCTTGTTCGTCGCGTTGGCCAAGACGTTGAGCGACTTGACGAGCTGGCTCCTCGTCCCCTCCGGGAGTCGCTTGAGCAGCTCGCGTACATCCGCGCGTCGCCGTTCGATCACGCCTTCCACGATCTTGTGACCGCTCGGGGTCACTTCGAGGTTCACCTCGCGACGGTCGATCTCGTCTCGCGTTCGACTGATGAGGCCCTTGCGCACCAGGCGGTCGCACATACGGGTAGCCGTGGAAGGGCTTACTCCGAGCGACGAGGCAAGATCGGCCAGCCGGCGACCTCCGCCGTAGGCGAGGGTGACCAACGCACGATACTGGGGGAGGGTCACTTCTTCCTCGCTGGCGGTGAGCGACCGCACGGCGATACCGAACAAGGTGCGACTCGCGTGGATGATCGCGTCCGTCACCTCGTCGTCGTCGGCTGCAGCCGCCGTTGACACTGCTCCTGTGATCGGCTCGCCCCTAGGCACGTCCGATGCCGCGGGCCGTTCACCGTCTTTGGCTTGTTGCCCCAAACCGGGCTCATTCAACCGGTCGACGGCATCCATGTCCCAAGTATGCCGTATCTAGGGCAATTGTTGTCCAGTCGTTTTGTAAGAAGCCACAGATCGTGCCTGGGGAGCCACTCTTTTCGGGCGCAGCCGTCTGGAAGAGGTCGGGGCGTCGAGAGGGCGGTAACTCTTGAAGCTCACGCAATGGTGCCGGGCGAGCACATCGCGTGCGAGGCCCACTCAGGACATCGCGAGTGATCTGGCGGACCAGACCCGCCAGTTCATCCAGTTGTCGTAAAGGGATGCTCATCGGTTGTTGTTTCTCCGCCCGCCCTACCGGTGAGCGCGGGTGAGAACCCGAGAGGGGGGTCGCCGGGCGGGAACCCCCAAGACCGAGTGTGGCTTGCACCTTCGAGGATCGCTGCTGCGACCGTCCCGTCGTGGAGATCCGCTAGGTCGGACCTGTTCTTGATGCTTCGTTCGCACACGTTTGCGCCGATGGTCCGTATCGACTAAAGAGTCAGTGAACCCAGGGAACTGCGGGGACGCGGGCGGTTCCCGACCATCCACCAGTCGCGCGGGGCTCTTGAGTAGGGTCCTCAGGATCGGAAGGTAGGTCGAGGGGTCTTTGACGGTCGTGGTCCTACTTCTTCTCGTGTTGGTGTGGGCGGTGGTGCTGGGGCCCAGCCTCTTGCGCCGCAGCGTGCAGCGCCACTCGACAGATTCGATCGGGGCCTTTCATCGCCAGCTTCGCGTGCTGCGGCCCATCGGGCCGTCATTGGTGGACCCGGTTCACCGGCTCGACGCCTCCTTGCCCGCGACGCACATCGGCGCGGACCTGCGTGGCGGAAGTCGACCCGGTCTGATCGTGGTCCGTCCGGACGGGGCACTGTCGGTCCCGGGTTCCCATGTCGGCACCTCGTCGGTGCGGCGGCCAGACCCCTATTTCCGGCCTAAGGCGTGCCAACGTCGCCGCGATGTGTTGGTAGCGCTGTTGTTCATAGTGGTTTCTACCGGGCTGGCAGGAGCGATCCCAAGTGCGCGCCCGCTTCTCGCGGTGACCGGTGCGGCAGCGCTTGCTCTTGTCGCCTACGTGGCCCTCCTCGTGCGCTTGCGCAACCGCGCGCGCGAGCGTGAAGCAAAGCTGCGTTATCTGCCACAGCCGGTTGACCGCGAGCCTTCGGTCGTGGTCCACCGAGTGGTTGCCCGCTGACGCGGCTGACCACGTACGTGCCCGATCGTTCTCTCAGCGCCGAGCTCGCAGAGCTGGGCCAACAGGCCCTGGAACGCCTCGAGGCCACGCATCGTGCTCGCGAAGAGGCTCTCGCTCGTTGCCGCGAAACCATAAGAGCATGCGGGTTGGCGATTCGAGCCGTTCACCGCCTCGAACCCGCAGTCGTGTCGGAGCGTTTGACACAGGCGGAAGTTGCGCTGCGCTGCGCGCAAGATGCGCTCGGACAATTTCCCACCTTGGCGGCAATGGGTTTCCTGCACGACGCAGAGAAGGAGTACGCCGAGGGGCGTCTCACGGTCGCTCTCGTCGGCGGTGATCGGCTCCCGAGCTTCGAGGACCTGAAAGTGGGGCTCGCCGCCTGGCTTAACGGTCTGGCCGAGGCCGCCTCAGAACTCCGTCGGCACCTGCTCGACCGCCTTCGTGCCGGGGAGGCCGCGCGCGGCGAGGAGCTGCTCCTGGCGATGGAGGATACGTACGACTTGCTCGTCAGCGTGGAGTACCCCGACGCCATCACCGGCGGACTGCGCCGTGCCACTGATTCCTTGCGTGCCGTGGTGGAGCGCAGCCGTTCCGACGTGACATCTGCGGTTCTCCAGACTGCCCTGCAGCAGACGATCGAGAGGTCGCTTCGCAAGACCTGAGGCGGCCGAGACGCCACCCTTGGCAGACGCGGCACCGACACGAGGACGCGTTCGGGTGACTGGTGGGCAGAGGGTCGGCGCTATCCTGAGCAACGCTATGGGGGTGTAGCTCAGTCGGTAGAGCGCTACGTTCGCAACGTAGAAGTCGGCGGTTCGAGTCCGCTCACCTCCACCAAAAGGTCCATGTTCGAACTGTGAAGTCTCGGTAGGTCTGCGACACCCTGGCCTCGGTTCCCCTGCGACACTTTTCGGACGCGGCCTCGGTAGGTGTGCGACACTGGCTTCGGTAGGTCTGCGACACCCCATCCGCGCCTC
>Ga0181524_10000122_pt1 | contig 91230 bp, 67 predicted proteins | sample PEATcosm2014_Bin_34_FD_119761 | JGI IMG/M metagenome (GOLD analysis project Ga0181524, IMG submission 119761) | Peatland microbial communities from MTU Mesocosm Facility, Houghton, MI, USA - PEATcosm2014_Bin05_60_metaG | ecosystem: Environmental > Terrestrial > Soil > Wetlands > Peat | place... | reverse complement strand
TTGCGGTTGGAAGACTATTGAGCACTCATTATTAGTTAGATAGCAGTATGTATACTGCGTGGGAGTTGTGGATGTGGATAAGACAAAAAAGGAGCTAAAACGAGGATAATCTGTTGCTGCCTGCGTGGACTGGCCCGTGGCAGGATTGACAGCAGAGGTAATAGCATAGGCGGTCACGTTTTGCTGACCATTCGGCCCCGCGGGAGCTGGTTGAAATCCGGAGGAAACCCAGATTTGGGCGTTTGCGGTTTCAGGCAGAGTGAGGGAAAAAACAGCAGAAATCAGTAATACATGCGTGGCGGCACGGAGAATAGCCGTACAAAGGCCTTCCCCAATTTACCCAGAGGCATTCGCATGGGTGCAGTCCTTTCAATGGGTTGGCTGCGAACTGTGGCTGAAAAGCGGCTCGGTGCAATAATACACCGATGAGCGATATAACGTGTTACAGAAGATTAAAACTTTGGTAACATAGGCGTCAGTTTGCCCGCGACTACACCAGAACATTTCTGGACCTGTCCCCGCCCCGAGCATACCTTGCGTTATCATTGCGTCTATAGGGTTGAGCGGCTCATTTCCCCACAAGGGCCGCCCAGGTGGTGCGCGTGTCTCGATTCTTCCAGCGTTTTGTCTTCGTTCTTTCCGTAGCCATCTTTGCCGCTCTCGCCCTGGGCTTTCTCTTCGGCGAGTTTGGCTGGTTTGGCGTTCATGCCGGCGGTCAGCAGGATGGCGCTTACCGCCAGATGGTCATTTTCCGGCAGGTGCTCAGTAAAATTAAGACCGAATACGTCACCGAGCCCAACATCAACAACGTGACCACCGGCGCCCTGCACGGCCTGCTTGAGTCGCTGGACGCTGACTCCAGCTACCTGACCCCGGCCGAGTACAAAATCTACAAGGAGCGCACGGTAACGGGCGTGGCACAGGTGGGCATTACCGTCTCCAAGCGTTACGGCTACGCCGTCGTGGTCAGCGTTTTGCCAAGTTCGCCTGCCGACAAGGAGCATATCGCCGATGGCGACGTAATTGAGTCCATCGGCGACCAGTCCACGCGCGAGTTGTCGCTGGAGATCATCCGGCTGCTGTTGGAGGGCAAGCCGGGGACCACGGTAACCCTCTCCGTGGTACGCCCGCGCAAGCCCGACCCTGACAAGATGACCCTTACCCGCTCCATCACCGGCGTGCCTGCGCTCGCCGAGCGACAGTTCGAAGGGGAGACTATCCTCTATCTGAAGCCCGGAGCGCTCTCCGCTTCCCGCGTGGACGAAATCGCTGCTGTCCTCAAATCCACCAAGGATCAAAAAGTGCTCGTGGATCTGCGCGACTCCTCCGGTGGCGACTCCCAGCAGGGCTTGCGCCTGGCCAATTTCTTCGTGAAGCAGGGGACGCTGGCAACGCTTGAAGGCCAAAAGTTTCCCCGTCAGACCTTTTCCGCCGATCCCGCTCAATTCCTCTCCGGCGCGCCGCTGGCTGTGATCGTCAACCGCGGCACCGCGGGCCCGGCTGAGCTGGCGGCCGTTGCCATCCAGGACTTGAGGCGAGGCGACGTGGTCGGTGAACGGACCTTCGGCCTGGGCTCGGTGCAGAAGACCATCGAGCTGCCCGACGGCGCCGCCCTCTTGCTGACCGTGGCCAAGTATCAGAGCCCCGGCGGCAAAAAGATTCCCGATGAGGCCGTAATGCCCGCCGTCACCGTCGGCCAGATCTCCGAAGAAGAATACGAGGAAGCGCCGCCCGCCAAAGGTGACGCGCCTCTCGACAAAGCGCTCCAGCTGCTGAAAGCCAATAACAGCGACCACGCCACCATGCCCGCTGCGGAAGCTGCTCCTGCGGTCAGCGTAAGCGCCAAACCGCCCGCAACACCGCCGCCGGCAGAGAAAAAACCCGGCTTTTTCCGCCGCCTCTTCGGGACGAAATAGCCCCATCTGGCTGGCTTTTTCATTTGCGGAATCGTCGTACCGGCGTCTCACTCTTGCACTGAATGGTGGGTGGGAAGCAGCCATTTTCTGCTCCCGCTCTTTTCGTGCTAGCCTTGGGCTGTAGCATATCTCTACGGTACTCAGCAGAAGTACCGGTGAGGCCTGAATCACTTGTTTTCCAACTCTACCGAGCCTCCCGAGTCGCGCAGCCTTGGCCGGAGCCACCTGCTTCGTACCGCGCCAGTGCCCGTGCATAAGCGGCGCAAGCTGGCCGGCAAGTTCGCCCTTGCCGCGTTGCTCATTCTGGCCATCATTACCGGCTCGCTGAGCGGGCTTATGCTGGTTTACTCCGTCGATCTGCCCCAGATTCACGACCTGGAACGCTTTCACCCCTCCACCACCACCGATCTCTACGACCAGAAGGGCCGCATCATCGGCTCCTTTGCGCTGGAGCGGCGCATTGTCGTCAGCTACGACGACTTTGCCCCGGTCCTGCGCCAGGCTGTGATCTCCATTGAAGACAAAAACTTCGCGTCGCACTGGGGCATCAACGTTCTGCGCGTCGGCGGGGCTTTGTGGCACGACCTGCGAACGCACGGGCGCGCTCAGGGCGCATCCACGCTGACTATGCAATTGGCGCGCAACCTCTTCTTCTCCTCTGAACGCACCGCCAGCCGCAAAGTGCAAGAGGCCTATCTGGCCATTCAGATTGAGCGCGCCTTTACTAAGCAGCAAATCTTTACTCTCTATGGCAACCAGATCTACCTGGGCCACGGAAGATACGGCTTCGAGGCCGCCTCGCAGTTTTACTTCAGCAAGCACGCCAAAGAGTTGACGCTTCCAGAAGCGGCTTTGCTGGCCGGGTTGCCCAAGGGGCCGGTCGCTTTCTCGCCGCTGCTCAATCCGGAGAAAGCGCTCCACCGGCGCAACCTGGTGATTACCGAGATGGAGCTTGACCGGGTCATCTCCCACCAGCAGGCGGAGCAGGCCCGTAACGCTCCCCTGGGACTGCGCATCGCCCAACCAGAAACATCCATCGCCCCATGGTTTCAGGAGGAAGTCCGCCGGGAGCTGGAAAAGCGCTTCGGCAGCGAGCAGGTGCACGAGGCCGGCCTGAAGGTGGAAACCACGCTCGACCTGGACCTGCAAAAAACGGCCGATCACGCCATCGCGGACGGCCTGGTTGCCTACGAGCGGCGGCGCGGCTGGATGGGCAATAACTCCTCTGGCAAGCTGGAAAACGTGCTCGCCAGCGGCAGCACAATCGAGGATTACAAGCATCCCGACTGGGCCACGAGCTACGGGCCCGGCGACTACGTCCATGCCGTGGTCACCCGTGTTCTGCCCATGGAGATTCATGCCCGCGTGGGTAACGCTCAGATTCTGCTCCTGCCCGAGGATTGGAGATGGACAGGGCAGCGTTACGCCGACGCCCTGGTTAAGCCCGGCGACATCATCTACGTTCACCTGGGCGAGGCGACGGAGGGCAAGGTGCAACGCGCCTCTCTTGAGCAGGACTCCGGCGCGCAGGGCTCTCTTTTTGCTATCGACAACACCAGCGGCGATGTGCTGGCCATGGTCGGCGGGCGCGATTACGCGCTCTCGCAGTTCAACCGCGCCACCCAGGCCCAGCGGCAGACCGGCTCCAGCTTCAAGCCCTACGTCTACACCGCCGCTGTCGAAGATGGAGCTAAGCCCACCGACTTCATCGTCGATGCCCCGATCAGCTTTGGCGGCTACACTCCCCACAACTACGAGAACGACTACAAGGGCAAGATGACCCTCATCGAAGCCTTCGCCGAGTCGCGTAATATTCCCGCCCTCAAGCTGGCCGACCACGTGGGCATTCAAAAGGTCATCGACGTCGCCCACCGCTTCGGAATCACCACCAACATTCCCGCCTATCTGCCGGTGGCTCTGGGCGCGGTGGAAGTTACGCTCGAAGAGCAGGTGGCCGGCTACGCCGTCTTTCCCAACGACGGCTTGCGCGTGAAGCCGCGGCTCATCCGCAAGGTCTCCAACGCCGACGGCATCACCCTGTGGGAGGAGCCGACCGCCGTCAACGAGGTGATCAGCCAGCAGAACGCGCGCACTATGATGACCCTTTTCAAAGCCGTCATCCAGCATGGCACCGGCGCGGCTGCGGCGCAGCTCAACCACTCGCTCGGCGGAAAAACCGGCACCACCAGCGAATACACCGACGCCTGGTTCCTGGGCTTCTCGCCCTCCATCACCTGCGGCGTCTGGGTCGGCTTTGACAGCAATCAGTCGCTGGGAGAAAAGGAAACCGGAGCCCGCACGGCCCTGCCCATCTGGATAACCTGGATGCGCGCCGCCATCAGCGGCAAAAACAACGAAAAATTCCTCGCCGATGAACCGGGCAATCCATCACTGCAGGCAACCGCGCAGCCGCACGCCAAATTGCACCTGTCCGCCAATCCGGCGTCATCAGCCGCCGTCAGTCCGTCATTCGCTTCGCCTGCCAATACACGCACATCCTCGACCTCGATTGGCCCGGCGTTCAAATCGCCCGCGCAACCCGCCTCAAGACCGGCCGTGCAGCCGGCCGGCAGCACTCCCGCAACCGGATCGAGGATCAAATCAGCATTGAACCCACAGACCGTTACAGGAAGGCTCGCCGGCGCTGTCAAACCGGTAATCGCTCCTGCGGCTTCTTCGGGTATCCGCGCAACAAGAGCGCCGGCGCCAGCAGTTGCGAAACAGCCATTCCAGCCAATTGCAGGCGCGCCCTCGGCCTATTCGCAGGTGAAAGGTACATCCTTGGCTCCGCCCTCCGCTCCCGCGCCGCCAAAGGTCACCGTCAAACCGGCAATCAACTCCGGTTCCAATCCACCTAAGCCAAATAATCCTTGATGAGAGAGGACTGTTTCCTGACAGTCGGCTATTAGGGCCTGGTCTGAAGGCTTGGCTTGCGAAAAATCACCACGGCCAGTCCGAGGAGTCCTGTGCCCAGCAGCAACAAAGTCCCGGGTTCTGGTGAGGAGGTCAGACCTCCGGAAGCAGGAGGAGGGGAGCCGCCCGACGAACCGCCTGAGCCGTATGTGCCGGTGGAGATGGGAGTGTTGACGTAATAGGTGCCGTTGTCGGCAAAATAAAAGTATCCGGCGTTGCCATTGGTGCTGTCGGAGAAGATATTGAGCATGTAACCGTTGTTGGTGGAAAAGAGCAGGCCGCCCCAGTCCAGTATTCCGTTGCCTGTCGCAGTCGCGTACAGTACATTGTCGTATTGGAATCCGTATTCATTGGCGTAATTCGGTGGAAAAGCGCCCCCGGCGGAGATCACCGTGGCGGGATTAGAAGAGGACAGTGTGACCGCTCCATTGGTGTCGGGGTCACTGAACCACCCGGTAACGCCCGTGATCGTGTAGTCGCCCGGCTTGCCTGAAATTGCTGTGGCGGTGAATGTAAGATCGGCGCTGAAGTTCTGGCCGTTGATATTGTAATAAAACGCATCAGCCAAGGCAGCCGGGACACTCGCCAGTGTCGCTGCCAATATAAATAACGTCAATGAAAATTTCCTCACTGCTCGTTTCCCCATTCCTGATCCCGCGCGGATCCTGTTCCGCGCACACGTCCACTTGCATACTTGGTGTAAGGAAAATAATTACACTCTTATTAGTATGATATGAAAACAAATAATATATGGCAAAACATTTAGTTGAGGTACTTCCCCCTTAAAGTAACAGTATCTAGCACTTAGGTCACCCGTTTTCACGCCGAAGTTTTCCTTTTCGGGTGCTGTACATCTTAGCCTGGGTTTCTTCTGTGCGTTGAGGATTAAGGATTAACAGTTGCTATCGCGCCCGCGAAAAGTACCTCTTGGCCTTGGCTATATCTTTTAGAATCTGCGTCTTGAGCGCCTCCGGCGTGGGCCACTCTTGCTCCCCGCGCATCCGTTGCAGAAACTCGATGACTATCGGCGTCTGATCGTCCATCTCGATGGGCTCAAAGTCCAGGATGTGCGACTCGACGGCAAACGATGCCTCGCCAAACGTCGGCCGGTTGCCCACGTTGGTCACCGCCTGAAAGCTGCGCCCTGCGATCGTGAGCCGGGTGACATAAACCCCGAAGGCTGGAAGAAGGCCGTCGTAAGGCGCGAGATTGACGGTGGGCACCAGCAGCCGCGTGCCAATGCCGCGCCCGCGGGCTTGCGTGGAGCGAATCTCGAAGGGGCGGCCCAGCATCCAGCGCGCGCGGGTCATGTCGCCCGCCGCCACGCGTTCGCGAATGGCCGAGCTGGAAACCTCCAGCCCATGCACATGCAACGGCGCATGAACGTGAACGGCAAATCCGAACTCCGCGCCAAATATTTTCAGCTCGGCCACTCCGGCCTCGGCGCGATGGCCAAAGCGGAAGTTGCCGCCTTCGTGCAGGCCGCGCACAGCAAGAGCGTCAACCAGAATGTGGCGCACAAACTCCCGCGCGGAGAGCGAGGCGAGCGCCGCAACAAATGGCAGCACCACAACGGCGTCAATGCCCGTCAAGGCCAGCAGCCTTACTCGCTCCTCAACCGGCGTCAGTAGACGCGGCGCGGTGGAGGGACGCAGAAACTGCTCCGGATGAGGGTCGAAGGTGATGGCTACGGCCCGCGCGCGCAACGATTGTGCTTCGCGCACCAACGCCGAAAGAATCTCCTGGTGGCCCAGGTGCACGCCGTCGAAGTTGCCGATGGCGGCCACGCTGGGGCCGAAGTCGGCTGGAATCTCCGCGAGCGATTGATATACAGAAATCACCTTGCCCTCAATCATCAATGCGCGGTCTCCAGGTTCACGAACAGGCTGAGCCCGTCGTAGGCCAGGCGGATGCCGTCGGGCAGCGCGCGGTTGGTTGCTTCGTGGCCCAGATCGTGGGCGATGTGCGTAAGCCAGGTCTGGCGCGCGCCGATGCGCCGTGCCCAGCCGGCGGCCTGCTCCACGGTGGCGTGGCTGGGGTGTGGCTTGTGGCGCAGCGCGGAGAGAACCAGGTGGTCGAGCCCCGTGAGCAGCGCAAAGCTCGATTCGGGGATGCCGCTCACGTCGGTCAGGTAAGCGGCGCGGCCAAAGCGGAAGCCGGCAATCTCCAGCTCACCGTGCTGCACCGGCACGCGCAGAAATTCCACGCCGTGAACCAGAGTCCGCTCAGCCAGCGGCTGCAACTGGACGCGCGCGCGGGTGGGATACGTGGACTGCGGCGAAAACGTGTATTCGTAGATGCGTTCCAGAGCCTTGGCTGTCTCCGGCGCGGCGTAGAGTGGAATCGGCCCGCCCTCGCGGTAGACCACAAAGCTGAGCGGGCGCAGATCGTCCATGCCCAGAATGTGGTCGGCGTGGGAGTGAGTATAAAAAACCGCGTCCACGCGCGTCAGGCTGTTGCGCAGCGCCTGCTCGCGGAAATCCGGGCCGGTGTCGATCACCACCACGCGCTCATGCCCGCTCCTCGCAAATTCCCCGTGCCCCATCCTTTCCGCGTTTTTTTGCGGAAAGGGTGGGAGATCACTGATCTCGCCGCCTGTCTCGCGCCAGCGCACCAGCACCGAGGGCCTGAGCCTGCGGTCGCGCGGGTCCTCTGAGGCGCACACCGCGCAATCGCACCCCAGCGTGGGAACCCCCATCGAAGTTCCTGTCCCCAGAAATGTGAGCAGACCGTCCATGGGCTCCTGATGATCGAGAGTGATGAGTGTTCGTCGTATCCCATCCTTGGCTCAGATACAAGTACGCGCCAGGGATGGAACGCCCAGCTAAGCTTTCTTCAGAGGAGGCGGCGGCTGCACGCCCTGCGTTGTGATCATTCTGGTCAGCTCCAGGAAGGCCATCCGCAGCTCAAACAGAACCGTCTGCAGGGTCTTATCCTCGGCCTCGGTTAGATTGTCGCGGGTCTTCTCCGCCAGCACGCCCAGCAAATCAATGGTTGTCCGCGCGCCCAGGATGTCCAACCGCGGACGCTGTCCCTCCTGCGTGCCGGCCCCCATCTGAATCATCGCGGAGACGTAAAACTGCTGCACCAGGTGCTCGAAGCTGACCTGCGGCGGCGCGCCCATGGCGGGGTTCTGCGCCCGCGCCATCTCCTCCAGCCTCTGCGCCGAGGCGTCGTAAGCCGCCTTCTGCTCGCGGCTCTCCTGCGCTGTGGGCGGAGAAGGCAACTCAGCTTCAGCCTCCGCCGCGGACCCTGAAGTTGCGGCGGGTGTGGCTCCTCGCCGGGCCTCGGACTTCGATTCGTTAACCACCAGCCGCGGTCCGCCGCCAGACGGCGGCTGCGCCGGTGCTTTCTCTGCCGGAGACTCCGGCTGCTGGTCCTCCCGCTCTTCTTCCGCCTTCATCTTGCGGCGGTCAATCACTTCAAACTTCGGTTTATCGCTCATGTTCTCACTTTCCTGTCGGTTGTGCTGACTTGTTGAATTGCTCGTCCGCTCCCAGCGCGAACGGCGCGGCCAGAATCCCTGCCGTGCCCGTGACGGTTCCGGCCGTGTATTTGAAAGTGTGATTGCCTCGCTCCCACTCACTGCGTATCATGCCCAAAGCAAATACACGCGACCCTGTCCGCAGCGGCAACTCCGCCGCGCTCGTAATCTCTCCGGCAACCGCTCCGCCATCCATGGTTAGCTCCACTCCTGCAGCCGAAACGGGCCCGGACAGCTCCAGTTGCCGCAGATGCCGGTGTACGCTGCCCCGCGATCGGATGCGCTCCACAATCTCCTGGCCCAGGTAGCATCCCTTGTTAAAACTCAGCGCCCGCATCTGCGAGGTCTCCTGCGGCAGGTCGCGCTCGGCTATATCGACGCCATAAGCGGGAACCCCTTCCGCAATGCGAAATGCCTCCAGAGCGGCCGCTCCCACCGGTGTTGCTCCGGCCTCCGCCAGCGCCCTCCACAGCTCCGGAATCTCCGCCGCCTGCACCCAAAGTTCATAATGCGGCACGAGCGCGCCGTAGCCGCGCACCACATGCACTTGTTTGCCGCACCATGCAGCGCGCGCGTTGGTCATCGGCTCGGCGAGCGCGGGCAGCCCCATCCGCTCCAGCACGCCGGCGGCCAGAGGTCCTGCAAGCCCCAGCGCCGTATCGTCACTCTGCGGCGCAAGCTCCACATCGTCCATGATGATGAAGCGCTCCAGGTGGGCCATCAGCCGCTCATACTGATCTGCGGCAATCGTCAGACTGAGCGCATCGCCCTCGCGCCAGGCGTGCAAGTCGCCCTGGATGCGCCCCTGCGCGTTGAGCACCAGGTTCCAGGCGCCGGAGTTCATCCCCAGCTCGTTCACCGTGTTGGTGACCATGCCGCTCAACCAGCGGAAGCGGTCTTCGCCGCGCACCGCCACGCGCCGCAGCCAGCCCAGATCGTGCGCCGCTGCGCCCGAGACCAGCGCCGCTGTTTCCCTCTCAGCCGCGTCCAACTCCCGTGCGGTCAGCACGCCGCGATAAGCCACAAGCTCCGGCCCCGTGGCCGCTTGAGCCAGCAACCTCGCGAGTGTTGTAGCCAGAAAGGGGTCTGTTTCCGTCATGGGGGAACTTTTTACCGGTTCAGGCATAATTTTCTGAGGAAATCGCGCTTGAGACCGCATCCTGATTATAGCCTTGGAAGTAGATAGGGAGTATCGATGAGCAAGCAGCGCGGAATTGTTCGCGGTTGGGCCTTGGCCGTGGCGATCTGTCTTTTAGTAATCATCGCGCCGCAGGCGCAGTTGGCCCCACCGCAGGTGGTTGCTCCGGCGCAGTCAGCGCCGCAGGCACAGTTAGCCGCGCCGCAGGCGCAAGCCCCGGCCCCCGGTAAAATTTCTCCTCAGCAGGCAAGCCAGCTCCTCTCGCTGGTCGATGAGTTGATCAAGTTCTCCTCCGGCGAAACCGGACTGCCCATCAAGAGCGCCGTCAAACGGCAGATCACCTCCCGCGCCACGGTCGAAAGCTTCCTCCAGAAGAAGTTCGAGGAGGACGAGAGCGCCAAGCGCCTCCAGCGTGGCGAGATTGTGCTCGAAAAGTTCGGCCTGCTGGACCGCGACTTTGCTCTCAAGCCCTTTCTGTTGGCGCTGCTCAAGGAGCAGATCGAGGCCTATTACGACGCCAAAACCAAGACCGTTTACATGCTGGACTGGGTGGACATCGAGGAGCAGAAACCGGTGCTGGCCCACGAGTTGACTCACGCCCTGCAGGATCAGCACTCCGATCTCGAAAAGTGGAACAACCAGACCCCTGACGATGTCTCGCTCAACTTCCCCGATGACACTGACCACCTGGCCCGGGACGAGATGGACACGGCGCGCGAAGCCGTCGCCGAGGGCCAGGCCACGGCCGTCATGATGGACTACATCCTAAAGCCCAGGGGCAAAAGCCTGGTCAAAGACCCGGAGGTCATGGAGTTCGTCCGTCAGCATATGATCGCCTCGGAAGATTCCCCGGTGCTGGCGCGCGCGCCGCTGATGATCTCCGAGTCGCTGCTCTTCCCCTATCGCGAGGGCCTCAGCTTCGAGCAGGACGTGTGGATGGACCAGGGCCAGGCGGCAGCCTTTGCCGGAACCCTCGACCGTCCGCCCACCTCCAGTTGGGAGATCATCAACCCGCGCGAGTACGAAAAGCGCCACGTGCCCGCCGTGCCGCTGCTGCCTAATATTCACCCCTTGGTGGATAAGCTTTACAAGCCTTACGACATCGGCCAGATCGGCCAGCTCGACCTGCACATTCTCACCCAGCTCTTCGGCGGCGACCAGGCCGCCGGCAACCTCACCCCGGCCTGGGACGGCGGCCTTTATTGGGCCGGACAGCGCCGCAGCGCCAAAACTCCGCAAGAGCTGGCCAGCACCAGCTCTATCGCCCTTTTCTATCTCTCCGTCTGGAAGAACTCCGCCTCCGCCCGCGCCTTCGCCCGCCTCTACGCCGATGAGCTGGGCCGCAAATACTCCGGCGTCACACAACTGCGCCCGGCAGACTTTTCCGCCGGCAGATCAGGCGATGAGGAGCAGGTCTACTCCACCAGTGAAGGCCCGGCCGTCATCACCATCCGCGGCAAGATGGTCTTCGTCGCTGAAAGCTTCCCGCTCGAGGTGGCCCGCAAACTCACCGCTCTCATCCTCGACGCGCAGGGAACCGGCGAACTCAAAATGGCGGAGATAATCCAGCCCCGTGCCCCATCCTTTCCGCTTTTTTCTGCGGAAAGGGTGGGAAACCACGAAGCAACCCCATCGACTGTCTCTGCTCTAGATTCCGCGCCCTTGCAGCCGCTCACCGGAAATCTCATCCGCTTCTTTTCTGACTGCGGCGTGATGAAGGCAGCTGTCAGCGCCGCTATGCAGGCATCAAAGTAGTGAGAGCCCCCAAAAAGATCAGGCCGCGTCTTTGCTGACAAGATATTCGTCGAGAAGCACGGCCACAAGCACCGCCGTGGGGACCGAGACCATGGCTCCGAGAACGCCTCCCAGCGCGGAGCCGATCACCAGGGCAACGAGAATAGCCAGGCCGGGCAGACCGACTCTGTTCTTCATAATGCGCGGAACGAGGTAGGAGTTTTCAACCCATAGATAAATCACGTAAAAGATAGCAATGCCCAGCACCCGGCCCCACGAGTCAATGGCTGCCACCAGCAGCGCCAGCGCGATGCAGACCGCGGCGCCCAACACGGGGATGATATTGAGCAACCCCGTCAGTACGCCCAGCGCATAAGCATAGCGAACGTGGAGCGAGAGATAGACGATGGTGCTGGTAACTCCCAGGATGAGCATCAGGCTCCCCTGGCCCAGCAGCCATTTGCCCATGCGTATCTCCGCCCGCTGCAGGGTCTGGTCGAGACGTTCGCGGCGTTCGTGCGGGAAAAAGGAAAGAAACCACCGATAGGCCTGGTCGCCTTCCAGAATGAAATAGATGGTAAGGATAAAACCCATGATGAATTCGAATAGCCTGCCCGCCCAGTTGCTGAGAGAGAGCAGCAGATAAGTGGCTGCCTGGCTCACAAAATCCTGAAGCCGGGAACTGATATCCGCGGTATCCAGGTGTTGAGCCAGGGGAATACTTTTGAGTTTCTCTAAAAGTCCAGGTAAGCGTGTGGGCATCTCCCGTGCAAACCCCTGTAGGTCGCTGATGACCGGGGGCAGAGCGAGGAACCCGAAGGCGGTAATCGCTCCGGCCGCAACCAGCAGAAGAAGGAAGATGGCGGCTGAGCCCTTGAATGGTTGCCAACTGCGAATGCGGAGCCGGGAAGTAAAACGCACCATCGGGGAGAGCACGACGGCAAAGAGCGCGCTGACATAGAGCAGCACAAGCACATCGCGAATCAGCCAGGCCAGGTAGCAGGCCAGGGCAAGGGTGAAGGCGAAGACGATGTCGCGGCGAAGTGTGCGCGGGCTATCGGAGGGCTCAGTCATGCGCGGGATTCCTGCAAGCCGAAGTATACGGCACCGGCAATGCTATTGGCGAGTTTGGTGGCCATCAGGCTTCCGTCCAGAAAGCCCATTGTCCGGCGCCTCCTTACTTCTCCCCGCCCAGAATCGACCCCACGATTCCGCCAATTATTGCGCCGCCGGCGGCCGGTCCCGCCTGCCGGCTCTCGCCGCGTGGTATGTACTCGGCAATCTGGTGCGCCAGCCGCGAGATCGGCAGTGTCTGTAGCCAAACCGTTCCCGGCCCTTGCAACACGGCCAGAAACAGGCCATCCCCGCCGAAGAGCATGTTCTTGATTCCCGGCACCGTCGTGATCTGGAAGCCCACCGTGGACTGGAAGGCGCCTACGTGGCCGGGATGCACGCGCAGCACCTCGCCCGGCGCAAGGTTTTTCACAACCAACTCGCCGGATAGCTCCAGCCACGCCGTTCCCGCGCCGCCCACCCTCTGCAACATAAACCCGCTGCCGCCAAAGATGCCCGCCCCCAGTGACTGCTGGAAGCCCACCCCAATCGTCACCTGCGTCGTGGCGCACAGAAATCCGTGACGGTGGACCATGTACTCATTGCCCGGCGCCACCTCGACCGGCACAATGTGCCCCGGTACCTTGGTTGCAAACGACACCACGCCGGTTGCCCCGCTGGCCCGGTACTCAGTCATGAACAGGCTCCCGCCCCCGGCCACGCGCTTCAACGCGCCGAAAATTCCCCCGCCCCCGCCCATCTGCGTGTGGGTGGTCATCTGGATCGATGCGGTCATCCACGAAAGCTCCCCGCTCTCGCTGAACACGCTCTCATTCGGTTCAAGCTGCACATCGAGTACGGGCATGGTCGTGCCCTGAATCCGTGTCTGCATGGTTTTTCTCCTTTTCGTGCGTAGTGTGCCTGCCTGATCCTGCGGATAGCCGGCTCAGATCCGGTTTCTCCATGAAGATTCGGCAACCTAGAACGCAACGCTTGTCTCCTGAATTGTAATTTGCCGTCCAATCCTTTGTGTGCCGTTCCCTCTTCGCAGAAAGCCCCCTGATGTTCTACCCTTTCTTGAGACTCTTATGGCCTCATTGATTCGCGGCTTTCGCAAAGCCCTCTGGCTGGCGCTGGAGCACGATGTGCTCAACTCGGCCAAGGCCGTCGCCTATTCGGGCATGCTGGCCCTGTTTCCGGCGCTGGTGGTGCTCACCGCGCTGCTCGCCCAGGCGCCTGAGGGAACCTCGCTGGTGGGCGAGGTGCGCGGCGCATTCGAGCAGTTTCTGCCCGAAGACGCCTTGTCCCTGTTGCAATCCGCCATGGAGACCCACAGCATTCACTCCGCCCAGTTGATCTTCTCCGCCACCGCCCTTTCGGTCTTTGCTGGTCTGGGCATGATGCTTTCCCTCATGGAAGGCTTTCGCCGGGCCTACCAGCTTCCGCTCGACGATTGGGGCTTCTGGCAGCGCCGCGGCAGGGCCCTGCTGCTGGTGTCCATCGTGCTGGTTCCGCTGTCGCTGGCCACCATGGTGCTGGTCTTTGGCCGCCAGTTTGAGACATGGATGATCGACAACGCCGGTCACGAGTTACGCCACTATGTGCTCTTCTTCTGGCGCATGGTGCGCTGGGCAGTCGCGCTCCTCACCAGCATGATTGTCCTGGGAGCCCTCTATCACTTCGGCACCTCGCGCAAGGAGCACTGGGCCTACGTGGGGCCGGGCGCGGTTACCGCTACTTTGGTCTGGTTCCCGTCCACGCTGGCCTTCGGCTTTTATGTCACGCGAATCGCCAACTACTCCATGTTCTACGGCTCCTTTGCCGCTGGCATCGCCACCCTGATCTGGCTCTACATCACCTCCTTCAGCGCCCTGCTGGGCGCGGAGTTGAATGGCGTACTCTTTCGGGAACGCCAGGAACGGACTTCCGCTTCAGAGCGCTTAGGGCTGGACTGCTCTGATTCCTGACCATTTTCACCGCCCATTCACTGCATTTCCCGCATAATAATGAACAGGGTGGTGTGATCCCATTCCCGCGTCTGGCACAGCCGGCGCGCAAATCCGGTATATTAGCCCACTGAACCTTCCCTGGAGTATTCCCATGTCGTTCGCACCTCTCAGCCTGGCCGACTCCGCCTCCCAACGCCGCGCCAAGATCGTTGCCACGCTCGGCCCGGCCTCTAACACCGTGCCCGTCTTCCGTGATCTGGTCCGCGCGGGCGTTGATGTGGTTCGCCTCAACTTCTCCCACGGTTCCATGGACGAAAAGCTGGAGCTGATCCGGATGATTCGCCAGGTCAGCCGCGAGGAGCGCAAACCGCTCTGCATCCTCGGCGACCTGCAGGGGCCCAAAATTCGCACCTCCACGCTCACAGACCATAAGCCCGTGCTGCTCCAGGCCGGCCGGAAGTTGACCATCACGCCGCGCGATGTTCCCGGCACGGCGGAACTGGTGGGCACCACCTTTAAAACCCTGGCCGACAATGTCGAGCAGGGCTCGCGCATTCTGCTCTCCGACGGCCTCATCGAGCTGCACGTTCTGGAAGTCTCGGATGGCGACGTCCTCTGCGAAATCTTCAACGGCGGCATGTTGGGCGAACACAAGGGCATCAACCTGCCCGGCATTCCCGTGCGTACGCCCTCGCTGACCGAAAAGGACTCCGCAGATCTGGAATTCGCGCTCAAGAATGGCGTCGACGCCATCGCCGTCTCCTTCGTCCGCACCGCGGAAGATGTCAGCCTGGTGCGCAATCGCGTCTCCGCTTACGGCGGCGAAACCTGGATCATCGCCAAGCTGGAAAAGCCCCAGGCCATCGAGCATCTGGATGCCATCCTTAAAACCGCCGACGCCATCATGGTGGCTCGCGGCGATCTGGGCGTCGAGCTGCCGCCGGAGCAGGTGCCCGCCATCCAGAAGCACATCATCCGCCGCGCCGCCGAGTTGCGCAAGCCGGTCATCACCGCTACCCAGATGCTGGAATCGATGATCGAAAACCCCCGTCCCACCCGCGCCGAGGTCTCCGACGTGGCCAACGCGGTCTACGACGGCACTGACGCCGTCATGCTCAGCGGCGAATCCGCCGTGGGCAAGTTCCCGGTCGAGGCCGTCTCCATGATGGCCCGCATCGTTGTCGATGCCGAGCGCAACATCTTGAATGACGAGCATGCGGATCGCCGCAAGCAGCGCCGGGCAAAACTTTCCATCGCCGAGACCATCTGCGAAGCCACCGCCCATGCCGCCGACGACCTCGACCTGAGCGCCATCGCCCTCTTTACCGAATCGGGCTCCACCGCGCGCAAGCTTTCCAAGTACCACCCCGCGGCGCCCATCTTCGCCTTCAGCCCGCTTGAAATCACCATCAACCGCCTTAGCCTGCTCTGGGGCACAACCCCCATCCCCTGCCCCAAGATCAATTCCAATGAGGCCATGGTCGAGTGCGCTGAACATTTATTGGAGCAGGGCGGATACGTCCGCCCTCGCGAGGTCATCGCCATCGTCGCTGGCACCCGCACCAAGTCCGGCTCCACCAACTTCCTCCGCCTCCACGTGATGGGCGAACGCAAGTAGCGCGAGCAATTCCTCGCCACTGCAAAGAGGCGCATGAAAAGCAGTGTCAGAAAGCATTAAATCAGGGGAACATTCTCCGCCTGAGCCGCTAGGCGAAGTTCTCCATCGAGCGTGGCCAATGGCAAACTCAATCGCATGGCCAACTCCAGATAGGCTGCGTCGTACGATGTCAGCCGATGCCGCTCGGCAAGCTCGCGAATCGCAATCAGCCGCTGAAAACCAGGTCCAGCGTCAATAACGATATGGAATGAAACAAGAGACGAAAAGTACCATTGAACGGTCTGCTCGGTCACGCGGCCCTTACGTTTGGCCTGAATCACGCCATTCAGAATTTCCAACGGCCAATGTGACGGAACCGCGGCTTCCTCGCCGCCGATCAGACGATCCAGCAACGCTTCGGTGTAGGGAGTGGCCTCATCGGAAAAACACCACCCCAGGCTCACGGACGCGTCGGGAATAAAGACGGCCATCAGACTCTGCGGCCTTCCTCAATTAAATCCTTGATTTTGAGACCATCCAGGTGATTGGTCTTGCGCAGTTCGCGGATGCGGCGTCCTGCCTCGGCGGGCGTGTAAGGACCAGGCCCCAGGCGAACCAGGCGAGGCTGAGAAGCTGCCTCTTCGGAGACCACCAAACTTTGTATATAGGCCTCCAGCGCCAGCCCGCGAGCCTGGACCTGGGCGGCGAGATGATCAGGAATGTCGATGGTGACCTGCATACAAGAATCTTAACACTGATTGCAGTTCTGGCAGCAGCCTATTTCCCCGCCAACTGCCGCAACACATACTGCAAAATCCCGCCGTGCTCGAAGTACTCAATCTCCTGCGGCGTATCGATGCGTACCGTCGCCCGGAACGTTTTCACCGCCCCATTCGCCGCGGCCGCCTTCACCTCCAGCCTCCGCCCCGATGCAAACTTTTCGCCCAGCAGCTTCGTCAGCCCTGGGAAGGAAAAAACCTCCTCCCCCGTCAGCCCCAGCGACTCCACATTCTGTCCCTCCTCAAACTGCAACGGCAAAATCCCCATCCCCACCAGATTCGACCGGTGAATCCTCTCGAAGCTTTCGGCAATCACCACCCGCACGCCCAGCAGTTTCGGACCTTTGGCCGCCCAGTCCCTTGACGAGCCCGACCCGTACTCCTTCCCCGCCAGAATTACCAGCGGCACGCCGCGCTCGGCGTACTTCACGCTCGCATCGTAAATGCTCATCGGCTCGCCCTCGGGCAGCAGCCGCGTCACGCCGCCCTCCGTCCCCGGAGCCAGCTTATTCCTCAGCCGCACGTTGGCAAACGTTCCGCGCACCATCACTTCATGATTTCCCCGCCGCGAACCATACGAGTTGAACTCCGCCGGCTTCACCCCGTGCTCCGCCAAATATTTTCCCGCCGGCCCGTTGGCCTTGATGTTGCCGGCCGGCGAAATATGATCCGTAGTCACCGAGTCGCCCAGCACCGCCAGCACCCGCGCGCCCACAATGTCCGCTACCGGCGCGGGAGTCTTCGTGATGCCGTCAAAGTACGGCGCCTTCCTGATGTACGTCGAATCCGGTTCCCATTGGTAGACCTCGCCCGTGGGAAACTTCAGTCCCTGCCAATTGGCGTCGCCCCGGCTCACCGTCGCATACTCTTTGCGGAAGCCTTCGCTCGACAATCCCTTTTCGATTGCCTCGGTCACCTCCGCCTGTGTCGGCCAAATGTCTTTGAGAAAAACCGGATTGCCTTCCGCATCGCTGCCCAACGCAGTTGTCTCAAAGTTATGTCCGATCCGCCCGGCCAGCGCGTAAGCCACCACCAGCGGCGGGCTCATCAAATAATTTGCCCGCACGTCCACGTTCACTCTGCCCTCAAAGTTGCGATTGCCGCTCAGCACGCTCACCGCAACCAGCCCATGCTCCTCAATGCTTTGCTTGACATCAGCAGGCAGCGGCCCGGAATTACCAATACAAGTGGTACAGCCGTAGCCCACCACATTGAAGCGCAATTTTTCAAGGTAGGGCAGCAGGCCCGCCTTGGTGTAGTAATCCGTCACCACCCGCGAGCCCGGCGCCAGCGAGGTCTTCACCCATGGCGGCACAGACAAACCTTTTTCCACCGCCTTCTTCGCCAGAATCCCCGCCGCCACCATCACCGACGGATTCGACGTGTTGGTGCAGCTGGTAATCGCCGCAATCACCACCGACCCGTGATCGAGGTACGTGTCGGGATCAACCCCAAACCGCTCCTTCACCGTCGTGGTCCCCGACCCCGCTCCGTGCCCCATCCTTTCGCCTTCTTTTTGGCGAAAGGGTGGGAAACCGCCATCTGTCTGTGCCGCATCCTTCACCGCTCCACGCTCCCACTTCGCCGCCGTTCGTGTTCCCAGCGGTTTCGCCGTCGGCGAGAGCAGACTGGGGAGTTCTTCCGCGAACAAGGCCGCCACATCCCGTAAAAGCACACGGTCCTGCGGACGCCTGGGCCCGGCCACGCATGGTTCAACGTTCGCCAGGTCCAGATCCAGCGTCTCTGTGTACTCCGCCTCCGGCGTCTCCGCGGTGTGGAACATCTCCTGCGCTATGAAATAATCCCGGACCAGCGCAATCTGCTCCTCGCTCCGTCCCGTCAATCTCAAATAGCGCAGCGTCTCCTCGTCCACCGGGAAGATGCCGCACGTCGCCCCGTACTCCGGGGCCATGTTGCTGATCGTCGCCCTATCAGCTAGCGGCAGAGCGGCCACGCCCGGCCCGTAAAACTCCACAAACTTGCCCACCACACCCAGCTTGCGCAACTCCTGGGTCACGGTCAGCACGAGGTCGGTCGCCGTAGCGCCCTCGCGCAGTTTACCGACGAGCCTAAAACCCACCACCTGCGGCACCAGCATCGAAACCGCCTGCCCCAGCATCGCCGCCTCGGCCTCGATGCCGCCCACGCCCCAGCCCAGCACGCCCAACCCGTTGATCATCGTGGTGTGCGAATCTGTGCCCACCACCGTGTCGGGATACGCAACTTGCTCGCCGCCGATTTCCGTCGTGAAGACCACCCGTGCCAGGTACTCCAGATTCACCTGGTGGCAGATGCCCATCCCCGGTGGAACCGCGCTGAAGTTCCTGAACGCCGTCTGCCCCCACTTCAAAAACGCATAGCGCTCGCGATTTCTTTGGAACTCCAACAAGGTATTGGCCGCAAGAGCGCCCGCGGCGCCGTATTCATCCACCTGCACCGAGTGGTCAATCACCAGCTCTGCGGGAACCAGCGGATTCACCCGCCCCGCATCGCCGCCCAGCGCCTTGATGGCGTCGCGCATCGCCGCCAGGTCCACCACCGCCGGCACGCCGGTAAAGTCCTGCATCAGCACCCGCGCCGGCATGTAGGCAATCTCCCGGCTGGGCTCTGCCTTGGCCTCCCACTTGGCCAGAAACTCAATCTCCCCGGCCGTCACATTCACGCCATCCTCGCGGCGCAAAAGGTTTTCCAGCAGGATCTTCAAACTGAAGGGAAACCGGCTCAGATTGAAGCCGCGCGCCTTGAGCGCCGGCAAGCTGTAAATCGTATAGCTGCGGTTGCCCGAGGTGAGTCTGGTACGGCTGTCAAAACTATTCATCTTGGGAAGCCTTTCTCTCCGCGTTCCGGCTGTGCGGATGCGCATGGGATGCATCGATTTTATCGCGGCGCAACGGTCGTGAGGAACGACCCCGCTTGACACCGCCTCCTGAAAAAAGCGAAGGTTGGGTTGTGTCCGAATCGCCCACCTACAGGAGTCACAATGTCCCTTCGCATTCCCCAAGTTTTCATCGCGGCCGCTCTTCTCTCCGGCCTCGCCGCCCTCAGCCAGACAAATTCCCCTGTCGCCGCAACTCCGCCCGCCGCACCGCCTGCCGTCACCTGGCCCGCCGTGGACGGAACCGTCATCCTCCCCAACTTCCGCTTCGGCTCTGGCGAAACGCTGCCTGAACTCAAGCTGCACTACCTCACCCTCGGCGCGCCCCATCGCAACGCCGCCGGTCACGTCGATAACGCCATCCTCCTGCTGCACGGCACCGGCGGCAACGCCCACTCCCTGCTGAACCCCCTCTTCTCCAACGTGCTCTTCATCCCCGGCGCGCCGCTCGACATCACAAAATATTTCCTCATCCTGCCTGACGACATCGGCCATGGCCAAAGCTCCAGGCCCTCTGACGGCCTGCACGCCCGCTTCCCCGCCTACGACTACGACGACATGGTGCGCTCGCAGCGCCTCATGCTCGACAAGATGAGAATCGATCACCTGCGCCTCATCCTCGGAACCTCCATGGGCTGCATGCAGACCTTCGTCTGGGGCGAAACCTATCCCGGCTTTGCCGACGCCCTCGCGCCTTTTGCCTGTCTGCCCGTCGAGATCGCCGGCCGCAACCGCATGATGCGCTACATGATCATTCAGGCCGTCAAGCAGGACCCCGCATGGATGAACGGTGAATACCAGTCCGAGCCTGTCCAGGGCCTGCGCGCCGCCAACGAATTCGGCCTCATCATGAGCTCCAGCCCGTTGCAGATGCAGAAGAACGCGCCCACCCGCGACGCCGCCGAGCAGTACATCGACGCTTACCTCAAGCGCATGATGGCCTCCACTGACGCCAACGATTTGATCTTTTATTGGAACGCCAGCCGCAACTACGACCCCTCGCCCCATCTCGACCGCATTACCGTGCCGGTGCTGTGGATCAACTCCGCCGACGACTACATCAACCCTCCCGAGCTGGGCATCGCGGAAAAAATGGTCACGCGCATGCCTCATGCGCGCTTCATCCTTCTGCCCATCTCCGATGCCACGCGCGGCCACGGCACTCATACGGCCGCCGCCGTGTGGAAGGACTATCTCGCGGAATTCATGCGTGCCACGGAGCCGGAATAATATTAATCTGGATGAAACCAGTGAATCACTACAAAACTGTCATTCTGAGCGCAGCGAAGCGAAGTCGAAGGACCTGCTTTTGTACTTCGGTTTCGTTGTCGCAATCCAATTAAGCAGGTTCACTATCATGCGCCTCTTCATCGCCATCCCTCTCGCCGCAGCCGTGATCGACGAACTCCGCGCGGCCTCCTCGCGGCTACGCTCTCATGCGGACGGCCTCCGCTGGACCGCGCCCGAATCCTGGCACGTCACCCTGCAATTCCTCGGCAATACCACTCCGGAACAATACGCCTGCGTCATCGCGCGCCTGAGTGAGCTGCATGCCCCGCCCGTTCCTGTCAGCCTAGAAAATCTGGACTGCTTCGAGCGCGCCGGAGTTCTCATCGCCCGCGTCCGCCTCGCGCCCGAGCTGCTCTCGCTTCAGCAACGTGTCACCGCGGCCACCCATCCCTGCGGATTCATTCCCGAAACGCGTCCCTTCCAGCCGCATATCACGCTGGCTCGCAGCAAAGGCCCAAAGCAAGACCTCAGCCAGCTCAAAGAAAGAATCCGCCGTTCGCAGAACTTCACCCGCTTTCAAGCCCGCGAGTTTCTCCTCTACGAAAGCTTCCTCTCGTCCTCCGGCTCCCGCTACGAAATCCGCGCTCGCTTTCCCCTCGCCGGCGATTAAGCATTTTATCTGCGGTTAATGTAGCGCCGGCCTCCTGGCCGGCTGTAGTGCGGGCGTCCTCGCCCGCACTTATTTAGATGCAATTCTCAAACCATACAATCTGAACACTAGGGTGGAAAACCCGTTCTTCATTTTCTCGCCAGCCAATCCCCGCCCCAATCTGCTAGCTTAATAAGTTGCGCATTTCACTCTAAAATCGCCCCCGCGCCCCGAGGATCACGCCCTCATGCCTTCGCCCTCCAGCCGTCCGCCCGCCTCCGATATTCAAACTCCCGCATCCCTGGGATTCTTCCATCCATCCAGGCGCCCGTATCGCTTCACCATTCTGATGTTCATCAGCCTACTGGTGCTGGGCAGCTACTTCGCCTATGACAGCATCGGCGCCCTCGCGCCCACGCTCATCGAGGCCTTGCATCTGGATCGCAGCACCATCGGCAATCTCTACACTGCCTACTCGGTAGCCGCCATCATCATCGTCTTCTTCGGCGGCATGTTGTACGACAAGCTGGGCCCCCGCCGCGCCAGCATGTTTTTCTGCTGCCTCGTCCTCATCGGCGCCACCATCGTGGCCATCGCCCACTCTACGTGGCAGCTCTTCGCCGGACGGTTGATCTTCGGCGCCGGTTCCGAATCCCTCATCGTGGTGCAGAGCGCCATCATCAGCCGCTGGTTCAAGGGCAAGGAGATGGCTCTGGCCTTCGGCATCGCCCTCACCATCAGCCGCGTCGGAACCCTCTTCAGCTTCAATACCGAGGAGCTCATCGCCCACTATACTGGCAGCTACCGCACGGCTCTTTGGGCCGCGGCCGGCTTCTGCCTCTTCTCCGTGCTCTGCAACCTGGTCTACTGGGCCATGGATCTCCATGGCGAGAAGGTTCTCAAGCTTCCCAAGCCCGACGCCGGCGACAAGATCGTCTTCTCTGATATCGGAAAGTTCAACTCCTCCTTCTGGTTCGTAACCCTTCTCTGCGTCACCTTCTACAGCGCCATCTTCCCCTTCACGGCCCTCGCCACGGACATGTTCCATGACAAGTGGGGCATTCCTCTCGTCAGTTCGAGTACGGGCGGCTTCCTGGCCCAGAGCTTCGACAACTTCATGCACATGTTCTCCACGGCGCCGGGCATCACCAGCATCGTCATCTTCGCCTCCATGGTCTTCGCGCCCTTCGCCGGCGACCTTGTGGACCGCATCGGCAAGCGCGCCACGCTCATGGTCGTCGGCTCCCTCATGCTGATTCCCGCCCACCTCATCATGGGCATCACTCACTGGAATCCCATCCCCAGCATGGTCGTGCTCGGCGCCGCCTTTGTGCTGGTGCCCGCGGCCATGTGGCCCTCGGTTCCCCTCGTGGTGGAGGAGAAGCGCGTGGGCACGGCCTTCGGCCTGATGACCGCCATCCAGAATCTGGGCCTTGGGCTCTTCCCCTTCCTCAACGGCAAGCTTCGCGACGTAACCGGAACCTATACCGCAACCCAGGTCATGTTCGCGTGTCTCGGCTTGGCGGGGCTCGTCTTCGCCGTGCTCTTGCTGCGGTCAGATAAGCGGCATGGCAACATACTCGAGCAAGGAAAAAAACGAGAGAACGAACTTCATACTATGCCGGTATGAATTCTTCATACTTATGCTAGACTCTTCTTCAGGAGCAATTCGCCATGCCCGCCACTCTCTGTGAAAAACGGACGGTCAGCCTACCTATTAAGCAAGGGCGCTATATCGATAAATTAGTGGGTTCCGGAGCCTACGCCTCTGCCAGCGAGGTCGTCCGCGCCGGGCTGCGCGCGCTTGAAGAACGGGATGCCGCCGTGGAGCGCTGGCTGCGGACGGAGGTAGTGCAGGCCTATGACGAACTGGATGCGGACCCCGGCAGCGCAATTCCGGCTGAAGAGGTCTTCACGGAGCTTCGGAAGCACATTGCCAACAGAATCGCCGGCCGGCAATGACGTACCGCGTCGCATTTACGCGCCGCGCTCAAGCCGATCTGCACGGACTCTTCGACTATCTCGCGGATCGCTTCGGCTTTACCAATGCCCAGCGTTATGTGGAACAGATCGAGAAGACCTGTCTAAGTCTGGGCACGATGCCTAACCGGGGTACGGAGCGTACGGATTTGAGACCGGGGTTGCGGATAATGGGATTCCGGCGCAGGGTAACGATTGCCTTCCGCGTGAAGGGGGATTCGGTGAGCATTCTCCGCATTCTCTACGGGGGCCGCAGCGTCGATCTCGCATTTCCGAATGTCGAAGACTAAAATGTCTACCCTACCGCGTCGGCAGATCCATGTTGTAGAGGAAGTAGGCCCGCAACTCCAGGAATGGCCCGTGGAAGTCTCTGGGCAGCGGCGGGTAATTCGAGCCCGTCAGAGCGCCCCAGGCCGCGCGGTCCAGTCCCACGTCGCCCGAGCGGCCCTCCAGGATCAGGCTGCCGTCCATCAGCCGCCCGTTGGGCAGCACCTTGAAGCGAATCACCACCATCCCCGATTTGTAGATCGGTGGGTTCACCTCGTCGGGAATCAGCGGATCCCACGTGTGTTCCGTCTCCCAATGCCAGCGCGCCAGCCAACTGGCGAAATCCACGCCCTCGGTGTCGGAGAGCAACTCGATGCCGCCCGTCCCCGCGCCCGGATGCCGCGACAATCCCCCGCGGCCCGGCAGAGTGCCCTCGCCCGTGCCGTGGCTCCGCGATGCGCCTTTCATGGCCTCGCGCAATTGGTCCGCCGGATTTTGCGAGCCCAGGGCAAAGTTGGGCCGCGCGGGCACCACCGGCGGGCGTGGCGTCTCCAGTTGCGATTGCTCGTTCGGCGGAATGGGCGGCGGCGTGGGGGGCGCGGCAGGTTTCGGCGCGGCCTCCGGCCCCGGCGGATTCTCCCGCTTCATCGCCTCCATCGTCTCCTTGTCAATCAGCGGATGCTGCGGTACCGGCTTCACCATCACCTTGGGCGGCAGCGTGAACGGCGTATCCAGATACGTAAATTCCTTGTGCTCCCTCAGCTTGCTCCGGTCCACCACCTGCGGAACCTTGAAGATGTACTTGGGTATCCACGTCACCCCGGAAAGCAATGCCAGGTGAATCAGAATGGCCAGCCAGAACCCCTCGCGCAGCCGTGCCCACCGCCGCTCATCCTCCATCTCGCTGATCATTTGCAGCAGTTCGTGGGTGTCGTAGTCGATCCACCGCGAGCTGCTCGCTACCAGTGACGCAGGCTCCGCCGGCCGCGGCTCCGCGCCTTGCTCCGGTGCGCCCGGCTCAAGCTCCTCTCCCGCGGGCCCCTTGGGCTCGTTCACATCGCTTGGCTCTGTATCGGTGGGCATTCGCTCTTGTGGAGCATCCTGGGCGCCCGCGCCCGCCGCTCCCTTTATGTCCTTTCCTTCTATTCTCTCATTGAGGGCAAAGCCCTGCCCATCGCTCTCGGCCCGTACAATAGTTCCTGATACATAAGACGGATTCACCGTCTTTAGGGGACCCTGTTTGAAGCAGTTTTTTCTTCGCTTAATGGCCCAATGGAAGCTCGTGGCCATTTTTCTCGCCAAATTCGGCGTTTGGGGCGTGGGCGCTGTTGCCCTCATGGACTCCTCCACCATCCCCGTCCCCATGGACGCCATCCTCGCCGTCTACATCTGGAACGATAAAAGCCATTTCTGGCTCTATTGCCTTTTGGCCGCCGTCGGTTCGGCCATCGGCGGCCTGCTCCCTTACGGCCTGGGCCGCGCCGGCGGCGAACTCTTCCTGCTCAAGCGCGTCAACCGTGAACGTTATGAACGCCTGCGCCTCCGCTTTGAGCGCCAGGAGTTCCTGGCCATGATGATCCCTTCCATGCTCCCTCCGCCCACGCCCTGGAAGGCCTTTGTCTTTGCCGCCGGCGTCTTTGAAATGCGCGTCGCCCCCTTCATGCTGGCCGTCTTCACCGGCCGCTTCCTGCGCTGGCTGATCCTCTCCGCGCTGGTCCTCATCTTCGGCCCCAGCGTCGTCGATCTGGTCGCCCACCACGGGCTCACTCTTCTCTCCCTCGTCGGCGGCCTCGCCGTCATCGCCTTCGCCTGGTGGTTCATCCGCAAAAAACGCTCCGGCAAGCTGGACGTCAACTGATCTGCAACCAAGAAATGAATTGAGGTTGGAATGACCGATAAACCCTATTGCCCGCAGCAAGACATCGTCACCCTGATGAAGCAGTACAATCAGCAGGTCAAGGAATCTCCTCAGCTTCCCGATGCGGAAACACGCTTGCTTCGCGCGCGTCTCGTCTTTGAAGAGGCTCTCGAATTCGTCAAAGGATGCGGTTGCACGGTCTCCCGGACCATTGCCGCATCGAACGGCGAAGATCAGGCCGCCGTCATTGACGAGATCGGCGTCGTGCTCGATCCCAACGGCACACCCGATTTTGTCGAATACGTGGACGCATGCGTCGACCAGCTGGTGGTCACTTACGGCGCGCTCAACGCCGCTGGCGTCAAGGTTCAACCCGCCTGGGATGAAGTGCAGCGTAGCAACATGAGCAAGGCGTGGCCGCATTGCAGCGTTTGCGACGCGGTTTTGGTGCAGGGTAGTGGCTCGGATCTGCTCCATCCGGAAGACGCCATCGCCCATCCCGGAGATTGGAAGCCGGTTCTCAAGATTCATAAGCGCGCGGATGGCAAGGTTATCAAGTCGCCAACCTATTCACCCGCCGACTTAAAGCGCGTGATCGCTCAACAGATCGAGCAGGCCGGTAACGCAGATCCCATGAGTCACAAATGAGCGGTGACCCAGGCCGGACTCATTCGTATCTCGCCTGATGGCCAAAACCGTATTCACACGCGCAACTACGCATTTCTCTTGCCGTGTTTACGCGCAACTACTCATTAAATTCGCCGCAACTACGCGCAAAATTCACCATAATTACGCACATTTACTCATATTTCCGCCAAAAACTGTACGCGCATGTACGCAGAACCGCTCAAAAGCGAATTGGAATATATATGTCCAAATACCCTCCCCTGGAAGTAAATAGGCGCGATCCGAAGACCGCGCCCTGTATCGGGTGGCCCTGGTCTCATTCATCGTTTTATCAAGTTGAGGGTGCCCCCGGTCCCTCGCCTTTGGGGACCGGGGAGGTGGAACCGAACTGCCAGTAATGCATCCATTCGGGCAGTTGCCAACCTCTCTCGCGGGCTGTCCATTCAGATTAGATCTCTACGATTCCGCGCATACCAGTCTGATAGTGGCGAAAACTCGACCATTTCCATTCCTCTGGCTTAGCCACCAGTCCTTGCACTCCCCATCTCCGCGTGGAACAATGGTTGCGCCGCAAATTTCAAAAGCGCAAGCCCATGAAAACCTGCCCGCAATGTGACTCCGGCTATCCCGACTCCCACACCACCTGCCCCACCCACGGCCTTCCTCTCAATGAGATTCGCGATCTCAAGCCGGGCATGATCATCCACCAGAGCTACCGCATCGTCCGCAAGCTCGGCCAGGGCGGCATGGGAGCCGTCTATCTCGCCCAGCACACGCTGATGAACGAGCCGCAGGCCCTCAAGTTCCTCTCCTCCGAGTTGAGCCAGGACCAGGCCTTCACCGGCCGCTTCCTGCGCGAGGTCCGCACCCTCCGCCAGATTCGCCACAAAAATGTAGTCGATGCCGGCAACCTGGAGCCTGCCGAGGATGGAACCCTCTTCTTCTCCATGGAGTTCGTCGACGGCCCCGACCTCCGCGCCTTCCTTAACAACGCACATTTCCACACCGACGAAAGTATTGATGTTTTGAAAGGATCGGTGCCCCAGGTCCCTCGCAGTTGGGGACCTGGGATACCACCCCCTGAGGGCGCTCTCCCCGTCCCCCTCGCCCTCTCCATTGCTCGCCAAATCTCCGAAGGTCTCGGCGCGGCCCACTCCAAAGGCATGGTCCATCGCGACATCAAGCCGGAAAACATTCTCATGGCCCGCGACGCCGGCGCATGGCTTCCCAAGATCGCTGACTTCGGCATCGTGGCCACCAAGGAGTCCAGCACCGCCTACACTCGCACCGGCGGAACTCTGCTCACCATGGCCTACGCCGCCCCCGAGCAGTGGCGCGGAACTCCCGCCGCCTCGCTCGACGGCCGCACCGATCTCTACGCCCTCGGCGGACTCCTCTACGAGATGCTCACCGGCCAGACGCCCTTCCACGCCGAAAACTATGAAGGCTGGTCGCGCCAGCATCAAACCACCCCGCCCCAGCCGCCCAGCACCCTCCGCCCCGATCTTGCCAACTGGCAAGGACTCGACGCGCTCACCCTCCGCCTCCTCGCCAAAGACCGCGAAGACCGCCCCAAAGACGTTGACGAGGTGATTAACATGCTCGACGCGGTGCGGTATGTGTCGCCCGATGCGTACCGGGAAACCATCATGGAGGGCACGGCGTATGGGATGATCCAGAAATCTGCTGGAGAAGATTCAGGGCCATTATTTCAAACTGTAGCGGAATCGATCCGAAAAGATCAATGGAATTTAGGCTGGATTCCGGTAGTTGGAATGTTGCTGATACTCATGTCTTGTCTGGCGGTATTTATTGTTAATAAATGGATGGATTCGACATTGCCGTTGAATTCGGTAGTTCAAACTCAACATATTGTTCAGCGACAACCGGGACAAACTACAAATCTTAATCCATCCAATCTTAAGCCTAGCAATCCACAGGAGCCGAAGCCAGACCAACAATCCACAGTTTTAGTCCAATGTGATCTGGCATGCAACTGGAAGCTAGACGGCGAGACGAAAGGCCGCATTGAAGCTGGAGGATCGGCTAAGGCAAAGGTTGAACTTGGGCAGCATGTGGTGTCCGCCGTCACAGTAGATGGTCTAGATAAGACGGAAAAGGAAATCGAGATTACGACTGTCGAGCAGACTATTGTGCAGATCGCGCTTCAGCCTGTACGCGATGCCCGCCTCAAAGCTGAGCAGCAGGTACGAGACAATGCAAATCAGAAGGCAAAATACAAGGCTGCACAAGAGCAGCGCGAGCGGGTTGCACGCGAGCTGGGAGCGGTGACCTGGACCGACCCCGCAACGGGTCTGATGTGGACGAAGAAGGATAATGACAGCTATGTGAACTGGCAGCAGGCGATGGATTACTGCCGGAATCTGAAACTGGACAGTCATACCGACTGGCGCTTGCCAACGATCGATGAGTTGCAGGGTATCTTCGACGCAAATGCCAACGTTCACCGCTATCATGTAAAGGGCAATCTACAGTTGTCGAATTGGTTTGAATGGAGTAGCTCGAAGGAGAATGCTTCTGGAACGGCGTGGAGCTTATATTTCGCCAATGGGGAGCGGCACACCGTTTCAATCGACGTCGGCGAACGCTTCGGCGACGTGATGCGCGCGCTGTGTGTGCGCGGTTCCGGAGAATGATGTAGGCCACACATTCTCGGCGGACAGTAATATTCGGGAAGATAAGGTAGGCATATACTGAATACGCCACAAATATGGAGGCTTGAACAAATGAAAGCTCCTCGTTTCCTCAAAAGCGTAACGCTTTCCAAATGCCACAATTCACCATCTCTACTTGTGTGTAGCCGCGATGGTGGTTTTGTTTCGCAGAACTGTTTGAAATGTGGCCATCCAGCTTACGTCTCAATCGATCAACTCCCGAAACTTAAATGCGAACTCTGTTTGGTTGGGAACCTAGTAGCAGGAAAGAATAGTGATGGAAATTACCAGTACGAGTGCCAACAGTGTCATCGCCGTTGGAATCTTCCTGAAATGCTTCCCCATTGGTCCGAGTTGTTCGATTATTGCGGGCTGTACGCCGAGATAGGGCCAAGCTGAACACGCCGTCCTGTGGATTTCAAACTGACCCACTACCCGTACGATCAATCAACCCTCAAGCGAATCTTCAAAAGGTGGTGGCTATGTGCACAATCGATTGGACTGCATTAGGCACGTGGGTACTTGCACTCGTGACATTTCTTACGCTCGTCAAAGTTTGGGGGTATGCGCGAGACACTAAGAGACTTGTCGAGCTTACTGAAAGGCAAAGCGAGGCTGCAATCGCACCGTTTCTTGCTATTATTCGAAATAAATCGGACCTCACAGACAAGGGTTACTCTTTCAAGAATCAGGGCCGAGGACCGGCCCTGAATGTTCGATATAGGGCGGCAGCAAATGGAACTGGTGATTTAGAGCCGTTATATTCAACTATGGCTCTAGACGATGCACCAATGAATATTAGCGAGCTTTATCCTCCTTGGGTTGCAATTCAGGGATTTCTGCTAATCTACGAAAGCCTTTCAGGTGCAACCTATCAGACTAAGTTCTATTTCTCGAACGATGAGAGGGCCGCCTTGTTGACAACTTATGAAAGGCTTTCCGAATGAGGCCGGTTGGTCCCGGTTTGGGGCAAGTGATATGTGGAGCCACACGTTTAGCCAGATGCCCCACACTTGAATGAACCACAAAGCCTGAGCACCCCATCCTTCGCTTTGCCGTGGTCCCCAATGACCGGGGTTACCGGCGAGCAATCTTTGCTCGTAGGGGTGAAGGGACAGCTCTTCGTCCGTGGGGTGGCCGGGCGAAGTCTGGGAGACCATGAACCTCAACCAGCGTTTTTCTGATCTCTGATCTCTAATCTCTGACCACTGTCCACTGACCACTGTCCACTGCAACCACTCCCGCAATTACACTTAAATTTTGCGGTAACTACGTTCAACTACGCATAAAATTCGCGGTAACTACGCGCAACTACGCGCAAAAATCGCCAAAATTACGCGCAGTTACGCATATTTTCGCCAAAAACTGTACGCGCATGTACGCGGAACGGCTCAAAAGCGAATTGGACTAAACTTGTCCAAATATCCCTTCCCCTAAAGAAAAAAGGCGCGATCCGAAGACCGCGCCCTGTCTCCGGTGACCCATCATTTCGGGGTACCCCAGGTCCGGGGTCCCCACGGATTCGGGGTCCTCAGCGAGTGATTGTTGCTCGCTGGGGTGAAGGAACAGGTCTTTGTCCGTGGGGTGGAAATCCCTAGCTTTTGGGGACCTGGGAATCGATAAAAGAATCTACTTCCCCGCCAGCGCCACCTGCGCATGCGCCGCGCTCATCCGGCGCACCAGCACCGGAACTCCGAAGGCCAACCCGGCCACCAGTGCCGTAGACAGCAAATCGTTGCGATAGAATGGCACTCCCGCCAGATAGCACGCGGCCAGCCCCCCTAGCGTGCGCGGATACGGATACGCGAAGCCGCTTACCCAGGTCGCATAATTCGAGACCAGGAAGAACGAGGTCGGCCCCAGCAAAGCGCCCGCCGCCACCCGCACAAAGGTTGTCCGCGAGTGCAGCAGGATATATCCCAGCGCCATGGCCATCCCGTACCACGCCCAGGTGGCCGCGTAGAGCTGCCAGGCAAAGGCGTAGTGGTAGATGGATACGGTGAGAACGTAATCCGTCGCCATCAGCGCGGCCAGCGGAACCAGCATCTCCCGCCATGGCCGTCGCGCGCCAAAATATAGCAACGCGCCGCCCACAGCGGTAAAGTTCATCCACCCCGCATGGGGCAGCAAACGGCTCAACACGGCAACCAGCAACAGGAGATATGCGGGCATGGAAACCTCAGGATTCAGGATTTCACCGTCTCTCCTTGCAAAATATCTGCGGAGAACCGGTGTTCATTTCATTCTGCGGGTCGCGACCCGCCTGGTCAACCCAAACCTTGACGTGATGAACAAATTTTTTCATTCGGAGCAATACCCTTCTACCGCTGCTCCCGTCCGTTTAACGCTTCGCCCGCCTCATCGCGCCCATCCACGATATAAACCCAGCCGCTCAAGGGGTACCGCATGGAAGGGCTGCCGGTTCCGAGAAACGAGTAGGCAAAGCGCAGATCGTAAAACTCGACCGTGGTCCACGCATGGTTGCGCGGCAGTTGCGGCGGCTTCATTCCTGGCGCCGCCTCCTGGCCCACATCGCGCACCACCGCCCAAGTGCCCCAGTCCATGTAAACCTGCCCCAGCCGCGTGCGTTTGGCGGCCTCCGTGGCTGCCGTCGCCGCCGGCTTGTAAAGCACGTCCCGGCGCGGGTCGCTTACAATCTCCCCGCTCAGCGTGTTGATCTCAGCAGTCTGGTAATACTCGGCCGTCTCCAGAATCGCGTGCCAGCGAAAAACATTCACGGGATAAGGCTCCAGCGCCATGCGCTTCACCGGGGCTGCGGCAATCATTGTGTTGTCCGCCAGCGCCCGCGCCCGTCCCTGCTCCGCCCAGCGCCAGCCCCACAGCAGAACCATCCCCGTCAGCGCAAAGATCGCCCATCCCCGCCCGCGAAATTTCTTCTTCTTTGCGCCAATCTCGGAGTCAGCCAGCCCCAGAAGCCAGGGCATCACCAGCGCCGACCCAAGCAGCGCCCACAGCACCGGCTCGGCGATAAACACAAAGCTCCCCGCATACCAGCGCGGGTTGAAGGGATAAAACGGCCGCAAGCCGTAGTTGTTCGTCCAGTCCAGCATCAGGTGGCTCAGCGCCGCAATCAGCGCCGCTAAATAAATCCATCCCCAGCGCACTCCCGGGGGCGCTTTTGCGTTCTGGCTGGGTGTTTTGGCTTTACGTGAGGTCCGCTTTTGCCGCCAGCGGTCATAGAGCCACACCATCCCCACCGCCGCCGCCGCCACCACCGGCACGGCAATCAAAGAATGCGTAATTCCGCGATGATGCTTCAGCTCCTCCACCGGCCCCGCCAGCCCCCACAGCACATCAACGTCCGCGGCCTCGGCGGCCAGCACCGCCGTTAATGTGGCGTAAGCCGTCTTGCGATTCAACCCCGCCCGCCCGATGCAGGCTCCAGTCAGTAAATGTGTAATAGGTTCCATAGCGACCTGCAAACTTATGAATTCAGCTATACAGCTATGAATGGCGCCCGGCAAGTGTCAATGTTGGTCACCTATACACCGTCGAGGTACTAACATTATCACTTATGGCAGCCGAGCCGGCCGCAATTTGCGAATCATTGGTCAAAAATGCAGCTGACAGCAGGAATGCTATAGATAAGTCTTCACGCCGTTCAATCTCTCATTTCAGTGGCGCGCCAGCGATCGGCATTCTCTTTCGACTCCTTCTCTCATTCCCTTGATCTTTTTGCTTTTCTTTCTTCTTCTTTTCCTTCGACCTATACCCGCACCAGGCTTGGTAGCTATTAACTGCGATCTCCGCGTGCGACTTGGTGAATTCGCATCCATTCCATGCGCAGAGGACAATGCCATTTTTCGGATCACCAGCACAACACCCGCCATCGCAGAGAAAACGCGCCCAACAACTACCGCATTGAGATTGTACCTGCGATTTCGTGGACCGGAATTCCTTTAGTTTGGCAGGAAGCACGCCGGCGTAGACATCCCCAATGCTTCGTTCCGCGAAGCCGACAAAACCCTGGCATGGGAAAATCGTTCCGTCTGCGTCAACACAAATCATTGAGTATCCCGCTCCGCAAGATCGATAGGGCTCCGCGCCGCTCATATGCATCCATGAACGGAGAATTCCCACCGGCCCCTCGAAGTTCGTTATGAGTTCGCTGTCGCGCAGACGGGACACTTCCGCGGAAGCAATTACCTCAAGATCCTCGAGATACAAATTACGGCGAACATTCAACTCCTGCTCGCTGAAATATCTTAAGTGTTTGCTTTGCTCAGCGGGAATCGCCTTAAATTGTTTAACCCCCTGCTTCAGCCAAAACCTGGCAACATCCCGCAGGCGGGCGTCACCCGCAACCACGCTGGACACAGTACATGCCGGAGCATCATCTACGCTCCTGACCATGTCCCTGTAGCGCCGCCAATTCTTCAAGGCAATTCGATGCGTCGGTTTTCCATCAGCAAATCTCCTGAAAGAGTCGTGTGTGGATGCTGACCCGTCAATACTAAAAGACAGGGAAATCCTTTTTTGCAGACATGTGTCTAATTGTTCAACCGTCGCCAGCGTCCCATTCGTGGTGATTAGCGCTTGAACTTGCACTCCCGTGCCGTCCGATTTCTGACGCAGATAGTCCAAAAACCGCATGGCTTCGTCGAAATGGAGAAATGTCTCGCCGATTCCGAAATCTATGAAGATTCTTTTACGGCCGGCGCTCATGCTGAGGATTAGGTCACAAAGCTGCTTCCAAACCTCCGGTTGCATGAACTTGGATCCATGGCCTAGCCGGCCATGTCCTGTAACGCAGTATTTGCACCGCAAGTTGCAATCCTGGACAAAAGCTACATCCCATGTAATCGGCTGATAGGGCTCCAGCGACAGAGCTGACTCTTCATTTCGTTCGCCGGGAATCCTGACCTTGGCCGCAGTCTCAAGGCTAGACATTTTGTCACCCTCCGAAGACTAGTTGCCACTTCGTAAGAATTACCATCACAGAATCAACCGCCCTTTGCGGTGTAATCTGCTTCATACAGAACTCTAATATCTTCTTGTCCTTCGCCCTGCCCAAGTCAAAAACCTCGAGTAAGGCTGTTAGACACTTGCCGCGGGGCCGATTGTCACCTCGCCAATCATTCGTGCCCATCGCTGTTTGGCCCCGCGAAATCGTCGTCTAATAGTAGTAGGGGGCTATAGTACAATCATTCGAGGAATTATAGGAGTTACAGGATGAGCCCGTTATCTGTGTAGCAGCCTCGTGTTTGACCACCGTAGGCTTCAAATATTCCTTTTTCTTCGGCACAACATTCTTGTTCTTGCTTTTCATTGACCACTCTCCTCCAATTGATTGATCGACTCAGTTTTGCTCCCGCGGAAAATGCCCGCCTAAAGCAGTTCTCGGTTTGCGACCTTGAATACGCCTTTTCGTAAATGTACCATCAGTTGACTCCGCCCACAATCATATTTTTCGTTCTCTCAAGGCCAAAGCCTCGAGCGTGCCCGGCAGAGCCTTTGCTGGGACCAAAGCCAGGATTTGCCCCATTTCGTACAGTTTTCCAGACACCTTTTCCTATACTCCCTACTACCCTGCTCCCCGGCCTCCTATAATTCTCCCCATGGGCGAACGAAGCTCCCCAGACTCATCTCCGGCCCGGCGCGCCGCCGAACTCTGCGCCGAACTGCGCCGCCACGAACATCTCTACTACGTTCTCGACTCGCCAGAGATCCCCGACGCCCAGTACGACGCGCTGATGAACGAACTCAAGCAGCTCGAAGCCGCTCATCCCGAGCTTGTTACCCCCGACTCGCCCACCCAGCGTGTCGGCGGCAAGCCCGCCGAGGGTTTCCGCAAGGTCGCCCACTCCCGCCCCATGCTCTCGCTGGACAACGCCTACTCCGCCGAGGAACTGGCCGCATGGGACGCCCGCTGCCGCGAGTTGGCCGGCCCGTTGCCGGTCGAGTATGTGGCTGAGTACAAGCTGGACGGCCTGAGCGTGGCGTTGCATTATGAGCCGGCAATCGACGGCGGCTCGCGCCTCACGACCGGAATCACCCGCGGTGACGGACAGATTGGCGAGGACGTCACCTCCAACATTCGCACCATCCGCAGCGTGCCGCTCCGCATCTCTGCCGAAACGTTAAAAAAGCTTCGCCTTCCGCAGGAAATCGAGGTCCGGGGCGAAGTCATCATGCCCGAGGCCGCCTTCATCCGTCTGAACGAAGAGCGCGAGCAGGAGGGGCTGGCGCCCGCCGTCAACCCGCGCAACGCAGCCGCCGGAACCCTGCGCACCCTCGAGCCCTCCATCGTCGCCAATCGCCGCCTGGCGTTTTATGCCTACTTTTTGCTTGTCGAGATCGAAGGCCGGAGCGAGTACTGGCCGCAAGGCCAGCGCGCCACTCTCGATGCGCTTGCCGCCCTCGGCTTCCGCGTTAATCCTCATCACAAGCTGGTCGCTTCGGTCGAGCAGATGACCCGCTTCATCGACGAGGCAGAATCTGTCCGCTCCACTCTTGCCTACGAAATCGATGGCGTGGTTCTCAAGGTGGACTCGCACGCCACGCAGCTGCGGCTTGGTTACACCGCCCGCGCCCCGCGCTGGGCCATCGCCTACAAGTTCACCGCACGTTCCGGCATCACGCAGGTCAACGCCATCACCGTGCAGGTGGGCCGCACCGGCAAGCTCACCCCGGTTGCCGAGCTTACCCCCGTCTTCATCGGTGGCACCACCGTCAGCCGCGCCACGCTGCACAACGCCGACTTTATCGAGCGCCTCGGCCTCAAGCTCGGCGACTGGGTGCGCGTCGAGCGCGGCGGCGACGTCATCCCCAAGGTCGTCGAAGTTCTCGAGGACGCGGACCATCCGCGCGGAGAGCAGCCTTTTGTTTTCCCGACAAAATGCCCTGAGTGCCACTCGCACGTAGTCCGCGCAGAAGGCGAAGTGGACTTCCGCTGCGTCAACGCCAATTGTCCCGCCAAGCTGCGCGAGAGCCTGCTCCACTTTGCCTCGCGCGGCGTCATGAACATCGAGGGCCTGGGCGAGGCGGTGGTGCAGCAGTTGCTCGATCGCGGCCTTGTCCACAGCGTCGCCGACCTCTACTCCCTCACAGAAGAGCAGTTAACCAGCCTCGACCGTTTCGCGGAAAAATCCGCCCGCTCCCTTATCGAAGAAATTGATCGTTCCAAAGCAGCCGGACTTGCCCGTGTCCTGGTAGGCCTGGGCATTCGCTTTGTCGGCGAGCGCACCGCGGAGTTATTGGCAGAGGAGTTTGGCTCCATCGAAGCGCTGCGAGCCGCCTCCGCCGAAGAGCTGGAGCGCGTCGAAGAGGTCGGCCCGCGCATCTCCCAGGCCATTCTCGAATTCTTCGCGCAGCCGGCCAATCTGGCTCTGATTCACAGTCTGAAGGACGCTGGTGTGGATATGTCTGCCCGGAAGAAACAGCGCTCAACGCAATTGGCTGGGCTCACTTTTGTTCTCACCGGCACGCTGCTCACGCTCACCCGCGACGAGGCCAAGGCAAGAATCGAGGCCGCAGGCGGCAAAACCACCACAGCCGTCAGTAAGAAAACCAATTATGTGGTGGCCGGCGAGGAGGCCGGCTCAAAGCTCGACAAGGCGCGCCAACTTAACATTCCTGTCCTGGATGAGGCTGGGTTGGTGGCGCTGCTTCAGGCCGCGCCGCCCACGCATTGAAGCTTTCTTCATCTCCGCGTGGATACAGGTTCCCTGAATCCCGCACAAGAAACTTTGTCGTGCGCATCAATGGGGAGATGGCCAAAAGAATCAGCAACAAGTCAAACCACACGGCAACCTCACATTCTCATCTCATTGGCAATGACCTTTAGCGGCGGCGTGCGGACAGGCCAGGATGACGCTCGAGGGAGCGCAATTCGCGCTTCCGTTCGCGCTCCCGCTCCCAGGCTGCGGCGCGCCAATTGCGCGACGCAAAGCGTGGTGGCTCGTTAATGACAACCATCGCTTCATCGCCGCGCGGCGTCCTGATCGGCAGGGCAACCAGCTCCATCTGCATGCGAAGAGGGGGCCGCGAGGGCAATACCGGCGCGTGCGCAGGCAAACTCCATGGAGAACTTATGGCGCTGCCCATGTCTATTTCATCGCGTATCCTGCTAAATCAGTGAGAGAAGAACGGAAAGAAACAAAGATAGTGACAAATGCGAACGGAAAATGCGAGTCTGTCCTGAATCGGAACGCACCGGCAAATTCAGTGGAAGAAATATCCGGAGAAAAGAGGAAGGGGGGGCGGAGATCGGTTGCGGCTATGCCCTCCGATTAAAAAAAAAGCAATGCGCCTACTGTATAGAGAAAGCACAGCTTTAGCCCACACTCTGAGCGTGTTGAAGGGTTCCAGAGTGGTATCAAACCGGGTGCGACATTCGCCGCCCGGGAAACGAAAGCTGTTGAAAACTCATTTCTCCGCGTCTAAAACCCGGCTTCCCTCTTGGGCATCCTGTTCAGTCCAGCCGCCCCGGCCTCTGTCGGGCAGTAGTGAACGGAGCCTGAAAGCGCCGCCAGAGCGGTTCCACAATTCACGTGCCATTTCTGGCATTGTGCAGGGTGGCATTTTCTTGAGGAAAATGCCACTTGAGGGTAGTGGTTTCGGGGTACAGCAATTGTGGAACCGCTATAGCCGCGTAAATCCCCCAACTTGCCTGCCGGTTTACTGCTTCGGAGCGAAGTAGCCCTTTTTGGCTCGCGCCTGATAGCGCCGGTCATTGCAATAAAGATAGATGGGACGATACCCGCCATCGTACTTGAAATCCGCCGGGGTATAGATCAGCGCGTACTGGCTGCGCAGTTCTTCTTCAATGCTGTGAAAGCTGTTCGACATCTCCTCCACGGATGGCGGAAAGAACACCTGTCCGCCCGTCTCTTGGGCCATCTTGGTCAACGCCTCGTCGCCCTTGCCGCGGCTGGGCGTCCAGTTGGTGCTGATGGCGTAGATGATGGTCTCTGCCCGCTGGCATTCCTTGATGGCCTCATCCTGGTAAACGTGGCTCACGTTGTCGTTGCCGTCGGAGATCAGCACCATGGCCTTGCGCACCGGTTCCGGGCCGCGCTCGGTGAGCAGCTTGTCGCGGCAGGCGGTGTAGACGGCGTCATACATCGCCGTGCCGCCACCCGGACGCAGCCGGTTCACGCCCGTCTGCAGGGCGTCCAGGTTGTTGGTCCAGTCCTGGGTCACGGTGGGCGTCACATCGAAGCCCATCACGAAGGCGCGGTCGCTGCGTGCCTTGAGTATTTCCAGCAGAAACTCGATGGCCGACTGCTGCTCAAACTGAAAGCGCGTGCGAATCGAGGTGCTGGAGTCGATGACAATGCCCACCCGCAGCGGAAGATTGATCTGCTGGTGGAAGCTCCTCACTATGGCCGGCGCCTTGCGGTCGTCCAGCAGGGCAAAATCGCTTTGCGTCAGGTTGGGTATATAGTGCCCGTTCTTGTCGGTCACGGTGAAGATGAGGTTGACCTCATTGACGTTCACTCGGATGATGGTGGGTGCGATTTCTTGTCCTGCGGGTTGTGCCGCCGGCTGCGGAGCGGCCTGCGTGAGCGCTGGCTGAGCGGCCTGCGCGGGCGCTGGTGGGGTCGCGGGTTGTTGCGCGTACAAGGCGGTTGACGCACACGCCGCCGCCCATACAAGTCCTGATAGTTTTCTGTTCATAGCTCCTTCATTTTATCAAGAGCGCGCGGCCTGCGCTCCAGGCACGCGTAACTCATTTCTTCGGAAGGATTTGCCCCGTGTCCAGCCGGTTCAGAAACGCCTCCAGCTCGGCGGGCAGCGGCGCTTCAACTTCGAGCAGCTTGCCCGTTCTGGGGTGCGGAAACTCGAGCCGCGCCGCGTGCAGAAAATTCCGCCCCAGCCGGAGTCTCTCCGGCGCCGCCTTGCGCCGCGCCGCTTTCGAGGTCGCGGCCTGCGAGGCCACCTGGTCGGTCAACTGCCCTGAAGCGCCGTAAAGCGTATCGCCCACCACCGGGTGGCCAATCGACGCCATATGTACCCGGATCTGATGCGTTCTGCCGGTCTCGATGCGCACCCGCACCAGCGTGAATTTGCCAAAGCGATTCGTGAGCCGCCGCACCACCTCGTAATGCGAAACGGCTGCGCGCGCGTCGCCCAGCGGTTTTGCCGTCATGCGCGTGCGCCGTACCGGGTCCCGTCCCACGCTGGCGTTGATGGTGCCCTTAACACGCTCCACTGCTCCCTGCACCAGCGCAATGTACGTCTTCTTGATCTGGCGGCTGGAGAACATCTCCGACAAAGCCGCGTGGGCGCGATCGTTCTTGGCCACCACGATCAGCCCGCTCGTATCCTTGTCCAGACGGTGCACAATCCCCGGCCGCAGCTCGCCGCCCGTCGACGAAAGCGCCTTGAACCTGTAGAGCAATGCATTGACCAGAGTTCCACGATTCCGCGCGTCTTCATTCTGTCCCGACCCGGCGTGAACCATCATCCCCGCCGATTTGTTCACCACCGCCAGGTCCGCGTCCTCGTAGATCACATCCAGCGGAATCTCTTCGGCGGTAGCCCGGAGCGGCGCCGGATGCGGCTCGCCGGTGATGTCGATCCGCTCGCCCCCGCGCAGCTTGAGCGAGGCCTTCCCGCCGCGCTTGCCGTTCACCAGCACATCGCCCTGCTCCATCAGCAGTTGCACCCGCGAACGGCTCACGCCTTCCAGCGCAGCAGTCAGAAACTGGTCCAGCCTCTGTCCCTTCGCCTCTGCCGTCACTTCAATGGTGCGCAATTCAGCCATGTGCGGCCTCATTCTTTGCTTTTGGTCCATTGCGTTCCAGCAGTACCAACCCTCCAACCACCACCAGCGCCGCCGCCGCTATCTGCGGCCCATCCAGCGCGCCGCCCAGCAGCGCTCCCCGTCCTTCGGGGTCGCGCCAGAACTCGGTCGAAAAAACCGCCACGCCAGCCCCCAACAATAACAACCCAAAGACATCTCCCTGTTGGCGTCTTACGGGTAGCCAGAACAGTAAAAAAATCGAAAGCGTAAGAAACGCAAGAGCCGCATAAGCCTGCACCGGATGCAGTGCAACTCCCAGCGGCGCCCCGCTCCACAGCGCCGCCAGCGGTTGATTGAAAGTGACAGCCCAGCGCGCCGCGGTTTCCGTACCATAGCCCGAGCCGGCCAGCAATGCTCCCACCTGCTCAAAGGCCAGCCCCAAGGCCAGCGGCGCGGCCAGCGCGTCGGCCGTGTTCCACAGCGGCATCCGCTGCCGGCGTCCATACAAAATTGCGGCCGCCACTGCGGCCAGCGCTCCAAAGCCTGTCAGCAGCGGATGATGAATCATGGCCAGTCCCAGTATCCACATCGGGTGCAGGCGCAGGTCGGTCCAGTTGAACACCAGCAGCAGCAGACGCGAACCCGCCAGGGCCGTAAACAGCGCTATCACGCACAGATTCCACGCCTTCCGGCCATCGAGCCCCGCCGAGCGCGCCGTCCGCTGCGTTAATAACAACGCCAGCAACACGCCCACCGCCGCCATCGCGCCATAGGATGGAATCAAAATCGAGCCGAGATGGAAGAGAACCGGATACACCAGTGTCAGAATACGGCATTAGCGGAGGCGCCGCGATTACCGAATGCGGGAGGAAAGTAGAATCCGGCCCACGGGGCCGTGGGGTTGAGACGCTGGTGAACCCGTCCATAGACGGCGGAGCCCTCCGCGGTTCATTAGGCATTCCGGACTGGCGGACACTGCACACAGAACCGATTGTCGAGTTGAGCCCCTGTTCGCTGAATGTTGGTTCAACCAGCGTTGATCGCCCACCTGCTTTGCAGGCCGGTTTCTAGTGCGAATACTAGGAGGTCCCAAGAAGAATTGCAAGTCTTGCGCGTTATATCTGCGTTGTGCTAATGTTTTGACCCGCCGCTTTTGGGAATCAAATGGCCAAATTGACGAGCCGCTTGACTTTTTTTAATTCGGGCTGCTGTCTTGCTTGTCCGCCGCGGTCGCCGGTTTGTGATTAGCCGCCTCCGCCGCCCGCGCAATCAGCTTCTTCAGCTTGCCCTCGATATTCGCATCGCCCACATGCTGGTCCTCCAATACTCCATCGGCATCGATGGTGAAGGTGGCCGGAATCGCGGTTACCCCGAATTCCTTGCATATCCGGCCTTCGAAACTCCCGTCGCGATACTGCATCCAGGTCATCACGTTCTTCGCCACAAACTCCTTCCACTTGGCCTCGTCTTTATCCAGGCTGATGCTGAGTACCACAAACGGCTGTCCATCGAATTTCTTGGCAATCGAGCGGATATGCGGCAGCGCCTCGCGGCATGGGCCGCACCAGGTGGCCCAGAAATCGATCAGCACCACCTTGCCGGTTAGGCTTTCCAGCGTAAGCGTCCGCCCATCCAGCGTCGTCAGGCGAAAATTAGGCGCCATCTTCGCGCGGGCCAGCTCCGGCCGCTCGGCAAATCGCTGCGCCCGCGCGTAGTCCATATCATTCTTGCTGGCGTATTTCAAAAACTCCTGGAAGCCTTGCCGGGCATCGTCATCGCGCTTGAGATAAGCCAGCGCCGTTGCTTCGGCAAACAGATAATTCGCGTGATGGGGCTGTATTTGCAGAGCCTGGCTGAATGCCGCCTCGGCCGCCGCTATCGCTTCCTCATGCTTACTGCGTATACCCTCGGCCATGTACGTTCGGCCCAGAAAATACTGCGCCTGCGCCTTGTCGCCAGGGCTGCTTACGTTAGCCAGCATCGCCTCGGCCTGCGCTCGCGCTGCCTTGAAATCCCCTAGCTCGCGCGCGGCATTCCATGCCTGGAGTTCGCAGGGGACACAGTGGCCGCCATCCTGTTTATCCGCCTTGCGAAAACCATCCAGCGCAAATGCCCAGTGATGCTCGCGCATCATCTTGAGGGCCTCATCATAAGTCTTCCTGGCTTTTGGATCGGCGGGGCCGCTGCTTGGGGCCGTACTCTTGCTCTGCGGTGTAGGAATGGGAGTTTGGGCGATTGAGGGAGCGGTCAGGCATACTGAAACCAGAAGAATAGTCGATAGAAATGTGAACCGGCGCATCGTGCCTCCAGAATCACATCCACTCTATCATTATTGTTATTGTTCCAGCTCATAAGTTTTGAAGAGCTGTGCCCCATCCATTCCGCGCTTCTTGCGGAATGGGTGGGAGGGGGTGTTCCATTTCTTTGGGGCCGAATCAGTAAATGTAATCCAGAAAGAAAAAATCATGATCCCGTCTTCCGCTCATCCTCCAGCACTTCGTCCAACATTCCGCGCAGGCTCGCCGCGCGCGCGTGCGCCTGACCCGCACCGCTTCCGGCCTGCCCGGCCCGCGACAGCTCATCGGCAAGATTCAGCGCCGCCAGCACGGCCACGCGCAGCGAATCCGCCGTGCGCCCCTGTGCCGCCACGGCCCGCATGCGCGCATCCACCAGCTCGGCCAGCTTGTGAATGTGCTCCGCGTCCTCGCCGGAGAGGTGGTACGTCTGATCGTAAATCTGCACGGTAACGTAGCCGGCCCGCTTGCCGGCTTGATTCTGGGCCACGCCTGCCCTCACAATTCCAGCGCGTCCAGTTGCGCCAGCAGACGCTCCACGCGCTGGCGCACATGGCCGCGCTCCGTGCGCAGCATCTGGATTTCCGCCTCCAGTCGCTCCACCAGCGGCGCATGTTTGCCGATCTGGGCTTCTGCCGCGCTGGCGCGCTCCTCGGCCGCCACGCGAGCCTGTCGCTCCTGCTTCACCAGGTTCACCGTGCGCTGAATCCGCTCCTCAAGCGCGGAAAACTCGTCCACGCTCAAAGTTAGGGCGCTCGATTCCTCGCGCGGCTCCGCGGGCGCTTCAGCAACATATTCCGCGGTCCGCTCCTCAGCCTGCTCTTCCGGCTGTGCTTCTTCCACAACCTCCGACTTCCACATTGACTCCGACATCAAAAACCTCCACGAGAAAGCGTCTTACCCGTGCAAGTATAGCGCCGGTTGAGCCGGTTTCACGCCTGAGTTCGCAGCCGCGCCCCAACTTTGCCAACAGCCTCCACCACCCGCGCCTGGAACTCCTGCAACTCCTCCTCGCGCAGCGTGCGGTCAGCAGCTTGAAAGGTCACTCCCAGCAGCAGTGCGTACTCGCCCTTGCCCAGTTTGGCGTCGCGGAAGACCTCGCGCGCCCGCCACTCCACCAGCTCCGGAATCCGCAACCCGGCCATTGCCTGGTCGATCTTCTCCCATGGGATGCTCTCGTCCAATACCAGCGAAAAATCCCGGCGAACCTGCTGGAAGCGCGAAATCTCCCTGGCCGCCGGCTCCCGCAAAGACAGTTTGTACAGCCGGTCCAGATAAATCTCGCCCAACAGCACCGTCTCCTTCAGCTTGCGCTCGGCGGCCACGCGCGGATGCACTTGCCCAAACCAGCCCACGGTCACGCCATCCGCCACCACGCGCGCCGCGCGATACTGGTGCAGCCACTCCGGCGTCAGCCCAGCCTCGGCTTCAAAGTGATCAAAGTTCACGCTGCGCGTCTGGAACCGCTCCAACACCTGCTCCACCACGCCCTTCACATCCTGAAACTCAATCGCTCTTGTCGCGTGCAGCGCGGATTGCTCCGCCAAACTGCCCACCGCGCCAAAGGAAAGTGACGGCCGCTCCTCCACCTTTTCCGTACTGCCGCTGAAGACCGTGCCCACCTCGAACAGCCGCACGTCGTTCACGTCGCGGTTCAGGTTGCCGGCAACCATCGTCAGCATCCCCGGCACCAGCGACGGCCGCAGCATTCCCGCTTCCTCGCTCAACGGATTGCCCAGCGGAACCGACAGCCCCGGCTGCGGCGCTGTCAGCGCGGCTTCGGCTGGCGAGCAGAAGGTGCTTCCAATCGCCTCATGGAAACCCGCCGCGAGCAGCGTCCTCCGCACTTCGGCTTCCTTCTCCGCCCACGGCAGCGCGCGCACCCCTTCGCCAAAGGCCGGCAACGTATTGGCAAATCGGTTGTACCCGTAGACCCGCGCCACCTCTTCAATCAGGTCAATCTCCCGCTCCAGATCCAGCCGCCAACTAGGCAGCGTCACCAACCACGCCGCGTCGCTGACTTGCTGACTCGCTAATCCGCACCCTAGCGCCTTCAGCACGCCCTCCACCGTCGCCGCGGTAATGCCTTCTTCATCCTCCGTCGCGCCCAGTATCCTCCACACCTCGCTCAATGCCAGCTCCACCGGCTTACGTTTGGCCGTCCGCGCCTCCATTGCAGCCACGCGCACATCCACCAGCTCGCCCTCCAGCCAGCCTCCATTCGCCAATAAAATTTTGCTCACCAGCGCCGACGCCACCGGCGCAGCCTCGAAGTCTGCTCCGCGCTCAAAGCGATGGCTGGCGTCCGTGTGCAGCCCGTGCCGCCGCGCCGTCCGCCGCACCGCCATCGGCTCAAACCACGCCGCCTCCACCAGCACATTCTTCGTCTCCGGCGTAATCATCGTCTCCCAGCCGCCCATCACTCCGGCCAGCCCCACCGCCTTCTTATGGTCGGCCACCACCAGGTCCTCGGCATCCAGCACGCGCTCCACGCCGTCCAGCGTCTTGAGCTTCTCGCCTTTTTTCGCGCGCCGCACCACAATGCCTCCCTCCAGCTTGTCCAGGTCGAAGACGTGCGTCGGCTGCCCCATCGCAATCCACGCAAAATTCGTCGCGTCCACCGCGTTCGAGATGCATTTCTGCTCCAGCAACGAAAAGTAAGAAAAAACCTCCGCGCCCGCGAACCAGTCCCGCGACTCGCCCATCCTCACGTCCCGTAGCACCCTCGCCGTGAACCGCCCGCAAGCGTCCTCCGCCTCAATCCTCACCGGATACGGAGCCGCCGCCTTCTTCGCCTTCGGCAACTCGCACGAAAGCTCGGCCAGCTTCAATCCATAAATCGCCGCCGCCTCCCGCGCTATCCCGTAATGATTCATCGCATCCACGCGGTTGGTGGTGATGTCCATCTCGTAGAGCGAGCCATTCCCCTCGCCGAGGTCGTAGATGCCCTCCACTGCAATCCCGCGCAACGTCAGGTCTTCGGCAAGCCGCGCATCATCCACCGGCAATCCCGGTAAGTAGCTTCGCAACCATTTTGTAAGAATCTTCATTGTGATCCAGTCTTCTCATTCATCAAACTTTGCTTACTTTACTCCACCGAGGTACTCACTTCTTGTGCATTTCGCATACTTCGCAACAATCGCGAACCATGTCTGCGAACCAATGGTGATAACGAATAGCCAATCGAAGCCATCCAAACCCCCACAAATAAAAGCTGCTCTCCACAGTAGCGATATAACTGATTATTTTTCCACCACGAGAGAGAGCAGTTCGGCATCAGAACGTCTTGATAGAAGTTCGCCAGCGTGAGATTCGAAATGACCCCAGATTCACTTCGTTGCGCTATCCACGACACAACTCCCAGTAGGAAAACCGGACTGAATAGCAACCAAGTCCATGATTTGATCTTCTCCAGTTTGAGTCCTTCGTAAGTCAGGCCGCTTTTTGATCGAAACCAGCCCCGTCCTGTAATATTTGGCCCCAGAACGACCTCTCCCGCCATAACACCTATCAGAAACATCGTGAGCAAAGCGTGAGTATGAAAAAATTGCAGAAGAAAAGGCAAGCCAATTCTGGCCATCAAACGAGCTACTGTAATCGATATACCGCCGCAAAAGTACATCAAAATCCAGAAGACAACGATGGATACCCACACGCGAATGATCCAGCGCCACATATCCGATCCTCTCTGCTGCTGCCTGCTACGCAAACTGTCCCAAGAACCTCATATCCCCCGCAAACAGCGACCCAATCTCGCGAATCCCGTACTTCATCATTGCAATCCGGTCCACCCCCATCCCAAACGCAAATCCGGAGATCTTCTTTGGGTCGTATCCCGGTTGCTTCTCCGCCGCGAACGCAAATACCGCAGGGTCCACCATCCCGCAGCCCAGCAGCTCAATCCATCCCGACTGCTTGCACTTCCTGCAACCCTTCCCTCCGCAAAAAATGCAACTGATCTGCACATCCGCGCTCGGCTCCGTAAACGGAAAGAACGACGGAAAAAACCGCGTCTTCACCGCCTGCCCGAACAGCGCCTTCATGGCGTAGTCCAGCGTCCCCTTCAAATCGCTGAAGGTGATGTTGGTGTCCACGCACAACCCCTCCACCTGGTGAAAAATCGGCGAGTGCGTCGCGTCCGCCGCGTCGTTGCGGTGTACCTTGCCGGGAATCACAATCCGCACCGGCGGCGGCTGCTGCTCCATCGTCCGCATCTGGACTGGAGACGTATGCGTCCGCATCAGCAGCCGGTCTCTCTGCTGACGGCGCTCCTGCCCCGCCACGACCAGCGTGTCCTGCGTATCCCGCGCCGGATGGTCCGGCGGAAAATTCATGCACTCGAAGTTGTAGTAGTCGGTCTCCACCTCCGGCCCCACGCCCACCGAGTAGCCCAGCGCCGCAAACACCCCCACAATCTCGTTCATCGTGCGCGTAATCGGATGCTCCGCCCCGGCGAGCCGCCGCGTCCCCGGCAGCGTGATGTCGATAGCCTCGGCCTTCAGTGCCGCATCGGTCGGCCCTGCGCCCACTGCCGCGTCCAGCAACCCCTCCACCACGCTTTTGAGCGCGTTGAAGCGCACTCCCAGAGCCTTCTTGGCCTCCGGAGGCGCAGCCTTCAGCCAACGCCCGGAGACCTCATTCAGCCGCCCCTGCTTACGCCCCAGCCACTCCAGCCGAAAGGCCTCCACCGCCGCCTCTCCGTCCAGCGCCGCCGCCGCCGCCCGCGCCTGCCGCTCCAGTTGGGCAAATGCCCGGTCCAGCGCAGGCTCATCAAATGCCGTTAAATTGGGAATCTCTTCATTCATAGGCTTATTCAGCAGGATAAACCATTGCATGGAGCGGTGTTTTGCCGCATTTATCGACGAGTCAGACCTATTGATTCGAGAAAGGTTTTGAATGTGGATTCCACTGAAGCCGCGCGCAGAACCGCCTGTAAATCGATTCTGACGGCAAGATGCATGGCAGCCATCGGCTTCTGATATTCATTCCACACCGCTTTCAAAGCCTGCTCCGCCAGTTCACTCGTGACAGGCCGTTTCTTTTGCTGCCCATCCAGGTGTCTTAGCAGCAAGCCCTCATGGCAAGGCTCTTGCCAAATCAGATGCAGATGATTCCGTCTAGCCAGCGCTTCGATCAGTGCGTCCCGCTCCGGTTTTACGCCTAATTTATCCTGATCCAACAGAATCGCCCGAAGTGCAAAGGCGGTGCGCTTGGCCTCTCTCTGTTTGATCCGCCGAATTGCCCGTTCAATGAGTGCAAGAGGATCGCCGCCGCCCGGTTGCAGCACATCGCAATCGAAATAAAGACTTAACCCGGCAGCATCGGCAATCTCCCCCAGCCGTTTCCCATACGACTGCTCGCTCTGTCCCTCGCAACCCAGATAGATGCGTGTTCGCTGCTGAATTCGCAGCCTGCTCATCCAATCCGCGGTACGGCGCCGTACACGCCTCCCAGATATTTCTGGTAAAAATTATCTACTCTGCGCACTCCGTCAATATCCTTGAGACCATAAATCTTCGTGCGCCCCTGCTGGTCTTTTTCAGTGAAAAACACCTCCTCTTTCTTCAACTCTTCCAGTAGCGAGGCGCTGTGCCCGCTCATCCAGAGCTGCGGTTGAACAGAGCTTACAAATCGATCGTGGAACCAGCGCAGGATAGCGGGCAGGATCATTGGATGGATTGTCGAATCCATCTCATCGACCACAGCGATGCCCCCATGTTCCAATGTCTCCCATATGATTGGGTGAATGCGATAATACTGCCGCGTTCCCTCGCTCTCAGATGCAAGTGTGAGATTTCTGCCCAGTCCTTGGTGAATGAATTCCGGCTGGAGACCGTTCGCAGTATCGCGTAGCGTCATGCCCATTATTCCGGTATCAAGTTGCTGAATAACCCCAATTAGGGTTATAGACTTTTGTTGATTTTGCGCATAGTATTTTGTGGCATTTCGCTCATCGGACACAGCACTCCAACCCGGAATGTTTGAATTCAATCGTCTTGCCCACGCAAGTAGTCCCGCCGCCGGGTGTCTGTCGGCCAACTGTGCAACGGCTGACACCAAGCTCACATTCGGCCTTAGATTCGTCAGGATAAGGCCAAAGCCTTTCAACGAAAAACCAGTGCCACCTTCCACCTCGCCGCTTGAAGTCCGCACATAAATGCGCCGGGATTTGCCGGCGGGGGGCAGTATGCGAAGCTCTTCAGACAACACGATGGTCGATTGCCCAGGTATCCCTCCGAAAATCACCTCATATGTGTATTGAGCGATGGGGGCTGATTTGTCAGGAGCCGCGCTCCATGGATCAGCCGACCAGTCAAAGTGAACCTTGATTCTGGTTGGCGCAGCATTGCCGTCAGCAAACCGCAAGTCGGGTAATGACTCATCCAGAAGTAAGTTGACGCTGTCCACGAGGAACCAGCGCAGAAATGCCAACGCCTTTAGCACATTCGACTTCCCCGATGCATTGGCCCCGAAGAAGGCCACCGTCTTGGGAACGCGTACGTCGCTGCCGTCGCGCAGATGGCCAAACCGTCCCTCTTCGTCCGGCGCCTTCGCGCCAATCCGCAGATCAATCACCTGCGTCTCGCGAATGGAATAGAAGTTCTCGATCTCCAAACGATGAATCATGGATTACCGCCCAAAGCCAAATATTATCATCCATACTCACATTATTAACAATATAATGTCAATAAAGCGAGTATAGTTGTTTTTCGACCAATTATTGCTCGTGCTTCACGGGTGGTATCGACGCTCCCTATCTCCAGCCATCGAACAATAAAGTCTCCACTTACAGCATAATTTTACGCCTCTATACTCTATATATCAACATAATTACGTCGAATACGCTAGAATAGACGATTTTATCGCCTTTATTCCATTCACAAATTATCTTAAACCTACTCCGAACCGTTCCTTGTGCCCTCTCCTTTTGCAGATAATTTCCCCCTCCCGGCGCACAATCAAAGCATGAGCAAGGTCCAGAGGACGGGTATTTTCTATTCCCTGTTCCCTGTCTTTCGGGTACCCCCCTCCCCCCCAATATTTATTTTTGACCCTGTTTCCTTGCAGATAATTTCAGCAATCTATGATTCATCGCTTCCGATCGTTGTCGTGGTTATGAATATAAGCATATTATTTTTCAATAAGATGCAAGTATTTTACCCTGTCGCCGGCATTTGCTTCCCATTTTGCGGGCGTATCAGGATGTGAGATTCGAAATTTGGCTGTGGAAAACCCCTTGCAGATAATTACTACTAACCCGCAAACAGAAACGGCCCCGCAAAGCGGAGCCGTTTCGCTAACTCGCCAATGTGCGCGAAGCGCACGCTGTCTTGCTCTTACTTGCTTTCCCTCTCCGCCGCGAGAGCAACCTTGGCCTGCTCCACCAGTTCAGTGAAGCCCTTCGGGTCCTTCACGGCGATCTCCGCCAGAATCTTGCGGTCCAGCTCCACGCCAGCCTTCTTCAAGCCGTTGATGAGCTGCGAGTAGCTGAAATGGTTCAGCTTGGCAGCCGCCGCGATGCGCACAATCCACAGCGAGCGGAACTGGCGCTTCTTCTGCTTGCGGCCGGTGTAGGCAAACTTCAGGCCGCGCTCCACGGCCTCTTGCGCCGCCTGATAAAGCTTGGATTTGGTGAGGAAATAACCGCTGGCTCGGTTGAGAATCTTCTTGCGGCGGTCACTCCGCTTGGTGCTGCGTTTTACGCGGGGCATATCGTTTCTCCATTTTGCGTTCGGTTATGCGGCTGGAGGCAGGAGGCCTTCGCCCTTTTGCGGGGCAGGCTGTAACCTCTTCACTCGCTTGTTCAAACCTGATTTCTCGCTGCTGTGTACGCATCTCACAGCAAGCGGGGGCCGAAACATCAGCCCTTGAGCAGTGTCACAGCCTTCATCCAAAAAGGCTGCTCCATGCAATCGTCAGGCGTAAGGAATCATGCGCGCTACCTTCTTGTAGTCGCCATCGGAAACCAGCAGGGTCCGGCCCAGCTTGCGCTTCACCTTGGGCGACTTCGAAGTCAGGATGTGCCGCGTCTTCGTCTGGCCCCGCTTGATTTTGCCGGTGCCGGTCTTGCTGAAGCGCTTGGCCGCGCCCGTATGGGTCTTCAACTTGGGCATTCGTTTTCTCGTTTCGGAAGGGTGGATTCACCCGGAAGCATCCATCGTAAGACAGGGATTTCCCTGACCTTATGAGGCTTCAACTATTATATCGCAAGCCGAAGCCGATGGGGTTTGCTGACTGTTATAGCGGTTCCACAATTGCTGTACCCCGAAACCACTGCCCTCAAGTGGCATTTTCCTTAAGAAAATGCCACCCTGCACGATGCTAGAAAGGGCATGTGAATTGTGGAACCGCTCTAAAGCAGCATCCTACGCCTTCGGCGAGGGTGCAGCGGCTGAAGCTGGCGCAGCGGCAGGCTTGGGCTTGGGGGCGCCTTCCTTTTTGGCCGGAGCAATGATCGCGTGCAAAATGGTGCCTTCCATGCGCGGCATGAACTCCACGATGCCTGCATCGCCAATGTCCTGAATCAGCCGGTTGATGATGTTATAGCCCAGTTCGCGGTGAGCCATCTGCCGTCCCCGGAAGCGCAGGCTGGCCTTCACCTTGTCGCCATCGACAAGAAAACGCACCGCCTGGTTCTTCTTGGTCTGGTAGTCGTGCTCGTCCACGGTCACAGAGAACTTGACTTCCTTGACCGTGATCACCTTCTGCTTCTTCTTGGCGGCTCGTTCGCTCTTTTCCTTCTCGTAGAGGAAGCGGCCGTAGTCCTGGATGCGGCAGACCGGCGGAACCGCATTGGCCGATACCTCCACCAGGTCGAGGCCCCGTTCTCGGGCAAGCTTCAGCGCCTCAAAGGGCGCCATGATCCCCAGTTGCTCGCCGTCTTCATCGATTACGCGGATTTCGCGTGCGCGTATCTTCTCGTTAATGCGAATAAAGGACTTTGCAGAACGTTTGTCGAGTGCGATGGTGCTCCTCCAAAAGTCGTTCCGGCCCGCCTCCGGAATCTACCCGAATGGTAGCAGGCACAGGAGCGCAAACTGAGTATAGCATTGGATCAGCGCTAGGCAACCTATAGTTTTTGCGGGGGTTGGAGCCAGGGAACTTCGTATTCAGGCCGATGGGTGCGGTGGTAAAGCAATCCGGTATCCCGGAGTTGATATCTACCAGCGCCTGTGAGCCAATTCGCCGCCAATACTGCGGCAATTGTTCCGCTGTTTCAGGCTTTTTTCTCCTACCTGCCCAGCACGTCCCAAATCGGCAAATCCGCCCTGGGGATCGCCGCGTGATAGTCCTCGCCCAACAGGGCCGCGAGCGTGGCTGCAATCTGGCTCTCGGTCACCGGATCGGTTTGTTTGCGTTCTCCCAGAGGAAGCGTATCCGGCCCCAGAAAGGCCATCCAGGTCTCCTTCGATTCGGGAATCTTCTCCCCGTGGCTGGTCCACTGCGCTCCTACGCCTCGGCCGTGGTCCGGCAGGACGATCAGCGTGGTTTTGTCGCGATACTCCGGCATTGATTGCACCAACTCCCAAAGTTGACGCACATAGCGATCTCCCATGTTAGCGGCGTGCAGGTAATTGGAATAAGAACCGTCGTGGGCCCAGTCGTCGGTCTCCCCCAACCCCACAAACAGCACCCGCGGCTTCTTCACCTTCATATACTCGACGGCCGTGTGAAACGTCAGCGGATCAAAAGGCTCATCAGGCCAGATGCGCACGGTCTCCGTCTTCAGGTCATTTAGCAGCTTGAGCTGCGGCGAGGCGGCAATAGCCGTCAGCGGATCGTAGCCCGCATTCACCGGAAAGCCACACCGCTCCCGGTTGAAGATGCCATTGAAAGCCTCCCAGGCGCCGAAGGCCACCACCTTGCCCGCAAAGGCAGGCTGGCGGTTGAGCCACTCCAGGACGGTCACATTGGGGTTGGGCACATTGTCGTTTGAGCGGATGCGTGGATCGGCAAAACCGGTCAGCGTCTCGCTGTAGCCGGGATAGGAGAAGTTGAGCCCGTTTATCACCTGCGAATCCGAGCCCAGATCGCGGTTACCGAAGATCTGGCCGTGTGTGGCAATCACATTCCACAGAAAAGGCATCAGCGCCTGACGCCGCTCCGCCGCCGTCTCGCGCCCATAGAGTAGGTGGGCGCCAGTGGATTGCTCAATGGAATCGCCCTTATCCTCAAGGTCTTGTCTCTTGAGCAACCCCGCATCCGCGCCGCGAAAGACCTCCTGCCAACGCAACCCGTCCATCATTACCACAATTACGTTTTCCGTCTGGTGCTTCTGCAGCATCTGCGCCATCAGGGCTGCGTTCATTCGATGACTGACCGTAGCGTGTTGATGGGTATGAAGTGATCTAAAGAATGCCCGGTTCATTTCTCCGGGATGGCTAATTTCAAGTGCTTCAAGCGCCCCCAGCATGAACACCAACACCAGCAGGAGCAGCAGCCCGTGATAATACGGACTCCGGAACCCACTCTTGATTTTCATGGTTCTAAGTTCGCGCAGGCGTATTTCCAAAGTATGAATATAGATTTTTAATTAGATGAATTTTCATACCGATAGAAATGATTAAGAAGATGCTGGCGCCTCCCCGGCTGAGGTCACTACTTCAGCCTCCAGCGTCCCCTCGGCATTTAACCCGGTCACCCGCACTCTCATCAGGCGATTGGCTTCCAGCAGGCCCTCCAGCTCCACCGGCAAAAAGTTCTCCGTCAACGCCGCGCTCTGGCCACGCGCTTCCATCTCTCCCGGCGTGTGCAGAGTGATGGCCTCCAGTTCCCGTCCCACAAAGCGCCTCCGGTGCGTGGCGCTCTTGTCCGCCGCCAGCACGCGCAGGGCAGTCATCCGCTCTGCCACCGCCTTTGCCGGAACCGGCCGCTCGGCGTGCAGCGTCCAGCCGATGGTTGCCGGCCGCGGCGAAAAGGGAAACAGGTGCAGGTAGCCGAAGGGCAGCGTCCGCACCAGAGCCATGGTCTCCTCGAATTCGGCGTCAGTCTCTCCGGGAAAGCCCACCATCACGTCCGCGCCCAGGGTCAACTCTGTCCCGCAGGCCTGCCTCAGCGCTTCCACCTTTTCCACGTAATGCCACGGCCTGTATCGCCGGTGCATCCGCCGCAGCACTGCGTCCGACCCGGACTGCAAGGGCAGGTGCGCATGGCGCGCCAGACGCGTCCCGCCGAATTCCGCCATCAGCCCGATCAACTCCGCGTCACAATCCATTGGCTCAATCGAGCTAAGCCGCAGGCGGTTGAGCGCCGTCCGCTCGAAAATCTCCCTGAGCAGCCCCGTCAGCGTTCGCGGAGCCGCGACTTCGGAGTCAGGTAAATCCCTGCCCCATCGCCCTAAATTAATCCCCGAGAGTACCAGTTCCTTTCCGCCGGCAGCTACAAATCCCTCCACCTGGCGGAGAACGCTTGCCGCAGGCAGACTCTTGGATGAGCCTCTGGTTTGAGGAATGACGCAAAAGGCGCAGCGGTTTCCGCAACCTTCCTGAATTTTCAGGTTGGGCCGGGTCTGCGCGCCGGGCACGACCTGCGCCTCTTCGAGAAACGAGTGGGCAAACCGGTCGTCCGCCCAAATGGGAGCCTGACCGAACGCAGAATTACCCTGCTCATTGAAGGGTACGGGCTTTAGCCCGTACATCAAGCCTGCAAAATCAAATAGGGCTTTAGCCCCTGAGGGATGTCTTTCGTCGATTTCACCCAAACTTCGGCTTTCTTCCGCTGCCGGAGCCGCGCCGACCAGCCTTGAAATAATCTCGGCGGCCAGCGTCTTGTGGCTGTTGCCCACCACGGCGGCCACGCCCTCGAGGCCCGCCAACTCCTCCGGCGCGCGCTGCGCATAGCATCCGGTTACCACAATCTTCGCGGCCGGGTTCAGCCGGTGCACCCGGCGGATGAAGGCCCGCGCGGCGCGGTCGGCCTCCGCCGTCACGCTGCACGTATTAACGATGACCACATCGGCTTCGTTGGTCTGCCGCACGCAGTGCCCCGCGGCGTGCAGCCGGTCGCTCACCGCCTCGCCATCCGCGCGTGCCGCCCGGCAACCGAAATGCTTCACGTGAAAGGTGGACGTCATGGATTTAGTCTAAGTCCTGTCGATTCCAGTCGCATTCTGCCGCACCCCGGCAAGACGCGCTGGCTGAGTGCTGCTTGTTTCCCATTTCTGGCGAATGTCTAGCTGGCCAACGCCTTCTTCACCATCTCGCTGACTACGCGGCCTTCGGCGCGGAGGCTCTGGGCTTGCAGTTTGGCTTGCACGGCCTTCATCACCGCGCCCATCTCCTTGGGCGTGGGCTTCTGGCCGGAGGCAGCGGCGACTTCGACGACGGCTTCGGTGACCAGAACGCTAAGGGCGGCTTCGTCGAGGGCCTTGGGCAGGAACTCCTCGATGACCACGATCTCGGCGGCTTCGGCGGCGGCCAGCTCCGGGCGGTTGCCCTGGGTGAACTGCTCGATGGAGTCGCGGCGCTGCTTGATCATGGTGGCCAGGGCCTGTTGCTCCTCAGCTGGCGTTAGCGCCTCGCGCTTCTCAATGGCCTTGTTTTTGAGGGCGTTCTTGATGAGGCGCAGGGTGGTGGTGCGGACCGCATCATGGGCCTTCATGGCGACGATGATCTGCTGGTTGACCTGGGCTTCGAGTGCTCCTGTTTCGGGCATAATATCCTTCCTAAACTGTTGATTTGATTTTGGTTCTCGGTCCTCAGGTCTCAAAATTGAGATCTGGATCACCCAGCACGTGGCTTATGTGCCACCCAAAGGAGAATTGTACTGATTTTGGGCTGTAGGTGGTGGAATTCAGTCGATTTAGGACGGTGGGGAAGATTTGCACAGAAAATAATTCACACAAATCACATTATTGTGTATTCTGTGATTAACGGATGGCCGTGGGGAGGCTGGACCGGTTCAGTGTTGCGAAGAACCTGTCCAACGCTGGTTGAAGTCCAGTTTCCCCGACAGGCCCCGTCAAGAAACGAGGAGAGACCCATGATCCGCAAGACACGCTTGTTTACCCCCGGCCCGACGCCGCTGCTTCCCGCAGCCCAGTTTGCCATGGCAGCGGCTGACATTCACCACCGCACGCCAGAGTTTCGCGCGCTCTTCCAAAAAGTGCTCGCCCAGTTGAAGGTTTTTGTGGGCACTCAAAATGATGTTCTGCTGCTAGCGAGTTCGGGGACGGGGGCAATGGAGGCATCGGTCTCGAATCTGACCTCGCCGGGGGACCGGGTGCTGGTGCTGACGGCGGGCAAGTTTGGCGAGCGCTGGGTGGAATTGGCCAAGGCCTTTGGCTGCGTGGCGGATGTGGTGGAGAAGCCTTACGGTCAAACATTTGACATCGCCGAGGTCAAGGCGGCGCTTTTGCCGCAGCATAAGGCGGTTTACATGCAGGCCTCGGAGACCTCGACTGGAGTGAGCCACGATGTGGAGGCGGTGGCCAAGCTGGTGAAGGGCACTGACACGCTGCTGATTGTAGACGGCATCACCGGGCTGGGCACGCAGAGCTTTGATGTGGACGGCTGGGGGATCGACGTGCTGATCGGCGGCTCGCAGAAGGCGGTGATGATTCCGCCGGGGCTGGCCTACCTGAGCGTGAGCGAGCGGGCGTGGAAGGCGATGGAGACGGCCAAGAATCCGCGATACTACTTTGATCTGCGCAAGGAGCGCAAGAACGCGGTGAAAGGGGAGAGCGCGTACACGCCGGCGGTGGCGTTGATTGCTGGCCTCGGCGCGGCGCTGGATTACATTGCTGGGCAGGCGGGCGGGGATCTGGAAAAGGGGCGCATCGCGCTCATCGACAACGCGCAGGTGAATGCGGCGGCGACGCGGGCCGGGTTGGTGGCGCTGGGCTTTACGCTCTTTGCTCCGGTGTCTCCGTCGGCGGCGGCGACAGCGGTGCTGGTGCCGGAGGGAATGGACTCCGGCGTGGTGGTGAAGGCGCTCAAAGCGCGCTTCAGCCTGGTGACAGCCAATGGACAAGGTTCAATGCAGGGCAAGATCTTCCGCGTGGCGCATTTGGGGTTCTTCGACTATTTGGACACGGTGGCATTTCTGGGCGCGATGGAGCACATTGCCAAAGACACTCTGGGGCTGCCGGTGAAGTTTGGGCAGGCGGTAGCCGCGGCGCAGGAAGTTTATGCGAAGGCAGTGAAGCAGTGAAGAAGTGAAGAAGTGAAGAAATGAACGGCTTTCACTGACGATTCGCTACTGATTGACTTCGAAACTGTCTTGGTTCACTCGTTCACTTATTCACTTATTCACTCGTTCATTGTCCACTGTTAGCTAGGAGCTGTTTTATGTCGGAGTTGAGTTTTGGGGAAAAGCTGCTGATCGCGCGCAAGCAGCTTGATCTCTATCAATACGAGATGGCGGAGCTGCTGGGGGTACATGCCAACTCGCTGACCAAGTACGAACGGGGCGAGGGCAAGCCGCACGCGGCGGTGGTGCGGATCTTTGAGATGTTGTGCGAGCAGCACAACATTCGCTTTGACACGTATGAGGCGGCACGCAAGGGACAGGGAGGAAAGATGAAGATCGTTCTGGCGGAAAAGGTTTCCGCGGCTACGCTAGCGGTGTTTGCGGCCGAGCCGGGGTGGGAGGTTCTTACGCACGATCAGTTGCCGCAGGGGCTGGCGGCGGCGCTGGCCGATGCCGATGCGCTGGTGGTTCGCTCGGCGGTGCAGGCGGACGATACGCTGATGGAACATGCGCCCAAGCTGCGGGTGATTGGACGGGCCGGTGTGGGCGTGGACAACATTGACGCCGAGGCGGCCACGCGCCGGGGCATCGTGGTGATGAACACGCCGGGAGCGAATGCGGTGGCGGTTGCCGAACTGACCATCGGCCTCATGCTGGCGCTGGCGCGCAAGCTGCCGGCGGCGAACGCGACTATGCACGCCGGCAAGTGGGAGAAGAAGAGCTTGCAGGGAGCGGAGTTGCGCGGCAAGACGCTGGGCATTCTGGGGCTGGGGCGGATTGGGCTGGAAGTGGCGAGGCGGGCGCGGGGCTTTGGCCTGGAGATCCTCGGCTGCGATCCGTTTGTTTCGGCGGCGGTGGCGCGCGAGAACGGAATTTTACTGGTCTCTCTGGACGAGCTTTTTGCCCGGGCCGACTATTTATCGCTACATGTCGGACTGACACCGCAGACAACCGGCGTCATCAATGCGAAGACGATTGCGGCGATGAAGAAGGGTGTGCGCATGATCAACTGCGCGCGCGGAGAGTTGATCGACGATGCGGCGCTGGTGGCGGCGTTGAAGAGCGGCCAGGTGGCGGGCGCGGCGCTGGACGTTTTCTGCGAAGAGCCGCCAAAGAACTCGCCTTACGCGGAGTTGGACAACGTGATTCTTACGCCGCACATCGCCGGCTCGACGGCCGAGGCGCAGGAGGCGGTGGGCGTGCAGATCGCCATGCAGGTGCGCGATTATCTCAAGCTGGGAGTAGCGCAGAATGCGGTGAATCTGCCCTCGCTGAGCCACGAGGAGTACGTGGCGCTGGCGCCGTACATCGACCTGGCCGGCCGGCTGGGCAGCTTTTTGGCGCAGGCGGGCAAGAGCGGAATTGAGGCGATCGATCTCTCCTATGGCGGTATGCTGACCGAGGCCAAGACCGATCTGGTGCGCAACGCGGCCATCGCGGGATTGCTGGCGGGTTCGGAAAACGTGAACCGCATCAACGCGGCGTCGGTGGCCGAGGAGCGCGGCATTCGCGTGCACGAGGAGAAGCAGGAGTCGCATCGCGGCGGAGCGGCCACGGTGCTGACCATCGAGCTGCACACCAGCACGGGATCAAGCCGCGCCAGCGCCACTGTGATTCACGGCGAGCAGCCGCGGCTGCTGGAGTTTGACGGCATCGACATCGAGACGCCGCTCGATGGTAACCTGCTGGTCTGCCGCAATCTGGATGTGCCGGGCGTGATCGGGCAGATTGGCACCATTTTGGGCGAGAAGGGCGTCAACATCGCCAACTTTGCTCTGGGCCGCGAGCGCGCGGGAGCCAAGCCGGTGAAGGCGCTCTCCGTGGTGCAGGTGGACGTGCCAGTCTCCGACAAGGTGCTGGAGGCGCTGATGAGCATCGAGGCGCTGCTGGAGGCGAAGCTGGTGAAGCTGCCGGAGGCCGGGTTCTGAGGCTTTTGAGTTTACTTGCGTAGTGAGTTAGTTCAGAACGGGAGTTTTTTCGCAAGCTCAGGCTATGGCTGTGGACGCCGTCTGGAGCGAACGGTATCCATTCAAGCTCCAGCACAAATCTTATGCGAGCGAATAGCGAGCGGCTGCTCCATGCGAGGGAGGGATTCATATCGCAATGCAATATATTGATAAATATATAGATATGAATTGGTGTTAGAAAAATACCCCCGAATATACCCGCGGATCAGGACTCAAGGCATTTGGCTCAAGATCCTCGCTAGTCACCTTAAATCCAGCCAAGATAGTGTCATAATTCAGCACCGGAGCGCTGATGGGGTCCGGAACATTCCCCCGGCGCGGGCATTTTTTGACAGAGGTGTTTCGGTAGAGTCAGGAGTCGGGCGGAAACGCGGTCAATGTTCGGCTCGGTGGCTAGGCAAGATCGCGGCGTCGGGATTGCCGTGCGGATACTATACAGGCTGGCGGGCTGGCTTGCGGTGCTCGTTTTGATGGCTGTGCGCGGTGCTTCCCACTGATTGCGTTTCCCGGTTCCCTCGCAGACATTCCGCAATGCTATTCTGGAGAATGAACCAGCTATTCATAGATTGTGACGGCGTCCTAGCCGATTTCGATACCGCAGCAAAAGAACTGTTTGGGCAGGATTCCCGAGAGGTTGAGGAATCTCTGGGCACTCCTGAATTCTGGAGCCGTAGCCGCGAGTGACGGAGGTCAGGCGGCTGGCCAGATCGTAGGCGTTGAGCGTGACGTTGCCGGCCTGATCGGTTGCGGTTGTTGTCATGGATGCATATCTTGCAACGATGCCGGAATCCAAGGCCCCATAATCCAAACTTGGAAACCCAGCATTACTCATCTTTCACCTTGGGAACCATCGCCACCTGCCCCGAAAGCGATGAGATCGCCGAGAGACTATTGACAACAAAATCAAGTTTAGAGATCAAATACCCGACAGGCGGGTCATTGAGGTTCGCGGTTTCCCAGAATAGTGATCCAGGGAAAGGGGTTAGGGACGCGCGGAATGTTCCACGTGGAACATATTCATTCTATTTGACTTATTGGAATGTTTACCAGATAATTACCTGCAAGGTTTTGAAAATAAATATGGGTTGATTGCCAGGTCTCCCGACAGTGGTCAGTGGACAACGGACAGTGATCCGACTGGCCGGTTGAGGTTTGTGGTCTCCCATGTCTGAAAATCCAGGCATGGGCCATCCAATCATTTTGGGTTAGTCAGACCTGGGTCAACCGCCCACCCTCAGTTTATAGTTTAGTCAAGGGTGCGCCACCCGCCTCAGGAACTCTTTTACACGCGATAGCATCTCAAACCGCAGACTGTTTGGCTCTGCTTTGCGGAGAAGATACGCCAAACCACTCTCGAACCAACCCTGAGAAACTGCACTGTCTCCGTGTCTTCCACTGAGCTTGTAAATTATCGCAAGCAATCCGAACACGAAGACAGAACCGGGTCCTAAAGCGTCGAACTTCTCAGAACCCTTAGTCGCTCCAAGAGCTGCAAAGCCGAACAAGATCGTGATGATCGCTAAGGAGAAATACCGCGCTTTCAAAAGCGGACGGCACCAAATGGCCAAGATTATCGCCGACAAAATGGTCGCCTCCCACAAGAGTGGTTTCCAAGCAAGCACACCAGCGTGAAACCAAGCTGAGCTGATGATGAAGACGACAGCAGTTACGAGAAGTGTCAGGACGGTTCTGGCCAGACTGTGATTTGAAGAGATCATGTAACACTCGCTTTCTCCCGGTCTTGAACTAATAGGGCGGGTTTCGACTACCGGCACCTGTACCATTAAATCAACCCTAGAAAAGTGATCCAATCGCACACACCAGAAGGCTTCGGCGCAGGCTTCGGGAGCGCTTTCTCCGCACCTTTCACGTGCAATAGGTCCACTAACATTTCATATGCCAACTGATAAGCTGTATTGATAGCGCACGCAGTCCAAATCACATCCTTAACCACGTTCACGATTACATAACCGTAGATAAGACCCTCTTCAAATGCGTCCCGCCCTGTTGGGTCCTTCGCATTCACCGGATCGCCGTTGGCGTAAAGATACTTGTGCAAATACTTCGGATCGGTTGGAATGCCATTCGAATCGAAAAGTGACGGATCGTTAGGATCACGGCTGAGGAACCTTCCCGATGCAGGATTGTAGTATCTGGCGCGGAGGTAATACAAGCCCAAATCCGAATCAAACTGCTCTCCGCGGTACAAATAGTTGTTCGGCGTCGTCCCTTGCTTGGTGAACGAGTTGCCATAGGCATCGTACTCGTACTCATCGGTCACGGCCAAGGCTGCGTTCATCAGCTGGCGGACGCTGCCCGCGCCGTCGTAGACGTAGAAGCTTGCGGTCCACTGGTTGTCAAAGAACTGGTATTGGCTGATGCGCTGCAACCCATAAGTGTACACCCGCTCGACCGCTCCGCCAACCTTCTCCTCCATCACCTGTGGCAGGCCGGTAGGGTTGACGTCGTCCTCGACCAGATACCACGTCGTGACGCCGTTCACCGTCTTGGCGACGCGGTTGCCGAAGGCGTCGTAGACTTGCGTTATGACCGTCCCGTTGCCGGTCTTGGAGATCAGATGATTCTCCGCATCGTAGGTCATTACGTATCCGCCCGCCGCGATCACGTTGCCATTGGCATCATACGATTCCGAGGAGATTTCATCGTCGGCGTTGTAGCCCCAGCTTCCGGAGTTGATGCCTGGAAGCGATGAGGTCTCCGAAAGCCTAATGCCCACCGGGTTGAGCGAGTATGAGGCAAAATTCATATCGTACATCTTACATCCACAATCTCACGTTTCATAAGTTGGACCTATGGCACTCAGATTATTGATCACTCGGTCCTGGGCAACCATCCATCTCATCTGGCTTATGCTTTCGTCTAAGAAATGCAATCGGGATTTGAGTAAATACAAATAATACAAGCGCAAACATTCCACCTATCACCTTAAACTGCACAAGGAATACGAGCAGAATCATCGGTGCACACACTAATGGGATTACATACCATCCTGACATTCGAGCCTCTCTCAACCGTGTTACGACTCTTAACGACCAAGCAAATGAAGGAAAATAGAAACCTATAAATGCGATCAGCGATATAGCTCCTCTATCCATTTTTAAATACAGGCTCATAAGAACACCAAAGATAAGCGCATAGACAAAGAGTAGAATAATGTCATTAATGCGACTGGTCGTATTTTCCTTATTCCATAATGCAAACAATCTCATTCCATTTCTCCAATCATAACGTTTGGGTTTACGCGTACAGTCAAGAACAATGTTGATAACACTCTTAACGAGTGTGTATGCGATGTCATCATCAACAGTTAGCTCCAATCCCGGCACCAAGCCCACTACCCAATGCAGGAGCTAAAATCCCGTTTGGTCCTTCTAAATAATGGACTATTATGTAAGTAATAGTACCAACAACCGCGCCACATACGAATTTTCTTAATACAACTGATTCAAGAATAACGTCATAATCGATTGCTCCAACCTCCAACATGGGATCACGACCCGTCGGATCGATCAGATCCATCGGATCTCCATTGGCATAAAGATACTTATGTAATGACGCTGGATCGTTGGCCTTTCGGTCTTCCGGATCGCGGCTGAGGAAGCATCCGGTGGCGGGGTTGTAGTATCTAGCGCGCAGATAATACAGGCCCAAATCCGAGTCATATTGTTCGCCGCGGTAGAGGTAGTTGTTTGGAGTCGTGCCGGATTTTGTGAATGAATTGCCATACGCATCATATTCGTACTCGTCGGTCACCGCTTCGGTTGCACTGGTAAGCTGTCGCACACTTTTGCCGCCATCATAGACATAGAAGCTGGGGGTCCATGTACTATTGCCTGTGACTGACGGGCTTAGATTCTGGCTGATTCTTTGCAGGCCGTAGGTGTATTGACGCGTGACCGCGCCATTCATCACTTCCTCGACAATCTGCGGCAATCCGGTGGGATTCAGGTCGTCAACGAGATACTGTGTTGTAACTCCGTTAACGATTTTCGCAACCCGGTTGCCGTCGCCGTCGTAAATCATCCGGACCGCTCCGTTATTCGCAGAGGTCATGTGATTTTCGGAGTCGTAGGTGTAGGTGTTGCCGCCTGCAGCCAGGACATTGCCATTGGCGTCATAGTTTTCTGATGAAATCTCATCATCAACGTTATAACCAAAGCTGCCAGACTCAATTCCCGGCAGAGATGAGTTCAACGACAGCCGATTGCCAACCGGGTCGAGTCCATAAGCCGCACTTCCATTGTTCTTTTCCGGGTCATTGCTGATGGTCTCGTTCGTTAAGCGATAGATGCCATCATAATTCCAACTGAGAGTGCGCCCATTGCCCTCCACTGCTCCGATTTTGTTGCCTGTTACACCGAGCGTGTAGGTGTAACTCGAAATTGGGGTTGAAAGAGAGGTAATCCGATTCAAGGAATCATAATTCAGAGTCGTCTGCAAGCCATTGGGAGTGGTGACTGTCGCCACGTTGCTGGCCGGATCGTAGGTGTACGTCGTCGTCTGATTACCAATCAAGCGGCTGTCTGTCACCGAACTCAGACGATTTAGTTCATCATAGGCGTAGTTCACCAGAACGCCGTTGACGTGATTCGACGACATCGACGCAAGTTTGCCCGCGCCGTCGTAGCCATAGCTCAGCACGCCAGCGGGGGCGGCTTTCGTAGTGAGGCGATCCAATGCGTCGTAGCTGTACGTCGTGTTCCAGCTCCCGACTGACATAGTAGCACGCTTACCGGTCTGTGTGTAGGTAAAGCTGACCGAGGCTCGCCCGGGGGGTGGCTTGTGTCAGCCGCCATGGCGAGCATTTAGGATGCGTGCTGAGATGAGGATGAGCGGGGCGGAGATGACTCCGCACCGGCCTTAACCTCCTGACTCGGCACGACACAGAGAACCAGTACGAGCAACATATATCCAACGTATGAAGCAAAAAGAGGGTAAAAAGCCATCTTTAAGAACGCCGAGTTGGCGCTACCGATTCCGAAGAGTATGTCAAACAGGGCGGGACCAAGTATAGCGAAGGTCCATCTGTACGACCAACCAGCGTCAAGAAGTCGCTTCGCTGTCACAGTGGCCAAGACAACAGATAACGTCAGGACACAAACGACAAATAGCACTTTCGCACTGTCTCCCGTTGGCCACATTCTGCGACGCAGAATACCCTCGATTCCCGAGCCTACACATTGTGCAATTACAAATCCAATTCTGCCTACGGGAACCCTTGGGTCAAACCAGCGTTGAATTTTACCCGTCATATCCATGCATCTCCTTTCTGTAGCGAACTGCGCTATTATGTCTCAATTTCCACTTCGGCCACGCTCAACGCTGCACTGCCTCATCCCTCAAGATGGCTGTCTTCTGTAAACATCAGTGAAATATTGCGCAATAGCCCCTAAATGGCTCGGGAAGATCAAACGAACCAGGAGATCCTATCCAATTATGGCTCGTTGCCCACGCGAGTAACCCTGCGATTTTGCAATAGACCCCAGCTATCCCAATGGCTAATACAGTAACTTCATGAGTCGTGCCGACTGCGATTTCCGTTGAAAACATGACATACTCTACCTCTTCCTCGCGCCCATGCGGATCGATAGCGTTGACTGGATCACCACCCACATAGAGGTACTTGTGCAGCGACACCGGATCCCTTGGGTTTCCGTCTTCCGGATCCCTGCTCAGGAACCTTCCTGTCATCGGATTGTAGTATCTGGCGCGCAGATAGTACATCCCAAGATCGGGATCGAACTGCTCTCCACGGTACAAGTAATTGTTTGGAGTGGCGCCCGATTTGCTGATTACGTTGCCAAAAGCATCATAATCGTAGGTATCCGTCACTGCACCGGACATATTTGTCAATTGGCGTACATTGCCTGCGCCATCATAACCGTAGTAGCTTGTCACCCACTGATTGTCAATGATCTGATTTTGACTGATGCGTTGCAAACCATAGGCGTAGGTGCGCTGCACTGAGCCGCCCACCAACTCCTCTACCACCTGAGGATAGCCTGTCGGATTGAGGTCGTCAACCAGATATTGCGTGGTTACGCCGTTTACGATCTTGGCAACCCTAATCCCATCCCCATCATAGACATACCGGATTGCGCCTCCGTTCACCGAGATCAGATGGTTTTCAGAATCGAAGACAAGACTTTTGCCGCCAGTATTGGTTGTATTGCCTTCCGCATCATAGCTCTCAGTCGAAAGTTCGTCGTCGGCATTGTATGCAAAAATGCCGGAGTTTATGCCGTTCAACGTGGAATTAGAAGATAAACGGTTTCCAACAGGGTCCAATCCATAAATTACACTGCCATTATTCTTGGCAGGGTCATTATTGACGGTTTCATTGGTCAGCCGGTAAAGGACGGGGAACCCAGCCACTATACCACCTCAATAGTCGTATCAAGCCCTTGTACGGTGGTAAGATAAAATCCCTCGCTATCGTCCACCGCGATTGCCTTCGCCATCTCCAGACCCTCTACGATGACTTTGAAATTGCCTTTGAAATTGCCGTCGGTCATCTTGATGCTCTGTAGAACTCTGCAAACACAACCGAATTTCAAGATTTCCGTCGCTTTAGGAGCCTCAACAGTATCATCATGTTGCGTAGCCAGAAATATGCTGCTATTGTTTGCTACCGCATATTCGAGCGCCCGAACACTCGACTCCCGGCCGACCACAAGCGGAGTTCTCATGCCTGGAATAATCACCATATCCCGAACTGGCACCATCGGTAGTTTAGATAATGCTTTCAGGCTGTTCGTAGCGGGCTGCATTGCAACTGCTGATAGGGCGACGGAAGACCTGCTCCCTCGCCTTGTCTGGTAAAACTTTCTGAATGCTTCCTGAGCGTAGGAAACTGAAATTAAGGCAGCGGCGATGGGCAATAGAATGTTCCTTGTTTGAATCAGGCTCAAGAAGCCAAGCGATCCAAAGCATAACGAGAGCACAGTACTCCTCGCTATAGTATGGGGGCCTTTGTTGGAGCACCATATTACTAATTGCGTTCCTATGGCCACCATGCAGAATGCACCGAACAGATTTGGCACTGACATTGAATTAATAAGTTGCAATACACCCCAAATGCAACTGCCAATGCAGGTGCCAATTGCCATAAATAACAGTTTCGATTCCAGATCAAATCTCGTCATTTTCAGACTCCTGTCGAATCCTTTCAATGCGTAGACATACATCCATCAAGCATACAACCAACTTCGCTTTTGTTTCAGAACATCACGTGCCCATCGTACAAGGTACGTGATGCCCCCCTACTGCAAGCAGAAATGCTCAGTTTATTGGTGTTCCAGGAGGCGGCCATGGAAAAGGCGGCTCTGGCGGTCCTGGTGGTGCGACAGGTGGCATGGGCGGCTCTCCCGGAAATGGTGGCACCCCCGGCTTGAATTCACCACAACCAAAGTATACTATCAGTGCCGGGACAGCGGCTTCCCACCATTTCTCATTTGCAAGGTAGTATAGAGTCACTGCGATGCCCATATAACATGCTATAAGTCTTCTTGTAACCTCACGCGCTTCCATTGTAGCCGCGATGTCCTCTTCCGATTCCTCCGTTGCCACCTCTACAATTTCTTCGCGTCCGCGCGGATCAATCCAATTAACAGGGTTCCCGCTGACATAGAGATACTTATGCAGAGTCGCCGGAATCTTGATCTTCCCGTCCTTCGGGTCGCGGCTGAGGAACCTCCCCGTGCCGGGATTGTAGTATCTGGCGCGCAGATAATACAACCCCAAATCCGGATCGAACTGCTCGCCGCGATACAAGTAATTGTTCGGCGTGGTGCCCTGCTTGGTTAAGCTGTTGCCATAGGCGTCGTACTCGTACTCATCGGTAGGCGTTCCGTTGGAGTTGGTGAGCTGGCGGACGCTGCCCGCGCCGTCGTAGACGTAGAAGCTGGCGGTCCATTGGTTGTCAAAGAACTGGTATTGGCTGATGCGCTGCAACCCATAAGTGTAGGTTCGGACGGCCACGCCGTTCTGCACCTCTTCCAGCACTTGCGGCAAACCAGTCGGGTTCACATCATCTTCTACCAAGTATTTTGTAGTCACGCCGTTCACTGTCTTGGCTACACGGTTGCCGAAGGCATCATAGACCATCGTGACCACGGTCCCGTTGCCGGTCTTGGAGATCAGATGATTCTCCGCATCGTAGGTCATCACGTAGCCGCCCGCCGCGATCACGTTGCCATTGGCGTCATACGATTCCGAAGAGATTTCGTCGTCGGCGTTGTAGCCCCAACTGCCGGAATTGATGCCCGGAAGTGAAGAGATTTCCGAAAGCCTATTACCGACCGGATCAAGGCCGTAGCTGACGCTGCCATTATTTTTCGATGGATCGTCGCTGATGGATTCATTCGTGAGCCGATAGATGCCATCGTAATTCCAGGTCAGAGTTCGTCCATTTCCTTCCGTCGCGCTGATGCGATTGCCCGTTGGGCCAAGCTGATACGAGTAACTCGATACCGGCGTGGACATGCCCGTCATGCGGCTCAACTGGTCATAAGTGAAGGTCGTCTGGAAGCCATTGGGATAGGTAGTAGTGGCCAGATTTCCCGCCGGGTCGTAAGTATAGACAGCCGTATTGGCTCCCGCAGGCAGGTGATTATCGATCACCGTCGAGAGGCGGTTCAACTCGTCCCAGGTCAGAATGACCGAGACGCCGTTCGCATTGGAGGACGCGATGCTTTCCACGCTGCCGTTGGCGTAGTAAGTATAGCTCAAAGTGCCTTCCGGCGTCGCTTTGGTTGTGAGCCGGTCAAGCGAATCATAGCCATAATTCACGGTTCCGTCGCCTGCCGTCGAGGTTAGGTACTTACCAGTCGGCGTATATGTGAAACTAATTGTTGGCTCTCCAGGTGTCGCTTGCGTCAGCAGCCGGTTGAGGGTGTCGTAGACATAAGTCGTCGTTTTGCCATTGAAATGTGTAAGTGAGACAAGATTACCTGCCGTGTCGTACTGACGCGACTCGGTCAGAGTGCCGTCGGGAAGGGTTCTGGTGATCAGCCTGGAGAGCACGTCGAAGAGGTTGCTGGTTTTGTCGCCGCGTTCATCCGTCATTCCAATCAGATTACCGAGCGGGTCGTAGCTATAGAAGTTGATGTTGTTCGGTGCGTTAGGGGAATCGATCTGGACCACGGATTGCAACTGACTAGCTGCATCATAGTTCGATTGCACAATATTTCCGGCTTGGTCGGTCGTCGAGATGAGGTTACCTGCTGTATCGTAGACGTTAGTAATCGTCTTAGTGTCTGGGAAGATCGTCTTGATGAGTCGCTTGCGGGCGTCGTAGGCGAATTGCGTGGTGTTGTTGTTGGCGTCGGTGGTGGAGATGCGATTGCCGGCGTCATCGTAAGCGTAGGTGAAGTTGCCCTTGACGCCGGAGAGGGCGATGAGGCGGCTGTCGGCGTCGTAGGTGTAGCTGGTGGCGTGGCCGAGGGCGTCTGTCTCGCTGATCTTGCGGTTGGCGTCGTCGTAGGCGTAGGTAGTGGTGGAGGCGCTGGATGTGCCGTAGCCGCGCGTGACGGAGGTCAGGCGGCCGTCGAGATCATAGGCGTTGAGCGTGACGTTGCCCGCCTGATCGGTTGCCGTGACGACGTTGTTGCGGAAGTCATAGGTGCGGGTGGATTTTGTGCCGTCCGGATAGTCGGTTTCGATGAGGCGGTTCAGGGAGTCGTACTGGTAGGTGGTGGTGTTGCCGCGCGCATCGGTATCGGAGATTTTGTTGCCGTTGGCGTCGTAGGTGGAGGAGGTGGTGCGGCTGAGCGGCGCGGCGGTCTGGAGGAGGTTGCCCAGGGCGTCGTACTGGTAGCTGGTGGTGGAGGCAGACGAGCCGGTGAGGGTTGTGGGAGTGGGCGCGACCATCGCGGTCTTCTGGCCGAGCGAGTTGTAGGTGTAGGAGGTGGTGCGGCCGAGGGCGTCGGTGCGGCTGGTCATGTTGCCGTTGGCGTCGTAGGTGAACTGCGAGGCCATGGCCGGGTTGGCGCTGATGTCAAAGCCGATGGCGCCGGCTGCAAGGGTCTGGTTGGGGTTGAAGATGAAGCTGGCCAGGGCGCCGATGGAGTCAGTGACGCTCTGCGGGTTGTAGTTGGCGTCGTAGTTGAAGGCGCGCACATTGCCCAACTCGTCGGTGGTCGAGATGGGCTCGCTGTATTGGTTGTAGTAGGTGTAGCTCGTCGTGTTTTTGCTGGTTGCGGTTGCCGGGTAGGTGGAGGAGGTCTTGTTGCCATTCGAATCGTAGGTGGCGGTGGTGGTGTGGCCCAGCGGGTCGGTGGTCGAGATCAGGTTGTGATTGACGTCGTAGACGTTGGTGGTGGTGTGGTTGAGCGGGTCGGTGGAGTTGAGCAACATTCCATAGTTGTCGTAGACCATAGTCGCGGTGCCATGATCCGGATAGGTGATGGTGGTAGTGTTGGTCGCCAGGTTGTAGGCGTAGCTGGTGGTGTTGTTGAAGGCGTCGGTCACGCTCTGCAAGCGGCCGTTCAAGGGGAGCCCGTTTGGATCAGTGTCAGTGGGACCAAAGTAAGCTGTTGTGGGCAGCGGGTTGCTGCGAGCGTCCGTGCCGCTGAGATAGAGGTGGTTCGCGTCGTAGGTGTAGGTGCTGGGCTGCGTCGTGTTGGGATAGGTGACAGTAGCGAGATTGCCGTTGGCATCGTAGCCGTACAGGTAGACATTGCCCTGAGGATCGGTAATCTGCGTGATGCGATTGCTGGCATCGCGCACGAAGGGCACGTTGAGGCCGGTGGTGCTGGTGATGCCATTCGCGGTGATGGTCAGGCCGTTGCCGCTGCGATCCTGGATGGATTGCAATTGGCCACTCGCGCTGATGGAGTACGAGGTTCCGTTGGGGTCGGTGTAGATGTATCCGGTGGGATTGAATTGAGTGCCGCCCGGGCAGAACCATATGGAGCCATCGGGGACCAGAATATCTAAATCTAATCCGCAACCCGAGCCTCCATCCGTGAGCATTCCATAGAGGCCAGGCTCAGGAGTGTAGGCCACAAAGTAGTACGGGAAGTAGCATCCTATGAGCACATTGCATCCGGTCATCTGGGGCGTAAGATAGAAGGTCCTGCGTTGACCGCCTAGCGTAAAGGTCACGTTGCCTGAGTTGTCCACCACGAGGTTTACATTGATGCCGAGATTCCAGCCATAGCCGAAGTCGCCGCTGGCGCCAGCATTGAGGCTGTCGTAGGTGCGTTGGATGTTGATGGCAAGCCCGGTGGCGGGGACAACCAGGTCCGTCACGGTAGCAGTGACGCGGCCCGGTTTGTAATTGCCGGCAACTGTAACTAGCACAAGACTGTATTCCAGGCTTCCGCTCGTATTTGTGGCCTGAAGTTGAATCCAGTACGAGCCGTTAGCCAGCATCGTAGTGTCCAGCGTGCCAATCTGGCCTGAGCCTGTGGTGTTTGCATTCAGAACAGTGACGTTTTTGGTATTGTTCGCCGGATAGTACGTCAGCGTGCCGCTCTGCAGCGCCACGCCCGGCGCGAGTGTGATGGGAACTACGCCTGTAACGGTAGAGCCGTATGCCGGGCTTGCAATCCATCCCTGCGGATTTTGTAAAGGAGGATAGACCGTAACCTGCCACTGCACAGAGCCGCTGTTGCCTGTTGCATCGCTTGCGCTCAGTTGCAGCATGTAGCTACCCACATCGCTGAAAGCTGCGGTCGTCACAGCTTGATTTGGATTGGCAAAGGTGACATTTCCGGGGCCGCTGACCTGGCTCCAAGTTATCGTCGGAGTAAATCCGGCACTGTCAGTGACGGTTCCGTTCAGTTGCAGCGTGTTCGGCAGCGTCACCGTAGTGTCTGCTGTAATGCTGATGCTGATAGTTCCGCTTCCACCGGTTGCTGTCGTGGTGGACGGCGGAAGCGTCCAGGGAACACTTACCACATTAGAGTACTCAACCATGCCATTAAAGTAGGCCACAGCCTGGACTGAAGCGATACCAGGATACACATCCTGATAAAGGATATTTGCATAGCCTGTGGCATCGGTGATCCCGCTTGGAAGAGAACTGTAATTGCCGGGAATAACGAGAGTCACGTCAACATTGGGTACCGGAGCGCCCGAGGCATCAGTCGCAAGCACCGTGAACATCTGTTGGCCGCCTACTGGAAGCGGCGGTACTGAATTTGGAGTGAGCGTGAGAGAACCCGACGGCGGCAGACTTGTGAAACCGGTCCACGTCACAGTGGCCACGCCGGATACAAGACTCGCCTCCCCAGATGGAAACGCCCGAGCTTCCACAATATCGGTTCCCGCATTGAGCCCAACATAGGAAAAGGCGGCTGTTCCCGTTGAGTCGGTTGTAACCTGGAGCTGACGCCCATTCGCACCGGTGACGTTCAGCATCACGGGGACATTTGGCATGGGTGTTCCAGAGCCATTCGTTACCACCGCTGTGAGCGGAACGGGTTGACCAATCGGATAAGAAGAAGCGGTCATGTAAACGGTAGGAAAGTACCCTGCAGGGAGGCCTTGACTAGTTCCCGTCGGCGGTTGACCGCCATTGGCACCAACGAAGCCCGGAGGGTTATTATTCACATCCGTTGTGACTGTGCCGCTCTTGTAGATAACGCTAATACTTTGGCCTTGTGTAAGACCAGTCAATGCAACAACTGGATTAGTGCCATCATTGACACCAAACTGGTAGTTTATATTCAATCTTTCAACTGCCCCGTATCCTGCCCAGTTCCACGGCATTGCAGTAGCAGGAACTGTCACAATAACTCCATTAACCTCGACAACAAATCCTACCCCTCCCCCGTTCCCGTTGTCCGCGTAGTAAGTGTCATTAACTCCCATTTGAAACTGGGTCGCTCCAGCTGGCACGACAAACACTCTTGGCGCAGCACCAATCGCTATTGGTTCGATTACTGATCCATTGCTGTCCGTAAATGCTCCACACAACCCCATGAGACCAAGATCTGGCCCCGCCGACAATGTGATGCTTCCTTCCGCATTTACTGGTGGGGGCGAAATCCAGGAAACAGGGACACTATTCGACGTCAGTTGTTGACCGTTAACTACTGCCGTGGCCTGAACCGTATCACTGCCTGAAATGGAGCCTATGTATGCATACGAGGCAATACCGTTGCTATCGGTTGTAATAATGCCGGTGTTGTTGTTCACACCAGCGACTGTAAATGTAATAGCCACACCGGATAATGGTGCTCTGGTTGCATCCGTCAAGGTAACCACAAATCCCTGCGAACTTCCGGTTGTGTATGGAGGCTGAGCAGCCGCCGTTAAAGTGAGAAACGGAGGAGGAAGTAAGGTTACGCTACCGGCGCCAAGCGCTATACCGCTCACTTGGTTTGTCGCGGTTACTGTAACGATTTGCAGCGTTGTAATGTTAGTGGGAGATGTGTAGAGGCCGCTCGCGCCTAGTGCGCCTGGCGCGCTCGATGGCATAGACCAGGCTATTGTCGCACCACATGCACCTATCGTAGTAAATTGCTGGCTCTGTGAGGCATACAGTTTTGCAGTAGTCGGAACAACCATTACAGCATTTTCTGGATAAAGTGTAAAAAATGTCGAAGGCGAGATCTGATTACTATATTCCATAGCGATCCAATCGGCGGAACGCGCGTTGTTGGAAACTCTGGCTTCGTCCAGGCTGCCGTTCATATAACCGGTCAAAATGCTATGCGCCCCATCAACGCCGAATGTGAGATCGTATGCGGGACTGGCGTCTGCCGTCTGCGCCTCGCTGGCAACCAAAGCGCCATTTGCGTAAAGTGATACAGTTGAGCCGTCCCAGGTTCCCGTAAGGTAATACCATTGGCCCGTAGCGAAATTGCCGACTGAGTCTCCGCTTCCGCCTCCAGGACCATCGACATCAAAATAGAGCGTTCCGCCATAATTCGAAAGCAGGGTACCGTTGTTGCCGCTCCAGTAATTGCCGTTACCCATGATTGTATTAAAACAGAGTTGGCCATAATCACAGTAGGAAAACGCATTATAGTTTACCCAAGTGCTGAACGTACCTGTATGTGTAGGCAACACACTAGGATGGTTACCGGCGTCAATGTAATTTGAATTGCCGTTCAGGTATATGCCGTTGCCAATCGGTCCGGGGATTGCCGAAACAGAGCCAACAACCGTTGCTGTATTTGCATTGGCCGTCGAGTCTGGAAACGATTGCAGGTTTCCGTTTCCTGACAAATGCCAGACTCCGCCATAGTTGCTATCCCATACACCAGTCGGATTCTGCTGCGGAGCAATAATACTGGAGTTTCCGTAGAATATATAGAGAATAGTATCGGTACTGTGCGAGAGGAATGGGATGCGCACCCACGCGATCACCTGGCCATGGACTGGATCGTACTCCTCCATTTCATAATCCAGGATGTTATGGCCGGCAGGATCTGATGTGAAGATAATGTCGTAGCCGTTGGGACTGGTAACATGACCGCCATTCGTTGTTGTGGCAAGAGTGGGATCGGTAGTGTTGAACAGGAACGGATAATTGACCTGATCTGTATTTGGAACCTTGATGTGGTTGATGGTGATTGCGCGTTGATAGCTGTATCCGTTCGACGTGCATTGCGTTGGTGTGAGTGTAACCGTGGCCGAGGCCGACTGCGTTTGATTTGCCATACTGATCGCGATGATGGTCACCGTCTGTTGTGTGTTGATCGTCGCCGGCGCTGTGTACAGACCTGATGAACTGATTGCACCCACATTCGCAGGACTGATCGTCCAGGTCACAGCGGTGTTGTAGGTGTTCGTCACAATCGCTGTAAACTGCTGTGTCTGGCCGGCGCTAAGCGCCGCGCTGGATGGAGTTAGACTCACAACCACAGTCGGCATCAATGTGATTGTCGCGAAGGCTGACTTCGTCGGATCTTCTACACTGGTAGCGGTAATGGTTATATTCTGTTGTGTGCTACTTCCGGCAGGCGCTGTGTATAGCCCCGATGATGTAATCGTGCCAACTCCTAAGGGACTAACCGTCCAGATCACGGCGGTGTTGCTGGTGTTTGCCACACTGGCCGTGAACTGCTGTGTTTGACCGCCATAGAGAGTAGCGCTGGACGGAGCAACGCTGACCGACACCGGTGGGGCGAGAAGCACCGTGGCCGTAGCTGATTTGGTTGGATCCGCCTGGCTGGTCGCGGTAATGGTTACGACCTGGTTCTGGTAGTAGTAGAACCAGTACAAATACCAGACCGGCGCAGTATAAAGTCCTGTCTGGTCGATCGTGCCTATCCAAGAGGGATTGATTGACCACGTCGCCGCTGTGTTACTCGTATTCATCACGTTTGCTGTAAATTGCTGTGTCTGGATGTCTCCGGGCAGTATCACACTGGCCGGTGTAACTGTAATTATCACGACTGGAACCAAGGTTATTGTGGCCGAGCCAATTGTCGAGTTGTCCACCTGACTGGTTGCCGTCACCATTACCGTCTGCTGAGTAGAAATGCTGGCCGGCGCCGTGTACAATCCCGCAGAGTTGATCGTGCCCACATTCGGACTAATCACCCAATTCACTGCAGGGACGGTACCGCAGGCTCCCATCGCTGGTACTGAGAACTGCCGGCTCTGAGAGAAGGTGAGATTTACAGCTGCCGGAACAACCTCCATGGTGTTTTCAAGAGAAAGCGCATAAAATGTCGAGGGAGAACTCTGATTGCTGTACTCCGCAGCGATCCAGTTGGGGGAACGGCTTACATTTGAGATTCTGAACTCGTCTTCCGATCCTATGATCGAACCATTAACCTCGTCATCAAAATCTCCTCCTGCATCGTTGTATGCCAAGTATGCTGTGCCTACTGAATCATCAACAGCACCTATTGCTATTGTGCTTGTCCCACTTAGCGAGCCATTTATAAAGAGAGATATCTGAGCTTCAGAAGCATTGGTCGAGCTTGTTGCCATGGTTGCAACCACATAGCTCCATGAATTGCCAACCGGAATCGTACTTACGGGAGAACCCTGAGCGTCATAAACCATTAAAGATAAATCGTTATTATCCTTTAATCCCAGCGACCATCCTCCCTCTCCGGAAGAACCACCTTTGCCCATTATGATTCCGCCGTATGTGTTTACAGATGGATTAACCCAGGCGGAAAATGTTGCATTGCCATGAGCCAGATTTGCCAGACTGGCCGGTGTCCCGATGGTGGCAAAGGTGCTGCCGTTTGTTTGCATTCCGCCATCGATCTGGCCCGCAGTCGCGGTCGCGCCATTGTTCGTGGCGTTGTTTCCGTTGCTGGTACTATCGGCAAGAGACAGAACTGTACCATTCGCAACGTGCCAAACGCCCATGTAATTGGAGTCCCACACGCCGGTGCGGTTCTGCTGGGAGGTAGCAATGCTGGAATTGCCGTAGAACACATAGAGAATAGTGTCAGTTGTGTGCGAAAGATTCGGGATGCGCACCCACGCGACCACTTGCCCGTGAACGGGGTCGTACTCCTCCATTTCGTAATTCAGGACGTTCTTACCGGCAGGATCCGACGTAAAGATAATGTCGTAGCCGTTGAAGTTTGTAACGTGACCACCGTTGGCTGTTGATGCAAAGACCGGATCGGTGGTGTTGAACAGGAATGGGAAGTTGCTCTGGTCCGTGTTTGGAACCTTTGTATGGTCGATGACGATTGCGCGTTGATAGCTGTATCCGCTCGATCCGCATGGCGATGGAGGAAGCGCGGGTGGAATGAGCGTAATTGTGGATGAGGCCGACTTGGTCGTATCGAATTGGCTGGTTGCTGTGACTATAACAGTCTGCCGGCTGGAGATACTCGAAGGCGCAGTATACAGCCCTGATACGTTGATCGCGCCTACCCCTGCCGGGCTTATTGTCCAGGTCACTGCAGTGTTGTTGGTATTGATCACGCTGGCGGTAAACTGTTGTGGCTGGCTGCCGTTGTAGAGTGTCGCACTGGACGGAGTCACATTCACTGCCACGGGCGGCATAAGCGTTACATTCACCGATCCCGATTTGGTTGAGTCTCCCACGACGGTAGCGGTGATAGTCACCTTTTGCTGCGTGATAATACTGGAAGGTGCGGTGTAGAGTCCACTGGAGGTGAGCGTACCTAATCCATTAGGACTTAGAGACCAAGTCACATAACTGTAGCAAGTGCTCAAGGGTGTCGCTGTAAATTGCTGACTTTGCGAGTTGTAGAGGGTTACAGAAACTGGATTGATGGCAACATCCTCGGTAGAGACTGAATAAAACACCGAGGGTGAGCTTTGATTGTTGTACTCCGTGGTGATCCAGTCGGGTGAGCGAACTATGTTTGATACTCTAAACTCGTCTGTCGATCCATTCAGAGGCCCAAAGAAATAGCCGTTGGCTAAATATGCAGTTTCGGCAGAATCATCGCCGGTCTGGCCGTTTACTCCCGAAGCGGTCCCACTTGGAGAACCATTGATATAGATTGTCGCTTGGCCATTTTGCGCCGCACTTTGATCTAATGTTACTGTCACATAGGACCACACGTTACTGCCTGTCGGTATCGAACTGGAAAGGTAGTAGCTGAAGCCACCAACTTCAAACCAGACATTGTTGTTCCCGTCCAGGTTCAACGACCATCCCGCACTTCCATCGCTGTCCTTTGACATGATTGCGCCACCATTGCCGGATACCGAGTTTACCCAGGCGGAGAAGGTTGCATTGCCTTGAACCAGGTTTGTCAGGCTGGCCGGCGTTCCGATAGTGGCATTTGTACTGTCGTTGGTTTGCATTCCGCCATCGATCTGGCCTGCGGTCGCGGTCGCTCCATTGTTCGTGGCGTTGTTCCCGTTACTGGTACTGTCAGCAAGAGACAGTTGGCCCCCGCTGTTCGCAACATGCCAGACACCAACATAGTTTCTGTCCCATACTCCGGTTGGGTTTTGCTGCGAGGCTGTAACGCTGGAGTTGCCGTAGAAGACATAGAGGACGGTATCGGATGTGTGCGAGAGGGTTGGAATACGCACCCAGGCGACGACCTGTCCGTGGACTGGATCGTACTCCTCCATTTCGTAATTAAGAATGTTCTGGCCAGCAGGATCCGATGTAAATATGATGTCGTAGCCGTTGGGATTGGTGACGTGACCGCCATTCGTTGTTGTGGCAAGAGTGGGATCGGCGGTATTAAACAGGAACGGGAAGTTGGTTTGGTCGGTATTCGGAACCTGCGTGTGGTCAATGGTGATTGCGCGCTGGTAACTGTATCCGTTGGATGTACATTGTGCTTGCGTGACTGTCAGGATGACGGTGGCCGTTGCTTGACTGTAGTCAACCGAGTCGGTGGGCGTGAAGATCACAGAAATCGTCTGCGCACCTGCTACAAGCACTGTCCCTGCAGCGGGCGAATAGGCAAATGTTCCTGCCACGCTTGCCGTTGCATCAAGCTGCGTCGCACTCAATGCCGTGCCATAAGAAATGGCCGCAGGCGTCGGCCACGTGATGACCGGTGTAGCTTGATTCACGACAACGCTCTGCGTCACCTGTGCAGCCGCCGCGTAGTCGGCGTTGCCCGCCTGGTTGGCGGCCACCACCACCGTGCCTGCGCCGGTGATGGTCAGCGTGCTGCCGGAGATCGTCGCCGGTCCGGAGACCACGCTGAAGGTCACCGCCAGCCCGGAGCTTGCCGTGGCAGACAGCGCCATCGGATACACGCCGTAGGTCACCGGCGACGCAGGAGCCGGGAAGCTGATCGTCTGTGTCGTCGTGGTCACCGTCAGCGTGCCGTTCACGAAGGTGAAGCTGTAATTGGCCGCCGACAGGGTGCCCGCCGCCGACGTGATGGGATAGCTTCCCGGCGCGGAAGTGGTCGTGGCCGTGGTGGTCAGGCTCGGCGCGCCGCTGACCACGCTGGAGGTGTCGCCGTTGACGAACCCGGTGAGGGTGTCGGTGAAGGTTGGATTCGCCGCCCCGTAGACCCGGCTGGCGTTGGATGCCGTCACTGTCAGTACTGCCTTGTTCACCGTCAAAGGCACACTGGCGGTGACGGTGTTGTATTGGGTGGTATTGGTGGGCGTGAAAGTCACAGAAAGCGTCTGCGATCCGGCTGCAAGTACCGTACCCACAGCGGGCGTATAAACAAACGTGCCCGGCACGCTGGCCGTGGCATCGAGTTGCGTCGCGCTTAGCGCTGTCCCATAGGTGATTGCCGCTGGCGTCGCTTAGGTGATGCTAGGTGATATCTTCGGCATCAGAGTCACCTTTGCCGAAGCCGACGCGGTTGTGCTCGCCTGACTGGTCGCCGTAACAGTCACCGTTTGCTGCGTTGACACCGTTGCCGGAGCGGAGTACAAACCTGACGTGCTGATCGTGCCGGCTCCCGTCGCAGGCGAGATCGTCCACGTAACCGCTGTGTTGCTGGTGTTGGTCACCGTCGCGGTGAATTGCTGCGTCTGCCCTCCGTAGAGAGTCGCAGTTGACGGAGTCACGCTCACGGCCACGGGCGGCTGGAGCGGCGAACCACCAGAACACCCGTTCCCGAGCGCCGCCGCACCTGTCAGCGAAATGGTGTCGGCAACCAGGATCAGGCAATTGCCCGCGGATTCAGCCCCGGATAGCGTTAGCGCCGTCGTTGGAAAGTACAGTACGCCCGACAACGAGGAAGCCGATGAGCCAGTAACCGTATTCGCCGCATGCCCTGTGCCGATTGACCGATCCTGATAAAACAGGATGCCGTAATAGGGGCCGCTGGTGGGAGCTGACAGGGTCGTGACAACCGCGCTGCTGACCGACAACGGACCATAGCTGTAACCCAGCCCCTGCGTCAGAAAGAACGTAACGCCACTTCCCTTGAGAATGCTTGCTCCGGTTACATTCAATCCCCCGCCCATGAGAATGTAGGTTCCCGGATTGAAGGTCACGGTCGTAGCACCGCTGATCGTGATGCCGTTGCAGTAGGTGCCAGGATTCAGTGTGGTCGAACCCGTGCTCGCTTTATAGTTTGTATAAGTGCATACGCTGCTGGTGGGAGGCGTTAGGAAGGTCAGCGGATCTGCCTGGGACACGGAGCCCGTCACCGGCTTCGGCGAAAGCGTCACTGCTCCCGAAGTGGAATATCCCCCAACCACGTCGAAGTACTTGGCGGTAAAACTGCCAGATCCGGAGAATGTGAACGCCTTGCTGCTCGATGAATCCACAACCACGCCACAACTGGGTGCGTTGATAATGATCGCGCCATTGAGATTCAGAGCATTCGCCGCCGTCGGATCCAATGCATAAATGCACTGATCGTAGGCTGGCGTAGAGGCCTGCGCCTGCTGCGAATAAAACAGGAAGGCTATCAAGATGGCGAATAGTATCCTTGCCAAGTGCCGGATATTCATGTAGGGTCTCCACATCATTACATCAAAACCTGTTTGGGGATGGCGCATCGCAACTTGCTTTGTCATTACATGCATGCCTGACAGCAGTTGCTGAATAGACATGCGCCCGCCGGCACGGTGGCCGCGGAAGCCATGAAGCTATCTGTTTGAAAGAGGAATGCGGCTAGACAGAGAAACACAATAAGGGTAGAACGAGAGAGATTCATTCGATCCTCGCAGCCTTGGTTCTGGGAAAATGTACTTCATTTGTGAAACATTGCGCCGCTCGAGCAAATATACCCGCCTTCGGCTCTGATCCTTGGTTTACCTGCACAACGGAATTGCTTCATCCGTCATGGGTATTGCATGTCCAACAAAATGTTCGAGGGCTGGACCCTTAAAGGAGATCTTCTCCAAAAGAACAACACCGCTGCCTCGGCTTGATAATTGCCGAGACTCCAATCTGAAACAAACGATTAAGAGAAGAAAGGGTCGTTTCTTTGCTACATGGAGATGACATGAATGTCAAGTAAAAAATGGTGACGTGACGCATGTCACATTAAGGTAGCCCGGCATATTCACTCTATAGTTAACATGTTAATTTCCTTCCAACAGCGTGAAATTATATTGTTAAGTCACATAAATTGTGCAGTTTCATGCGCGCCAACATTTTCTGCGTTGTCTTCCGCGCTAGCCCAACTCCCAGCTACTGTCCGCTGGCTCTGTCCTTCAACCAGCACCTATCGCTGTACACTCTGTAGATATCCACCCTGAACATCCCTCCGGTATCCCATAAGCCCGGTCGTTTCCGCAACAGTCCATGAAACTATATCTCCGACGGTGGACTACATTTGCATCGTCACAGCCCGGCGCGGCTGTGCCGCTATCTGGATGTGCCGGGCGTGATCGGGCGGATTGGCACCATTTTGGGCGAGAAGGGAGTCAACATCGCCAACTTCGCTCTGGGCCGCGAGCGCACGGGAGCCAAGCCGGTGAAGGCGCTCTCCGTGGTAGGGAGGGATTCATATCGTCAAATAAGTCTATATCCGTCAACAGGTTGAAAATGACAGAATCGAAAATACCCCCAGAAATACCCCCCAGGTTGACACCAGGGCTATAGAGGCTGATCGGTAGATTGGGCCGGTCCTGCTTGCTGGCCAGCTGTCTCGCCTTGGCCTGTCTCTTTGTAGATCTTATGCTGCCGTGCTGCCGCCTGGTCGGTGCTCAAGTGGTGGGGAGGGGGCCGGGTTGCTTCACAACGGCGTTTCCAGCGCAAATCTCAATTTTTGATTTTCGGATGTTGGCAGTTTTTGCAGTCCAGATATTTGAGTTTTGAGTTAGTTCCCGATACTGACCATGCGGAGGTTGGCCATCCGAGGAACACTAGTCAGCATGGAGTGACCGGTTCCGCTGCGCTGGTCGTGGGTTAGGCTGTGATTTCAGTAGGAATCACAGCTCAGAGCCACAAGCGGAGAGGAACCGGTCATGAAGGAAAAGGTACGATTTTCCTCCCGCTTCATCCCCCCATTCCCGCCCCTCATCAGCTTTTCTAACCCTTCGTCAGGAACCGTTCGCCAACTAGCCCGAAATCACCGACACTTTTCACGTCGAGCAAAAACCGCTCCGGAAAGGGAACGGCAAATGAATGAACACAGTGAACTCGTCAAGGTAGAAGCAGTCACCCGAAGATTTCCCATGGATCACAGCTTCGTCAGCGCGGTCAACGACGCCAGCTTGCGCGTGACTGCCGGGGAGTTCCTGGCCATATCGGGCCCCAGCGGCAGCGGCAAGACCACCCTCCTCAACCTGATTGGTTGCATCGACAAGCCAACCAGCGGACGGATTCTCATCGAAGGCATCGATACTTCCACGCTGAGCCTAACCCGCGCGACCGCGCTGCGCCGCGAAAAGATCGGCTTTGTCTTTCAAACCTTCAATCTGATCCCCGTTTTCACCGCCGCCGAGAACGTCGAGTTTCCACTTCTGGTGCAGGGCTTCAGTGCCGAGGTACGCCGTCAACGGGTGGCCGCCGCCCTGGAAAGCGTGGGTCTTTCGGCGCGCGCCAATCAGCGCCCCGACATTCTCTCCGGCGGCGAGCGCCAGCGTGTAGCGGTGGCCCGCGCCATCGTTCATCGCCCCGCACTGGTGCTGGCCGATGAGCCCACCGCCAACCTGGATACGCGCAATGCCACGCAGCTCATCGACCTGATGCACGATCTGAACCGCCGTCTCGGCCTCACTTTCATCTTCTCCACCCACGATCAGCGCCTGCTCGAACATGCCGGCCGCATCGTCCGCCTGTGCGACGGACAAGTCGTTTCAGACAGTCAATCCGAAGGAGGCAGCCATGGGCAAGTTCCTGCTCTTAGCCTTTAGAAACATCTTCCGCAACCGCCGCCGCACCATCATGACCCTGATTGTGGTTGGCGGAGGCGTGGCCGGCCTGCTGATGGCCGGCGGATACTTCGCCTTCATGACGCACGGCCTTCGCGAAAACACTATCAATAACGGACTCGGCCACTTGCAGATCTTCACCGCCGATTACTTCAGCCGCGACGAAGTCCGCGTCCTCGATACGGGCATCGAAAACTGGCGTCAGGTGGCCGCGAATGTTTCTTCGGCTCAACACGTGCGCGGCGTCGCTCCCCGCATCGACTTTTACGGTATGGTTTCCAACGGAACCAAGGCCGCCGGATTTATGGGCAGCGCCGTCGATCCGGTCGCGGAAAACAGCCTCGGATTCGTTACCAACGTGGTTTCGGGCAGGGATCTCGATCCCAAGCCGTCCGGAGAAGTCGAGGCGCTCATCGGAATCGGTTTAGCCAAGTCGATGAACGTCAAGGTCGGCGATGGGCTGACGATCCTGGCCATGACCTCCGACGGCGCGCTCAACGGCGTCGATGTTCTGATCGTGGGCATTGTCAATTCGGGGGTTGCACAACTGGATTCGCGTTATGTGCGTATCACCCTGCCGGCGGCCCAGCGCCTTCTGCAAAGCGATCGCGTCACCAACCTGGTGATTGGCCTGGATTCCACGGATAACACTGACCGGGCCTATGCGGAACTGACTCCGCGCCTTCGCGGCTTGCCTCAGGAGATGACGCTGAAGAAATGGATTGACTTGGCCACCTACTACAAGCAGGTGAATACCATGTTCAACGGCATCTTCCTTTTCATGGGCGTTATCGTCTTCTTCATGGTCCTCATGTCCAGCGTCAACACGCTGCTGATGACCATGATGGAGCGCACCCGCGAGATCGGCACCATGCTGGCCATGGGCACGCCGCGCATTTGGATTGTGGCTCTGTTCATGCTGGAGGCCACGCTGCTCGGCACCATGGGCGCCATCGCCGGCGTAGTGGTAGGCAATCTGCTCGGCGTGCTCCTCAACTCTTCGGGGTTGCATTTGCCGCCGCCGCCGGGATACACGCTTCCGATGCCCTTCATGGTTCGCCACGTGCCCGGCCAGATGATCGGATCCTCGTTGCTGGTCATTGTCTCGCTGGCGCTGGCATCCATCCTGCCGGCGATTCGCGCATCCCGGCTGCAGATTACGGAGGCATTGGCTCATGTATAAGATCAACTGCGTATTGCGAACGTTCCTGCTTGTCCTGCTGATCGGCTTTCTGCTCACGTGCGTGTTGGTTTGCCGCGCCGCAACCCCCGATGCCGAAGCCCTGTTGAAGCGCTCAGACTCTTATCGCAATGGCTGGCCGTCGTATGTGCTGAAAGTCAAGATCACCAACTACGAATCCGGCAAGGCGGACGAGGAGAAGCTCTACGAGGTCTCGCAGAAGGGCACCGAGAAAACTTACGTCGAGTTTCTGAGTCCCCGCGAAAAGGGCGAGCACCTGCTGATGCTGGGCGATGATATGTGGGTTTATCTGCCTGACACCAGCCGCCCGGTGCGCATCACTCCGCTGGAACGGCTGAGCGGCGACGCCTCCAACGGCGACGTGGCCCGCACCAACTACGCCGTCGATTACAACCCCGTCTATCTGCGCACTGAAAAGGTTGGAACTGTGGAATGCCACCTCCTCGTACTGACCGCCAAGCGCAAGGGCGCTACTTATCAGCGCATCCTGTACTGGCTGCGAGTCCAGGACGCGCGCCCGGTGAAGGCCGAGTTCTATCTCACCAGCGGCAAGCACATCAAATCCGCCACCTTCGACGAGTTCATGAGCGTAGGCAGCAGGGTCCAACTTCGCCGCTTAACTCTCTACGACGAAATCCGGCATAACTCCCACAGCGTGCTGGAGTACTCCAACATCGCACCTCGCGAGCTGCCCGACAAGCTCTTCTACCAGGGGCGTACGGACCGCTTTTGAACCTCAATCGGATTTGAAAACCATTTCGAAAGGAAACTGAGATGATGAGAAACCGCCTTGATTTCAAACGATTATTCGCCTGTCTCATGCTCTGTTGCACACTGCCGATGATGTCCGTCGACCGGCTTGCGGCTCAGGCACAGGCGGCGCCCACGCCAGCGCCCGCACCTGTACGGAGCACGTCAACCCTCACCATCCGGATCACGGGATTCCGGAATGCGCATGGAAGAATCAACATTGCCCTGTTCCGGGACGCAAAGGGGTTCCCGTCGGAACCTGCCAGCGCCGTCGCGTCCCAAAGGCTTGAGATCAATCCTCAAACCATGAGCGCGACGGCTGTATTCAAGGATCTCCCGCAGGGAGTTTACGCTGTATCCGTGTTCCACGATGAAAACCTGACTGGAAAGATGGAGTTCGATGCTCAGGGAATTCCGCTGAATGGATACGGCTTTTCAAACAATCCCGACAGCAGCTATGGCCCACCGACTCCCGATCAGGCAAAGTTCACCGTGAGCCAGGCGGAAACCACAATCGAAATCAAACTGATCTATTGGCAATGAGCGACTGTCATGACGATGAAAGAACCGGCAATCCACAGCGCACGGGGAAGCGAGAACGGCCCTGCAAAGCCGCGAGCCTTGCACACTGAGCCGGGACGGCTTAACAAACTCCGCGTCCCGGCCGCTCTCCTGCTGATCTTCTGGGCTGTGGCCATTACGCTGTGGCGAAGGACGGGAATGATCTTCTTCCTTTTCGACATCGGCTACATTGGAACCTCGCTGGGCGTGGGAACCGGGCTCTACGCTCTGCTCCCGCGCCACAGCAAGCCCATCGGCCGCCGCCTGGCTCAGTTTCTGATCGGCGTCTACATGGTCGGTTTCCTGGGGTTTTTCGTTCTCCAGAACATGCAACTGGAAGGTCTGTTTTTCTTTTTGTGCACTGGTGTCTTCTCGGGCGCCATTATTCATTACTCGATTGCCAAGCTCTTCGGGCCGCTCATCTTCGGCCGCGGCTTCTGCGGATGGGCGTGCTGGACGGCGATGGTCATTGACCTGCTGCCCTACGACAAGAGCAAGGGCTGGGTTCCCGGCCCGTGGAAGTGGATGCGCTACGCGCACTTCGCGCTGAGCCTGGTCCTGGTGGCCGCGCTGGTCTTTCTCTTCGGCTATCGGCCCCAGGGTCTGGCCCCGCTTTGGTGGATGCTAACCGGCAACCTGCTCTACTACGCCTCAGCGATTCCACTGGCCTTCCTGCTTAAAGATAATCGCGCCTTCTGCAAATACCTATGCCCGGTCCCGGTGCTGATGAAACTGGGCTCTCGCTTCGCGCTCCTCAAGATCGCCGGCGCGCGCGAACGCTGCAACCAATGCATGGCGTGCGTAAAGGTCTGTCCCATGGATATTCGCATTCCCGATTACATTATGGCGGGCCAGCGGATTCTCTCCACCGAATGTATTCTATGCCAGACCTGCGTCAGCGCATGTCCCACAAACACGCTGTCGTCGTCCTGGGGTCTGGACATGGGCGGACACGAGCGGCTGCAACTGCGCCCTGGGTATGAATTGCGATGAAGCATCGGTTTCTCATCCCGGCAATACTCCTCGCGGCCTCATTGCCATTGGCGTCGCAGGACAATCCGGTTCAGGACAAATCGAGCCAGGACAATCCAGCCCAGGAAGTCCTGCAGCCCGAGTCTCATCATGACTTTCGCTACTCCGTCGCGGTTATCGACGATGCAACCTTCTATAGCAGCCTTCAGCCGCCGCTGCCTGCGCCCGAGAACCAATTTCTGAACGATCCGATTGTCACCCTGCTTCAGAATCGGTTGCTGCTCGAGCCTTCATTCACTCTTCGCTACCGGTCCCGCTGGAGCGTCGCATCGAGCGTGGTGGGCCTGACCGAAACATTTCACGGCTTATCCGCCGCGCAGTTCGATCTTCCACCGGGCAATACCGCCGCCGCGTCTGCCCTTGACGCCGCGTTGGAACCCTATACCGGTACGCACACCCAGTTGCGCGTGAAAGAAACCTATGCCGGCCTCTCCGCCGGGGATTTCGACTTCATGGTGGGGCGCAGAAAAGTGCGCTGGGGAACGGGTTATGCCTTTACTGCGGCCGGCGTTCTGGACCCGCCCCGAAATCCCACCGACCCCACTGACCGGCTCAACATCAATGAAGGCCGCGACATGGTCAAGGCTGACTGTGTTCACGGGCCGCACGCATTTACCCTCGCGTGGTCCTCCGCCATGCTGGCCCCGGCGCAATCCAACCTGCACGACACAACGGTCTTCCGGTATAACGTTCTTGTGCATGGCTTCGACACGGCCCTCATCGCCGGCGACGATCGCGGTGGAGACGCCTTCGGCGCTCTTACCTTCACTCGCGTCCTGGGCCAGGCCTGGGAACTGCACGGCGAGGCGGCCTGGCGCGAGCATGAAGCGGTTCTGCTGGGCGGCAAATACACCACCAAATCCGGGATTACTTTCATCGGCGAGTTCTACACCCCGCCCAATATCGCGTACTATCGGGACATGACCATCTCCCCTCTTGCCGGGCGTCAGCACTACCTCTTCCTCGACGCCGGAAAGAACCGGCTCCGCGAGCGGCCCGGCTGGAAGGAATGGGATCTGGGCGCGTATATGGTCGCTAACCTTAACGACCGGAGTTTCACCGCCATCTTCGACGCCAACCGAAGGTTCGGCAAGCGCTTTTCCTCCTATCTGCACTTGCAAATCCCGGCCGGCAGCAGCACATCGGATTACGGTGCAACGCCTTACTCCGCGGCCACTTCCATTGGAGTCCGCTTCCAGCTATGAACAGCGAAACCAATCCGCAGATTTCTGTTCGGCCACCTGACCGCTGGCAATCCGGACACTTCGCCGCGCACATCATGAGGGGAGGGGCGATTGCCGCCGGCTGTGCGCTGCTGATCGTTGCGCTCCTTCTGTCCTTGGGCAAGTACCGGCTCTCCGATACCGGACGCACACTTTTCACTGCGTTCGTTTATTGCACTCTCATCGCCTTGCCCTCCATCGTTCTTCTCACCCGAATCTCGCATCGCTACACCGATAGATTTCCCCGCCTGGTCGTTCTCATGCAGTCCATAGCCCTGGTTTGCACTGCGGTCGCCGGCAGTCTCGGCGCCGGTCTCGTCTTCCAGCTCATTGGTTTTGTTCCCCGCAACGAATTTTGGACTGAATACCGTGCGGTCCTTCCTTTCAGCGTCATCACCTCACTCATGTTTGGGTTGAGCATATCGACTTATGAGACGCTGCGCTTCCGACTCCAGGCAACCACGCTCGAACTACGCACCCGCCAAGTCGAGCAGGAGCGCGCCTACAAGCTGCTAGCCGAGGCCCAGCTCTCCTCGCTCGAATCCCGCATCCATCCCCACTTCCTCTTCAACACGCTCAACTCTATCGCCGCCCTCATTCCCTCCGACCCGGCGCGCGCCGAAGATACGGTGAGCAAGCTGGCCTCGCTGCTGCGCTTCTCGCTGAATGCCAATAACAACAGGTTTGTCCCGCTCAGCCAAGAACTCAGAATTGTGCGCGACTATCTGGAAATCGAGAAGACCCGCTTCGGCCCGCGGCTGAGATATGAGGTTGCCGTCCCCGAAACGCTGGATGACGTCAAAGTGCCTCCACTCGCGCTTCAATCTCTGGTCGAAAATTCCGTCAAGCATGTGGTATCGCAGCGCGCCGAGGGCGCAACGATTCAACTCATCGGAACAGCGGGCGCCGGGCGCATCCGGCTTGAAGTGATCGACGACGGACCCGGATTCTCGCTCGATGTCATTACGCCGGATCATGGCCTGGGAAATCTCGCCGCGCGCCTGGAACTCCTCTATGGTGGCACTGGACGGCTCGAAGTCGTCCGCGAAAACGAAAAGACGGTTGTCCGCCTGGACTTTTACGCATGATTTGATATGCCTATGGAAATCGTTCAGCTTCGCGCCTATCTCGTGGATGACGAACCGCTGGCAATCGAGCGTCTTGAGCGGCTGCTGGCCGGCTTCGACGGCCTCCATATCGTAGGCAGCACGACCGATCCCGCGGCGGCGCTTGATTACCTGAACAACGAAGCCATTGATGTGCTCTTTCTCGACATTCAGATGCCCGGCATGAACGGTTTTGAGCTGCTGTCAAGACTCAACGAGCAGCCCTTTGTCGTCTTTACCACTGCTTACGACGAATATGCGCTACGAGCCTTCCAGGTGAACTCCATCGACTACCTTGTCAAGCCCATCGAACTCGACCCGCTGGCGCGCGCGATCAAAAAGCTCGATCGGCTCCATCCCGTCCGCAAGCCGGATTGGCAGCGCGATCACGGCCTGCTCAAGGAACTGGCAGCCTCTCTCCGCGGCGAACTGCCCGATTACCCGCGCCGCATTGCCTGCCGCGTCGGCGAACGCATCACGTTACTGGATCTCGATGCCGTGACGCATTTTGTCGCCCAGGACAAGCTCACCTATGCCGTTGTCAACGGCCACCGTCACTGCGTCGATCAAACCATCGCCGAACTTGAACGCCGGCTCGACCCCGCCCGGTTCCTGCGCATCCACCGCTCTGCGCTGGTCAATGTGGACTGGATTCACGAGGTGAATTCCTGGTTCGCAGGCAAGGTCATCCTCTCGCTGAAAGACCCGCAGCACACACAACTGCCTGTCGCGCGCGATCGCGTTCGCTCCCTGAAATCGCGCCTGGGAATATAGGTAAGCCAATCGAGAGTCGAGTCGTTTTGTGCCATAGGAGAGTCCGGTAACGCAACGACTAGAGAGCCGGGTAGACGCGGTTCTTCCAGCCGCCCCCGCGACCGGCGTGGTGGCCGATGGCAGAGGCGAGCGTGGCGCCGAGGTAAAACAAGGCGATCAGGGGCAGGGCTGCGCCCCAGAAGGGTGTGAGGCGGTAGCGGCGCAGGGTGGGTTGAAAGGCGAGGGCCATGGCCGCCCAAGCTAGCAACCCGAGCAGGCGCGCGAGCCCGTGGGCGCAGATGGCGAGCAGCGGCGGCGCACTGTAGAGCAGACCCATGCCGGCCAGACAGCCCAGCAGCATAAGGGGCGAGCAGCCGAGTTGCACGTAAGCGGTGCGGGCAATCATGTCCCAGATCTGGCTCGAATGTCGATAGACGCGGATGGACCAGGCGCGGGCGGAGTGGCCGAGCCAGATGCGGCCGCCGGTGGACTTGATCGCGCGGGCCAGGGCGCAATCGTCAATCAACTCGCCGCGGATGCGGGAGACGCCCTCGATACGCTCAATCGCCGCCCGCGCCACTAGAATGGTTCCACCCGCAGCGGCGGCGACACCGCGGTCGGGGTCGGCGACCCAGGCGAAGGGGTACAGCATCTGGAAGAAGAAGATGAAGGCGGGGATCAGGGCGCGCTCGACCGGGGTATCGCAGTGGAGGCGGACCATCTCGGATACGAGGTCGAAATGGGCGGACTCGGCCTTGGCGACCAGGGAGGAGAGATGGCCTGATGCGTGCTCGATGTCGGCGTCGGTAAGCAAGAGGAAATCGGCGGCCTGCGCCTCGGGTTGGGCAAGGCCCTGATGCACGGCCCAGAGCTTGCCGCTCCAGCCTGGCGGCAGAGGCTGGCCGGCAACGATGCCTAGCCGCGCGCCTCCGTCAAGCGAGGCGGCGATCGCGGCGGTACCGTCGGTGCTGTTGTCGTCGACCAGGACGACCGAGAATTCGCCGGGGTAGTCCTGTGCAAGCAGGGAACCGATGCTCCTGCGGATGTGCGCGGCTTCGTCGCGCGCGGGGACAATCGCGACGACCTTGGCGGCTCCAAAGGGCGCTCCAGCGCCAAGCTCCGGCGATGAACTCCAAAAGCTGCCGTGAAACCCGATCAGGTAAACCCAGGCGGCAATGGAAAGAAGCGAAAGGAGAACAATCACTTGCCTATTGTCGAAGATCTGTCCAAATTGCGCCAACCAAAATGCTGCAGAATCGTTTCGGATTCGTGCTTTTCGGCGCTCCGGGAAGTACCTGACGAATCTCATGACCATGGCCGACTTCCCGTTACAAATTCGCAGGTGGATGAGCCTTCCTCAAGCAACACGGGTCAACCTGCACGCGGAGCACTGTCGATACGGCACTAGAGATTTAGCTGTAACGGAGATTGGAGTTACAGCCAATTACCGGCTTGCGTTAAATGTTAGGTTTAGCGTTATTGTTAGGACGAACACCGGGACTCGTCCCAGTTGTATCAGCGTAGGCAAAGGAAAACTTTATCCTCCTCCGCCAGATAGCCCTCACTCTCAGCACTCATCAGTGCGACATCAAAGTAGCTCTCATCGACACCGAAGGCGAAACCGCCATCGATGTCTTCTACATCACCAGCCAGAACGACAAACTAACTCCTCAAGCCCAGCAGATTCTCTCCACCGACCTTACCGCCGCCATCGCCTCCATGCGCGCGCCGACCACTACTTGATCTGCTTGTACGTGATGGCCGTCACGGTAGGGGGGGCAAGGAGCATAGGCTTTTTTGCATCTTCGAAGTCGCTGGAAAGTTTCCCAAAATGAAATTAGGAAAATAGCGGAGCAGCTGCTAACTAAAGCGGGGGATCCCAAGCCCGACTGCGCCAGCCAATGAGGTGTTCGGTCATGTTCGCATTCCCCCAGGTTTTGCGTCTGCGGGTCCTGCTCATGGCGGGACTCATCGCGGCAACGTCATTATCGGCTCGTCAGTTGGCGAGCGCCCAGGCCAATGGTGCAAATGAATGGACCTGGATGGGCGGAAGTAGCACGGTAAGCTTCAATGACGGCCTGCCCGGAGTGTACGGCACGTTGGGTGTTCCTGCTGCCGGAAACATCCCCGGAGGCCGCTATGACGCTGCGAACTGGACCGACAACAGCGGCCATCTCTGGCTCTTTGGGGGCCAGGGTTTCTATTCCAGCGACAATTGGATGGGCTTGCTCAACGACCTGTGGGAATTCAATCCTTCTACAGGCCAATGGACCTGGATGGGTGGAAGCAGCACAGTCAATGCTGCCATTGGCGGCAACCCCGGAGTGTACGGCACGTTGGGAACGCCGGCTGCAGGAAACGTCCCCGGAAGCCGCTATGGTGCTTCGATCTGGACCGACAGCAGCGGCCATCTTTGGCTCTTTGGGGGTCAGGGCATCGATGCCGACGGCACTCAGGGCTATCTCAACGATCTATGGGAGTTCAATCCATCCACCAACCAATGGATATGGATGGGCGGAAGCAGCACGGTGCCTTCGAGTAATAGCGGCCAGCCCGGATTCTACGGCACATTGGGTGTTCCTGCCGCCGGTAACATCCCCGGTAGCCGCTGGTTCGCTGCGAACTGGACCGATAACAGTGACAATCTCTGGCTCTTTGGTGGCCAGGGCTACGATGCTAACGGCAATAATTACGACCTCAACGACCTGTGGGAGTTCAACCCAACCACGAAACAATGGGCCTGGATGGGCGGAAGCAGCACAATGATCTGCACTACAGATAGAAGTGGCTATGAAGAATGTGCCCCGCCCGGAGTTTACGGGACGCTGGGAACGCCTGCCGCCGGAAATGTCCCCGGAGGCCGGTATGAGGCGGTTAGATGGACCGACAAAAGCGGGAATTTTTGGCTCTTTGGGGGCTCGGGCTACGATGCCGGCGGCGATAGTGGCTGGCTGAACGACCTGTGGGAGTTCAATCCATCCACGAAGGAATGGGCGTGGATAAGTGGAAGCAGTACGATGAACTGCATGAATTATGCTGATGGAGTTTATCTTTGTGGCCAGCTCGGAGTCTACGGCACGTTGGGAACGCCATCTGCCGGAAACGTCCCCGGAGGCCGCAATAGCGCTGCGAGCTGGATCGAGAGCAGCGGCCATCTCTGGCTCTTTGGGGGCTACGGCTTAGGGGGCTGGGGCTTAAATGCCAGCGGTTATTATGGCTTTTATGGCTTTCTCAACGACCTATGGGAATTCAATCCCTCCACAAGCCAATGGACTTGGATGGGCGGAAATAGCACGACAATCCCCCTCCACGTAAATGTTTGTTGTTATTATGGCCAACTCGGAGTCTATGACACGCTGGGAACGCCTGCCGCCGCGAACATCCCCGGAAGCCGCGACAGCGCTGCGATCTGGACAGACAGAAGCGGTAATTTTTGGCTCTTTGGGGGCAATGGCATCGATGCCAGCGGCTTTTTGGGCTGGATGAATGACCTATGGGAATATCAGCCCTCTTCAACCCCCTCCTTTACGGCAACCGCAACGCCCATTATTTCGCCAGCGGCAGGCACATATACGACAGAGCAATCGGCCACCATCTCCGACTCTACGCCAGGAGCGACCATCTACTACACCACCGACGGCTCGACGCCGACCACAAGTTCGACGGTATATAGTGGTGCGATTACGGTGTCGGCTACTGAAACCATTCAGGCCATCGCCGTGGCTACGAATTACCTCAACAGCGCCGTGGCGACCGCAGCTTACACCATCACGCCACCTGCAGCGGCGCCAGTCTTCAGTGTGGCAGCCGGAACCTATACTGCTACGCAGACGGTGACCATCTCCGATACAACTCCCGGCGCAACGATTTACTACACCACCGACGGAACCCAGCCTGCGGCCACATCCAGCGTCTACAGCGGTCCGATTGTCGTATCGTCGTCGGAGACGCTGGAGGCAATGGCAACGGCCAGCGGCTATACCCAAAGCGCCGTAGCGGCCGCTGCTTACGTGGTCAACATTTCAA